>LNFM01002272.1_pt1 | contig 40647 bp, 34 predicted proteins | sample 596031 | NCBI WGS metagenome assembly LNFM01 (sample SAMN04254537, study PRJNA301005) | activated carbon metagenome | isolation source: dual media filters at the Ann Arbor, Michigan drinking water treatment plant | place: USA: Ann Arbor | reverse complement strand
GGTGGGCGACGCGGCCGCGAGCTTCCCCCTGGCGGGCGGCGCGCCCGCCCTGGCCGAGACCCTCGGCGCCCTGATCGCCGACCCCGCCCGGCGCGCGGAGCTCGGCGCGAGGGCGGCCGCACGGGCGGCCGAGCGCTTCTCGTGGGACGCCTGCGCCGACTCCTACCTGCGCCTCTGCGAGATCGCGGTCAGCCGGGGCGGCGGCCGATGACCAGGAACTGCTTACCCAGGAGCCTCCACAGCGCCGGCGTCTGCAGGTAGAGCCGGGTCGTGGCCGGCGAGGCGGGCAGCCGGCCGCGGAACGAGTACGGCAGGAACCGCGGGACGATGCGCTCGATCTCGAAGCCCGCGGCGTAGAGGTGTTCGGCGATCGACGTGTGCGTGTAGACCAGGGTGTGGTCGGCGCAGTCGAAGTACTCCTTCATGCAGTAGCGGAAGTTCGGCCCCATGATCGCGATGCGCCCGCCCGGCGCCATCGCCGCGTGCATACGCTCGAGGAACTCGGCGGTCTGCTCCTGGCTGAGCAGGTGCTCGAGCGTGTTGGAGACCCAGACGCCGTCGAAGTGCGCCTCGGGCAGCTCGGCGTCCATGATGTCGGCGACCATGGTGCGCACGCCCGGGTCCGCATCGCGCTCGGCGTAGTCGGCCTGGTCGATGGCCCACCGCTCGGCGGCCGGCACCGCGTTGATGAACTCGCAGCGGCCGGCGGCCGGGTCGAGCACGGTCTGGGGCTCGCCCATCTGCCGGTGGACGAACGGCGCGATCTCGCGCCAGACGGCCGTGCGGACGTCCTGGTCGATCCCCGCGAACCGGTACTCGTAGAGCCTCTGGAAATTCATCTGCGCACCGTCGGCGTCGTCGTCATGGATATGCGCCGCAGTGCGGCGAAACTCAGCCCCCAGCGCACCATCAGCACCGATCCGGCGATCGTGGTGGGGATGAACCAGGCCGCGTGCAGCAACACGGCGAAGGCCAGCGCGTCGGCGCCGGCCACCCCGAAGAGGCCGAGCGCCGATGCGGCGATCCAATGGTAGGTGCCGATGAACCCGGGCGCCGACGGCACCGCCGACCCGAGACCCAGCAGCGCCGTCATGAAGAGCACCTCGGACGCCGAGAGGCGGATGCCGACCGACTCGGCCACGAGCCAGGCGCCGGCCATCCAGATGCCCCAGGCGGCCACGGTCATCCCGAGCGCCCGCGCGAGCCCGCCCCAGGTGCGCACGCAGCGCAGCCCCTCGCCCAGGGTCGCGAGGTGCCGGGTGATGCGCCCGGTCGGAGCCGGCCCCGTACGGCGGCCCATGATCAACGAGACGGCGCCGACGGCGGCCACGAGCATGACGGTCAGCACCGCGCCCCCGACCCCGACCCACTGGACCCAGCCGGGGCTGGGGGAGGCGCCGACCGTGAGCCCGAAGATCGCGGCGAAGAAGACGATGTCGGCCACGCGGTCGACGATCACCGTGCCGAACGACTCGAGTACCGGGCGCGATGACGACCGGCTGAGGCCCACCGAGCGGGCGACCTCGCCGAGGCGGGCGGGCAGGGCGTTGTTGACGGCCGCGCCGATGAGGACGATCTCGAGCATGCGCCCGGGGCCGGGCGGGTCCATCTGCCGCGCGATGCTGCGCCAGCGCAGGGCGAGCAGGGGATACGAGGCAAGGATCGCCACCACCCCGGCGGCGAGCGTCAGCCCCGAGGCGGCGCCGATCGCGTCGGCGACCTCCCCGAGCTCGATGCCCCGGGTCGCCAGCACGATGGCCGCAACGCTGATCAGCCCGCCGACGATCAGCCAGGGCGCGACCGAGCGCGGGGCGGCCTCCTGCTCGAGATCGGTGCCGGGATCGACGGCGTTCGCTGTGGTGACGGGCTCGGCTCCTCGGATCTGCGGTGCCGTCGTGACGGGGATGCCCGGAAGGCGGCCGCAGACTAGACGACGAACGGCAACGAATCCGCGATCTCGGCCAGGTTGGGCGCATCGGCATCGCGCGCGGACACCTCGACCGGGCCCGAGGGCCACGCGACAGCGACGTCGGGGTCGTCCCAGGCGAAGCCACGCTCGTACTGCGGGTCGTAGTACGACGAGCAGCGGTAGACGACGTCGGCGACCTCGCTGACCACCACGAAGCCGTGGGCGAACCCGACCGGCAGGTAGACCTGGCGCAGTGAGACGTCGTCGAGCGTCACCGCCTCCCACCGCCCGTAGGTCGGCGATCCGCGGCGGATGTCGACGGCCACGTCGAGGATCTCCCCGCGGGCGCAGCGCACCAGCTTGGCCTGGCCCGGACCGAGCGAGAAGTGCATCCCTCGCAGCACCCCGCGCGCCGAGCGCGAGTGGTTGTCCTGCACCCAGACCTCGTCGATGCCGAACTCGACCATCCGGTCGGCCCGGAACGATTCGTGGAAGAACCCGCGGGCGTCGGTGTGGACCACCGGCTCGATGATCCTCATGCCGGCGAGGGACGTCTCGAGTGCGCGCATCTGCCGAACGCTACAGCCGCGCGCGGGTACATTGCGCCGGTGCCCGAGCTGTCGATCGTGATCGTCTCGTACCGCTGCCGCGACCTGCTGCGCGAGTGCCTCGACTCGCTCGCGCTGCACCGCGACGACGTGGAGATGGAGGTGATCGTGCTCGACAACGCGTCGGGCGACGACACCCTGGAGGCCGCGGCCGCCCACCCCTGGGTGACCGTGGACGCCCTGACCGAGAACATCGGCTTCGGCCGCGCCAACAACCGCGGCTTCGCCCGCGCGGGCGGGAGGGCGGTGCTGGCACTGAACCCCGACACGATCGTCCCGGCCGGCGCGCTGCGCGCCTGCCTCGACGAGTTGTGGGCGCACTCGGACGTGGGCGTCCTCTCGCCCCGCTTGGTCGATCGCGAGGGAAACCTCGACCGCCGCTGCAAGCGCGGCTTCCCCACCCCGTGGTCGTCGTTCTGCTACTTCACGGGCCTCGACCAGCACCTGCGCGACCGGCGCTCGACCCACTACACCGCCGGCTGGCTCCCCGAGGACCGGGCGGGCGACGTCGACAGCGTGATGGGCGCCTTCATGCTGATGCCGGCCCACGCCCTCGAGGAGGTGGGCGGCTTCGACGAGCAGTTCTTCATGTACGCCGAGGACATCGACCTCTGCGTGCGCTTCGCCGAGCATGGCTGGCGGGTGCGCTACTGGCCGGGTGCGGACGTGATCCACGTCGGCTCGGGCTCCAGCGAGGACGGCCGGCGGCCGGCGGAGGCCGATTCGGCGTACTTCCGCACGATGGCGCCTTTCATCCGCAAGCACCGCCCCGGCCTGCGCGGGAGGCTTCTGGCGGGCGGGGTCTGGGTCGTGGGCGAGGCGGCGCTGGCCGCCTCCCGGCTGAGGCGCCGCTGAGCACGCGCTCAGCGCACGCTGCAGAGGATGACGGGGGTGGCCGAGGTCGCCTCGAGGCGCCAGGACGAGGTGGCGACCCACCGGGTGGAGATCCGCCGCGCCGAGCCGTCGGGGGGCAGCGTCACCATCGGATCGCCGCTGATGTCGGCGAAGCGCGTCAGCCGCACGCCGATCGGCGCCCCTCCTGCGACGGCCGCGCCGCGGACCTGGAGCCCGGCGGCGGGAACGGGGATCTGTGCCCGCATCGTGCCGCCCGGTAGCGGGGTCGCCGTGACGCATCCGGCGGAGGGCCCGGCTGTCAGGCTCCCGACGAGGACGACCGCGCCCATGGGCGGGCGGGCGCCGGCCGTCGGTTCGCCGGCCGGGTCGATCGTCACGGCTCCGGCGCGGCGGAGCACCTCGTCGGCGGCCAGGCGGGGGATTGTGCCGGCGGTCCGGATGCGGTCGGGGCCCCAGGCCGGAGAGCCGAGGTCGTCGACCGCCGCGAAGAAGGTACCGGCGCGGATCTGGGGCCCGTACTGCGAGGAGGGCTGGAAGTCGGCCGGCACGTGGTCGCGAATCTCGGTCATCGCGCCGATCTCGGCGCGAACCTGGGCCGAGTAGCCCCGCCAGCGCTCGCCGCCGTCGCGGAGCAGCCCGATGTTGGTCGTGAGCGACGCGGCGAGCAGCACCAGCCCGATGACCCGGGCCCTCGGCGCCGAGACGACGCGGCCGCCCACGAGGATCACGAGCAGCATCAGCATCAGGGCCGCGCCCGGATAGACGTAGCGGGGCGTGTTCGGCTCCGCGATCCCGAACCGCGCGAGGCAGAGCAGGATCCACATCACGCCCGCGACGGTGACCACCGCGGCGATCCGGTCGCCCTCCGCCCGCCGCCCCAGGAGCGCCGCCACCGTGATGACCGCCACGACGATGAAGATGGAGCGACCGATCTCGGGGCTCATCCCGAAGACGCCTGCGAGCGCGGCCGCGCCCGAGTCGGCCACGAAGACCGGCACCTGGGGGATGTTCTCCGCCCTGGCGCTCGAGTTCCCGTACGCGAGGAACCACGCGCCGTAGAGCAGCACGGGCACCGCGACCACGTACGCGCGGCGCGTCCACCCCGGACCGGCCCCGAGCAGGACGAGAACGGCAGCCGCGAAGGGGACTCCCACGCTCGCCGACGCCAGCGAGAGCGCCAGCAGGCCGCAGGCGGCCGCGTCGCCGCGCCGGGTGCCCCTGCCGAGGGCGATGATCGCCCCCATCCCCGCGGCCAGCGAGAGGGACACGCCGAGCTCGAAGGGCCACAGCAGGACCTCCCACGCCGTGCCCAGGAAGAGCAGGACGACCGTCCCGAACACCGCCGTCTCGTTCGAGCTCCACGAGCGCGCGAGGACGAAGAAGACGCCCGCGCAGAGCAGGTGGGACAGCACCAGCACGACCGCGTAGGGCCAGTACGAGGTCAGGCCGGCGGTGACGAAGAGCAGCTTGAACACCGCCACCGTGACTACCGCCAGGTGCTCGTTGTGCGCCCGCAGGAACGTGTCGGCGTCCCAGTCGCGCCGCCCCTGCACGACGTCCCACTCGTCATAGAAGAAGGTCAGGTCGCGGTACTCCCGCAGGATCACGATCGCCGCGATCAGCCCCGCGATGGCGACGATCACGATCGCGCCCCGCGTGGACAAGGGACCGCTCGCCGCTCGCCTCATCCGGTCCAGCGTCCGCGCGCGCGCCGGCGGGGCCGAGGCCGCGCTGCGAGGTCCGGCTGGTGGTGGTGCCGAGGCCAGGAGCCATCCTCCGTAGAGCCGGGGCACCCGCCCCGAGTGGCGACCGGAGGACGGAAGCCTAACCGGCTCCGGCGCGGCGGCGCCCGGGCGCCCGCACCGGCGGGCGGGTCGTCATCTAGGCTGTCGCCGTCCCGGCGAGCGTGAAAGGTCGCGCCGTGCAGTCCCTGATCTCCGTGGTCGTCCCGGTCTACAACGAGCAGGAGACCCTCCGGGCGCTGCACGCCCAGGTGGACGCCGCGTTCGAGGACGTGCCGCACGCCCTCGAGTTGCTGCTGGTGGACGACGGCTCGCGCGACGCCTCGACCCAGATCATCCGGGCGCTCGTGGAGGAGGACCACCGGGTGGTCGGAATGCGCCTCTCGCGCAACTTCGGCCACGAGGCCGCGATCGAGGCGGGCATCCGCGCGGCCACCGGCGACGCCGTCATCGTGATGGACGCCGACCTGCAGGACTCGCCCGACGCGCTGCCGCGCCTGATCCACGAGTGGGAGCAGGGCGCCGACGTGGCGTACGCGGTGCGCCGCGACCGCAAGGAGGGCCCGCTGCAACGCGCGGCCTTCTCGGCCTTCTACCGTATGGCCCGGCGCATGATGAGCATCGACCTGCCGCGCGACGCCGGCCCGTTCTGCCTCATGAGCCGCCGCGCCTGCGACGCCGTCAACGGAATGCGCGAGATCAACCGGTACTTCCCCGGCCTACGCGCGTTCGCGGGCTTCCGCCAGGTCGCGGTCGAGGTGGAGCGCAACCCGCGCTTCGCCGGAGAGACCAAGTACTCGCTGACCCACCGCACGGCCGGCGCGGTCAACGCCATCGTGTCGTTCTCGAAGCTGCCGTTGCGGCTGGTGACCCTGATGGGCTTCGTCGCCGCCTTCATCTCCATCCTGGGGGCGCTGTGGGTGATCGTCGGCGGCCTGGTCGCCGACCAGTCGCCGCCCGGCTGGGTGTCGCTGATGACCGTCGTTCTGCTGATGAGCGGAGTGCAGCTCGTGACGCTCGGCATCGTCGGCGAATACGTCGGCAAGGTCTACGACGAGGTGCGCGCGCGGCCCAACTTCATCGTGGCCGACACCTGGCGCGACGGCGTGGTGACCGCCTACCCCACCGAGGACGGCGCGACCCGCACGGCGACGAAGTCGACGCGGAACGGCGACGCGACGTAGGACACCCGCAGGGTGTCGAACTGGAACCCGCCGGCGTAGTCGATCCACCCGAGGGTCGCGGGGGCGCGCGTCATGAGCGGCCCGGCCAGCAGCGCCGCCGGGATGCGGTAGCCGTAGCCGTTCGAGAGCACCACCTCCGGCAGGTTTCGCGGCTTGTAGAGGAGGGTGCGCACGCGCTCGGCCAACGGCGTCGGCACGTGGACGCGCGCCACGACCATGTCCTCGGGCGAGGGCGCGGCGGGGATCGGGACGTCCTGGCCGGCCTGCGCCATGACGCTCGACAGCAGCCGCTCGGGGCCGCAGCGCGAGGGCGTGCGGGCGAGCACCTGCCACCCGATGGCCGCGACCTGCTGCCCGTACTCGCAGACCATCGCCAGGAAGTGCTCGGGCCCCTCGCCCTCGGGCGAATGGCCGTCGATGCGCGGGCCGCCGTGGCGCAGCACCCGCTCGGGTGCGCGCGCTGACGCGTATGCCTCCGCGTTCGCCCGGTCGAGGGCGTTCGTGTAGATCGCGTAGGCCTGGAAGACCGGGACCGGGCGCCACTCGAGGTCGTGGGCCCAGACGATCGAGGTCTCGTACGGATCGACGTGGACCGTGTGCGAGCGCAGCGCGCCGATGATCGACGGGGGGATCGCGTGGAGTGCGCGCAGGGCCTGCCGGGCCTCGTCGCGCTCGCGCTCACGGCGTTCGGGCGACAGCGCCAGTTGCAGGTGCGAGCCCGCCGTCTCGATCCGAGGGCCCGGGTCGAGCAGCGTGCGGACCGAGGGCCCGGGGCCGGAGGTGTAGAGGAAGAGCGTCGCGACGATCGCCAGGGCGCACGCGACGAGGCCGGCCAGGCGCCCCAGCGTTCCGGACCAGCGCACGGCCGCGGCCACGGCGATCAGCCCCGTGAACGTGGACCCCGAGTGGCCGAGATCGTGGCGGACGAAGCCGTGCTTGAAGAGCGAGTAGCCGATGATCGCCCCTGCCAGGGCCATGCCGATGCCCCGCGGCCGCGCCAGACCCTCGGCCGAGCGCCACGCGAACCAGCCGATGACGGCGACCACGGCGATGAAGAGCGGGTACTCCCAACCGCGTCCGTTCGCCTCGAAGGGCAGCCCGGCCGAGTAGCCGCCTGCGACGCGGACGCTGGCGATCGCCCACCGGGGCAACCCGGTGAGCCCGTTTCCGAGCGCGAGCCAGCAGACCAGCACGCCCGCCAGGACGGAGGCGGCGAACACGCCCAGGGCGCGCCAGCGACGCGGGCCGAGCCACCAGGCGGCGACCCCTGCGAGGGCGACGGCGATCACGCCCTCGTTGAACTTGATCAAGATGCCCATGCCCGCCACGAACCCGGACACCGGCAGCAGCACGCGGCCGAGTCGCGGCGGGACGTCCCATTGCACCACGAGCGCCGCCCAGAGGAACGCGATCAGCGGGAGCACCTCGCGTCCCTGGTCGAGCAGCTGACAGGTGACGAAGGCGAGTCCCACCGCCACCGGCCAGCCCAGGGTGCGCCGCGCACTCTCGATGACGAGGTAGGCGAGGCCCACCTGCAGCAGGGCGATCCAGACGAACGCGGGCACGAGCGTGTGGGGCTCGGCGTTGACCGGGGCCTCGAGGAACCCGAGCGGCCCGTACGTGAAGGCGATGCGCCCGAAGTCCACGCCCTGGGCCACCGCCATGTGCAGCGCGATGCGCCACGAGGGGTCGAGGCCGTTGGCGGGGGTGACCGACCCCACCGGCCAGGTGGCGAACGCGATCACCGCGGCGACCCCGAGCGGCCACCAGCGCGACCAAGCGCTCGACCCCGGCACCGGCTCGGGGAGGGCCCGTCGCAGGAGATCACGGAGGGTCGCGGCGGAGGGCGTCACGGGGCGGACCGTATAATGTTCGCGCCCGCGTACCCCGTGTGGGATCCCTCCGGACGATGCAGACGCCACGCCGCCAGGCCCGGGACGGGTCCTCCCAGGACGCCATCGGGTGAGGGTCCTCGTGACGGGCGGGGCGGGCTTCGTCGGCTCGCGGATCGCGCTCGACTTCCGCGGGCGCGGCGCCGAGGTCGTGGCCTTCGACAACCTGCGCCGGCGGGGCTCGGAGACCAACCTCGCGCCGCTCGCCGCCGCGGGGGTCGATTTCGCCCATGGCGACGTGCGCTCGCCCGCCGACCTCGAGGCGCTGACGGGCTCGTTCGATGTCGCGGTCGACGCGGCGGCGGAGCCGAGCGTGCTGGCAGGCCTGTCGGGCTCCCCGCGCTACGTCCTCGAAACCAACCTGCTCGGCACCGTGAACCTCCTCGAGTTCTGCCGGCGGCGGGCCGGCGCGCTGCTGTTCCTGTCGACCTCGCGGGTCTACTCGATCGCGCCCATGCGCGAGCTCGCCCTCACCGAGGGCCCCACGCGCTTCGAGCTGGCCGCCGGCCAGTCGGTGCCGGGCGTCGGACCCAAGGGCATCTCGGAGGACTTCCCCACCGACACGGCCCGCTCGTTCTACGGCGCCAGCAAGCTCGCCTCGGAGCTGCTGGTGCAGGAGTACGCAGAGCTCTACGGGCTGCGGGCGGTGATCACCCGCTGCGGAGTGATCACGGGCGCGGGCCAGTTCGGCAAGGCCGAGCAGGGCGTCTTCGCGATGTGGGCGGCCAACCACGTGCTGGGCCTGCCGTTGCGCTACATCGGCTTCGGCGGCACGGGCAAGCAGGTGCGGGACCTCCTGCACCCGGACGACCTGCTGAGGCTGCTGCACCTCCAGCTCGAGCAGATCGAGCGGTGCTCGGGGCGCGTCTTCAACGCCGGTGGCGGGCGCGACATCTCGGTGTCGCTGCTCGAGCTGACCGACCTCTGCCGCGCCGCGAGCGGGCGCGAGGTACCGGTGGGATCGCAGGACCGCACGTCGGCCGTCGACGTTCCCCTGTACATCACCGACAATGCACGGGTCACCGGGGAGTTGGGCTGGCGTCCCGTCGTGACCCCCGCCCGGATCGTCGGTGAGATCGTCGAGTGGGTGAGCGCGGACATCCCGCGCTCACGGCGCATGTTCTCCTCCGAGGAAGGGACGGGCTAGATGTCCATCGCGATCGTGACCGGGTCCGCCGGCCTGATCGGCAGCGAGATGACCGCCTTCCTGCACGAGCAGGGCATGGACGTCGTCGGCATCGACAACGACATGCGCGCCTACTTCTTCGGCGACGAGGCATCCACCCGATGGAACACCGAGCGCCTGCTGGCGGACCTGCCCCGCTTCACCCCCACCGAGCTCGACGTCCGCGACGGCGAGGGCCTCGAGCGTCTGTTCGGCCGATACGGAGACCAGATCGAGCTGGTGGTGCACGCCGCGGCGCAGCCGAGTCACGACTGGGCGGCACGCGAGCCGTTGACCGACTTCTCGATCAACGCGGTGGGGACTCTGAACCTGCTGGAGGCCACCCGCGCGCACTGCCCCGAGGCGACGTTCGCCTTCCTCTCCACCAACAAGGTCTACGGCGACGCGCCGAACGAGCTGCCCCTGATCGAGACCGACACCCGCTGGGAACTCGACCCTGCGCACCCGTGGGCGGAGCACGGCTTCGACGAGACCCTGCGCGTGGATCAGTCCAAGCACAGCCTGTTCGGCGCCAGCAAGCTCGCCGCCGATGTGCTGGTGCAGGAGTACGGGCGCTACTTCGACATGCGCACTGGATGCTTCCGAGGCGGGTGCCTGACCGGGCCCCAGCACTCGGGTGCCCAACTGCACGGCTTCCTCGCCTATCTGGTGCGCTGCGCGGTGACCGGCACCCCCTACACGGTGTTCGGCTACAAGGGCAAGCAGGTGCGCGACAACATCCACTCGCACGACCTGGTCACCGCCCTGTGGGCCTTCCACCGCAATCCGCGCTCGGGCGCCGTCTACAACATCGGCGGCTCGCGCCACTCCAACTGCTCGGTGCTCGAGGCGATCACGATGATCCAGGAGATCACCGGGCGCGAGCTCGACTACACGCTGACCGACGACAACCGCTCGGGCGATCACATCTGGTGGATCAGCGACGTGCGCCGCTTCCAGGCCGACTATCCCGAGTGGTCGTACGAGTTCGAGCTGCGGGACATCGTGGAGCAGATCGTCGAGGCCGCCAGCGGGCGCTTCGTATGAGCGCCGCGCCCACCGTCTCGGTAGTGATCCCCGCCCACGACGAGGGGGGGTGCATCCTGCCCACCCTTCAGCGGCTGGCCGGAGTGCTGGAGGCGGCGGCCGTCGATCACGAGATCGTGGTGGTCGACGATCACTCGAGCGACGACACCGGCGAGATCGTGCGTGCCTTCGCCGCCGGCGCTCCGCGCGTACGCCTGGTGGTCAACGAGGCCGAGGGGGGATTCGGGATGGCGGTGCGCGCGGGGCTCGACGCCGCGCGCGGCGACGCGATCGCCGTCTTCATGGCCGACGCCTCCGACGACCCCGACGACCTGGTGCGCTTCGTGCGCGCGATGGAGCGGACCGGCGCCGAGTGCGTCTTCGGCTCACGCTTCGCACCGGGTGGCAGGGTGATCGACTATCCGCGCCCGAAGCTCGCCCTCAACCGCTTCGCCAATGCCGCGATCCGCGTGATGTTCGGCATCCGGTACGACGACACCACCAACGCCTTCAAGCTCTACCGGCGCGAGGTCATCACCGGCATCTCGCCGCTGGTGAGCCGCCACTTCAACCTGACCGTCGAGATGCCGCTGAAGGCGCTCGTGCGCGGCTACAGCCACGTGGTGGTGCCGAACTCCTGGACCAACAGGGCCGAGGGCGTCTCCAAGTTCAGGATCAAGGAGATGGGCTCCAGGTACGCCTTCATCGTCCTCTATTGCCTGCTGGAGAAGTGGCTCTCACGGGGCGACTACCGCCGCGCCGGCGAGGCGCCGCCCGTGCGAACGGATGCCCTGGCCGGCCGCGAGACCCAGGTCTGAGCGCCGGCGAAGGCTCGTTCAGCGGCGCGTGCGGCGCAGCAGCGCCCGAGCGCCGGTGGCGATGGTGTCGCCCGAGCCCGCCCCGATAAGGTCGTGGGCGATCAGGACCCCGGCGGCCACCGTCGCGTCCACGGCGACGATCTGCTCGGGCGATCCGTGCATCAACCCGAGCGCGAGCGTCAACACGCCGGCCGCGCCCGCCAGGAGCCAGGCGACGCGATAGCTGCCCAGGGCCGCCTGATGGTAGAGCAGCGTGAGCGATGCGCCGATCAGCGTCATGGCGGCGGTCAGCTCGGGAAGGATCCGCGCGCTGTCGGCGAACTCATCGCCGAAGGTGACCGTCATGATCGGCTCGGCGAACGTCAGGGCGATGAGGGTGCAGACGGCTCCGATGGCCAGGGTGGCCCCGAGCGAGATGGCCAGCAGTTCGGAGGTCGCCTCGCCCGCCGCGTGGCGCTGGGCCACGCGCGGCAGCAGCACGATGGTGATGGCCTGGGGCACGAGGAAGACGGCCTTGGCCACGACGGCGGCGGAGGCGAACAGCCCGGCCTGAACCGGATCGAGCGCGAGCTTCGCCGCGATCACGTCGAGGTTGGACATCACCGCCACGGCCGTCACGCCGGCGACCAGGGGCGCGAGCGACGTGGCCATCGCCCGGGCGTGGTCGCCCTGCAGGGGTCCCGGCGCGGCCTCGCGGAGGCGGTCGGCCGTGAAGAGCACCGCCACCACGGCGGCCAGGACGGTGGTGGCCGCCGTGCCGAGCAGGGCGGCGTAGACGCCGAGCCCCAGCGCGAGCAGCGGAAGCAGCATCAGCGGCCGGGGGAGGCCGAAGGCCGTCATACTGAGCGCGTAGCGGCCGAAGCGCCTCTCGCCTTGCAGCTGACCCAGCGCCAGGGGGAAGACGGCGACCGGAAGCAGCACCACGATGGCGGCGAGCAGTGGGCCCACCGGCACGTCGTCCCGCGCGAGCCCTGCCAGGACGACGGCCGCCGCCGCGGCGGCGGCGGCGGCGGGAGTCCAGCGCAGGGCGCGACGCAGGGAGTCCCGGTAGAGAGCGGCGCCCTCGGTGGACGACACGGCGCTGACGACGCGCGCGAGAGCAGTCTGCAAGCTCGTGAACGGCGTCTGGATGACCAGCACGCCCGAGAGGATCGCGGCCACCAGGCCGTAGTCGGCCGGCCCGAGCACGCGGCCCGCCACGAGGAAGAACGCGTAGTTGCCGAGGTTCCACAGGCCGAGACCGATCGCGACCTGCAGCCCCGAGCCGAGCGTCTGGACACCGCGGGCCCGCATCCTCACGGGGTCACCATGGGGCGGAAGGCTAGTGCAGCGGGCCGTGACAGGGTCGGATAGGCTGCCCGCGGTGAGCAGTCCCGCCTCCGCGCCCGACGGGTCGCCCGTGGTCGCCCGTCCCCCGAGGCCCCGTGCGATCGCCATCGAGGCCCTGGTGGTTCTCACCAGCTTCTACGTGCTGGCGGTCCTCGTCACCTGGCCGCTCGCCCAGCACTTCGGCACGTTCATCACGGCGCCGCTTCCGGGCAACGACCAACTGGGCTACCTGTTCGACTTCCGCTACGCCGCCGAGAACGGTCTGCCCGTGCTGCGCGACTACGTGCAGCAGGACGTGGCGGTGCCCTTCGGACGCCCAGCCTCGGCCGCGGCCAACCTGACGCTGCTCGGGACCCTGCTGCCCGCCGTGCTGATCACGCACGTCGCTGGCCCGATCGTGGCGTACAACATCGTCAACCTCTCGGGCCTGGCCCTCTCGGGCGCCTCGATGTACCTGCTCGTGCGCTGGCTGGGTCTCGGCCGGGGGCCTGCGTTCTGGGCCGGCTGGGTCTATCTGGCGTTTCCGTACCACCTGTTCGCGGCCACCGCCTTTCTCACGGTCGTTCCCTACCAAGCGCTGCCGCTCATGATGATGGCCCTCGTCGCGTGGGCGGTGAACCCCGGACGGGCGAGCGGGGCCGGGGTGGTGGGCGCCGTGGCTCTCTGCTGGCTCACCTTTCCGTACATCGGCGCGATGGCCATGGTGATGGTGGCCGTCGGGCTCGTGGTGGCGCTGCTGCTGCACCGCGCCCGCAGCGGATGGGGTGCCGCGGCGCGGTGGCTCGCGGCCGTGGCCGCCGGGATCCTCGCATTCGTGGCCGCGCCCCTCAAGATCGTCGCCGCGATCAACGCCGACGGCCCGACGGGTGCGCTGACGCGCTCTCCGGCCGACCTGGCCCAGCTCGGCGCCGAGATCTCCGACTACGTCCTCCCCCCCGCGTCCAGCGGCTTCATGGCGGGCTTCGCCAGCGGCGTCTGGGCCACCGTCGGCTCGGTGGGCGGAGAGCGGCTGGCGTTCGTCGGGTGGATCACGCTCGCCCTCGCGCTGACCGGCGTCGGGGCCGGGTTCGTCGCGCGGCGAGCCCTGCCGCCCCGCCACGCGGCCCTGCTGGCGATGAGCGTGCCGATGGTCGCGGTGCTGGTCGCGGTGAGCCTGCGCAGCCCGTATGACCTCTTCGGCGTGCAGGTCACCTTTCCGTCGCGCGCGCTGTACGAGGCGTTCACCTTCATCCGCGCCCCCGGACGGTTCGTGATCGCCGTGATGGTGGGCCTGTGCGCCCTGGGGGCCCTCGCCCTCCATCTGATCGGCGCGCGGCTCTCCACGAGCGGTCGCTACGCGCTGGTGGCGGGGGCGATCGTTTTCTCCGGGGCCGAATTGGGCCTGGGAAGCGTTCCGTTGCCGCTGACTCCGCCGACCTTTCTCGTTAGCGCGCCGGCCGAGGACCAGCCCACCTGGCGGTGGCTCGAGCAGCACCCGGGCGGCGCGGTGATGGAGTACCCCGAGGTCGGCAACACGTCGGTGTCGCGGTACTACATGTACGGGTGGGCCGTGCATCACCACCCGATCGTGAACGCGGTCAACGGCCCGGGCGATCCCGGCGGGGAGTTCTTGCGCACCGTGCTCGACCCGCGTCCGGTTCAGGTGCCCGCGATCCTGGCCGGCGCCGGCGTGCGGTACGTGGTGCTCAACCGCTGGGCCTACGATGCGCTGCAGATGCGATTGCCGCGCGCCATGCCCGAGGGGTTCACGCTGGCAGAGCGCTTCGCCGACGGCTCGGAGATCTGGCGGGTGGATGCCGCGCCCTCGGCGGCGCAGGTCTACTTCACTCCCCGGGGTTTCGACGCGCACCGGATCGAGTACGACGGGCGCCGAATCGTCAACTGGCGCTATCTGATCGGCGACGGCGTGGTGCGCGTGCGAGTTCCCGAGGCGGGTGCGTACCGCGTGCGCTTCGAGGCCATGCCCACGGGCGGCCCGGTTACGCTTACCCTCGCGACGGACGCGGGTGCGGACCGCGTCGTCGTGGACGCGCGGGGTGCGGTGGATTTGGCGGTCGACCTTCCGGCGGGCAGCTCGGACGTACGAGTGAGCGACGGCATCTCCGGACCGAGCGTGCAGATGTCGCCCTGGGTGCTGGAGCGCGAGGGATGAGTAGCCGCGACCGCCTGACGCGCTTGTTCGTGGTCACCGTGTTCGTGGCCCTGGCCGGCTGGTACCTCGCCTTCGCCGTCGAGCGCTATCAGTCGAGCCACCTGTACGGCGACGAGCCGGAGTACTTCTTCACCGGCCAGAGCGTGTGGGACGACGGCGACCTCGACCTGCGCAACCAGTTCGAGGATCCCGATCTGCGCGCGTTTCCTGGGCCGCTGACGTTCAAGCTCGACCCCGCCGGCGGCCCGTCGCCCGCCGCCTTCATGCCCACCAACGGGGTGGTGCTGATCCAGCCGGCCAACGCCCTCGGCGGAGTGCTGGCCGCGTACGTGCTGTTCGCGGCGATGAACCTCGCGTCGCTCGTCCTGCTGTTCATCGTGCTGCGCCGCACCTTCCCCGACGCGGTCGCCGCGCTCGCGATCGGCATCGTGGGGCTGAGCGTGCCGCTCGCCTGGCACGCGGCGTCGGTGTGGACCGAGGTGCCGGTGCTGCTGTCCCTGAGCGCCATCTTCGCGCTCGCTCCGCGTCTCGCCTGCAGCGCCCGTGCGGCGATCGCGGTGGCGCTGCTCCTCGCCGCGCTGCCGTGGCTGCACCAGAAGTACTTCACGCTGGCCTTCGGGATGGCGATCGCCGTGCTGCTGCCCGCGGCGCGGCGGCGCTTCTGGCCGCTGGTCCTGGCGGCGCCGTGGGCCGGCCTGGCCATGACGGTCGCGTTCTCGTATGCGCTGCGCGACAGGTGGAACTTCACGATCTCGGGAACCACGACGGAGGTCTCGAGCGCCTTCAACGGATCGCTCAACCGCTTCCTGCGCCAGCCCATCGCGTGGTTCTTCGACCAGACCCGCGGTTCGCTGCCACTGGCGCCGGTGTGGATCCTGGCCGCGGTCGGCCTGCTCTTCCTCCTGCGATTCGGGCGCGGACGACGGATGCTGGTGACGCTCGCGGTGGCCTTCGTTCCCTTCCTGATCGTGTACTTCTGGGGGCCCTTCCTGGCCGGCGACAGCCCGCCCGGCCGGGAGACCCTGCCCGCCATCCCCGCACTCGCCGTGCTGATGGCGGCCGGCATCCACGCCCTTCGGGGGCTGCTCGCCACGGCGATCGCAACGACCCTCGCCGTCGTGTCGGTCGCCATCGCGACGATCGCGCCGTTCCACTACGGCTTCGACATCATGTTCAACAACGTGGGCCGCCCCAAGCTGCTCGACAGCCTCGCGCGCAACCGGTTCGCGCCCGCCGAGCTCTGGCCCCAGATCACCGCCGCGCCCGGAACCTGGTCGCTGAGCGCCCTGATGATGACCGGCACGGCGGCGCTCGCCCTCGTCGGCCTCGTCTACTACGCCTCGCGCGTCGGGGCGGCCTCGGGACGCCCGTGGGAGCTCGCGGGGCAGCGCGAGTCGCGCCTCACCCGGGCGGGGGCGCGCCGCGCCGTCACCGCCGCCCTCCCCGGTGCAACCCGTCGCGGTACGAGGACGCCCGGGTGAGGATCGCCTGCGCGGTCTGCTCGTACCCTCCCTACCGCGGGGGCATCGGCAACGCCGCCGCGCGCCAGGCAGCGGCCCTGGTGGAGGCCGGCCACGAGGTGGTGGTGCTGTGCCCGGGTCACGGCGTGGCTCCACGGCACGAGGTACGCGAGGGCATCGAGGTGCGGCGCCTGCGGGCCCTCGCGCGTCACGGCGTCTCGGCCGTGGTGCCCTCGATCGCGGCGCACGTGGGGCGCGCCGACGCGCTGATGCTGCACTACCCCTTCTACGGCGGCGCCGAGGCGGCGGCGCTCGCGGCGCGGGCGCGGCGGATCCCGTATGCCGCCTTCTTCCACATGGACGTTCCGGCATCGGGGCTGCGCGGCGCCGTGATCCGCGGCTACGACCGGACCATCGCGCGGGCGATCCTGCGGGGCGCCGACCGGGTGATGGTCAGCTCGCTCGACTACGCCGCCGACTCGAGCCTGGCGCGACTCAACCTCGACACCCTCACGGAGTTGCCCTACGGAATCGACACCGAGGCCTTCGCGCCGGGGCCGGTGGATGCCCGCGCGCTGGCGGCGCACGGCATCGGGCTCGATGTCCCGGTCGTCCTCTTCGTCGGTGGCATGGACGCCGGCCACGCCTTCAAGGGCGTTCCCGTTCTGATCGAGGCGATGACCGAAATCCCCGCCGACGAGGCCCGGCTCGTCCTGGTGGGCGACGGAGAGCTCCGTCCGGGCTTCGAGGCGCTGGCGCGCGAGCGGGGAGTGGGTGCCGTCTTCGCGGGCGCGGCGTCGGATGCGCTGCTGCGCGAGCTGTACCGGGCGGCGTTGGTGAGCGTGCTCCCGTCCGTGACGCGGGAGGAGGCGTTCGGCATCGTCCTGATCGAGTCGATGTCCTCGGGCACGCCCGTCATCGCCTCGGACCTTCCCGGCGTGCGCACCGTCGTGGACTCCGCCACGGGGATCCTGGTGCGCCCCGGGGACGTCGGCGATCTGCGCCGTGCGCTGCGATCCCTGATCGACGACCCGGACCTGAGCGGGCGAATGGGCGAGGCCGCCCGGGAGCGCGCGGTGGGGCGGTTCTCCCGCGAGCGCGAGCGGGCCGACCTGAGCGCCGTCGTGGACGGCCTCGGGAAGATCCGGTGAGCGCGATGAGGCGGATCACGGGCCTTGTCGGCCGCGCGCGGCTCGGTCATCGCCTGCGGGCGCTGCGGGGTGCTGCGGGAGCGGTGCGGAACCCGGCGCGGCTGGTGGCGGGCGAACTCGCGCTGGTCCCCCTTCGGCCCGTGGCGCTCGGCGTCGCCCGGCTGCGCGGCGCGAGCCCGGGCGCGACCTGGTCGGCGCTGACGCGGCCCTTCGGGGGCCAGGTCGCCGACCACACCCTGCGCCAGAGTGGCCGGCCGGTGAGCCTGCGCCGGGGCACCCCGGATGTCTTCACGCTCTACGAGACGCACGCCGAGGGCATGTACGTCCCGCCGCCGCCCGCGGCGGCCGCCCTCGCCGCGCTCGGCGGGCCGCCGCGCATCCTGGATCTCGGCGCGAACATCGGTCTCTTCGCGCTCTATGCGCTCGGCCGCTGGCCGGATGCCGAGATCACGTCGTTCGAACCCGACCCCGCGAACCTGGAGCTGTTGCGACGCAACGTCGCGGCCAACTCCGACGCCCGCTGGGAGGTGATCGAGGCCTGCGCCGCCGCGGCCGACGGCAGCGTCGGGTTCCTGGGCGGCCACTTCGCGGTCTCGCGAGCCCCGGCCGACGGCGAGCTGCCGTCGGCCAGCGTCGCCGCGGTCGACGCCCTTCCCTACATGGCGGCGTGCGACCTCCTCAAGATGGACATCGAGGGGGGCGAGTGGCCGCTGCTGGCCGACCCGCGTCTCGCGTCGATGAGCGCCGCCGTGATCGTGATGGAGTACCACCGGTGGGGAGCACCCGCGGGCGACCCCGCGGCGCTCGCCCGCGCCGCCCTGGAGGGCGTCGGCTACACCGTGGGGCCTCCCCAGGCCGAGGAGCCGGGGTCGGGCACCCTCTGGGCATGGCGAGGCCCCGGAGCGTGAGGATCCTGATGGTCACGCCGCGCTTCGGCCCGGACGTGGTCGGCGGAGCGGAGGCGCTGACCCGCGCCCTGGCCCTGCGGGCGGCCGGCCCGGACATCGAGGTGGAGGTCGCGACCACCTGCGCGCTCGACCACCAGACCTGGGAGAACGTGCTCCGGCCGGGGACCGATCGCGACGGGGACGTGATCGTACGACGATTCCCGGTCTCGGCGGGCGACTCGCGCCAGCACGCCCGGCTCGCCGTTCGGCTGATGCGGGGAGGGCGGCTCTCCTATGCGGAGGAACTGGAGCTGCTCGCCACCAGCGTGTGGTCGCGTCGCCTGCACCGCTTCGTGCTGGAGCACGCCGACGACTACGACCTCGTGGTCTGCAGCCCCTACCTGTTCGGCGTCCCCTTCTGGGCCGCCCAGGCCGCGCCGTCGCGCACGGTGCTGATCCCCTGCCTGCACGACGAGCCCCAGGCTCATCTGCGCGTGGTGCGCGCGCTGATCGGGCAGGTGCGCGGCTGCCTCTTCAACTCGACGGGTGAGCAGCGGCTGGCCGAGCGCATCTACGGTCCACAGCGCGGCGGGGTGGTGGGCATGGGCTTCGACCCACCAACGGCGCCCGCGCGGGGGGGGTTCGCCGCGCGGCACGGCCTGGGCCGCTACGTGCTCTACGCCGGCCGTATCGAGGAGGCCAAGAGGGTCGACGTGCTCGCCGCCCACATCGCCCGCTACCGGCGCGAGCGGCGCTGCGACGTGAGCCTCGCGCTGATCGGCCGCGGGCCCTGGCGCCCGCGGGCCCAGGCCGCGGACGCCGTACACGCGATCGGGTTCGTGGACGAGTCGGAGAAGCGCTCTGCGTACGCCGGAGCGGTCGCGCTGGCCAACCCCTCCGAGCTGGAGAGCCTGTCGATCGTGCTGCTCGAAGCGTGGCTCGAGGGCACGCCCGCGATCGTGGCCGGCGGCTCGGACGTGCTGCGCGAGCACGTGAGCCGATCGGGGGGCGGGCTCACGTTCGAGGACTACCCGACGTTCGGGACGGCCCTCGACACGATGCTCGGCGACCCGGCCGCCGCCGAGAGGATGGGCGCGGCGGGCCGCGCCTACGTCGAGGAGGAGTACTCCTGGTCAGCCGTGGGAGCCCGCTTCCGGGAGACCATCGGAACCCTCGCCGCCGCCTGACACCTCGTCGAGCGCCTCCATCCAGAGGCGCCGGATGCGCTCCCACGAGAGCTGCGAGCGCACATAGCGACGCCCCTGGCCGCCGAGTGCGGCGGCGATCGGCGGGCGCCCCGCCAGGAGCGCCACGCAGCACGCGTACTCCGCGGAGTCGCGATACCAGAGCCCGCCTCCGGAGCGGCGGCTCTGCCCCACGAGCACCGGGGCCTCGGCGTTCGCGACCGTGGGCACTCCCGAGCTCCAGGCCTCGAGCATCGCGATCGACAGGCTCTCATAGCGGGAGGGCGCGACGAGGCACGCCGCGCCGTCGAGGGCGTCCCACTTCACGTCGTCGTCCACGTAGCCGGCGAGGTGCAGCCACGGATGGGCGGGCAGATCCATCACGGAACGCCCGAGCATCACCAGATCGAGCCCACGTGGATCGCGGACCCGGTAGTGGGCGTGGTGCTCGACCAGATCGCCGCTCCCCTTGGAGGGGTCGATGCGCCCGAGGCAGAGCGCGTAGGGGCGGGTGACGCCGAACGCACGACGAAAGCGCTCGCCGTCGACGCCGGCGGGAGGCGCGTCCACGCCGAGGCCCACCACGCGCGAGCGCTCCGGGGGGAGGCCGAAGCGGCGGGCCATCAGCTCGCGCTCCTCCGGGGCGTTGGGCAACAGCAGCCGCGGGCGGGCGAAGACTCGGTCGTAGATCGCCAGCCGCAGGGGCGGGTCGTCGTGCAGCTCGGGCACGAGGATCGTCGGCACCCGCGCCGCCTCGAGCGCGGCGAGCGCGTGCGCGTAGAGGTAGGTGAAGACCACCACGACGTCGTAGCGCCCGGCCTCGGCGAGATGGGCGGGGATGGCCGAGCAGAGCGGCCCCTGCGCGGCCATCCAGCGCTCCTCGGCCTCCGGGCCCCGCTCCGCCCCGCCGATCACGCGCAGCGAGAGCGCATCGAAGCGCGCATCGTCACGCGGAGCGTCGACGGGGAACCTGAGCACGCGGACCGGGCCCACGCGGGTCTCGCCCGGCGGATAGTGGTCGGCCCACGTTCGGTAGTCGAGCGCGCAGGTGGTCAGCACGGTGATCTCGACCTCGTCGTGCAGCAGCTCGGCGATGATGCGGGCGTGCAGCTCGGCGCCGCCGTTCACCTCGGCGCCGTAGCGCTGCACCACGATGGCCACCCTCATGCCGGCCCCCCGAGGAGCGGGGTCAACGCGGCGCGCAGCCGACCCACCACCACGTCGGGCGCGAAGTCGGTGGCGCGGGCGCGGGCGCGGGCGGCGAGCGCCCGGGCGAGATCCGGCTCATCCAGCACCCGGCGCATCGCCTCGGCCAGATCGACCGGGTCGGGCTCGGGCAGGAGCAATCCGCCCCCTCCGACCGTCTCGGTCACCGCGCTGCCCCGCACCGCGACCACCGGCAGGCCGGAGGCCATCGCCTCGACCAGCGGCGCGCAGAAGCCCTCGTGGGCCGATGCGCACACGTAGACCCCGGCGCGGGCGACCAGCGCGTCGCGCGTGGAATCGTCGACGCGTCCGAGGAAGCGAACGCCGCCGACCCCCAGCCGGTCGGTGAAGCGGGCGAGAGCCTCCTGGTAGCGCTCGAACCCGTCCGACGAGCCGACCAGGACGAGCTCCGAGTCGCCGCCGCCGGTGGCCCGCATCAGCGCGAAGGCGCGCACGATCAGCTCGAGGCGCTTGTTGGGCACGACCCGCCCGATGGTCAGCACCAGGCGATCGCGCGGAGACCCGTCGTCGGTCCGACCGGCGGGCAGCGGAAGTACCAGCGGCACGACGGCGACCTCGGCGAAGCCGGCCTCCCGCATGTCCACGGCGTTGAACTCGGAGTCGGCCAGCGCGACGTCCGTGCGGGGCGCGAGCTCGCGCAATCGACGGAGGGCCGTACGGCACAGGGCCGCGACGAGGGGGTTGGCGGCCTCCAGCATCTGCGGCGGCGTGACGTTGTGGTAAACGACGCCGAGGCGGCGCGCCGGCCGCGCGAGGACGTCCTCGACCGCGCGGCTCCAGATGGAGTAGCGCAGCAGGACGGCGTCGGCATCGGCGGGGCGGCGGGCGAGGCGGCGCACGCGCCCGGCGAGGTCCGGGTGGACGTTCTCGGCGTAGATCTCGCTGCGATACCCCCACCCGCGAAGCAGCTCGTCGAGCACGAGCGCCTGTCCGGTGACCGCGTCGTGGGGAGCGGCGGTGGAGATGACCTGCTGGATCGTGCCGGCGCTCACGCTCCCGACGGCCGCTCCCCCTCGAGGGCGGCGAGCCGGGCGCGCAGCTCGGCGACCTCGGCGCGGACCTCCTCCAGACGCGCGGCCGCGCGCTCCTCCGACACGTTGAGGCTGCGCGAGAGGTCGTCGAGGCGCTCCTCGGTGCGCCGCTCGACGTCCTCGAGCGCGCGCGAGAGGTGCTCGATCCGGATCGCCGCCTGATCGAGGCCGTCCTGCACCACGTGGTGCACGAGCTTCTCGGCCACGCGCTTGACGGCGGTGATCCCGCTCCCCACGACCGGCTTCGACGAGTAGCCGCGCTCGGGCCGGAGCGTGATCGGCGACGACAGCGACGGCCCGAGGGGGTCGTCGCCGTCGAGGTCGAACGGGACGTCCAGCAGATCCCCCGGGTAGTCCCCCCGCTCCCGCACGGCGGCGGCGCGGCGGCGGATGTCCTCGACCAGCAGATCGACGTCGATCACCTCACCCGCCCGGCCGGCCGGGTCGTCCATCCCGTCACCCATCGCGCGCCCCCCGTCCATTCGCGCGAGCATACCGGCCGTCCGGGACCGGACCCGCGCCGACGAGACCACCGATGCCCCGAGCTAGAGTGCGCGGGATGACGACGTCGATCGCAATCGGGCAGCGCCCGGCCGACGCGCGCGGGCTGCGTGCGCTGGGGCGACACGCTCCCCTCTTCGCGAACCTGGTGCGGCGCGAGGTACGCCAGCGCTACAAGGGCTCGACTCTGGGGCTGGTCTGGACGCTGATCACGCCAGCGATCATGGTCGGCGCCTACTCGCTCGTGTTCCGCTACCTGCTGCGGGTGCCGATCGACAACTACGCCCTCTTCCTGTTCGCCGGGCTCACGATGTGGACTCTGTTCATGGGCGGAGCCATCGCCAGCTCCCAGAGCCTGGTGGCCAACGCGAACCTGGTGAAGAAGGTGAGCTTCCCGCGGCCGATCGTCCCGCTCGCCGCGATGACCGGCAGCTCGTTCACCGCCGGGGCCATGCTGGTCGTCGCGCTTCCGCTCTGCATCGCCTTCACGGCGGGATCGCGGCTGACCCTGGTGCTGGTGCCCCCACTCGTGCTGTTCCTCGTCGCCCTCACCGTCGGCTTCGGCCTGATGCTCGCCGCGGCCAACGTCTACTTCCGCGACGTGGAGCACATCCTGGCGGCGATCGCCCTGCCCTGGAGCTTCATCTCCCCGCTCTTCTACTCCTTCGACTACGTCAGGAGCCTGGGCGGCGTCCCCGGCTGGGCCGTCGACCTGCTCCATTACGCCAACCCCGTCGCACCGGTGTTGATCGCACTCCAGGACACGCTCTTCTACGGCGTCTGGCCGAGCCCGGTGGACGTCATCTACGCGGCGGCGGTGGGCTTCCTGGTGCTCGCGGCCGGCTGGAGGGTGTTCCGCAGCCTCGAGGGAGAGATGGCCGTTGAGCTCTGAGCCGACCCCGGAGGGCCCGCTCGTCGCGGGACAGGTCCGACTGCGCGGAGTGTCACGCAGCTTCAAGCTGCTGCACGAGCGCAACGCCACCCTCAAGGAGACCGTCCTGCGCCGGCGCCGCACCCGCTCCGAGGACTTCTGGGCGGTTCAGGACATCTCCCTCGACGTGGCGCCGGGGGAGGCCATCGGCATCGTCGGACGCAACGGATCGGGCAAGAGCACGCTCCTGAAGCTGCTCGCCGGGATCATCCCGCCCCACCGCGGCACGGTGGAGATCGGCGGTACCGTTGCCGCCATGCTCGAGCTGGGAGCCGGTTTCCACCCCGATTTCACCGGGCGGGAGAACGTCTACATGAACGGCGCGATCTATGGCCTGGGCGAGGCCGAGGTGACCGACCGGCTCGACGACATCGTCGGCTTCGCCGAGCTCGAGGATTTCATCGACATGCCCGTGCGCACGTACTCGAGCGGCATGCAGATGCGCCTGGCCTTCGCCGTCTCCTCGCACGTCAACCCGGACGTCCTGCTCCTCGACGAGGTGCTCGCGGTGGGCGACGAGTCGTTCCAGCGCAAGTGCATCTCGCGCCTCGCCGACTACAAGCGCGGCGGCGGCACGCTGGTGCTCGTGACCCACGATCCGAACTCGGTCGAGCAGATGTGCGATCACGCGATCGTGCTGGCGCACGGAACCGTGATCGCCGAGGGCGAGCCGGCGAGGGTGCTCGCGGCCTACCGCCGGCGCCTGGTGGCGGATGACCGCGAGCGCGACGAGGGCCACGCCGGAGAGGACCATCCGACGGATGACGGCGAGAGCCAGTCGTGGGGCGACATGCGGGCCCAGATCCGTGAGGCTCGCCTGATCGGCCCCGAGGGCCCGGCGACGAGCTTCGTCAGCGGCAACCCCGTGGTGCTCGAGATGGATGTCTACGCCCCGGAGCGCTTGGACGGCGTCATCTACGGCCTGACCGTCCACTCGGCCGAGGGAGCCCTCTGCTACGGCACGAACACCCGTCTCGACGGCCGTGAGACGACAGTGCTGGACGGTGCGGCGACGGTGCGCTTCGACATCCCCCGGCTGCACCTCCACGCGGGCCATTTCGCGATCACGCTGGCGATCGTCGACCACGACACGGTGTGCCATTGGCTCGACCGCTGGATCGAGTTCGACGTCTTCCAGGCGGGTACCGGCATCGGCATCGTCGACATGGTCGGAACGTGGACGATCGCGGCGACGGCGCTGCCCGACGAGGGCGTGTCCGTCTCGGCTTCCCGCCCCGTTGGCGCCTGAGCCGGTCGCGCAGGGGCGCTGCTAACCTGCCGCCGTCGTGAACGCCTGTACGATCGTCGCCCGCAACTACCTGGGGCAGGCCGCGGTCCTCGCGGAGAGCTTCCTGGAGCACCACCCGGGGGGATCGTTCACAACCCTGGTGATCGACGCCGAGCGCGGGCTTCCCGCCGGTCTGGACCCGAGGGTCGCGCCGGTGGGACCCGAGGCCACCGGCCTCGAAGACGCGGAGTACGCGCGGATGGCCGCCTCGTACTCGGTGGTCGAGCTGGCCACGGCGGTCAAGCCCTTCCTGCTGCGCACCATGCTGGCGGGGGGCATGGAATCGGTGACCTACCTCGATCCCGACATCCGCGTCTACGCGCCGCTGGACGACATCGACGCGCTCGCCCGGGAGCACGGCATCGTGCTCACCCCGCACCTCGAGCACCCGCTCCCGCTGGATCGGACGCTCACCGACATCGAGGGCGTCCTGCTCGACGCGGGCATCTTCAACCTCGGCTTCGTCGCCGTCGGGACCGGGGCCACGCCCTTCCTCGACTGGTGGGCCGGCCGGCTCGCCCGCGACTGCGTCATCGACCCGGAGGGCGGCAAGTTCGTCGACCAGCGCTGGGTCGACCTGGTGCCGGGCTACTTCGACCACCGCATCCTCATCGACCCGACCATCAACGTCGCGTGGTGGAACCTGGCCGTGCGCGACCTCCAGGCGACGACGCACGGCTACACGGTCGAGGGGCGGCCCCTGCGCTTCTTCCACTTCAGCGGCTACGACCCCACCCGGCCGCACCTGCTGAGCTCGCACGCGGGCCCTGCCCCCCGCGTCCTCCTCAGCGACCGCCCCGGGCTGCGGAAGATCTGCGACGAGTACGGAGAGCTCCTACGGGCCGCGGGTCACGGCGCGCTGGCCGCACAGCCCTACGGCCTCGCGTCGACCGCCGCCGGCCTGCCGATCGACGCCCGCATGCGGCGGATGTACCGGGAGGCGCTCCAGGGCGCCGAGCACGGCGACGAGAGCGAGCCGCCCAACCCGTTCGCCTCCGACGCGGGCGCCGCGTTCGCCGAGTGGCTGCGCGAGCCGATGGTGCCTCCGGGCGCGCCCGCACCCGTGTCGCGCTACCTGCGGCGCGTATACGCCGAGCATCACGAGCTGGCGCCGCGCTTCCCCGACATCGACGGCGCCGACGGCCCGGCGTTCCTCGCGTGGTGCGGCGGCGCGGGGCGCGACGAGCTCTCGATCCCCGCGGAGCTGGTGCCCGACCCGGCGCCCGCGGCCAGCCCGCCGCTTCCCGCGCTGCGGCCCGGGGTGCAGGTGTCGGGCTACCTCACCGCCGAGGCGGGCGTCGGCGAGGCCGCACGACGGGTGCTCGCGGCCGTCGCCCACGCGAAGCTGCCGCACTCGGTGCTGACGTACGACCGCACCCCCAGCCGCCGGGGGCACCCCCTGACCGAGGTGTCGGGCGACGATCACGCCTACGACATCAACCTGATCTGCGTGAACGCCGACCAGCTCCCGAGCTTCAACCACGACATGGGCGCGCCCTTCCGCGAGGGCCGCTACACGGTGGGGCTCTGGTGGTGGGAGGTCGACCGCTTCCCCGAGCGCTACCGGCCCGCCCTCGACATCGCCGATGAGGTCTGGGTCGGCAGCGAGTTCGTGAGGGCGTCGATCGCCCGGACGACCGACAAGCCGGTGCTGACCCTGCCGGTTCCCGTGACCGCTCCGGTGCCCTCGCCGGGGACGCGCGCGCGGCTCGGGCTCGGCGGCGGCTTCCTCTTCTACTTCTCCTTCGACTTCGACAGCGTGCTGGAGCGCAAGAACCCCGCCGCCGTGATCGAGGCCTTCCGGGCCGCCTTCGCTCCGGGAGAGGGGCCGCGGCTGCTGATCCGCGGCATCAACGGCGACCGGCACGTCCCCGCGCTCGAGGGCGTGCGCTACGCGGCGTCCGGCCGCGACGACATCACCGTGCTCGACGGCTACCTGGACGCCGCCGACAAGGACGGCCTGATGTGCGAGTGCGACTGCTACGTGTCGCTGCACCGCAGCGAAGGCCTCGGCCTCACGATGGCCGAGGCGATGGCGGCGGGCCGGCCGGTGATCGCCACGGGCCACTCGGGCAACCTGGACTTCATGAACGAGGACAACAGCCTGCTGGTGCCGGTGCGCGCGCTGCGCCCGGTCGGCGAGGGCAGCCCCCCGTATCCGGCGGACGCCCTCTGGGCCGACCCCGATCTCGACGCGGCGGCGGACCTGATGCGCCGGGCGTTCGCCGAGCCCGAGGAGATGGCGCGGCTGGGCGAGCGGGCGCGGGCGGACGTGCTCGAGCGGTTCTCCGTCGAGCGCGCCGCGGCCTTCATCGCCGAGCAGGTGGCCCGCATCCACCGCGACGGCGGAGCGGCCGCCCGGACGGCCGTCGCGCTGATGCCGCCGACCGCACGGGCCGCGCGCTGGATCACCGAGGGCCCCTCGGTCCCCTGGGACGCGCCGGCATCGCGGCCGCAGGTGCTCGCCCGCAAGGGGCTGCTGCGCGCGATGGCCCCCTACCTGCGCCGCCGCGCGGAGTTCGACGTCGCCCTGGTCCAGAGCGACGAGCAGGCGAGCACGCGCATCGAGGTGCTCGATGAGCGGATCGGGCGCGCGGAGCGGCGGCTCGACGAGGACCTGGTGCGCCTCGAGATGCGCGCGAACAAGGCAGAGGAGGAGGTCGCTCGGATCCGCGCCTCCCTGCGTGCCGTGCCGTACATGTCCGACCCGCGCATCCTGTCCACCCGGACCGCGGACGGGCGCCCCGCGATCGGGTTCCGGTCGCGCGACCTCGGCGGGCGCGGCTACCGCGGCTTCGAGGACCTCTTCCGGGGGCCGGAGGCTTTCATCCGCGAGCGTCAGCGGATCTATCTGGAGCATCTCGGCCAGCGGTCCCCCGTGCTCGACCTGGGATGCGGCCGGGGCGAGTTCCTGGACCTGCTCGCCGAGGCGGGAATCCCCGCGACGGGCATCGACCTGGACGAGGGCATGATCGCCCGCTGTCGCGAGAAGGGGCACGCGGTCGAGCGCGCCGACGCGCTCGAGTGGCTCGCGTCGCGGCCCGCGGGGAGCCTGGGCGCGATCTTCTCGGCCCAGGTGATCGAACACCTCCCGCCGGCCGATCTCACGCGCCTTCTGGAGCTCGCCGTGCGCGCCCTTCAGCCCGGTGGAGTGCTGATCGCCGAGACGGTCAACCCGCATCCGATCGGCTCGTTCAAGGCCTTCTGGACCGATCTCACCCACACGAGCCCGATCTTCCCCGAGGTCGCCGCCGCCCTCTGCGGCCTCGCGGGCTTCGAATCGGCCGAGGTGCTCTTCCCCGTGGGGACGGGCTCCCTGGAGGAGGACCGCTGGGTGCAGGGGGAGTACGCCGTGGTCGCCCGCACGGCCGGAGATGACGACGAGAGTCCGCAGACACCCCACAGGAGCCCGTCATGACGGACCGCGCCGAGATCGAGCGCCGCATCGCCTCGGTACCACACTGGTACCACCGCATCGAGGTCGCGCCCGGGGTGGTCACCCCCGGCGGTCACGACTCCCCGGCGGCTCTCGCGCTGACGCCGATCCCCGAGGACATGAGCGGCATGAGGGTGCTCGACATCGGCGCCCGCGACGGATTCTGGTCGTTCGAGATGGAGCGCCGCGGAGCGGATGTCACGGCCCTGGACTACGTCGCGCCCGAGGTGACCGGCTTCGCGGTCGCGCGAGACCTCCTGGGCTCGAAGGTCGAGTACCGGGTGGAGAACGTCTACGGCCTCGACCCGGCGCGCCACGGCAGGTTCGACCTGGTGCTGTTCCTTGGCGTCCTCTACCACCTGCGCAATCCGATGCTCGCCCTCGACCGCATCTGGGACGTCTGCCGCGGCGACCTGATCCTCGAGTCGCACGTCATCGACGAAGCCGTTCTCGTGCCCGACGGCAGCCTGCAGCCGCTCGCCGGGCTCGCGCCCGGCCTCGCGGGCGGGCTCTTCATGCAGTTCTATCCGGGCCGGGCCCTGCTGGGCGACCCCACCAACGCGTGGGCGCCGACCCAGGCGTGCTTGGTCGCCATGGTGCAGGAGGCCGTCTTCGACGTCTGGCACGACGCGCGCCACGGCAGCCGGGGCATCGTCGGGGCGACGCGCTCCGACGACGAGGACCGGGTGCGCTGGCGCGACTCCGACGCGGGACTGCTCCGCTAGCTCGCCGGCCCGAGGTCGGCGTAGGTGCGACCCCCCTCGTGGGGCGGGTGCCCGAGGCCGCCCAGGAAGTAGTTGGGCGCGCGCACCGGCACGCGGTCCTCGGACTCGAAGGGCTCCGCAAGCTCGCGGGCCACGTAGAAGGCGTTCACGCCGGCGAGGTCGGTGTGGACGAGTCGGTAGCCCTTGGTGTGGGCGAGGCTCGTGAGGGCCCCGAGCGAGGACCCGAAGTAGTCGCTGCCGTCCCAGGGGCCGGGTGCGTCGAGCGGCTGCACCAGCCTCCGGGCCGGATCGAGGGCGGAGTTGTACTCGATCACCACCAGCCGGGGCCGGACGCGCTCGATCGCCCTCCAGATCCAGTAGTCGGCGCCATCGACGTCTATCGACAACACGTCGAGCTCGGTCGGCACGCCCGCATCGGCGAGGAGCGCGTCGATGTTCTCCGGGCCGACCATGGCCCGGACCGTCTGGACGGCGGGGCGGTGACGATACTTGCCGGCCAGGGCGCGGAAACGGTCGGGATGACCCTCCAGGAAGAGCGCGTCCCAGCCGAGGACGTCGGCGAGGAAGATGCAGTTGCCCTCGATGCCGGTCTCGACGCCGAACTCGACGCAGGTGCGCGTGGCGATGCCGATGCGCCGCAGGATCTCCTCGATCACGCCGTCTTCGCCGTTCTGAGAGAAGACGCGGAACTCGAAGGTGGTGAGGTCGCCGCCCGCGGCGAGCGTGCCGGGATGGACCGCGTACCGTGCTCCCAGCCGGGAGATCGCGTCGTAGACCGCTCGCGAGTCCGTGATCGGAATGTGAGTCCCTCTCGGGCGTCTTCTCGGGGTTCCGGCCCGCCCGCTCCGGGCGGGCCGCGGGAATGGCCGGCGCGACCGGCACCGGTACTGTACCGGGCATCGTGAGCCGCCCCCTTCTCATCATCATCCCCGCGTTCAACGAAGAGGGACGCGTCGGCGCCGTGGTCCGCGACGTGGCCTCCGTGCTACCCGAGGCCGACGTGCTCGTCGTCAACGACGGCTCGGCCGACGCCACCGCCGCGGAGGCGTCACACGCCGGCGCGATCGTGATCTCGCTGCCCATCAACTCGGGATACGGGGCCGCTCTTCAGACCGGCTACAAGTACGCGGTCCGCCACCGGTACGAGATCCTCGCGCAGATCGACGCGGACGGCCAGCACCAGGCCCGCTTCCTGCGCGAGATGCTCGACACGCTCGAGACCACGGGCTCCGACGTCGTCGTGGGCTCGCGCTTCCTCGACGGCGACGGCCACTACCGCCCCTCGGTGGCCCGCAAGGTCGGCATCGCCCTGTTCGCCCGGATCGCGAGCACCCTGACACACCAGGAGGTGACCGACCCGACCTCCGGCTTTCAGGTGATGCGCCTGCGGGTGGCCCAATTCTTCTGCTCGGACGTCTACCCGAGCGACTATCCGGACGCCGACATCCTGATCCTGCTCCATCGCTCGGGCTTCGCCGTGCGCGAGGTGCCGGTGCAGATGCGAGCCTCGCAGGGCGTGTCGATGCACGCGGGGCACCGCAGCCTCTACTACGTCTACAAGATGTGCCTGTCGATCTTCGTGACCCTGCTCCGGCCGCGACGGCACGCCCGATGATCGAGACCTCAACACGGCTGATCGCGCTGCTCCTGGGCCTCGCCCTGCTGGTCTTCATCATCGACTTGGTCCGCCGCCGCAAGCTCAAGGAGGAGTACTCGGTCCTCTGGGTCACGACCGCCGTCGTGATGCTCGTGCTGTCGGTGTGGTTCGAGTTACTGGTCTGGATCACCGACCTGATCGGCGGCGTCGCGCCCAGCAGCACCCTGTTCTTCTTCGGTCTGCTCTTCGTCTTCTTCATGCTGCTGCACTTCTCGCTGCGCGTCAGCACCCTGGAGCGCCGGCTCGTCGCGCTCGTTCAGGAGATCGGGCTGATGGCCGCGCGCGATCCGGACCCCAGGGCTGAACCGCCCGTGCCGCCGCCCCGCAGCGAGCCGCGCGCGGCCGTGATCATCCCCTGCTTCAACGACGGTGCGCTGGCGGCCGAGGCGGTCGCCTCCATCGACGAGCAGGAGCCCGTGGAGGTCGTCGTCGTCGACGACGGGTCCAGCGACCCCGATACGATCGAGCGGCTCAACGCCCTCGAGCACGACGGTGTGAGGATCGTGCGGCAGGCCAACGCCGGCCTCGGTGCCGCCCGCTCGGCCGGTCTTGCGGCCACCTCGGCGCCCTACGTCTTCGCCCTCGACGCCGACGACCTGCTCGAGCCCGGAGCGCTCGCTGCGATGGCGGATGTCCTCGACGACAGGACCGACACCGGATTCGCCTGGGGCGACTACGTCCTCTTCGGGGACGGTCACGGCAGCTACCGGTCGCCCGACCGATGGCTGCCGTGGACCCTGACCTACGTGAACCCTTACCCGGTCTGCTCGATGTTCCGCCGCGAGGTGCTCGAACGGGCGACCGGTTGGCAGGGTCGAGCGTACGAGGACTGGGATCTCTGGCTGCGCCTGGTGGGGATGGACGTGGAGGGCGTCAGCGTGGGCCGGGTCGTCTATCGGCGCCGGCTGCACGGGGAGGGGCGACTGCTCACCAGCGCGCGCGCCAGCCACCAGGAGCTCTACGCCGAGCTGAAGGCGCGCAACGCCAGGGTGTTCGCCAACCGCGACGAGCTGCGTCGTCGTGAGCGCCCCGCCGGATGGAAGCGCGTCGTCTACCCGGTCCTCTTCGGCTCACGGCGAGTCGTACCGATGCGCCTGGAGGCCGCCCTCCAGCGCACCATGATGCTGAGGGGCACCGGGCTCCCTCGCTAGGGCCGACCGCGGTGGCGAGAGGAGGCCTCAAGCGAAACGTCGCGAGCAGTGGCCTGAACGTGCTCGTGGTGATCGGGACCTCTCTGGTCGTCGTCCCGCTCCTGATCGATCGCCTCGGCCTGGCGGCCTACGGCGTGTGGACTCTCGTCCAGACGATCGTCCTCTATGTGACGACGGCCGAGTTAGGCGTCGGGCCGGCGCTGGCGCGGTTCACCAGCGTGCACGCGACCCATCCGCATCGGCCCCGCCAGGTGCTTCTCACGGCCCTCGGGCTGTACGTGGCCGCAGGGCTGGCGGTGGTCGTCTCGTGCCGACTATTCGCGGGTGCCTTCGTCGACCTCTTCTCGGTGCCCGCCGACCTGCACGACGACAGCTCGGCGACTGTGGCGCTCATCGGCTGGGTCACCCTGGCCGCGCTCGTCGCGGGCGCCCTCGGCCACGTGCTCAGCGGCCTCGAGCGATTCGTGGCGTTCACCTGGTCGAACGTGCTCGGCTCCGCCACCTTCCTCATCGCGTTGGCGGTGCTGCTTCGCGACGACCCCCGGATGCAGGACGCCGCGTACGCGGCGCTGATGCAGTGGTCGGTGGTGGCGGTCGTGCGACTCGGAATGCTCCGGCGCATCGCCTTCAGCCGCGGGCCGCGGCGGCCGGGACGGGACCTCGTGCGCGAGTTGTTCGGCTTCTCGATCCGCCTGCAGGGAGCGGTGCTGGCCACGTTGCTCAACACGCAGACCGACCGCGTGGTCATCGGGGCCGTGTCCCCGGCGACGACCCTCGGCCAGGCCGGCGTGGCGACGCAGATGGCCGACGCCGGACGCTTCCTGGGATACGCAGCCTTCAGCCCGATCATGAGCCGCATGGCGGTCACCTACGGCACCGAGGGGACGACGGGCCTCGACAGGCTCCTCGAGCGCCAGCGGCGGCTGTGGATCATCGGTGTGCTCGGCGCGATCGCCGTCGGCGTCGGCGCGGCGCGCCCCGCGATCACGGTATGGCTCGGCGACGGTTACGACGAGGCCGCCCTGTTCGCGGCGCTGCTGATCGCCGGGTACGGAATCGGGCTGCTGCCGAGCCCCGAGTTCGGCTACCTGAGGGCGGTGGGCAAGCCGGGGCTCGAGGGCGTGTACGGCATCGTCACCGTGGCCGTGAACCTCGTGGCCACGATCGTCCTCGGGGTGCTGGCGGGGGCCCTCGGAGTCGTGATCGCCACCGCGCTCGCCTACCTCCTGAGCACCGGATGGGTGCTGACCCGCTCGCGGCGGAGCGTGCCCGCGTCGACGGACCGGCCGATCCCCGCCGTACGACTGGCCGTCTGCATGGCGCTCGCGGGTGCCGCCACCTATGGCGCCGGCGAGGGATTACTGGCGGTGGCCCCGCGCGGCGTGGCGCTGATCGGGCTGGTGGCCGCCGTGCCCGTCGTGATCGTGCTCTACCTGATGGCCCTCGCGGGCCTCCGGCCGCTCCACACCTTGCGCGACCTCCGCGCCGCCCGTGGGTAGAGTGGCCCGCGTGGGAACCGTCGACCTCCAATTCGCTGCGGATCTCCGCGGTCAACTCGATCTCCGGCGCGCGGTGGAAACCGGCACCTTCCGAGGTGACACCGCGAGGAGCCTGGCGTCCGTCTTCCCAGAGGTCGTGACGATAGAGCTCTCGAAAGAGCTCCACCACGCCGCCGAGATCGCGCTGCGCGATGCTCCGCGGGTGCGTGCGATCCACGGCCATTCGGCCGAACGCCTGGGGGCGCTAGCCGACCCTGCGCTGCCGACCCTGTACTACCTGGACGGCCATTGGAGCGGCGGCGCCACGGGAGGCGTCGGCGACGAGTGCCCGGTCCTCGCCGAGCTGGCCGCGATAGGCCCCGGCTCGCCGGATGACTGCATCGTCGTCGATGACGCGCGCCTTTTCACCTCCGCCCCGCCACCCCCACACCGACCCGAGCAATGGCCGACGCTCATGCAGGTCGTCGATGCGATCCGGGAGCACCACCCGTCCCATCTCGTGACCCTGCTCAACGACCAGGTGATCGCCACGCCCTCGCGGGCGCGACCGGCGATTGATGCGTACGGCGCGCGGCTGAGACCCCGGTCGGGCATGCTCGACCACCTGCGCGGCGCGCTCAGCCACGCCGGATCGGCCCTCACCACCCTCATCCGCACCGTCCGCGCGCGCTGACGGCGGGGTGTGTACCGCGTCCCGCGTCCCCGCTCAGCCGCGCGCGGGGCGGTACCAGTCGACCAGCCGCCCGCAGGCGGCGGTGATCGGGACGATCTTCTCGCTGCCGACCGGAACGGCGGTCACCGATGTCATGTAAGTGAGTGCCGCGTCCGACGTCAGCCACTCGCTCGTGGCGTGCATCGTCACCGGCACGGGGCCGGCCCTCGTTACGCGTATCCGCCCGATCGGCCAGCGTGGGCCCGGGCGGTCCAGGTTGCCCGGAAGCGTCGTGCGCAGGCCCGGGGCGGTCACCTCAACCGGGCGCGGGCCGCCGTAGGGGGTGACCAGGTCCCACTCCCCGGGAGTCAGCGGCAGCTCCACGGTGGCGGTGTCGCCGGGGAGGATGACCGGCGCAGCCACTGACACGTGCGGGTCGCGCACGGCCGCGACCCCGCCGTTCCGCCGCACCCGGCGTCCCGTCGGAGATTCGCAGTCGAGCGGAGCCGCAGCCTCTGAGCCCTCGGCGAGCACGAAGCGAGGCGGAATGGTGGCAGTCCGCCGATAGACGTCGAAATGGGGTGTCCGGCGAACCAGCTCGAGCTGGGCCGGCGGGGCGCTGGAGGCGGCGTCGCGTGGACTGACGACCCAATCGACCCCGTTCAGAGTGGCGACCTCGAGCGAGTCGATGTCGTAGTTCATCCCGTACTCCCAGGTCTTCGCCGGGCGAAACGGGAGTGAGGGGAATCCGATCACCGGCGACTGCACGGGCACGCCGGCGAACATCCACGGAGTGAAGTCGTCGTTGCCGAGGTAGAGGGTCGGGCGACCGTCGAGCAGGGGGTGGAGGGACTGCAGTTCCCGGATGTGGGTCGTCGGGCCGACCTTGCTGTAGGTGAGAGCGTCCCAGCTCGAGCCGACGCCCTTGAACAGGAAGAGCGCGGCGATCAAGGGCGCCCCGATCGTCCACCACGAGGGCATCGGCAGGGAGGGCGTGTCGCGCTCCACGAGCGGGCGCACGGCGACGATCATCAGCATCGGGGTGAGCAGCACCAGCGCCTTGGCCGCGACGTACGGCGACTGGCCGGCATCGGTCGCCCACCAGATCAGCAGAGTCGCGAGGGTGGCGGACGGGAGCAGCCACTCCCCGCGGAGCAGCGACCAGACGACGCCGAAGAGCACCAGGCTGACGACCGCCGAGATCCAGAGGCTGTTCATGCCCGGCTCGGGGCCCGGGACGCGGTAGTCGGCGCTGTCCCATATCCCGAAGGCCTCCCAGAACGGCAGGCGGCGGGCCAGGTTGCCGAGGCTGTCGGGGGGGATTCCCGTCAGGTTGGCACCGACGCTGTCGGAGAAGAAGCGGACGAGGCGCGGGATCTGGGGCGCGGTCGCGGCGACCAGGGCGCCGCAGGCGATGAGCACCGGCACGATCTCCTGATTCCATCGGGCCAGGAGGGCGCGCCACGAGCGGGTCGCGATCAGCAGGGTGATCGAGGCGCCGACGATCCAGATGGCGATGAACGCGAGGGGCCAGACGAGCCCGGCGTGACCATAGACCGACAGCGCACCGGCGAGCACGAGCGCGACGGGCACCCAGCGGAGCCGGCGCCCGACCGCCGTCGGGAACCCGAGCCAGACGACGGTCGCCAGCATGAAGACCGCCTCGAGCACCTCCTTGAAGGAGCCCTGGCCGTAATAGCCGGCGATGAGGAACGGCATCCCCACGAGTGGGGCCGTGACGAGGGGCCCCCACCAGCGGGGCGAGCGCAGGGCACCGAGCGCAGTCCATCCGAGCAGGACCATGAGGGCGATCGTCAGGCCGGCGAAGGCCTCGTCGACTCCCACTCCGAGCCCCTGGGCCAGCGCACCGACCAGAGCGTGGGGACCGCTCGGATAGGACGCGGAAACCGGGCTCACGGCTGCTACGGCCTCGGAACGATAGCCCTCGGCCAGCAGGAGGTGCGCGGCCATGTCGTTGTTGAACGACACGCCCAGGGTGCCTGCGTGGCCTGCCGCGGCGAACGGCACGAGCGCCAGGAGAAACACGGCCAGGCCCCCGAGCAGGCCGGCGATCGGGGGGAGGTGCGCGGGGGGGGCCACCACGAAGGCCAACGAGGCCAGGACCGCAAGGGCGAGGAAGACCGCGGCCGTCATGGAGCGACCCGGGAGATGGAGTCCCGGCACGGTAATGAGCATCATCAGCGCGATGCCGACGGCGGGGGCGAGCCAGCTCCAGCTCCGTGCACCGCACAGGCGGAGAGTGGCTTGCCCGATGACGAGCGCGCCGACGAGCACCAGCCCGGCGCATGCGATTGTGGCGAGCACGGTGGGGAGGATAGGGGCTCGCCGCCGCGCCCACCGCACCGCGGGCATGGGACCGGTACCCTCACGCCGATGTCCGCGCCAACCGACTTCGAGACCGCGCCCGGCTGGTACCGACCGATCCTGCGGGCCGAGCGCGCCGCACTGCGACGCGTCTTCGCCGGGCGCCGGCGCCGCATGCACGAGCTCTCCGGGCAGGAGGGCGGGGTCGCGAACCGCAAGCTCAACGAGGACCTCGGTCACTTGGCCGCCGAGCGCCTGGTGCCGGGCCTCGACGCGCCGGCGCTGCACATGGCTCAGCACGCCGCCCGCTACGCCTGGGCTCTGCGGCTGTGCGAGGACAAGCGCGTGCTCGACGTGGGGTGCGGCGTCGGGTACGGGTCGTACATGCTCTCGTGGGTCGCGCGGTCGGTCACGGCCTTCGACGTCGACCCGAGCGCGATCGCGATGGCCAGGGAGCGCTACGCGGGCGTGGACTACCAGCTCGCCGACGTGACCAGCGCCGACATCCCCGACGCCGACGTCGCGGTCTGCTTCGAGGTGCTCGAGCACGTGAGCGATCCGGGGGCGGTGCTGCGCGCGGTGATCGCCGCGGCGCCCGTCGCCGTCTTCTCCTTCCCGAACCCTCTGCTGGCCGGTTCCCATCTCAACCCGCACCACGTCAACGACTGGCCGCTGTCGGCGTTCAAGTCCGAGCTGCGCCGCGCGGGGGCGGAGCGCGTGACGGTCTACCGCCAGGGCCTGCGGACGACCTCCATCAAGCGGATGGGGAGCCCCTGGGCCGCCGTGTGGATCGCCCACGTGGAACGGTGACGCCGCAGGACGACCTCCGGATCGTGGACCTGCACTTCGGGCGCCACGTGCACCCGATCTACCGTGAGCAGGTCCACGCCGTCCCGTCGGGCTGGGCGTACCGCTCCTCCCATCCGGCGATGGCCGATTCGATCACGCCGACCAAGCGCATCCTCCAGCAGCGATGGCTCGGCACCGCCACACGGGCGGCGGAAAGCCTCGCCGTCCGAGCGCTGTCCGAGGGGGGCTACGTCCACCGCGTGCGCGCGCGGTGGAGACCCGACACCGCGCTCATCCACTCCTGCGAGCGCCTCCTGCGCGACGCCCCGGGGCCGTACGTCGCCGACCTGGAGCACGGGCTGTTGTTCGTCCTCTACCAGCAGGCCGCGCTCGGGCGGCCGTGGACGCGGCGGACGATCGAGCGCGCGCTGATCGACGAGCGCCTCCGTTTCCTCCTGCCGTGGAGCGACGCCGCTCGGCGCAGCCTGCTCGGCATGCTGTCGGATGACGCGGGGCGGGCCGTGGCACCCAAGCTGCGGGTGGTGAGCCCCGCCATCCGGCTGGCGGCCGAGCGTCCGCGCGAGCGGCAGCCCGGCCCGCTGCGCGTCCTGTTCATCGGCACCGCGTTTTACGAGAAGGGCGCGGTACCGGCCGTGGAGGCCCTGCGGGAGGTCCGCCGCCGGCACGAGGTGACCCTCGATCTGGTCTCGTTCGTTCCCGAGGAATGGGCTGGGCGTTGGGCGGACGAACCCGGCCTCACCCTGCACGCCCCCGGCGGCACGGATCTGGTGCAAGGGCTCTACCGCCAGTCGGACGTGCTGCTCTTCCCGTCCCACATGGACACGTTCGGCTACGTCGTTCTCGAGGCGATGGCGCACGGCCTGCCCGTGATCGCCCCAGATCACCTCGCCTACCGGGAGACGGTCCGCGAGGGCGTTTCGGGCCTGCTGTTCCCGGCCGAGAACATGCTCTGGCGCGACGACGCGAGCTGCCGCTTCCGGCACACGATTCCGGTGCCGCGGCGGTACGTGCGCGAGCTCGCGAGCCCGAGCCCCGGCTACGTCCTCGGCATGGCGGCGGCCCTGGAGCGGCTCGCGGGCGATCGGGACCTGCACGCGACCCTCGCTGCCGGGGCACTCGAGGCGGTGCGCACCGGTCACCTCTCCATCGCGCACCGCAAGGCCCTGCTCACCGAGATCTACGGGGCGGCGGCCGAGCCCCTGTAGCCGGTCAGGGCGTGGGCGCGTCCAGCAGGGCCTCGTCGCATTCGGCCTCGGCGATGCGCTTCGAGATGGCCGCGATCGCCGCCGCGGCATCCTCGCGCGGCTCCGTCGCGGAGGCCGGCGCGGCCGGCCCCGCGTCCTCGCACGCCGACAGGAGGGCGCCCATCACCGCGCCGACCGCCTCCTCGCTGACCGAGCGCCGGTCGGCCTCGAAGTACGACTCCGGTGCCTGGGGGCCGGTGACGATCTCGTAGGCGGGGAAGTAGGTGATGCCGGACCCGGAGGCCGCGACCTCGCCGGCGGCTACCCGCAGGACCGACTTGCTGTACGTGGTCGCCTCGAGGACGTGGCGCCCCGATGCGGTCGCGACGAGGGGCACCGGCGAGACGGTCACGATGAAGCGGGCGGACGGCCTGATGGTCCGGATCGCTGCGACGACCCCGTGGAGGTCGGCCACAGTCTCGGCGACGGTGAAGTTGCGGAAGCGATGGTGTCGGGGATCGAACCGCCCCGCCACGGTGCCGGGGCAGGTGGGGAAGACCGCGCCGTCAGGCGCCGACTCCCAGGCCTCGGTGAGCCCGAGGGTGAGCACGACGACGTCGGACTGGGCGAAGGCCTCCCGGGTCGCCGCGAGGTGGGCGGCCGTGATCGCGTCGAACTCCGCGTCCGAGACGGCCGGATACGCGAGGCCGGGCCGGAAGGGATCGCGCACCGCTCCCTCCTCGTGCCAGCGATCCTCGACGGGAGCGAACAGCCCGAGGCAGCGCCGCACGAGCTGCAGCATCTGGCGCACCGTGTAGACGTTGCCGTAGGCGGCGCTGAAGTTGCGGTAGCCGAGGTTCTCGGGCAGGTGCGCGAACTGGGGGTGGGGGGCCTCGGTGCGGACGTAGTCGTAGCCGGCGGCCTCGATGTGAGGCACGATGTTCGAGGCGAAGCAGGAGCCCATCGAGGCGAGGCGCTCGCCGCGGCGGAGCAGGGGGCCGTCCGCGGTCAGGATCTGCGCCGGATCGAAGCCCGCGGAGACGCTGCGGCCCCAGAAGGCCCGGTCGGGAAGGCTCCGATAGGGGTTGCCGGCCACGCTCAACGGGCCCCGACGCGGTCGAGCAGGCGGCGCCACATCAGGAGACCGTACGCGGGGTTGGCGTGGGTGGCGTCGCTCTCGCAGTACTCGGGCCGCAGGGTGCCCTCGTCGGTGCGCGCCGCGTCGGGCACGCCCATCCACCCCGCCCCGGTCGCTGCGGCGATCTCGCGCATCGCGTCCTGGAGGGCGTCCCACGATGCCACCCGGGTCGCGGCATCGGTGACGGGCGCCGTCTGGGGTGTGAAACCCGCGGCCGCGAGCAACTCGACGAAGTACGGCTCCACCGAGATGCCCGCCCGCACCTGGGCGTCCGGCTTGGGCGGGGGCGTGCCCACGATGATCACCGAGGCCGCATCGGGATGGGTCGTCACGAAGTCGCGCAGGCCCTCCAGCGAGGGCTCCCAGAGCGCCATCACCATGCGGTAGGGGGCGACCCGGCCACGGATGACGGGCGGCGCGCTCGCGTGCGGGCTGACGACGGTGAGGGGCTCGTCGGTGAGCAGAAGGCTGACGGTGTGCTGGTTGCCTGCCCAGAGGACGGCCGTCGCGCACCCGGTCTGCTCGGCCAGGCTCGGCCAGTAGTCGTCATGGAGGTCCGCCCGCACGGGGGCCGCACGCACGTCGAAGACGGCTGCCCGCGAGCGGGCGGCCTCGTCGAGCAACGGCATCGAATGCCGGAACGCCAGCATGTGCGAGTGCCCGCCGACGAGGACGGACGCCGAACGCGGACCGACCCGCTCCCACCGCGGCCCGGCCGACCGTCGCAGTCTCATCGTCTCGGCCTCGGACCCGCCATTCCCCGGACTCTAGCGGGCTTCCGCCGGGCCCCACGGCGCCCGGGCCCGCGGCGCGGCGGGTACGCTCCCGACGTGATGTCGCTCCGCGAGCTCTCCAGTCGCATGCCGCCGGTCGTCTCCTACCTCGGCTACCGCGGCCTGCGGGCCTCGGCGACCGTGCCCGGCATCGCGCGCTACATCCGCGACCGTCGCGCCTACCGGGCGATGCCCGGGGCCGAGAGGCTGCGCTGGCGCGACGCCTTCCCGAAGGTCACCGACCGCCTGGTCAGCTCGCCGTTCGACGCGCACTACCTGTACCAGGACACCTGGGCCGCGCAGCGGGTGGCCGAGGTCGGCCCACCCCGCCACGTGGACGTCGGGTCGCGCGTCGACCTCGTCTGCTTCCTCACGGCGCTGACCTCGGTGACGTTCGTGGACATCCGCCCTCTGGCCGCGGAGATCGAGGGGCTCGCGTCGATCTCCGGATCGGTGCTCGACCTGCCCTACGAGGACCGGTCGCTGCCCTCGGTGAGCTGCCTGCACGTGGCCGAGCACATCGGCCTCGGCCGCTACGGCGACCCGCTCGACCCGGCCGGCACGCGGCGCGCGGCCGCCGAGTTGCAGCGCGTGGTGGCGACCGGGGGGGAGCTGCTCTTCTCCGTGCCGGTGGGCCGGCCGCGCGTCTGCTTCAACGCGCACCGCATCCATGATCCCCGGGACGTGCGCGCCTTCTTCGGCGAACTCGAGCTGGTCGAGTTCGCCGGGGTCGACGACGCCGGACGCTTCCGCCGCGGTCGCGAGCTCGACGAGCTGGCAGGGGAGAACTACGCCTGCGGCATGTTCCGGCTCAGGCGGCCCGCCGCGCGGTAGCGCCCGGTCAGGGGCGCAGGCGCTCCAGGTCGGCGTCGACCATCATCCGCACCAGGCCCTCGAAGTCGACCGCCGGCTCCCAGCCGAGCTTCTCGCGCGCCTTCGACGGGTCGCCCACCAGCA
>LNFM01002271.1_pt1 | contig 40658 bp, 40 predicted proteins | sample 596031 | NCBI WGS metagenome assembly LNFM01 (sample SAMN04254537, study PRJNA301005) | activated carbon metagenome | isolation source: dual media filters at the Ann Arbor, Michigan drinking water treatment plant | place: USA: Ann Arbor | reverse complement strand
GGCGGGCCGCCGGGTCCTGCGACGTTTTGCGTAAGCACGATGTCGACGCGGTCGCCAGGGAAGACGAAGCCAGCAACGCCGGTCAGTGCGGATACAGGGACGGTCACAGCACGCATGCCAGGCCCAAGTGCCGCTGCCAAGAAGCCGCGGTCACCTGGTTTTACCAAAGAGCCGCGTGTGATCGGCTGACCTGCCGTAATGGCATTGCGCACAACTGTGCCGACAAGCTCGTCGGACGACATGGCTATTTCCTCGGCAGCAGGCGGTTTCGCTTTATCGCCCGGTGCAGGCGGCGCAGCCTGAACAGGTGAAGATGCTCCGCCACCTTCGGTAAAATACGCCTCTTCAATCAGCTCTTTTGGCCAAGGCTGATAGCGGAAGCTGTCAGCGGTGATAATCGTCCCGACAGGAAGCGCGCGAGTGGCAACAAGGACCTTGGGGCCTGTCTCTACCGGCTTTACCATGCTTGCTGCCGCTTGCGGCGCTGATGCCCCACTGAACATGCTGCGCGCCATGAAGGCGGTAATGGCGGCTATGAGAAGCGCTGCCACCAGCAGTATGACTTTTTTCCTATCCATGACAAATTGTCCCCTGAAAGGTCCCCTGATTGAAGAATGCTATTTCACGTAAAATGGTTAAAAATCCGTTCACCGGCTATCCACAAGCCCGAAAGGCATATTGCGACACCATAAGGGATGCGCGCACGGCCATCGCGTTGTTTTACTTTGTGAATGATGACAAAAACGATGGTTACTATCGCGCCGAGGATCGACGCGTACAGTACCATCCTCACGACGTCGAACCACGGCCACCACAGTGCGAGAGCCGCGAAAAGCTTGACATCTCCGCCACCCATGGCCCCGAACCGGAACGCGATAGCGAACAAAATAAACACCAGCGTTGCCGTCAGCAGATGAATGCCGATTTCGCTAAGAGAAATGCCGCCTGTTGCATACCAGAAAATGGGCGCTGCAAGCGCAATCGGTGCGGTTATCTTGTTGAAAATAAGCCGATATCTAATATCAGTATAAATCGAATAGATCAGCGCAATTGCCAATCCACCAAGGGTCACGTAAGCGAGTGTCTCACTGGTCATCCGCCAGTCATTAACCATCAAAGCTTGCCAAAAGGTAACCATGCACGCTTCGAAACCGACGATGAACCGACGCGTTATTCCGGCAGACGCCACAGAGAGCATGTGGCACGCGGAGGATGGTTGGCCCATAAGGCGCATTGATTGGGATGGCGCCGATAGCAGACGCGGGTCGATGTTGTTTCTACCCGGACGCGGCGACCATTACGAAAAATATTTCGAAACATTGCAATATTATGCCGACGCTGGCTGGCGGGTGACCGCCGTAGACTGGCGCGGCCAGGGTGGATCGGGGCGCTTCCTCGACGATTCGCAAGTTGGCCATATTGACGACTTTTCGACATGGATAAGCGACCTGCGCTTCTTTTGGACGAAATGGACCACCGAAACTCCCGGTCCGCACGTTGTGCTCGCGCACAGTATGGGTGGCCATCTGGCGATGCGGGCGCTCGTGGAAAAAGCCATTTCCCCCGACGCGGTTGCAATGAGCGCGCCGATGCTCGGCGTACAGACAGCTGGTATGCCGCTGGGCCTCAACCACTTATTTGCCAAATTGATGTGCATGATCGGTCGCGGCGAAGTTGCCGCGTGGAAAGTTAGCGAGAAGCCTTTGTCGTCGATGAACCTTCGGGGCCGCATCCTGACGCACGACGATGAACGCTACGGCGACGAACTGGCGTGGTGGAGTATACGGCCCGAGGTTAAGTTAGGCCCGCCAAGCTGGCACTGGATCGAACGGGCTATCGCGTCGATTCGGATGCTCGACGAGCCTGGACGGCTGGAATCAATCCAAACACCGATACTGCTCCTTGCGACCACTGCCGATCAACTGGTTAGCACGCCGCGCATCGTGAAAGACAGCAAGCGCCTGCCGAATGCCGAGACGCTGATATTCGGTAAAGAGGCGGCGCACGAATTGCTTCGCGAAGCCGACGTCGTTCGGGATCAATGCCTTGAGCGCATCACGGCCTTCATGGACAAATACGCGCCAGCAAAATGAGCGATTTTGATATTGCCATTATTGGGGCCGGAATCGCCGGCGCTAGCCTCGCGGCAGAATTATCCGCATATCGGTCGGTAATCCTGATTGAGGCTGAGTCACAGCCTGGCTATCATTCGACCGGACGCTCGGCAGCTTTCTGGGACGAGGCTTATGGCGGACCTGGTGTGCAACCACTGACGACAGCCTCCGGCCCGTATCTTGCCAGCCCGCCAGCCGATTTTCACGATGGGCCGTTGATGCATGCGCGCGGGGCGCTGCATTTAGGAACCGCCAGCGAAGAGCGAGCAGCGAACTGTTTGCTTTCCGAATTTGCCGATAGCGGGGTGCGCTTTGAACGCCTCGATAGGGCAGGGATCGAGACGCATGTCTCAGGACTGTTAACCGAATGGACCACGGGCTTATGGGAACCCGATTGCTGTGACATTGACGTCGGCGGTTTGCATGGTGCTTATTTGCGTCAAGCCAAGCGGCAGGGCACTCACCTTGAATGCAACGCCCGCCTGCGATCTGCCGATTGGCGAATGGGGGCGTGGCAATTATCTGCTGGAAGCCTCACCTGCACTGCAGATATTCTGGTCAACGCCGCGGGCGCATGGGCGGACGAGGTTGCAATCCTCGCTGGAATATCGCCGCTGGCTATCCAACCCTACCGCCGCACAATAGCGCAATTGTCGGTCGATCCCCAGGCCCCTGCCAATCTGCCTTTAGTTATCGGTCTCGACGGCAGCTTCTATTTCAAGCCTGATAGCGGCGGCACATTGTGGCTTAGCCCGCATGATGAGACAGTCAGTCCCGCGTGTGACACCGCCCCCGAAGAAATTGACGTCGCGCTTGCAATCGACCGTTTGCAGAATGTGGTCGATTGGAAAATCCGCCGTGTCGAACATAAATGGGCAGGATTGCGTAGTTTTGCACCGGATCGCTTGCCGGTTATTGGTCGTGATCGGGCTAATTCGCAGTTTTTCTGGCTCGCCGGGCAAGGCGGTTTTGGTATCCAGACCGCGCCTGCTGCTGCAAAGCTCGCAGCGTCGTTAATGGTAGATGAAGCGATTTCGCCAAAAGGCGTTGATGCCATGGCGTATCGACCCGACCGTTAAGCCAATGGCCGAATTTCGCGATGCTGAATTAGGATTAAAGAGCTCGGGCCGCTTCGGCGGCGTCGCTGGCGAGCCTGTCTGCGCGTTCATTCTCGGCATGACCAGCGTGGCCTTTCACCCAAATCCATTCGATTTGGTGCTTGGCTGCAGCCTCGATAAGGTCATGCCATAGGTCTGCGTTGCGAACAGGCTGCTTCGAAGCATTTTTCCAGCCGTTACGCTGCCATCCATGCACCCATTTGGTAATGCCATCGAGAACATATTTGCTGTCAGTATGCAATTTGACCTGACAGGGCTCGATGAGGATATTCAGCGCTTGAATTGTCGCCCACATTTCCATGCGATTGTTGGTCGTGTCGGGATCGCCGCCTGAAATTTCCTTTTCATGCTTGCCATAGCGAATGACAGCGCCCCAGCCGCCGGGGCCGGGGTTGCCCTTGCACGCGCCATCGGTGAATATCTCGACAGTCTTCAATGTAATTGCCCCATGATGCGCGCGATATTCGCGTCATCACTGTAAAAATCGAGCCTCCGCAAAAAGGCAAGCGGATCTTTCCGCGTTACCAGAGCGTTGGCTGGCGTATTTATCCAGTCGTAACAGCGTGTAAGCAGAAAACGCAAGCAGGCACCGCGCAACAGCGTGGCAAACGCGTCCCGCGTTGGGACATCGATCGGGAAAGCTGACGCATATCCAGCAAGAAGCGCCACACTCAGTCCGGCGTCAAAACTGCCGCCGTCATTGCTGAAACACCATGCGCTGTGCGCTATCGCGAGATCATATCCGGTAGCGTCGGTGCAGGCGAAATAGAAATCGATAAGGCCGGTGACATTGCTGCCGAGCATCAAGACATTGTCGGGGAACAGGTCGGCATGGATGGCCGAGCGCGGCAAATTATGCGGCCAGTGCGTTTCAACAAAAATGCATTCATCCGCGATGCGTTCGGCAAGCCCTGATTGAATGCTTTCAAGTCCTGCCGCAGTGCAGCTTTCCGCCAGCGGTCGCCAAGCGGTGACGCCAAGGCTATTTGGCCGCGTCTCACGAAAACCGGTTAGTGCCGCGTGCATTTGCCCCAGCGCAGTTCCGGTCGATCTGGTTTGAGCAGGCGTAGGCGTTGTTACCGAAACGCCTTGCAGGAATTCGATAAGGCAAGCGGGGCGACCGGCGATTTCCTGCAACCACTGGCCGTCGCAGTCCGCAATAAAACGCGGCACTTTGCACCCCGCGTCATGCAAATGTTTCAGTAAGGAATAAAAAAAGGGAAGGTCGGCAGGATCGACGCGGTTTTCGTACAAGGTCAGAATATATTTGGATTTGGTGGTCTCGACAAAAAAATTGCTGTTCTCGACCCCCTCGGCGATACCTTTAAGCGCCATCAGCTCGCCGACGTCATATCGCGCCAGCAGCGCCGAAACCTGTTCAGGTCCTAATGCAGTGTATACCGCCAATTTAGGCTGCCGCGCCGGCCAGTTCGCGCGGCAGTTTGAAGGTAATGCTCTCTTCGGCGGTGGTTACTTGCTGCTCATCGAGTTCGAAATGCATCGCCAATGCATCAATGATTTCGCGTACCAATATCTCAGGAGCGGACGCTCCGGCGGTTAGCCCCAGCGTGTTGACACCATCAAACCAGTTCATGCTGATCTCCTCGGCGCGCTGGACCAGATAGGCCTTTGCGCCCGAACGTGTAGCGACCTCAACCAAACGGAGCGAGTTCGAGCTATTGGGTGCACCTATGACGAGCACTAGATCACATTGATGCGCGATGGCCTTGACTGCGTCCTGCCGGTTTGAGGTCGCATAACAAATATCCTCACCTTTGGGCCCGACAATCGACGGGAACCGCCTCTGTAGCACTGCAACGATCTCTGCGGTGTCATCGACCGACAAAGTTGTCTGGGTTAGAAAAGCCAGATTTTCAGGGTCCACCGGCAATATGTTTTCAGCATCCTCGGCGGTTTCGACCAAAGTCATCGCGCCTACCGGGACCTGACCGAACGTCCCTACGACTTCGGGATGCCCTGCGTGCCCGACAAAAATGATATGCCGCCCTGCATCGACTTGCCGTTCGGCTTGACGATGGACTTTCGACACGAGGGGACATGTCGCGTCGAAATAGGCGAGTCCGCGTTGTTGTGCGTCTGCTGGCACCGATTTCGGAACGCCGTGCGCGGAAAATACCACTTGGCCGCCATCGGGGACTTCGTCGAGCTCTTCGACAAAAATTGCGCCTTTGACCTTCAGGCTGTCAACGACATAGCGATTATGAACTATTTCATGCCGGACATAGACAGGTGCGCCATGTTGCTCCAACGCGAGTTCGACAATCTGGATGGCGCGGTCGACCCCTGCACAAAAGCCGCGCGGCGCGGCGAGGAGGAGTTTCAGCGGGCGTTTGGCGTTCGGTTGTTCAGTCATCGGCAATGTCCTTTAAGTAAAGTCGCCGCATCCGCCAAGGCCTTTTCCCCTGTTGCGTGACGTGCAGCGGGCGGATAAGGACCTTCCAGATATTCGCACAAGCGAAAAAATAGACAAAATTCCAAGGACGAACCTTTATGAAATTTGCGGCCAAAGTCCTTATTGTCGGCACAACCTTGGCAACGCTTGCCGGATGCGCAAAGGATGGCGAGCTTGATCTTACATCCGGCGTCGGGATCAGCGTAACTCGCTCGGGTTGCCCGGTAGTTGCTGTGCCCGATGGCACCGGCGACGTCACTTTGTTCAATCCTGCAGGCAGCCAGGACGCAGCCGCGATCGACGTGGTGGCCTCAATCACCAATATCCGCCCTAATTGCAATGAAGGCGGAGAGAAAATATTCTCGCAAGCCAGTTTTGATGTGCAAGCACGTCGCAATGACGCGCGTGGATCAAGGACTGTGACGCTCCCGTATTTTACTACTGTGGTGCAAGGTGGCAGCGCCGTTGTGGCCAAGCGTTTGGGACAGGTTACCGTGCAATTTGCCGATGGCCAGCAACGCGCGACAGCCAGCGCGCAGGCCGCCAGTTACATCGATAAGGCTTCGGCGAGCCTGCCCGCTGAAATCGTCCAGAAAATTACTAAGAAGCGCAAGCCAGGTGACCCAGACGCGGCGCTCGACCCGATGGCTGATCCCGAAGTCCGCGCGGCGGTTGTTCGATCAAGCTTTGAAATGTTGATCGGGTTCCAGCTGACCGAAGACCAGCTGCGCTATAACGTCACGCGCTAAAAAGCGCCGCTTTGCAGGGGTGGGACAATGACCCTTTTTGAAAAATACGCAGCGCATGTCAGTCATGCGCTGGACGCTCTTGTTGCAGCAGGCGCGTTGCCTGCTGAACTTGACCGCAGCAATATAACCGTCGAGCCGCCGCGCGATTCAAACCACGGCGACTTGTCGACCAATGCCGCAATGGTGCTTGCCAAGCCCGCTGGAACCAATCCGCGCGCGCTGGCCGAGGCTCTGTCCGTCGAGCTTTCCAAAATTGATGGCGTTACCGCCGTCGAAATCGCCGGGCCCGGCTTCTTGAATTTACGGCTGGATCCATCTGCGTGGATCGACGAGTTGCGCGCGATCGGCAAGTCGGCGGAAGATTATGGCCGCCTGACGCTAGGCACCGGCAAGTCCGTCAATATCGAATATGTTTCCGCCAATCCGACTGGCCCGATGCATATGGGCCATTGTCGGGGCGCAGTCGTAGGCGACGCCTTGGCGTCACTGCTTGAGTTTGCCGGATACAAAGTCATCCGCGAATATTATATCAACGATGCCGGCGGGCAGGTCGATGTGCTCGCGCGCTCAGTGCACATGCGGTACCGCGAAGCGCTTGGTGAGACCATTGAAATTCCCGAGGGTCTGTATCCGGGTGATTATTTGGTGCCCGTCGGTGAGCGGTTGGCGCAGCAATATGGCGATCAATATTCGGCCGCGCCCGAAAACGAATGGCTGGTACTTTTCCGCAAGGCAGCCGTTGCCGATATGATGGACATGATACGCGCCGACTTGGCCTTGCTCGGCATTCATCACGACCTGTTTTCATCCGAAGCCGAATTGCATGTTGAAGGCAAAGCTGAAGTGGCGGAGCGCGAATTGCGCGCGCGCGGTCTGGTCTACGACGGCGAGCTGGAAAAGCCTAAGGGGAAGGAAATCGACGATTGGGAACCGGTGACGCTGCCTCTGTTTCGCGCGACCCAATTCGGCGACGACCAGGACCGTCCGATCAAGAAATCGGACGGAAGTTGGACCTATTTCGGCGCCGACCTTGCCTATCATTTTCAGAAAAGCCGTAATGTTGATGCAATGATCGACATCTGGGGTGCCGACCATGCGGGAACCGTCAAGCGGATCAAGGCTGCGGTCAATGCGCTAACTGGTGGTGAAGTCGAATTCGACATTAAACTCGTTCAGATGGTGCGCCTGCTGCGCGGGGGTGAACCTGTGAAGATGTCCAAACGTTCGGGCAGCTTTGTAACGCTCGCCGATGTCATCGAAGAAGTAGGCAAAGACGTAGTCCGCTTCACCATGCTCACCCGCAAATCCGACGCCCAGATGGATTTCGATTTTGCCAAGGTGGTCGAGGCATCTAAAGACAATCCGGTTTTTTATGTTCAATATGCGCACGCGCGGATTGCCTCGACGCTACGCAAGGCCGAAGGTGAAGGCCTTGGCGTTGACCCCGCGCAATTGCACCTGCTTGGTGATGCGGAAATCGCATTGATCCGCGAAGCGGCCAACTTTCCGCGCATCGTCGAAGCGGCAGCAAAGTCAGGCGAACCGCACCGGATTGCCTTTTATCTCGGCGATCTTGCAGCGGCCTTCCATGCCTATTGGAATCTTGGTAATGATCAGCCCGACAAGCGCTTCATATTGGCACATGACCCCTCTTTGACAGGTGCGAGGCTTTTCATGGCGGCCAATATCGGGCAAGTTATCAGAAATGGGCTTCGTCTGATGGGGGTAGAGGCCGCCTATCGCATGTAGCGACTGGCTGAAATATTTTGGGAGTTTGGCATGAGCGATACCGACAACAACGAAGGCGTAACCAACCGTTTTGCCCTTGATGATCCTGATCGCCTGCCTTGGCTCGAAACCGCCGATGGGTATGAATATGACGAAGGTGCATCGCCTCTAAAGGTCGCGTTCATGGTACTTGCCGGCCTCGCGTTACTCGCCGCAATTGTCGGCGGTATTTACTGGGCGCAACGTAACAAAACGGGCGGAACGGCAGGCAATGGCGAGCTGATTGCGGCGCAGGAGGGCGACTATAAGGTCAAGCCCGACGAAGCTGGCGGCAAAACTTTCGAAGGCGAGGGCGACTCGGCATTTGCCGCAAGCGAAGGCAAGAAAACCGGGGCAGTTATTGCGCCGACAGCCAAAGCTGGCGATACCAAAACTGCCGCTGCGCCTGCTGCTAAACCCGCAGCAAACGGCCCGACACCTGCGGGGGCCGTTATGGTTCAACTCGGCGCTTTTGGCGATGCAGCAAAGGCGGATACGGCCTGGGCCGCTTTCACCAAACGCTTTGGCTTCCTGTCGGGAACCAACCGCAAGATTGCCGAAGCGACAGTTGAAGGCGGCCGCAAGGTATTCCGCTTGCAGGCTGTCACTGCAAACGCCAACGCAGCGCAGCAATTGTGCGCCAAGCTTAAGGCTGCGGGCGAGAACTGCCTGATCGTTAGATAATTTCAGCACGTGCCGGGGGGAGAGAGGCCGTAGCAGTATAGTCTGCTGCGGCTTTTTCTTGCGAGGCGTTATGCACAGTTTTGCGTTTACCCTTTCGACCTGCCTTATTGCGTTCGGAGGTCGCAGCTTCTAGCTTCTAAGCCATGAAGCCTGTTATATTCGGCCTGTCCGGCCTCATTTTGACCGAAGATGAAAAGCGGCTGTTCCGCGATGTGGAACCTGCGGGTTATATCATATTCGGGCGAAACGTAGCTGATCGACCGCAATTACGCGCGCTCACCGACAGCTTGCGCGCCCTCCACGGGCGCGGTGATGTGCCGATCCTGATCGATCAGGAAGGCGGCCGTGTCGCGCGCATGAAGGCACCTGAATGGCCAGATTTTCCCGCAGGAGCCGCGTTCGACGCGCTCTACGATCTTGCACCCATGACCGCAATTGAAGCAGCGCGCAGCAATGCCGAGGCAATCGCGCTTGTACTCGCGGAAGTCGGCATAAATGTCGATTGCCTGCCCGTGCTCGATGTCCGCGTGCCCGATACCCACTCGGCGATAGGGGACCGCGCCTTGGGCAGCGACCCATTGCGCGTGGCCTCGCTTGGCCGTGCAATACTAGACGGGCTCGCCGCAGGAGGCGTAATTGGCGTGGTCAAACATATGCCCGGGCAGGGCCGCGCCGTGGTCGATACGCACCGCGAACTGCCGCATGTGCACGCCAGCGAAGTTGAATTGGACCAAGATCTCGCGCCATTTCGCGCGCTGAACAAGGCGGCGATGGGGATGACCGGGCATGTCGTTTATGATGTGTGGGATGCACACCGGCCTGCGACTATGTCTCCTGTAATTATCGACGATATCATTCGCGGCAAGATCGGTTTTGACGGCCTGCTGATGAGCGACGATCTCGATATGAACGCGTTGTCGGGTGATGTCCCGACGCGGGCCGTCGACTGTGTCGAGGCGGGATGCGATATCGCGCTCAATTGCTGGGGACGCTTCGATGAGATGGTCGCTATTGCGGAGAGGCTTCCTGCAATTACCGACACAGCGAAAGCACGGCTCGACCGGGCGATGGCAGGTGCGGGTCTGAAATTTGACGCCGACCGGCTGGCTCATTTGCTCGATAAGCGCGACCAGTTGCTGGCGCTGACGGATGTAGACACCAAGCTGACCCATGGGGCGACCGGCGCGGCATGACGAAGGAGATGCTCTTCGACGATGGCGAACTACGCATAGACGTCGAGAGCAATTCTGATGTCCTGACCATTGACATCGATGGATGGGAAGGCCCACTTGACCTCTTGCTGACGCTGGCGCGTAACCAAAAGGTCGATTTGCGGCAGATTTCGATCCTCGCACTGGTCGAGCAATATCTGGTGTTTATAGATGAAGCGCGGGCGTTGAAACTGGAACTCGCTGCCGATTATCTGGTGATGGCAGCGTGGCTCGCTTATCTCAAATCGGCTTTGCTGCTCCCCAAAGATCCGACAATCGACCCGTCGCCTGAAGAACTTGCGCTACGTCTGCAATTGCGGCTTGAACGGCTAAACGCAATGCGCGAAAGCGGTGCACGATTGATGGCTCGGGATCGCATAGGACGCGACATTTTTTTGCGTGGTAACCCTGAAGGCCTGCGCGTCGTCAAAGCGCGTGCCTGGGATTGTGACTATTTTGAGTTGATTACCGCTTATGGTCAGGTCAAAGCGCGGACCCAGCCGGTGTTGCACGTTGTCAAAAAGCGGCAGGTGATGACGCTGGAGGAAGCACTGGAGCGGGTTTCGGCGATGATTGGCCGGGCAATTGAGTGGACCGCGATAGAGGCATTCCTTCCTGATTTTACCGAGCCTGCTTTGCGCAAATCGGCGCTGGCATCGAGCTTTGTCGCTGCGCTCGAGCTTGCGAAGCGCGGCACAATAGACCTGCAGCAGGAATACAGTTTTGCCCCGCTGATGGTAAGGATGAAAGCATGATGATCGAACATGACCCCGATGTCCGCGCCGTCGAGGCAGCCCTGTTCGCGGCCGAACATCCGATGACCGTAGACCAAATCCGCGCCTATGTCGGTGACAGCGTCGATGTGACCACAGCGCTGGCCAGGCTCGCCGAACATTATGATGGACGCGGGATTGAACTCGTCCAACGCGGAAAATCATGGCATTTTCAAACCGCCGCGGACCTTGCCTATTTGCTCCGCCGCGAGCGCGAAGAAACCCGCAAGCTTAGTCGCGCGGCGGTCGAAACGCTGTCGATCATCGCCTATCACGAACCTGTCAGTCGCGCCGAGATCGAAGCTATTCGTGGCGTGCAGATTTCCAAAGGCACTTTGGATGTGCTGATGGAGGCAGGTTGGGTCCGCCCTGCTGGTCGCCGCGAAGTGCCCGGACGGCCTTTGATATACGCCACGACGCCAGGGTTTCTGACGCATTTTGGTCTCGCTTCGCGCAAAGACTTGCCCGGCATAGCTGATCTGAAAGCCGCTGGCTTGCTCGACCCAATCGATATGGCTTTGGGAGATATGCAGTTTGACGGGCAAGAAAGCGACAGTGAACTGGAAATTGGCGATAGCAATGACTAGATGCTATAGACTAGAGAGTGCGGCATATGCCGTGATAACCGGGGTCGCGCCCCGTTAGGAGTTTGAAATGGGTGGATTGAGCATCTGGCATTGGCTAATTGTCGGCATTTTGGTGCTACTCTTGTTTGGCAAAGGCCGCTTTTCCGACATGATGGGAGATGTCGCCAAGGGCATCAAAAGCTTCAAAAAAGGCATGAGCGAAGACGACGAAGCGACCAAAGTCCCGCCACAAATCGGTTCGACGACGGTAATCGACGCCGAAAAGCAGACCGATAAGACCCAAGGCTAAACCGACATGAATGCGGCGCTACCTTCACCCTCGATACCGGGGGCTTAAGATGTTTGACATCGCGTCGTCCGAATTTTTGCTTGTCGTGCTGGTCGCATTGTTGGTGATTGGTCCAAAAGACTTGCCCAAAGTATTGCGCGTGGTCGGCAAATGGGTCGGCAAGGCGCGCGGCGTTGCGGCGCAGTTCCGTTCGGGCTTCGATGAAATGGTCCGCGAATCCGAACTTCAGGAACTTGAAAAAAAATGGAAGGCGGAAAACGAACGCATCATGCGCGAGCATCCTTCTGACCAGAAGCCTGATCCGCGCGCGGACGTTGTCGGTGACATGGCGCCCCCATCTGAGCCCGAACTGCCAATTGACGCCGTTCCCACTGTCGAGGCTCCGGCAAAATCATGAGCGAAATTGATGACAGCAAAATGCCGTTGCTCGACCATCTGATCGAATTGCGACGGCGCTTGTTGTGGAGCTTCCTCGCGCTGGCAATTGCCTTTGGCATTAGCATCTACTTCGCCCGTCCGATATTTGGCTTCCTTGTGCAGCCATTATTGGCATCGGGTCAGACGAAACTCATTTATACTGCGATTTTTGAGGCCTTCTTTGTGGAGATTAAGGTAGCTTTCTTTGCTGCCGCTTTCTTTTCATTCCCAGTATTTGCAACGCAGCTATGGCGGTTCGTTGCGCCCGGACTCTATTCTAAAGAAAAACGTGCCTTTCTGCCATTCCTGCTGGCAACGCCGATCCTGTTTACGGTTGGCGCGGCGATGGCTTATTATATGGCGATACCCGTTGCTCTGACCTATTTGCTTGGCTTTGGCGGCAATGTCGGCGGCGTCGAGCAAGAGGCGCTGCCCGGCGTCGACAATTATCTCAATTTTGTGATGAAATTCATCTTCGGCTTCGGGATATCATTTTTGCTGCCAGTATTGCTGATGCTGTTGGAGCGGGCAGGCATTGTCACTCTCGAGCAACTTCGCGGTGCACGGCGCTATGCCATTGTCGGTGCGTTTGCGATTGCAGCCGTGCTCACACCTCCCGACGTCGTATCGCAACTACTGCTCGCGATACCTCTGTGTATTCTTTACGAACTGGCCATCATAACGATTTGGTTTACCCGCCGCCGTAGGTCGACAGGCGAAGTTGCTGAAGAACCAGCTATCTGAAATATTACGCCTTTTAATTCTGCGTAGGATATTTTGTTCATCAATAGGTTGGGTAGCATTTCAACAAAAATGGCCGCATGATCGTTGAAATCATGCGGCCACCGTATTAATAATCTATACGCTGCATCAGATTGCGCGGTCGGCAGCATCTCCAACCGATTCAATGTCTTGGCCCGCGCCTTTGACGGTGTTGCAGGCGGCAGCAAAAAGCGATGCGGATAGCAAGATGATGGTAGCAATTTTACGCATGTGAATCTCCGATGTTGCGACAGTTTTCATTGTCTTACATCGCAAACGCCGGATGTCGTCAGAAGTTCCGTAAGTTTAAATTGCGCGATCACCTGCCTCGCCGACTGACTCGATGTCTTCGCCCAATCCCTTGACCGTATTGCATGCAGACAAGATGAGCGAGGCCGAAATAAGAATGGTAGCAGCCAATATACGCACGACATTTCCTCCTGGATGATGGATGCTGCTATCGTTGCATCCACCATCATGAACAGACGCTGACAACTAGAAACTCAGGCGCGCGGTCACCCGGAAGTCGCGTCCGGCCAAGGGTACGAAATCTTTGGTAAAGGATGCGGCACGGCGCGCGGTGACGTCGAACAGATTATTGGCCGACGCGATGAGTGCTATGTTGCGGTCCCTGCCAAAAGGCCGCCACGTTGCTGATGCATTGACCAGAGTGAAGCCTTCGGTCGGCGTTTCAAACGCAGCAATGCGGTTCTGGGCATCGCTATACTCGACTTCGCCGCGCAGATCGAAATGACCACTGGTCAATTCAGCGCCGCCTAATAGGCGTAAAGGCGGGATTCGGGGAGCATTGCCGCCGCCACCGGAAATCTTGGCGCGTGTATAATCGGCGACGCCATCGACCCCAAGGTCGAACCCGCCATAGCTGCCGAGCCGAGCCGCGGCCTGAAACTCCACACCCCATACGCGGGCATCATCCTGAAAATATTGGAAGACAGGAAGATTGTCCTCTTCGGCACCCGTTTCGGCCTCGTAGATGAAATTGTCGAAGCGGTTGGTGTAAACCGTTGCGCTGAATTCACCATTGGTGCCGTCGTAGCGAGCGTAAAGCTCGCCATTCCACGCCCGCTCGCTTTTCAGCGTTGGGTCGCCGATCTCGAACGCCTGTGTCGCGATATGCGGACCGTTGGAGAACAGCTCTTCGACTGACGGCGCGCGTCCGGTACGCGAAATATTAGCACCGATTTTAAGGTCGCCGATATTGTAGCCAACGCCGGCCGCCGCCGAGAAATTGTTGAACGCGCGGGTGACACCTAGCGTATCTGCCCGCAATTCGGCGGTATCAAAGCGCAGCGCCACTTCGGTATCAAGATCGCCGAATTTGAATTCTTGAAGCGTGAACAATCCGTAGGCGCGTGTCTTGTTAGGCGGAACGAAGGCTTCGGCACCAATGGCTTCGAAATCACGGCTTTGATATTGTACACCGCTCGCGCCGCGCCAGCCGTTACGTTCATTTTGCACAATTTCCGCGCGGGCTTCGATGCCCTGGCTGTTAAAGACCGTTCCGATTTCGTCGCCTTCGAATTCGGTATGGGTATAGTCGGCATAACCAGCGCGCAGCCGCAATTTTTCGAACAGCCCGGCACCGAGATTTACTTCTCCGCGGAAATCAAGACGGTATTGGCGCAGACCAATGGTGACAGGGGCCTCGCCTTCTTCTCCGCCTTCTTCGCCCTCCTCATGATGATGCGCAGCACCGGGACGGGCGGGGACGCCGTAATTTGTGTCATAGATGCTATACGAAACACCTAAGTTGCCGCCATCATCAATAAAGGCGATGCCGCCGCCTGCAGTCCAGGTCTTGACCGCGCTATTGGGTATCCGCCCCCGCTGCGCCGCGAGTTCACGTGCTTCTTGAGCTTCCTCCAGATTGCCTTCGCCTTCTTCATCCTCGGCAAATTCAAGCGCCTCTGCGCGCAAATTTGGTGACAGCACAAAACCGGCAGTCCGCAGATCGTCGCTCTTACGATAGCTGCCATCCAAGTGAACAACGACTCGATCGGCCAAAGGAACGTCGATAGAGCCACCGCCCGACCAATCATCCGCGGCGCTGCCGTAGCCCGCCAGTATGTCGACATGAATAGCTTCGTCCGGGATCGCGCGCGGTATGCGTTTGTCGATTGCGTTAACCGCGCCGCCGACCGCCTGACCACCAAACAGCAAAACTGCCGGGCCACGCAAAACTTCAATTCGCTCCACGGTTAAAGTGTCGATGGTGACGGCATGGTCAGCCGACGTGTTCGATACGTCGATATTGCCGATTCCGTCAGTTAGGACAGCGACCCGGTTACCCTGATATCCGCGTAAAACCGGTCGTGAAGCCCCGGGAGAGAAACTGGTGGCTGACACTCCGGGTAGGCTGGTCAATATATCGCCCAACTGGGCACGGGTTTTCTCCGCCAGCATCTCGCCTGAAACCGCGGACGTGCCAGCCAGTATGTCGAGCCGTTCGATATAGGGCGCGGTGACCACAATTTCCTTTTCGGTATGAAAATCGTCATCCTGCGCCGCTTGCCGTGCTGAACTATCTTCAGCCTGTTGAGCGTCGGCGGGTACAGACAGTGCGATTGAAACAGCCGTAATGCTGACGGCAAACTTGGCGTAAATGATGGGCTTCATTCTACAACGGTTCTCTAAAGTTGGTTGGGGGCGTCGGTGGCTAATAACTGTAATGTTATAGTATAACAATACCTCAATCGCTATTTTCGACGAAATGCTGCTGGCAGGCGACAATGGATGGGCAAGGCGAATTGTCATGGCGCAAATATAGACTTGCTTGCGAACCCCAATGAACGCGACTAGCTGTCTGCGTCATGAATACCCTAGGTTCAACGCTCGATCTGATCGGAAATACCCCGCTTGTCCGCCTCAAGGGGCCAAGCGAGGCCGCGGGCTGCGACATTTATGGCAAATGCGAATTTGCCAACCCGGGCGCGTCTGTAAAAGACCGCGCCGCGCTGTATATTGTTCGCGATGCTGAACAAAATGGTTCGCTGAAGCCGGGCGGAACCATCGTCGAGGGCACTGCGGGTAATACGGGCATCGGGCTTGCGCTGGTCGCCAGTGCGCTCGGATACAAAACCATCATTGTCATGCCTGAAACGCAAAGCCAGGAGAAAAAGGACACGCTGCGCGCCTTGGGCGCACAACTCGTTCTTGTTCCTGCGGCGCCATATTCAAACCCAGGACATTTCGTTCACACCTCGCGCCGGTTGGCCGAAGAAACCGAAAATGCGGTCTGGGCGAACCAATTCGACAATATCGCCAACCGCCGTGCACATATCGAAACGACTGCCGAAGAAATCTGGGCTCAGATGGATGGCAAAATCGACGGTTTCACCTGTGCTGCGGGCACCGGCGGAACTATCGCTGGCGTTGGGTTAGGTCTGAAGGCCAAAGACGAGAATGTCACCATCGCCCTGTCCGATCCACACGGTGCGGCTTTGTACAATTATTACGCGAACGGTGAGCTACGATCCGAAGGCAGTTCTGTGGCCGAAGGTATCGGTCAGGGGCGCATCACCGCCAATCTCGATGGCGCGCCAATTGATACGCAATATCGGATATCGGACGAGGAAGGACTCATTTGGGTTCGCCGCCTGTTAGCAGAGGAAGGCCTTTGTCTTGGCCTTTCTTCGGGCATCAACGTCGCGGGTTCAGTAGCGCTTGGAAAAGAACTGGGGCAGGGCAAACGGATAGCAACAATCCTATGCGACACTGGCTTTCGTTATCTATCCACCATCTACAATCCGGAATGGATGAAGGGTAAAAACCTGCCGCCAATGCCCTGGCAACTGGACATTTGAGCCAATCCACCCAATATAGAGGGTAGGAGGACGGCAAATGGCCGAACATAGACAGTCAGCGATGCAACGCATTCAAGTCGGCCTTGTCGGGCTTGTGGTGGTGCTGCTCTTCGTTAGTCTTGCCAACATGGTCCTTGATCGCGTGAGTGACGGGCCCAGTATGACTTCGACCGAGAATGGGCAGCCTGCGGCGGCGGAGAGCGAGCAGCTGCCCGATGAGCCACTGGCCGAATTGGGCGTTACGCCGGTCGCCAAGGATGAAGAGGCGGCCAAGGCGCTCGAAACACCAACGCAGAATATCCGTCAAGTCCCGCCGTCGACGCCCTCGCAGTAAATCATTTATGCAATTGAACCTCAAAAATGCGGGTATCCGCAAGCGGCTGCTCGTCGGAATGCTGCTTGTCGTGGGGCTGATATTTTTACTGTCGGCCGTCCGTTATCTGCGGCTGGAAGCGGAAGGACCGAAGCCATCGCTCGGTCTGATGACGACATTGCCGCTGCAATGGAGCGAAGGCGGGATTGAGGCGGATCTATCATACGATGCTCAACCACATCCGGTCTACACGCGCTTGGAGCGAGCATATGAGGTCCGGCCTCTAGATAATTTTGATGAACTCGGGACATCAAAGATTCCGCTCCTCATACTCGCGCAACCCCGTGCATTGGCTCCAACCGAGTTGGTTGCGCTAGATAGATGGGTTCGCGAGGGTGGGCATTTGCTTGTGTTGGCCGATCCTGCCCTGCAGTGGGGCAGTCTCTACCCGCTAGGTGACAAGCGGCGCCCGTTATTTACGTCCTTGCTGTCACCTTTATTTTCGCATTGGGGGTTGGAGCTGGTGCTACCGATGACCGACCCGGCAGAAATATCGTTGCGCGAGATCGACGGCTTGACCATCCGCACACAAACGCCGGGCGAATGGCTTCCAAAGACAGGGGGTGAGGGTGCCCAATGCCAGATCGCCGCCCATAAGTTGCTCGCCGATTGTAGCGTCGGAAAGGGCAGGGCGTTGCTCGTGGCCGACGCCGACCTGCTCGACGCCGTATATTGGGAAGGCCAAGGTGTCCGCGCGGTCACTGGCGGAGACGAATTTGACAATTTGCTGTGGGTTGAGGCTCTGCTGATAGCACTGCGCGAGGGGTCGGCAAATCTTGGGGATTTCGTGGGAAAATGACCAGCGATTCGCGGGAATTCTTGGAATGATGAGGGAAAATCAACCGTTATTGTGCGGATTCCAATTGTCATGAATCTTTTGTCCATCCCAACGCGTGTCAGTTTCAATATTATTAGATAATAAAAACAGATATTTATGCTTAACAGCACTGAAAGTTCCATAAAATCCCTCTTTTCATCCATATAATCCCTCGTTATGCAAAGGCATCCAAGGGGTGGATTTCTGATTTTAACGGCCGTTTCAGCGTCCGCACAGCGATAGGCGTCGCTGTGATTGGCAATCCGCGCCCTTTTCGGGAGGGTGGTTTCGGCAGTGTCAGCGTTGGTGGTCTATGCAGGTTCGGGGGTGTCGGGTGTGGACGCCAAAGGCCGCACGACTATACCTGCTGAACTGCGCGACAGCGTACAGCAATCCTCCGGTGCCAACAGCGTTTGCATATCTCGCCATAACAGCCTTCCCTGCCTGATTGGCTTCGGCGGTGCCGAGCGGCTTAAGCTCCGCGCCGACATCGAGGCGCAATGGCAAAGTGCGGTTACTCGCGGGACCGAATTTGACCGTGAACTCGCAGGGGTTTCCGCCTCTTCCATTTTCGAGACGGCTTTTGAAGCCAGTGGGCGCTTCGTGCTTTCGCCGATGCTTAAGCATTTCGGCCGTATCGAAGACCGCGCCTTCTTTTTCGGCGCGACCACCCATTTCATGCTGTGGAACCCGGACGTCTTCTTGAAAGAAGCGCCCGCAGCATTCAACTCAATCAAGGACGAGCTTAATTACTGGCTCTCCGAAGCGGCCAAGCGCAGCAAATGAGCGCGCAGGCCCCCCATATTCCAGTTCTGCTGGATGAAGTGATTCACGCTCTAGCCATCACCCCTGGCGCTGAGATTGTGGATGGCACCTTTGGTGCAGGAGGATACAGCGAAGCGATACTCGCTGGCGGTGCGCGCGTTTACGCGTTTGACCGCGATCCCGATGCGCTATCAGAAGGTGCAGACCTTGCAGGCCGCAGTGGAGGTGCTTTGCGCCTCTACTCGGCCTGCTTTTCTGATTTGGACGAGGCTCTGATCGCCGACGGCATTACCGAGGTTGATGGCGTCGTATTGGACATCGGTGTTTCGTCGATGCAGCTTGATCGCGCTGAACGCGGATTTTCTTTCCAAAAGGACGGCCCGCTTGACATGCGCATGGCGCAGGATGGCATGACCGCGGCAGATTTCGTCAACGAAGCAGAAGAAGCCGACATTGCCGATATCATTTACCGTTATGGCGAAGAACATCGTTCTCGCCGGATCGCGCGGGAAATTGTTGCAGCGCGCCCGATCACTACGACCGCCCAATTGGCTACTATTGTCCGCAAGGCTGTGGGCCACAAACCTGGCGCACCAAAAGATCCCGCTACCCGCGCATTTCAGGCAATCCGTATCCATATCAACCGCGAGCTTGATGAACTGACCGATGGTCTGGAAGCCGCCGAACGGATGCTTAAGCCCGGCGGCCGTCTGGCAGTAGTGACCTTTCACAGCCTCGAAGACCGCATCGTCAAACAGTTTCTGCGCCGCCGCAGCGGTGCCGAAGGGGTAGGGTCGCGGCATATACCAACGGTGACGGACGCTGGTCCCGTTCCCACATTTGAAAAAGCCGACAAGGCAGTTCGCCCGTCAGAAGCTGAAATCAATCGCAATCCACGCGCCCGTTCCGCAACATTGCGCTCGGCAACGCGCACATCGGCACCCGCTTGGGCAGAAAAAGGACTGGCGGCATGAGCCTTGCCATGAAGCGACTGAAAAATCTGGGCTGGCTTGCGCTGGTGTTCATGGTTGCGATCCTGCTCTATCCGTTGTCGCTCAATGTGGCGGCCCTGCACAGCGATTTGGTATCGGTTGACCGCGAGATACTCGAGACCAAACGCGAAATCAGCTTCCTCCAAGCGGAAATCCGCACCCGCGCGAGCCTCCAGCAGCTCGAAGAATGGAATGAGTTGCTTTACGGCTATCAACCACCGACTGCGCAGCAATTTGTCAACGGAGAGGCAGCTTTGGCTGGCCTCGGCGGTGACGCACCGGTAGGTAAACCGGTCATGGTTGCTGCGTCCTTCTCGGACGGCGCGGCTCCTGCTGGGCTAATCGGCGCCGGTCGAAACAGCACAACGTCAGTTGAGGCCAATAGCGACAATGACGATGGAATTCAGAAGCCAACCAAGGTGGCAATCGCCAAAATCGATACGCCGGTCGTAGAGCAAACCCGCACCGAGCGGCTTGCGCGGATGGATGAAAAATTGCTGTCCGATGACTTGATGCACGACATCTCGGTAAAAGCTGACAAAGAACGCAAGCGTTAATGACCATTCTCGCCGCCCGCACCACTACGCGCAAAAGCGGCCTCGGCACCCCGCCGTTCACCGCGCACGGTTATTGGCGGATGCTTGTTTTGCTGGCGGCTTTTGGTCTTTTCGTGTTGCTGTTGATCGGACGGCTGGCGACATTGGCGTTGTTCGAAAGCACCCGCGCTTATGGCGCGACCAATACCGAATATGTCCCGGACCGCGGCGACATCATCGACCGTAACGGCGTACCGCTGGCACGCAGCATTTACGGCTACGCCATTTGGGTAAACCCATCTGCTCTGTTGGGAAATCGCAAGGAATTGGCGAGCCAGTTGGCGATGATTTTCCCAGATACCCCAGCGTCAGAATTTTATGCCAAGCTGACGTCCGACAAGGCAGGATATCTGCGCAAGCGCGCGCTGCCCGAACAAGTCCGCCAAGTGCACGATCTGGGTGAAATCGCTATCGAATTTCCGCGCGAGGCAACCCGGCTTTATCCGCAACATGATATGGCAGCGCATGTCCTAGGCTTCGTCAACCGTGACGGTAAAGGCGCGATGGGGATGGAGCGGGTGATGAATGATCATCTGCGTGATCCGGCGAGGCGCGGAAAGCCACTCAACCTGTCGCTTGATGTCCGCGTGCAGGCAGCGCTGGAAAGCGAGCTTGCTTCCGGCATGACAGCAACCGGCGCGAAAGGCGCAGCTGGGGTTATCCTTGATGTCCAGACCGGCGAAGTTGTTGCAATGGCGACGTTACCGTCTTTCAATCCAAACCGCCCCGTCTTCGCCAATATTCCTGACCTTGGGCAGACTATCGTCGATGGTCGTTATCCGATTACTCGCCAAACGAATAACGTTACCAATCGCGTTTACGAATTGGGTTCAACGTTTAAGCCTTTGACCGTCGCGGCGGCACTTGACGCAGGCACGGTCCGTGACCTGTCGATCCGCTATGACGCGACCAAGCCACTTCAGGTGGGCCGGTTCAAAATCAGTGATACCCATCCGGCCGGCCGCTGGTTGAACACTCCCGAATCCCTTATCCACAGCTCAAACGTTGTGACCGCGCAGATTGCGGATAATCTCGGCGCAACGCGAATGGACGCGATGCTTCGGACGATGCATTTCAACAGCCGTCCCGACATCGAACTCGCCGAAAAGGCGATGCCCCTGTACCCAAAAACCTGGGGCCGTTTGACCAACATGACGGTTGGATTTGGTCATGGCATCGCTGTGACGCCCTTGCATCTGGCGAGCGCTTATGCCGCCATGGTCAACGGCGGAATATATCGCCCGGCAACGATGTTCAAAACCAGGCCCGATGCGAAATTGCCCGGTAAGCGGGTCTTTACTGCAGCCACAAGCGCGCGGATGCGTCAATTGATGCGGATGATTGTCGTCGACGGTACTGGCAAAAAGGCCGACGCCGAGGGTTATCGCGTGGGTGGCAAAACGGGATCTGCAGAAAAGCCCGGCGTTGGCGGTTATAGCCGCAATCTTGTTGTCGCGACTTTTGCGGCGGCCTTTCCAATGGACAATCCACGCTATGTGGTGCTCGCGATGCTTGACGAACCAAAAGGCACCGAGGCTTCGAGCTTTCAACGGACCGCTGGCTATACTGCGGCACCGGTCGTCCAAAAAACAGTCACCCGCATCGGTCCATTGCTGGGAATTATTCCCGACATGAAGCGCGATGTTGATGTTTCCGAACTGATGCCTCTATTGTGGAAGGCTAAGGGAGAATAGTAGTGAAGCTCGGGCAATTGGTAAGCGGTCTTGACGATTCTGCTGCCGAAAAAACAGTAACCGGCTTTGCCATCGACCACAGGAAAATTGCGCCCGGGACGGTTTTTGGGGCATTTCAGGGCGCAGCTTTCAATGGAGAAGATTTCATAGGCGATGCGATTGCCTCTGGTGCTATTGCCATCGTCGCTCGGCCCCAAGCGAACGTAACGGGCGCAGTTCATATCGAAGACGGCAATCCGCGCCGCGCTTTTGCCAATCTGGCCGCCAAATTCTTCCGGCCATTTCCCCAAGTCATCGCGGCAGTCACCGGCACCAATGGTAAGACGTCAACGGCCGAGCTCACACGTCAACTGTGGCGAATGGCAGGACACAACGCGGCTTCGATCGGCACCTTAGGAATCACCACCGCATCGGATCAGGCAAAAACGGGCCTGACTACGCCTGATATCGTGACATTCCTGTCGAACATGTCTGGTCTTGCACGCGAAGGCATCAGCCACGCGATTTTCGAGGCATCGAGCCATGGCCTGTCGCAATATCGCAGCGAAGGCGTGCCCGTTTCGATTGCGGCCTTCACCAATCTCAGTCGCGACCATCTCGATTATCACGGATCGATGGAGGAATATTTCGAGGCGAAGATGCGACTGTTCGACGAAGTCGTTGACGATAACGGTACCGCCGTTGTCTGGGCTGACGATGAATGGTCAGATAAGGCCATAGAGCGCGTTAAAAGGCGTGAAATCCGTTTGATTAGCGTGGGCGAAAAGGGAAGGGACATCCAACTCGTTTCCCGTCAGCCAACCCAACTCGGTCAAACTCTCGAGCTTCGCATTCAGGGCGACATTCATAAAGTTAAGCTCCCGCTGATAGGTGCATATCAGGTGGCAAATGTGCTGGTCGCTGCCGGAATTGTGATGGCAAGCGGCGGCGACGTCGAAGCGGTCTTGGGCCATATCGCTCGGCTTCAGCCGGTGCGCGGACGGCTAGAGCGGGCGGTCATCACCAAAAGCGGCGCGCCGGTATATGTAGATTATGCTCACACGCCCGATGGATTGAAAGCCGCTATTGCCGCGCTTCGCCCGCATACCAAGGGCAGGCTGATTACGGTTTTCGGTGCAGGCGGTGACCGCGACAAAGGCAAACGGCCCGAAATGGGCGCAATAGCCGTTGCCGACTCCGACATCGCGATTGTCACGGATGACAATCCGCGAAGCGAAGACCCGGCCCTGATCCGCGCCGATGTCATGGCAGGCGCCCCCGGCGCCCATGAAATTGGCGACCGGCGCTACGCCATTGCCTTTGCCATAGAACATGCCGAACCCGACGACATCGTGCTGATCGCGGGCAAAGGGCATGAACAAGGTCAGATTATCATGGGCCGCGTACTGCCCTTCGATGATGTCGAAGTCGCTCGGGAATGCGCCGCATGACCCCGCTGTGGACCCATGCCGAGTTAATCGCTGCTACAGGCGGACAGGCAATGGGCGAATTTGACGCAAATGGCGTCGCATTCGACTCGCGCGAAATTGGCAAAGGCGATCTGTTCTTCGCCATGAAAGGCGAGACGACCGACGGGCATTTGTTTATCAACAGGGCTTTTGCCAATGGTGCCGCCGGTGCCATCGTTAGCGAACCTGTTGCCCACCCCCATATATTGGTCGACGACACATTTGCTGCGCTGAACGCGCTTGGCATTGCTTCGCGTGACCGCATGCAGGGCAAGGTCATTGGCGTTACCGGATCGGCAGGCAAAACGGGAACCAAAGAAGCGCTTTATGCTGCTCTCGATCGATCGTCGCGCGGAAAAGCCCATCGGTCGGTTAAAAGCTATAACAATCATGTCGGCGTGCCACTCAGCCTTGCGCGGATGTCCCGCAATACGCAATTCGGCGTGTTCGAAATGGGTATGAACCATGCCGGCGAACTGCGCGAACTGACAAAACTCGTTCGCCCGCACGCTGCCATTATCACCACGATTGCCCCCGCACATATCGAATTTTTCAACGACGAAAGCGAGATTGCCGACGCCAAAGCAGAGATTTTTGAAGGCCTGCTGCCAGGTGGAGCAGCCATTATTCCTGCCGATAACGCCCATTATCGCCGCCTGCGCGATGCTGCTGCAAAATATACCGACAACATCGTCAGTTTCGGATTTTCCTCCAGCGCCGATGTTCGCGTTCTTGATCATGTTGGCGCGGTGGGGGGCGGATCGCTGGTTACGGCAAAGCTGCCCAGCGGCTCTTTATGCTACACCCTGTCGCAATCGGGCGAGCATTGGATTGCCAATTCGCTTGCTGTCTTAGCTGCTGTCGAAGCCGTCGGAGGCGATTTGGCCTCGGCAGGGCTTGCACTGGCGGAACTGGGCGGACTTGCCGGCCGCGGTGCACGCCATGAGATTGCTGTGGGTGACGGTAATGCGTTGCTGCTCGACGAAAGCTATAACGCAAACCCTGCGTCGATGGTGGCCACATTGGCTGAACTAGGCAAATTTCCTGGGCGGAAGGTCGCAGTTCTCGGCACGATGAAGGAATTGGGGCAAAAGAGCGATGAATATCATCTCGGTCTTGCCGCTCCGCTGGCGGCGGCTAAAATCGATTATGCGATATTTGTCGGCGAAGGGATGCAAATTCTCGTCAAAGAGTTGAGAGCAGGGGTTGAGGGGCCAGCCGATTTCGCCCATTGCGCCACCGCAAGCGAGGCGCTCGAACGCCTCAAAAGCAATTTACGTGAAAATGACACGATTTTGGTCAAGGGCTCCAATTCCATGGGGCTTTCGGCTATCGTTGATGTCTTGGTGGGTGGGAAAGCCTGATGCTATATTTACTGGCGGAGTATCTGGGTTTTCCGGGCGGGTTAAACCTCATCCGCTATTTAAGCTTCCGGTCCGGTGCTGCGGTTGCAACGGCGCTGGTCATTGGACTGCTGATCGGCCCCAAATTCATCGGGATGTTACGAGTGCGACAGGGCAAGGGGCAACCGATCCGTAGCGATGGCCCGCAATCGCATCTAGCCAAAGTTGGTACGCCGACAATGGGTGGGCTAATGATCCTGATCGCGGTTTCGGTGTCGATGCTGGTGTGGATGGACCTTACTAATATTTACGTCTGGGCCTGTCTGCTCGTTATGGGCGGCTTTGGTTTGGTCGGTTTCATGGACGATTATGACAAGGTCAAAAAGCGGAGCCACAAGGGCGTGTCGGGCAAACTCCGACTGCTTATGGAGTTCGCAATCGCCGGTGTTGCGGTATCGCTTATCGTGTCGCAATCGGGCGGTATGCTGTACCTGCCGTTCGTCAACGGGCCGGTTGTCGATCTAGGCTGGTGGTATGTGCCATTTGGCGCTTTCGTCATCGTGTCATTCGGCAACGCGGTCAATCTGACTGATGGCCTCGATGGCCTCGCGACAATGCCGGTCATCATCGCATCGATAGCGTTCATGCTGATTGTTTATATGGTCGGCAACGCCAAATATGCTGAATATCTTGGTATTCCATTCTATCTGGGTGCAGGCGATCTCGCAATGCTGTGCGGCGCAATTGTTGGCGCAGGTTTGGCTTTCCTTTGGTTCAACGCTCCACCTGCCGCGGTGTTCATGGGCGACACCGGCAGCTTGGCATTAGGTGGAACGCTTGGTGCGATTGCTGTTGTCGCCCATCATGAATTTGTACTCGCGATTATCGGCGGATTGTTTGTGGTCGAGGCGTTGTCGGTGATCATTCAGGTTTTCTGGTTCAAGCGAACAGGCAGGCGGATTTTCCGTATGGCACCAATCCACCATCATTTCGAACAATTGGGCTGGTCTGAGCCAACCGTCGTTATCCGGTTTTGGATTGTTGCGTTCGTTCTGGCTTTGGCAGGTCTATCGACCCTTAAGCTTAGATGATCACAAGCCCGGCCTTTAAGAACCGCAAATTCGCCCTGCTGGGTCTGGCGCGCTCGGGCTTGTCCTCTGCACGGTCCTTGGCGGCTGGCGGCGCCCATTTGCTGGCCTGGGACAATGATGAAAGCGCACGCGCCAAAGTGGCCGATATCGCGACCATCGCCGATCCGCTGGATGCGGACTTGTCGGGCTATGACGGAATTATCGTTTCACCCGGTGTGCCGATTAACCGGCACCCGATTGCCGATAAAGCCAAGGCGGAAGGCATTCCGCTGCTCGGTGATATCGAATTATTCTCAATGGCGCGGGCCGACCTTCCCCCGCATCGGGTGATCGGGATTACAGGCACCAACGGCAAATCGACGACGACGGCGTTGGTTCATCACCTTCTAAAAAGCGCGGCTTTACCGGCGCGAATGGCGGGCAATATTGGTATGCCGATATTGTCTCAGCCACCGCTCCCAGCAGGAGGGGTCTATGTCATCGAATTGTCGAGTTACCAGATCGACATCACGCACAGTCTTGCTTGCGAGGCTGCGGCGCTAATAAATCTCGCACCCGACCATCTCGACCGGTACGACGATTACAATGCCTATAAGGCCTCGAAAGCGCGGCTGTTCGATATGCAAACCGCAAAACAGCATTCAGTATTCGGCAAAGGCGATGACGATACCTATGGGATTTACGGCAATGTGCTGGCGAGGCGCGGTTCCGCCGTTGTCCACCTCGCTGATCCCGCACTCGTTATCGGCCAGAGCGATTGGCCGTCGTTACAAGGTCCGCATAATTTGCAGAATGTTGCTGTCGCCATTAAACTGGTCGAAGCACTGGGAATTACTGAGGCGCAATGGCGTCCGGCCTTGCGCAGTTTCAAGGGACTGGCGCACCGGATGGAAATCGTCGCCGAACGTAACGGCGTGTTGTTCGTCAATGACAGCAAAGCGACCAATCCGGCATCGACGGCGCCCGCTTTAGCAGCTTATCCGCGTGTGCACTGGATTGTCGGCGGCTTGCCAAAAGGCGATGACCTCGACGAATGCGTGCCAAATTTCGGGCATGTGGTCAAAGCGTATACGATTGGTGAGGCGGGGCCGTTGTTCACCCGGTTGCTGTCTCCGCATATGCCGGTCGAAAGCAGCGAGATGATGGGGGCCGCGGTGCATTCTGCGGCATCGCAAGCAAAGCCCGGGGATGTCATCATGCTCTCGCCTGCCTGCGCCTCGTTCGACCAGTTTAAGGATTTCGAAGCACGCGGAGATGCGTTCAAGGCGATTGTCGCAGCGTTATGAACGGCGATCGCAATCAGGTGCCCTGGGTGCTGGCGGCCAAGACCGGCAAGATCGGTTTTGCCAACCGCCTCGGCCGTGGCGATCGCTCTCCGCTGGGCGTATGGTTCTGGGAACTCGACCGCGTATTGCTGGCCTTGATGCTGGTGCTTATCGCCATCGGTCTGTTGGCGGTGGCGGCAGGTTCGCCGGCCGGGGCGCAGCGTCTATCGTCGGCTACTGTCCAACTCAATCCGCTCTATTTTTTCTACCGGCAACTGTTGTGGGTCATTGTCGGTGTGCCGCTGATGCTGGTCGTGTCGATGTACCCTAGAGAACAGGCACGGCGTTTTGCCGTGGTTGGGTTTTGCATTTTCTTCGCTTTGCTGGCGCTGGTGCCATTGATCGGCCGCGAGGTGAATGGATCGCAGCGCTGGATTGGGGCGGGCTTTGCTGGCTTGCAACCATCCGAATTCCTTAAGCCATTTTTCGCGGTAACGATGGCGTGGATCATTAGCTGGCGATTGAAAGATTCAACGCTGCCTGTCCGTCTGATCAGTAGCTTCGTCACCGGTTTGGTGTGCCTGTTCCTGATGGCACAGCCCGATTTGGGGCAGACAATATTGTTCGCTGGGACCTGGTTCGCATTGATGATGGTGTCGGGGGTCCCTGCCTCGCGCCTTTGGGCTATGGTAATTGGCGGAGCGGTCGGGCTTGTATTGGCTTATAACTTTTATCCTGTCGCGACCCAGCGCATTGATGCATGGATATTCGGTACCGAAGGCCTCACCCACGACAAGATGGCGATGGCGACGCTTACCAGTGGCGGGTTCATTGGGGTGGGGCCAGGGCTTGGCACGAAGAAATATTCGCTACCTGAAGGACATACCGATTACATCTTTTCGGTGATTGGCGAAGAATTCGGCCTGTTGGCGTGCATGGTAATTGCAATCCTTTATTTTGCGATCCTGTTGCGGATCATTATCCGTTTGTTGGACGAAAAAGACCAGTTTGTCGTCTTGGCCGTCACCGGGCTTGGAGCGCAATTTTGCGGGCAGGCGATGATCAACATGGCGGTGAACTTGGGCGTCTTTCCATCGAAAGGTATGACCCTGCCATTCATCAGCTATGGCGGATCATCGACACTGGCGCTGTCGATTACTTGCGGTCTCATCCTGGCACTGACCAAGCGCAACCCTTATCTTGACCGCTCGGCCTATATGGTGAAGGGACAAATGCCATGACTATTTCGAGGCATTACGTCCTGGCCGCTGGCGGCACCGGCGGGCATCTGATTCCAGCGTTCGCTTTGGGGCAGGAATTGCTCCATCGCGGACATCATGTGGCGCTGATAACCGATGAGCGCGGGGCGAAAATTCCTGGATGTCCGGAAAAGATTGCAACGCACATGTTGCCTGCCGGACGCATCACCAAAAATCCGAAGAGCTGGTTGCCTGGTGTGAAAGCGATTGCCGAAGGCCGGTTGATGGCACGCCGACTTTACGGCAGCTTTGGTCCAAGTGCGGTCGTTGGCTTTGGTGGCTATCCGGCATTTCCTGCTTTGCTGGGGGCTTTCGCCGAGGACATCCCAACTATTATCCATGAACAGAACGCGGTGCTGGGCCGAGTTAACCGTTTCACCGCCCGTCAGGTAAACGCTATTGCTACCGCCTATCCCGATATATTGCGCCTGTCGCTGCGGTATAAGAAAAAGGTACACTTGCTCGGGAATCCAGTGCGCGAAGAGGTGCTAGCTCTGCGCGATCAGCCTTATCCGCCGCTTTCCGAAGAGGGCATCTTCAGAGTATTGGTAACAGGCGGCAGCCAGGGCGCAACGATATTGTCTGATGTCGTTCCCGATGGCCTATCAAGGCTCCCGCTCAATTTGCGCCGACGCTTGCAGGTGACGCAGCAATGCCGTGCCGAAGATATCGAAAAAGTTCGTGCGGCTTATGCGCAGCACGATATTCCCGCAGAGCTCGCAACCTATTTGCCCGATTTGCCCGAGCGCCTTGGTTGGGCGCATCTGGTGATTTCGCGCGCCGGGGCATCGACAATCGCCGAACTGACCTGCGCAGGACGCCCTGCAATATTGGTACCGCTGCCGAGTGCCACCGATAATCATCAAAGCTATAATGTGAAGGAAATGGTTCATGCAGGCGGCGCACGCGCTATTGCGCAGGCAAGCTTCACGCCGGTCGAGCTTGCCAAGCAGATTCAGAAGATTGCCTTGGAACCTGGCGCACTAGAAAATGCCGCTGGTTGCGCCAAAAAATGCGGACGCCCCAACGCCGTCGCCGACCTGGCGGACCTGGTGGAATCCTTCGGCAAAGCACCAATCATGCATACCATTAGACCTAAAGCCGAAAACGCCGCAGCCTTCGGCGCATCACCAGCGCTAGCCAAGGACGCAATAACATGAAGGGCGTCCCGACAGATATCGGCACCGTGCATTTCGTGGGCATCGGCGGCATCGGCATGTCCGGCATTGCCGAGGTCATGCACAATCTGGGCTATACGGTGCAGGGCAGCGATATTGCCGACAGCTACGTCATCGACGGCCTGCGCAAACGCGGCATCAAAGTCATGATCGGCCATGACGCCAATAATCTGGGCGATGCGACGGTGGTAGTGACCTCGACTGCGGTCAAGGCGGGGAATCCAGAGCGCGATGCTGCGCTTGAACGGCGCATTCCGCTGGTCAGACGCGCAGAGATGCTGGCTGAACTCATGCGCCTAAAGAACACTGTCGCCGTAGCTGGCACGCATGGCAAGACCACGACTACTTCGCTGATTGCTGCGATGCTCGACCACGGCGGGATCGACCCGACAGTGATCAACGGCGGTATTATCAATAGCTATGGTTCGAACGCACGATTGGGGGCCAGCGACTGGATGGTGGTCGAAGCCGACGAAAGCGATGGCAGTTTTCTAAGGCTCGACGGTACATTGGCCGTCGTTACCAACATCGATCCCGAACATCTGGACCATTATGGCGACTTTGACGCGATCAAGGAGGCATTTGTCGAATTCGTCGAAAATGTGCCTTTTTATGGCGCGGCGATCATGTGTCTCGATCATCCCGAGGTGCAGGCGATCCTGCCAAAGATCCGCGACCGGCGGATTATTACTTATGGGTTTTCAGCGCAGGCCGATATTCGCGGCGAGAATGTAACGCCATTTCCCGGTGGCAACCGCTTTGATGTTGTCGTTCGGTCGCGCGACGGTTCGCAGCGAATGATCGATGGGATAGTCCTGCCAATGCCGGGTCGGCACAATGTCCAGAACGCGCTTGCCGCAATCGCAGTTGGCCTCGAAATGGGCATGACCGACGAGTCGGTTGCGCATGGCTTCGACAAGTTTGGCGGCGTAAAACGGCGCTTTACCAAAGTAGGTGAAGTCGATGGTGCGACTATCATCGACGATTACGGCCATCATCCCGTCGAAATCCGCGCTGTCCTTTCGGCAGCCCGCGAGGGTGCGCAAGGCCGCGTGATTGCCATCGCGCAACCCCATCGATTCACGCGATTGCGCGATCATATGGATGATTTCCAGCAGGCCTTTAACGATGCCGATATAGTCTTCATCTCGCCAGTCTATGCGGCTGGCGAAGCGCCGATAGAAGGCGTCGACTCTGAGGCTTTGGTAAGGGGCATCAAAGCGCGCGGCCACCGTTCGGCGGCTACCGTCGCCGACGCCGATGATCTTGCGGCTAAACTGGCCGAGGCCGTTAAAGATAATGATATGGTCGTTTGCCTTGGCGCAGGTGACATAACCAAATGGGCCGCCGGTCTTGCCGATGCGATCAAGGCAAAGCGGTCATGAGCGTTGCGACCCTACCCAAGATTGAGGGCAAACTCACCGCCAACGCGCCGCTCGCGCCGTTGGTTTGGTTCAAGTCGGGCGGACATGCCGAATATTTGTTCGAGCCGAAAGATGCCTCCGACCTTCAGGGATTTTTGCATGGTCTGGACGAAGACATACCGGTTATGGCGCTTGGCCTGGGGTCGAACTTGATTGTCCGCGATGGCGGCGTTCCCGGTGTCGTCGTCCGTCTCGGCAAGGCCTTCGCAAAAGTTGAAAAGTTGGACGAATTGACGCTCGACTGCGGCGCAGGAGCTTCGGGCATATTGGTGTCGTCGACTGCGCGCGACAATGGCATTGCTGGTTTGGAATTCCTGCGATCTATACCCGGTACCGTAGGAGGGTTTGTCCGTATGAACGGGGGTGCTTATGGCGGCGAAGTCAAGGACATACTGGTCGACTGCGATGTGGTAATGCGCAGTGGCGAACTTGTTACGCTGTCAGTCGAAGAACTACACTACAGCTACCGACATTCCGAATTTCCCGATGGCGCAATCGTCGTAGCTGCACGTTTCAGGGGAAAAATCGGAGAACCTGAGTCCATTCAGGCCGAGATGGACCGGATCGCCGCTTCACGTGAAGCCTCTCAGCCATTACGTTCGAAAACCGGTGGCTCGACGTTTAAAAACCCCGATGGCCAAAAGGCATGGCAATTAGTCGATGAAGCTGGTTGCCGCGGTTTCCAAATCGGCGGCGCGCAGGTTTCGGAAAAGCACACCAATTTTCTAATCAATACAGGCGATGCAACTAGCGCCGATATCGAAGCCTTGGGCGAAGAAGTCCGTCGCCGAGTATTGGTCAAGTCCGGCGTGGACCTGCACTGGGAAATTCAGCGCGTGGGGAAGCCTGTATGAGCGAGCAAATCCATGTAGCCGTCCTTATGGGCGGCTGGTCTAACGAACGACCGGTGTCGCTGATGAGCGGCAATGGCGTTGCCGATGCGCTGGAAAAGCTCGGTTACAAAGTCAGCCGCGTCGATATGGATCGCAATGTCGCACAAGTTCTGGCTGCACTGCGTCCCGATGTGGTGTTCAATGCGTTGCATGGCGTACCCGGCGAAGATGGGTCGGTGCAGGGCATGCTCGACCTGATGGGTATCAAATATACACATAGCGGGATGGTGACTTCGGTGATCGCGATCGACAAGGAGTTGACCAAACAGCGGTTGGTGCCTGCTGGCATTCCCATGCCGAAGGGCACCATTGTCGAAAGCAAAAGCCTGTTCGCAGCCGACCCACTACCGCGCCCATATGTTCTGAAGCCCATAAATGAAGGTAGCTCGGTCGGCGTTGCTATTATCAAGACCGACAGTAATTATGGCAACCCGATTTCGCGTGAGGCCAAAGGGCCTTGGCAGGAATTTGATACTTTGCTTGCCGAACCCTTCATCAAGGGCCGCGAACTGACCGTAGCGGTCTTGAGCGATAAGGCGCTGGCGGTGACCGAGCTAAAACCTAAAAGTGGCTTCTATGATTATGACGCGAAATATACTGACGGCCTTACCGAACATATATGTCCGGCTGAAATCCCAGCTGATATTGAAGCATTCATGCTCGAAACCGCACTTAGAGCGCATCAATTGCTTGGCTGTAAAGGCGCGTCGCGCACCGATTACCGTTGGGATGATGAACAGGGGATCGACGGCATTTTCGTTCTCGAAACCAATACCCAGCCAGGCATGACTCCGCTCAGTCTCGTGCCGGAACAAGCCAGATATGTCGGCATCAGCTACGAACAATTGGTACACATCATTGTCAAAGAGGCGCTAGCATAATGGCGACTGCAACGCGCAAAGCTCCGGCGAAGAGGAAGGCAAAGGCAGCGGCGCCGCGCCAAAGAGTGCGGCAAATTTCATGGCTCGACCGGCTGCTGCGGACTTTGCCATTTTCCGAAGAAGATATTCAACGCGTTATTACCTGGGTTGTCGTGGCTGCTATCTCGGTCCTTGTACTGGCCGCCGCACAATATTTTGGAATGATCGCCGCCGCTCACCAGCAATATGCCGGCCTTGCGGCGAAAGCCGGATTTCAGGTGCAGCGGGTTGAAGTCAGCGGGATGGAGCGCGTCGACCAGCTGAAAGTCTACGAGTTGGTTCTGGCCGAAAAAGATAGGGCAATGCCGTTGGTCGATATCGACCAGGTGCGCGCTGATTTGCTCAAATATGGCTGGATCAAGGATGCGCGCGTGTCACGCCGTCTGCCCGATACACTTGCTGTCGAGATTATCGAGCGCAAACCGTCGGCGGTCTGGCAACGCGACGGCAAATATTCGTTGATCGATGCCGAGGGCATCGTACTCCAGCATATCAAATCGGAAGAAACTGGCGAATTGCCCGTTCTGAATGGCGTTGATGCAAACCGTCACGCAGTCGCGCTGAACGAACTGCTCGATAATGCCACAGCCTTAAAGGCGCAGGTTATCGGCGCGAGTTGGATCGGCAATCGCCGCTGGGATTTGCGTTTTAAATCAGGCGAGACCTTGGCCTTGCCCGAAGGCGAAAAGGCGGCCGCCGAAGCCTTGCTGAACTTTGCGCGAATGGACGGCATCCACCGTCTGCTTGGCCGCGATCTCATCCATTTTGATTTGCGCGATCCAGACCGGGCCTATTTCCGCAAAGCGCCCAAGCCTGAACCTGCTAATGCTGAAAGCAAGAGCACGCCCGAAAAATCGGGAGAAGCGGTATGAAGGCGGCCCGCGTTGAAAAACTGATTTCGGCCATCGACATCGGTTCGTCAAAGGTCTCTGCATTGATCGCAGGCCAAACCGACAGCGGCGAATTGCTGGTGCTCGGCACCGGCCAGCGTGAGAGCAGGGGTGTCACCCGGGGCCAGATCGCTGATATCGAACAGGCTGAACTATCAGTGCGACATGCCGTCGAACAAGCCGAGCGCATCGCTGGAATCAATATCGACCGCGTCTGGGTCGGGATGTCGTCGGGCGGCCTCGATAGCCTGCTCGCTCCGGTCGAAATAGAACTTGGCGGCGACCGGATAACGCAGGATGATATCGACCAGCTTCTGCAGGCGGGACGAGCCAATATTCAGACTGGCGGCAAGATGCCCTTGCATATTCAGCCTACGCTGTACTCGCTCGACGGCGTCGGCGGTGTTGCCAACCCACTAGGGCTGCATGCCGACCGGCTTGGCGTCGATATCCATGTAGTGCTCGCGGACCAGTCGACTGTTCGCAACATCGACATGACGGCGCGCGCCGCGCATCTAGATGTGGAATCGGTGATCGTTTCGCCGATCGCTACCGGCATGGCCTGTTTAACGGCGGAAGAGCGGGATTTGGGCGTGGCACTGGTCGAATTTGGAGCAGCGATCACCAATGTGTCGGTGTTTGTCGGCGGGATGCTCGTTGGGCTCGAGACGATTAAATATGGTGCATCGGATATCACCGCGGACATCGCGTCGACATTCGGTATTCGCTTGGCGCAGGCCGAGCGGCTCAAATGTTTCCACGGTTCGGCGCTGACCAGCCCGCGCGATCATCAGGAAATCCTTGAAGTCGGGCCGGATGAAAATGGCAATGAAGCAGCGTTGCACGCGCCGCGTATTACCAAGGCGCAGTTGAACGCAGTCGTTTGCCAGCGTGTCGATAGCATCGTTTCAGACATTGGGCGGGCCCTGAAGGATCTGGGTTTTTCCGGCCCCTCCAGCCATCAGGTTGTTTTGACCGGCGGCGGGGCGGAACTGAAAGGAATTGCCGAGCATATGCAGGCGGCACTCGGCAGGACCGTCCGGATCGGGAAGCCGTTGGGGTTGAGCGGGATTCCCGAAGCGCATTCGGGCCCCGCCTTTTCCACGCTGGTGGGACTAATTCTTTATGCTTCGTCGGAACGGGTCGACATGAATGCGGGTTATGATTTGCACAGCGGGCAAATGTCTGATGCGTCGCCCGGACTGTTTGAACGCATAAAACGGGCGATTCGAGAGAATTTCTGACAGAAAGCTGTGCAAAAAGGTTAATTTTCGGGTGTGTGGTGTTTGCTTTTGTGTAAGAAGCGTGAAAAATTCTAACAAGCCACTTATGGCTAGGGGGAAATAGTATGAGCATCAATATCGGTCCACCAGTGGTTGACGAGTTGAAGCCTAAAATCGCGGTCATCGGTGTCGGTGGCGCTGGCGGCAACGCGGTTGCAAATATGATCGGCGCAAAGGTCGAAGGCGTTGATTTTGTCGTCGCCAATACCGATGCGCAGGCATTGAACGCCTCGCCCGCCGAATATCGCATTCAGTTGGGACCTGACATCACGCAAGGCCTTGGTGCCGGTTCGCGGCCCGAAGTCGGCCGCGCCGCAGCCGAAGAAACCATCGAGCAGGTCAAAGCCGCGCTCGCAGGTTGCCATATGTGCTTTATCGCAGCGGGCATGGGCGGAGGCACCGGAACCGGTGCCGCTCCGGTTATCGCCAAAGCCGCTCGTGAAATGAATATCTTGACCGTCGGCGTGGTGACCAAGCCTTTTCTGTTCGAAGGTTCGCGCCGCATGCGTTCGGCGGACTCGGGCATCACCGAATTGCAACAGCATGTCGATACGCTGATCGTTATTCCGAATCAGAACCTGTTCTTGGTTGCGAACCCCAATACAACTTTTAAGGAAGCATTCTTGCTTGCTGATGAAGTGCTGCAACAAGGTGTGCGCGGCATCACCGACCTGATGGTCATGCCTGGCCTCATCAATCTCGACTTTGCCGACGTCCGTTCGGTGATGCATGAAATGGGTAAAGCGATGATGGGCACCGGGGAAGCCGAAGGCGACGGTCGTGCGCTCGAGGCTGCTGAAAAAGCAATCGCCAATCCATTGCTCGACGGTGTGTCTATGCAAGGTGCAAAGGGCGTAATCGTCTCGATCACCGGTGGCGAAGACATGCGCCTGATGGAAGTCGATGAAGCAGCAAACCATATCCGTGAACTGGTCGATCCCGATGCTAATATCATTTGGGGTTCGGCGTTCAATGAAAACCTCAACGGCAAAATCCGCGTTTCTGTGGTTGCTACCGGTATCGACAATGACGGTTCGGTTGCGTCGCCGACTGCACACGCAACACGGCCTTTTGCATTTAGCCGGCCTTCGGAACCGGTTGCCGAACCCGTGCCTGCTCCAGCTTCGTCCTTTTTAGGACATTCCGAACCGGAGGCAGCAGCTGAAGAAATTACCCCTGACGCCGACGACAGCCTTGAACTTGGTAGCGAATTTGTGACGGAAGACGCTGGCGAAGAGAGCGAAGTCGATCATTCGGTTCCCCAAGTCTCTGAGCCAGAAACTGCCGAAGAAAGCGATTTGCTCGAACTTGGTGATGCACATGTTGCGGACGAAGTTGAAGCGCAGCCCGCTTATCAGCCTGCTGACGTGACGCCAGCGCCAGATCGTGCCGCGCCGCGGATTTCGACAGGTGGTACATTGTTCGAGCGTATGTCGAACCTGTCCCGTGGATTAGGGCGCTCAGATGACGACGACGGCGAAGAAAAGGATAGTGCAGCGCCTGGTGCATTGAACATCCCGCGTTTTCTGGATCGACAAAACAACAATTGATCGTTCTCGCGTTCAGCGCAAAGTCAGCCTGTCTTCATTATAAAACCACTCGGCGGGGTGATGTGCGATGGCGCGTTGCATCGCGGAGTGGGCATGGCAATAAGATGGTATGGATGTGACAATATTACGTAGTTGTGTTGCAATGGCGCTTGTAGCCACTGCGGCTAGTGCGTCGGCGCAGATTGTCGATGAAAGCGCGCTCGACGCACTTGACAAAGCCGCCGCTTCTACAGCCCAGCCCACTCGCGAGCCAGCCGGCGCAGTTGAGCTGCGTACAGCTATGCGTCGCATTTCGTACAATTCGACCGATGCGGATGCGTTGGCCGATGCTGGCAATGCATCATTAATGCTCGGTGACGCCAATGCTGCGTTGAACTTTTTCACCCGGGCTAATACCGTTCGTCCAAATAACGGTCGGATTGTCGCAGGTCTTGCTGCTGCGACTGTACGAACGGAAAACCCTTTTGAAGCACTTCGGCTGTTTGATGATGCCATACGTTTGGGGATCAGCGACCGAACTATCGCGACAGACCGGGCGCTTGCTTATGATCTGTTGGGTAATTTTGATCGCGCCCAGCAAGATTATAAGCTCGCACGAACAGCGGCCTCTTCCGATGATCTCCTCATCCGGCAAGCTATCTCGCTGTCGCTGGCGGGGCAGAAAGCAGAAGCCGATGCTATGCTTGTCCCGCTGTTGCAAAAAAATAGCGCCGCGGCATGGCGCGCTAGGGCTTTTATGCTGGCTGCGCGCGGCGATCTGCGCGAGTCCACGAAAGTAACGCAAGGGTTTTTGGACGCGGCTTCGGCCCAGCGGATGGAGCGCTATCTCCGGTTGATGCCCGACCTGACCGGCGCACAGCAGGCGGCGGCAATCCATCTGGGTCATTTTCCAGCCGGCCAATATGTTGGTCGTGACAGCGACCAGCTTCGTAGGGTGGCTTCGACTATTCCACCGGTGGCGCCAGGTCTCAACGAGAGCAGACTGATCCCAGCAGGTAACCCGTTGGGACCGAAAACAGCTAGTAAAACTCCGGCGAAAAATGAACAAAAACCAGAACGCAGGCGCGATCGAAGGGCGCGAGAGCAAGCGGAACTCAAGGTAGCGATCGCCAATATCCCCGACGCGGTTAAGCTGCCCAAAACCGATCGTTCACGCCTTGGCACGGATGGCGCACGCGCCAAAATGGACGAGGCGCAGGCTGCGCGTGTGTCGACCATCAGCACCGGCGGATTGCCGCCACCCGAGTCGGCACGGCCACTGGTTTCGGTTGCTCTGCCGCCAAAAAAAGACGCCGTAGCGGTGCCACCACCGGCGCAACAGCAGCCTGTTGCCCAACAACCGGCGGTGTTGCCGTCCAATAATGCGATAACATCGGTTAGGGTGCCGATCGCGAAGCCGGGCCTGACGACGTCAATAATGTCGGCGCCGCCCGTAACTGCGACGCCGCTGTCTGCACCCACAGTTACTGCCACTGGAGGGCCCGAAGTCACGGCAACAACGACAGTGGCGCTCCAAGGGCCTACTCCGAGCGGTGTGCCGGTTACCTCATCTGGTGCTTTTGCGGTCACGTCAGCTCCAGTCATTGGGCCAATCAATGCTGCACCCGCTGTCCAACCGGCAGCGACCCCGGCTTTCGACCTTGCATCAATCGTGAGCGCAATCGAAATTCCGGAAAGCGAGCAAAAGCCGTCGGCCGTTCCGGTGGATTTGAAGAAAATCCGGCCACCGATGCCAAAGATCGCCGCAGTGGATACTGGTATTAAAGCAGTAAAGGTCGATCCGAAGGTCACCGCCAAAGCCAAGCTGGATGCCTCGAACCCGGCTCGGTTCTGGGTGCAGATTGCGACTGGCGAGGCGAGCGCACTTGGCTACGATTACCGCAAATGGACTAAGAAGAACGCTGTGTTGTTCAAGGGACAGAACGGATGGACCTCGGCTTGGGGCAAGACGAGTCGTCTGCTTGTCGGTCCGTTTGCTGACATGAAAACCGCAAAAAAATGGGAAGGCGATTTCAAAAAAGCGGGCGGCGACGGTTTCATGTGGAAAAGCGAAAACGGCGTGGTGGTAACCGTGCTCAAATCGAAATAGCTGCTTTGCGTTGCTCGCGCTCGGCGGCATAAGCGCCGCCATGTCATCTCTCGCGCCTTATGCCTGCCGCCCAGACCAAAGTCGCGGCCGTCTTTATCCCGAACCCGCCCAAGACGTGCGAGGGCCGCGCGACATTTTTCAGCGCGACCGTGACCGGATTATCCATTCGATTGCATTCCGCCGGCTTCGCCACAAAACACAGGTGTTCATCGCGCCCGACGGCGATCACTACCGAGTCCGCCTGACGCACAGTCTCGAAGTCGCACAAATCGGCCGGACGATTGCCCGCGCGCTCGGCCTCAACGAAGACCTGACCGAAGCATTGTGCCTCGCCCACGATATCGGTCACCCGCCTTTTGGTCACGCTGGAGAGGACGCGTTGGAGGAAGCGCTGAAGCCTTATGGCGGGTTCGACCATAACGCGCAGACGTTACGCACGTTAACGCAGCTTGAAAGTCCATATCCGTCATGGCCGGGTTTGAACCTGAGCTGGGAGCTGCTTGAAGGCCTTGCCAAGCATAATGGCCCGGTGACCGCGCCGACATGGGCGCTGGCGGAAGTCAATGCCGCGTTCGATCTCGACTTGCCAAGTTGGCCATCGCTCGAAGCGCAAGTCGCAGCGATCAGCGACGATATTGCTTATGATAATCACGATATTGACGACGGCCTGCGTGCCGGATTGCTGACTTTGGAGCAGCTGTTGGAATTGCCGTTTCTCGCCGAGCGTTGGGACGGAATAACAGCGAAATATCCCGGCGCAAGGCGTGAAACGCTTATCCGCGAACTGGTACGCGCGCAGATCGGCGTGATGGTCAACGATGTGATCGACACGACGCGGATGCGATTAAATGATCTGGCGATCCCGACTGCCGATGACATTCGTCAAGCAGGTCTGCAAATCGGCGGATTTTCAGACGAGCTTGCGGCCCGCGAGCGCGAGTTAAAAGCATTTATGTACGCCAATCTCTATCACCATCCTGCGCAGCAAGAGGCCGCCGACACCGCGCAGGCGATTATCGCTGATCTGTTCCGGGCATACGCCAGCGATCCGTTGCTGCTACCCGCCGACTGGCAATCCGGCGCGCCAGCGGTTGAACCGCAACGTAGCCGCCATATCGCTGACTTTCTGGCGGGCATGACCGACCGTTATGCGCAAAACTGCCACCGCGAAATATTCGGGCCGGGGGCATGACCCGAATATTGTTAGCAGGTGCAAGTGGGCTGATTGGGAGGCAAGCTGCGGAGTTGCTTACTGTGGATGGCGAAGTCCATGCGCTGCTAAGGAAGCAACTGGACGGATTGCCGCCCAGTGTCACACAGCACGTTGGACCGATCGCGCATTGGCCTACTATAATTTCGAGCATGTCCCTTGACGTCGCTATATCTTGCCTCGGCACGACAATGCGGATTGCCGGTTCGCCTGAGGCATTCCGCGCGGTCGACCATGACCTGATGCTTTCATTCGCCTCTGCTGCCCGCAATGCAGGGGTGCGGCATATGATCAGCGTTTCGTCGGTCGGCGCATCGGCAAAAAGCGGTAATCTCTATTTACGGACCAAGGGCGAAGCCGAGGCCGCATTGTCGGGCATGGGCTTTGAACGGCTGGACATCATCCGACCCGGTTTGCTCACCGGTGGTAGGCGCCTGGATAGCCGCCCCGGCGAATCGCTTGGCATCTTGCTCGCACCTTTCACAGACCTGCTTATGCTTGGTAGTTTCGGCCGTTACCGATCGACGCCATCGGCGAAAGTGGCGCGGGCAATCGCTGTGCTTGTTGCTAGCGGCGGCGTGGGCAGATTTATCCACGAGAATGCCGAGATAAACGCTATGGCCGGTTGACTCTGCTGCGCTGCAGCGTCAATGCGCTAAGGTCGCTGACGAAGCGGGAGAGCGTCCTTTTTAGGGCCGCCGAAGGAGCAACCGCCCCGGAATCTCTCAGGCAAAAGGACCGCTTCGGCTTTTGCGACACTCTGGAAAGAGCCTTGATAGGCCGCCGAAGGGGTAAAGCTCTCAGGTATCCGTGACAGAGGGGGTAGCAGGTATGGCACCAGCCGGTGCTGGCCGCTGCGACTCTTGAACG
>LNFM01002269.1_pt1 | contig 40667 bp, 31 predicted proteins | sample 596031 | NCBI WGS metagenome assembly LNFM01 (sample SAMN04254537, study PRJNA301005) | activated carbon metagenome | isolation source: dual media filters at the Ann Arbor, Michigan drinking water treatment plant | place: USA: Ann Arbor | reverse complement strand
GGCGGGCCGCGCTACATGATCAGTGGTTTTGAAAGTCACTTTCAAAACCGAGCGGGCCCGCCATGATCGTCTGCCTCTGCAAAGCCGTCTCGAGCCGCACCATCCTCGCCGAGATCCGACGGGGCAACTGCACCGTGAAGGGCATCGCCCAGGCCTGTCAGGCCGGCACTGGCTGTGGCAGCTGCGTGCAGCAGATCCACGAGCTGATCAACGGCAACGGCGGCTCGGCGCGCGGCCAGTCGGACGCGCCCGTGCGTCGCTGATCGTCGCCGTCGAATTCCATTCTCGTTTGGGGGAACCCCGGGCGGGCGCGTCGCGCGATCGTGCTAGGTTGGGGCCGCAATGAAGGGCAGCGCCACCGTCATCGACACGCTCAACGACGTCCTCACCGCGGAGCTCACCGCGGTGAACCAGTACTTCATCCACGCGAAGATGTGCCAGAACTGGGGCTACAACCGTCTCGCCGCGCACATCCGGATGGAGTCGATCGACGAGATGAAGCACGCCGATGCGCTCATCGAGCGGATCCTCTTCCTCGACGGCGTGCCGAACGTGCAGCGCTACGGGAAGATCAGCATCGGCGAGCACGTGCAGGAGCAGTTCGAGCTCGATCTCAAGATGGAGTACGACGCGGTCGATCGCTTCCGCAAGGGCGTCCGCAGCTGTCGCGACGAGGGTGACATCACCAGCGCCGATCTCCTCGAGCGCATGCTCGCCTCCGAGGAGTCGCACGTCGACTGGCTCGAGACGCAGCTGCAGCTGATCGAGCAGATCGGCACCAAGCACTACCTCGCGCAGCAGCTGCACGGGTAGCCACGGATCGCGGGCGCCCCGGGTTGACCCACCGGGGCGTGCTGCCCCAGGACCCCCGCCATGGGGCCCTGAACAACGTTCCGCGGCCGCGGCGCGGCGTCTTGGAACACCACGTGCACTCCGGCGCCCGCATGTTCGCCGCGTCGCCGCTCGTCCGAGGTCATGTGATGGAGTCGCTGTTCACGCTCGTGCGATCGCTCGGCGTCGAGATCCCCGAGGCCTCGCGCCCGATCGCCTCGGTGGTGGCCCGCCTGCCGTACGCGTGGGTCGACGATGCGCACTTCCTCGACACGCTCTACGCGGCGGCGCAGCGGCACGGCGACTTCGCGTTCCGGGCCGGCTACGTCGCCGCCAAGTCGCAGCTCTCCGGCGACGGCGTGCTCGCCGACGTGCTGCTCGCCGCGCGATCGGACGTCGGCGCCCTCGCGCACGCGATGTCGGCGTGCTTCACCGGACTGGGCGAGCTGGTCTGCGCGAGCACTGACCCGATGTGCACGACCTTCGTGCACCAAGGCGAGTGCTCGCCGACGCTGCTGCGCTACCTCACCGGCTGGCTCACCGCGGGGCTCGAGGCGGCGGGCGCCCGCGTCACCGCGTTGATGTCGATGCAGCGCATGCCCGCGCTCGGCACCCACGCCCACGCGCTGCGGTGCGCCTGGTCCCGCGAGCCCCCGTCGTCGCCCCGTGGGGCGACGCTCGAGCTGCTCGCGGCGACCTGACGCGGCTCGCTAGTCGAGCCGCACGTACTCGAACTCGATCGGCCGACCCTCGATGCCCTTGTTCGGCGGGGCGATCCAGTTCGCGAACTTCCCCGGCTCGTAGCAGGGCTTCATGATCGACAGCAGGTACGCGTTGTCCTCGGGGACGAGCAGCCAGCGGCCGAGGTTGGCCTCGTACTCGCCCTGCGAGATCGGGTTGCCCGCCGGGTCGAAGCGGTGGTCCGCGTACAGGCCCTGGTGGCGGTGGAACCGGCGGCTGGGGAGGCTGAGGCGCGTCGGGGAGCCCGCCGCCTCGAGGGTCTTGTTCCACTTCCGCAGCGCGCGCTCGCAGTCGCTGACGTAGGCGTCACGGAGCACCTCGTTCATCGCGTTGCGCAGCGGCACCTCCTGCTCGACCATCTTGCCGGCCTCGACGACGGGCACGCGGTAGCTGCCCTCGATCGCGCGGTGGTCGGTGTACTGGTCCTCGCGGTAGCGGCCCTTCAGGCCGGTGGCGAAGAACGTCGAGGCGTTGCTCGAGATCTCGCCGCCGAACAGGTCGAGGCTGTACGTGAACCAGTAGTTGATCGTCCGCTGGATCAGGTCGAAGTCGATGCCGCCCTGGTTGCGGATGTCGCCGTTGGGGTCCTGCCGCTGCAGCTCGGCCGATCGCTTGATGATGCGGTCGAGGCCGGTCTCGCCGACGAAGAGGTGGTGGGCCTCCTCGGTGAGCATGAACTGCGTGGTGCGGGCGAGCGGGTCGAAGCCGCTCTCGGACAGCGCCGCGAGCTGGTACTTGCCGTCACGGTCGGTGAACATCGTGAAGGCGAAGAACGACAGCCAGTGGTCGCACGGCTGGTTGAACGCGCCGAGGATCCGCGGCTTGTCCGGGTCGCCGCTGCGGCGCATGAGCAGCTCGTCGGCCTCGTCGCGACCGTCGCGGCCGAAGTATTTGTGCAGCAGGTAGACCATCGCCCACAGGTGACGGCCCTCCTCGACGTTGACCTGGAACAGGTTGCGCAGGTCGTAGAGGCTCGGCGCGATGTGCCCGAGCATGCGCTGCTGCTCGACGCTGGCCGGCTCGGTGTCGGCCTGGGTGACGATGATGCGGCGCAGCGTGTTGCGGTGCTCGCCGGGGACGTCCGTCCACGCGGGGGCGCCGGCGTCGTCGCCACACTTGATCGAGGCGGCCTCGGCGTTGGGGTCGAGGAAGATGCCCCAGCGGTAGTCGGGCATCTTGACGTAGTCGTAGTGGGCCCAGCCGCCGGGATCGACCGAGACGGCGGTGCGCAGGAAGACCGGCTTGTCCGCGAAGTCGGACGGGCCCATGTCGTTCCACCACTCGAGGTATTGCGGCAGCCAGGTCTCGAGCGCGCGGCGGAGCTTCACGTCGTCGGACAGGCCGACGTTGTTCGGGATCTTCCCAGTGAGGTCGACGTTCGGGGTCGTCATGTCTGCTCGTGATCTCGTTGTCGAAGGTTGCGGAGACGGATTCGTTCGGTGCAGAGGCTGCGCGATGTCAAACGCGTTGCCAGTCGAAATGCGGCCGTTCCGGGCGGCCGTACAGTGTGAGCGCACCCGCAGGTCCGGTGGCGTTCGGGCGGATGAAGATCCAGTTCTGCCACGCGGACAGCCGCGCGTAGATCTTGCTGTCGGGCGTCTCGGGACCGGGGAACCGCAGGTTCTGTTCCATGCCGGTCAGGGCGTCGGGCGACATGCTCGAGCGCTCCTCGATCGCGATGCGGGTGTCGTCGTCCCAGTCGATGTCGTCGAGCCGCACGGTGACCAGGCCCGCGTCGTCGGCGGCCTCGGCGTCCATGGGCTCGCGCTTGCCGACCAGCGCCTCGACCTGATCGGGCGTGCCGAGCAGGCGGGTCTGCAGCCGCGTGAGCGTGTTGTGCATCGGCAGGCCGCCCTCGTTGAGCTCGGACATCGCGACCTGCACGCCGTCCTGCTCGAGCATGTAGAAGCGATCGGACGCGAGCGCGAGCTCGAGCAGGCAGCCGGCGAAGGCGGTGCCGGCGTCGCCGAAGGCGAAGAACGAGCGGCTGGTGTTGTCGAAGCGCCGCAGCACGCGGGCCATGTGCAGCAGGACCTCGCGGGCGTACCAGTGGTCGCGGGCCTTCACCAGCGCGGCGTCGTGGGCCTGGATCGTCGCGAGGTCGCCGGTCGTGCGCACGGTGACGAGGCCGACCTTCATATGGTTGACGCGCAGGTGGAGCAGCGCGTCGTCGAGCTCACGCCACGCGCGGAGGCTCCACAGATCGGAGCCGGCCTCGCGCATCGCCTCGCCGCCCTGCTCGATCGTCCGCACGTCGGCGGCGCTGGGGCCGGCGACCGTGAGGCTCGCGGTGCGCGTGGTGTCGTCCCACGTCAGCGAGACGTGGCGGTACTGCCGACCGCTCGGCCCGACCTCGGGCGCGAGCTTGCCGAGCACGACGCCCTTGCGGGTGCCCGGCGCGAGGTCCTTCGACGCGGCGTCGGCCACGGCCTTGGCCCGCTCGAGCACCTTCTCGTCGAACTTCGAGCGGGGGAAGATCGCGTCGACCAGGTTCCACTGCACGGCCTTCTTGCCGCGGATGCCCTCGGCCGTGGTCGAGAAGACGTCGGCGCGGTCGCGACGGACCTTGCGCTTGTCGACCAGGCGCGTGAGCCCGCCGGTGCCGGGCAGCACGCCCAGCAGCGGCACCTCGGGCAGGCTGACCGCCGAGTTGCCGTCGTCCTGCAGATAGATCTCCTTGCACGCCATCGCCAGCTCGTAGCCGCCGCCGGCGGTGGTGCCGTTGCACGCGGCGACCCACACCTGCTTGCTGGACTCGGTGGCGTCCTCGATCTCGCACCGGGTCTCGTTGGTGAACTTGCAGAAGTTCACCTTCCACGCGTGCGTGGAGAGCCCGAGCATGTGGATGTTGGCGCCGGCGCAGAACACCCGGTCGTTGCCCGAGGTCAGCACGACGGTGCGGACCTCCGGGTGCTCGAACCGCATGCGGCGAACGATGTCGGCCAGCTCGATGTCGACCCCGAGGTCGTACGAGTTGAGCTTGAGCTCGTAGCCCTCGCGCAGCGGCGCGGCGGCATCGACGTTCATCGCCACGCGGGCGAGGGCCCCGTCGTAGGTGATGTTCCAGTGGCGATAGGCACTCGCGTCCACCTCGAACTCGACGGGGTGGGCGGCCGACACATGAGCGACGTCCTGCATTCCGCGATCGAAGTTAGCAACGACGCGTCACGAACACCGTGCGTCAACCGGGCGTCGCGGGTTCACCTCGCAGTGTGGAGCCGCACGATGTGCGCGTTGCTACGCAAGCATGCGACGGTGCGCTCGCGCACCGCCCGACCGACATGGTCCCCGGCGCGCGCGGGCGGTCGAGGTCGCGCCGACGTCGAGGCCCTGTTCAAGCATCGCTCGCCATCGTGCGACGACGCACGCAAGCGAAGAACATGCGCGGCGCGTCGCCGAAACTCCAGGCGCCCCACGCGGCACAAAACGATGATATCCACCAACGTGGAGTGAGACCCCCCCTCATGCCGCAGCCTCGGATCCTCACGCTCACCGTTCCACTCACGGCCGCGCTCCTCGCGGGGTGTCACGAGGGCGACAGCCCCGCGGATGCGCTCGTCGCCCGTTCTGGGGGCCTCACCGCCCCCTCCATCGAAGGCAAGTTCGAGGCCCGGATCGCCTCGATGGACGATGGCACGTCGCGCATCAGCTACCACGTGCGCACGACCGACGGCGTGAAGGACCTCGTCACGGACGAGCCGATCGAGCTGAAGTACGAGACGTACGTGCGCGCCTGGGGCGAGCCGGACGGCGACGACGACTTCGTCCTCGACGAGCTCGAGGTCCTCGCGCCGCCGCCCACGCCGCTCCTCGATCCCGAGCCGTATCCGTACCGCCGGATCGCGACGGTGCTGGTGTTCTGGAACCAGCCGGGCCTGACCAACGCGACGGCGAAGGAGGACATGTTCATCTCCTTCGACTCGACCAACGTCTTCTACGGCGAGAACTCCTACGGCAAGGAGACCATCGCCGGCGACGTGTTCGGGCCCTACCAGATCGACGAGCCCGGGGCCTGCAACCCCAGCTTCATCGCCGACCAGGGGCTGCAGCAGTTCATCGAGAAGGGCCACGACCCCGACGAGTACCGGCAGTTCATGTGGCACTTCCCGCAGATGGGCGACTGCGGCTTCGGTGGCCTGGCGACCCTCGGCAACGTCGAGAACCCGGCGCGCGACAGCTGGTACAACGGCAACTTCGGCTGCGTCGTGCGGGCGCAGGAGATCGGCCACAACTACGGCATGGGCCACTCCCACTCGTGGGACTGCCCCAACGGCACGATCGTGCCGCTCGGCGACGAGTGCGAGCACGTCGAGTACGGCGACCCGTACGATCCCATGGGCGGCGGCTGTGATCACATGAACGTGACGCAGAAGGGCTACATGGGCTGGCTCGAGGAGTGCAACATCGTCACGACCGAGGCCAGCGGCACGTTCAACGTCGTGCCGACCGAGCTGCCGTGCGACGGCACCCAGGCCCTGCGGTTCCCGTCCTACGACGAGAATCGCGACTACTACATCGAGTACCGGCAGAACTACGGCGTCGACGCCGGGTTCGACGCGGTGCTGCTGCACTGGTCGTCGGGCCACGAGTACTCGCCGTCGCCGTACATCATCGAGGCCGGCCTCGACGAGAACGGCAACAGCCAGTACGAGATGCAGGTCGGCGACACCTTCACCGACCCGATGGGCACGGTGTCGTTCACGGTGACCGACATGCTCGAGACCCACGCGGTCATCGACGTGACGTTCCCCGACGGCGGCAGCGGCGAGCCCACGTGCGACGGCGGCGGCACCCCGGCGATGGCTGCGGGCGCGGTCGGCTCGCTCGACTGCGCGGCCGAGCCGTTCCCCCTGGACGAGATGCCGCCCACGGTCGAGATCACCTATCCCGCGGACGGCGACGTGTTCCCGGTCGGTGCCGACTTCACGATCACCGCCGAGGCGATGGACGATCGCTACGTCACCGAGGCCGAGCTCTACCTGCAGATCATCGGCACCGACGACCAGCCCCAGCCGCTGTTCAAGCTGTTCGACCCGCCGTACGAGTACGACGTCACGAACATCCCCGAGGGCGAGTACCTGTTCGGGTTCGTGGTGCGTGACGGACCGAACCAGGGCGTGAGCGCGCCGGTGACGATCACGGTGACCAACGACATCCCGTCCGACAGCTCGGGCGGCGACGAGGCCGGCGATTCGAGCACGACCGACACGCCCGATCCCACCGACGCGAGCGCCGAGGGCACGGGCGAAGGCAGCGGCGAGTCGACCGGTCCCGGCATCGACGACGAGACCAGCGCCTGCGAGTGCAGCGCCGAGGGCAACCGCGGCGGCGCGGGCTTCGGCCTGCTCGGCCTCGGGCTCGGGGTGATGCTGCGTCGCCGTCGTCGCAGCGCGGCGAACTAGCGCCGCGGAACTTCGTTCTGGCCCCGCACGACCCTCGGGTCGGCGGGGCCTTCGTCGTGGTTGGCAGCGCGGTGTGGTCCGCGTACCGTGATCGCATGTTGGTGTGTCGTGGATGTCGGAGGTTCGTGCATGCCGAGGATGCGGCGTGTCCCTTCTGTGGTGTGGGCTCCTCGAGCGCGGTCGCGCCGCTCGCGATGGCGATCGCGCTCGGCGTGGCCCTCGGCGCGTGCGGCCCGAGCGTCGGCGTGGACGACGGCTCGACCGGCGGCACCGGCACGACGACGAGCGCGGGGAGCGTGACTGCGTCGAGCGCCACCGCGCCCGCGCCGGACACCGGCGATGTGCCGCCCGACCCGTCGGTGGCGACGACCGTGTCGGAGACCGCGACGGACACCGCGGACGTGACGTCGTCGAGCGAGGACGGGGTGAGCGGCGACGAGGGCTGCGCGTTCTATGGCTGCCCGCCCGACGGGGGGTCGTCGGTCGAGTGCGACGTCTGGGCCCAGGACTGTCCCGAGGGCGAGAAGTGCATGCCGTGGTCCAACCTCGGCGAGAACGAGTGGAACGCCACGCGCTGCTCGCCGGTGGATCCGAACGGCGGTGCGCCCGGCGATCCATGCACCGTCGAGGGCAACGCGTACTCGGGCATCGACGACTGCGATCTCGGCTCGATGTGCTGGAATGTCGACCCGAACACCAACACCGGCGTGTGCGTCGCGAACTGCTCGGGGAGCGAGGCGAACCCGGAGTGCCTGGGCGACGAGTTCCTGACCTGTTTCATGGGCTACTACGGCACGATCCACGAGTGCCTGCCGCTGTGCGATCCGTTGGTGCAGGACTGCGGCGTGGGTGCGGAGTGCATCCCGTACGAGGACGGCTTCGTCTGTGTGCCCGATCGCAGCGGTGACGGTGGTGCGTACGGCGATGACTGCGAACCACCCGACACCTGCGATCCCGGCCTGTGGTGTGCGCCGCCGGATCGTGTGCCCGGCTGTGTCGACGCGGGATGTTGCACCGAGTTCTGCGACGTCGACCTACCCGATCCCGACACCCAGTGCGCAGGCGCGGTCGATGGGGCGGCCTGCGTGCCGTGGTTCGAGGACAACCTGCCACCCGGCCTCGGGTTCAACCTCGGGACCTGCTTGCTGCCGCAGTGACGGGGTCCGATGGGCCTCTCCGGCATCCGCCGTCGTCTCCCCGTCGTGGACGCCCTGCCAGCGCCCGACAACCGCCGCATCACGCCGCCCAAGCCCGGCGAGCTCCCCACGCCGCGCTACGCGGTGTGGGAGCTGACGCTGGCGTGCGATCAGAAGTGCATCCACTGCGGCTCGCGGGCCGGGCATGCGCGGCCGGGGGAGCTCACGACCGACGAGTGCCTCGACGTGGTCGCGCAGCTCCGCGCCCTCGGGGTCGGCGAGGTGACGTTGGTCGGCGGCGAGGCGTACCTGCGCGACGACATGATCCTCATCGTGCGGGCGATCCGTGAGCACGGGATGCGGGCGTCGATGACGACCGGCGGCCGCAACCTCACCGCCGCGCGCGTCGAGGCGCTGGCCGAGGCGGGCCTGACCAACGCGTCGGTGTCGATCGACGGGCTCGAGGCCGAGCACGATCGTCTTCGCGGCGTGACCGGGAGCTGGCGATCGGCGTTCGCGGCGATCGAGCGGCTGCGCGCCGCAGGGATCCCCACGGCGGCCAACACCCAGATCAACGCGCTGACGCGGCACAGCCTGCCGGCGCTGTTCGAGCACCTCGCGGCCGCGGGCGTGTTCGGGTGGCAGCTGCAGATCACGGCGCCCTTCGGCAACGCGGCCGACCACGCGGAGATCCTGCTGCAGCCGTACGATCTGCTCCCGCTGTTCGAGGTGCTCGCGGAGCTCGTGCCGCGGGTGCGCGCGGCCGGCATCAAGCTGTGGCCGGCGAACAACCTCGGCTACTTCGGCCCGCTCGAGGCCGAGATGCGCGTCTATCAAAAACGCGGCGCGCACTACAAGGGCTGTGGCGCGGGCAAGTACCAGATCGGCATCGAGTCCGACGGCACGATCAAGGGCTGCCCGAGCCTCGGCGGTCCGCAGAACCACGCCGGCAACGCGCGCGCGCATGCGCTCGCCGATCGCTGGCGCGATGCGTTCGCGCTGGCGTACATCCGCGAGCGGACGCTCGACGATCTCTGGGGCTTCTGCGCGACCTGCTACTACCGCGAGCCGTGTCGCGGGGGCTGCACCGCGACGGCGGAGCCCTTGCTCGGTCGGCCCGGCAACAACCCGTTCTGTCACCACCGCGCGCTCGCGATACATGCCCAGGGGCTGCGCGAGCGCGTCGAGCCGGTCGCGCCTGCGCCGGGCGTGCCCTTCGATCACGGCTACTACCGCATCGTGCGCGAGTCGATCGATCCGGACGTGCGCGCGCGCGAGGGGCCGGTGGGCGTCGACGAGCCCCGCGTGCCGCGGACGATCGAGCCGTTCGGTCCTGGGCGGCCGATCGCGGACCACGAACTCGGCACGCAGTGATCCCTCCCGATGGGATGGTTCGTCGGAGCCGTGGCATGCTCGCGCACGTGTCCGCCGTCGAGCCGACCCTCGACCCCGCCGCGTTGGCGGCGACGCTGGCCCCCGGATCGCCCTCGGCCACGCTGCACGCCCCCGTACGGCGCGACGCGGTGCTCGACGCCGCGGGCGGGATCACGCTGCACGAGACCCTCGGCGAGGGCGGCATGGGTGTCGTGCGTCGCGGGACGCAGTCGGTGCTGGCCCGCGAGGTGGCGGTCAAGAGCCTGCGCGAGGCCGCGGGCGATCCGACGGCCATGACCAAGATCGTCCGCGAGGCGCTGGTGATGGGGCGGCTCGAGCACCCCAACATCGTGCCGATCTACACCATCGACGCGGACCCTCGCGGTCGTCCGCGCATCGTGATGAAGCGGGTCCAGGGCGAGGCGTGGTCGACGATGATCCGCGATCCCGAGGCGGTGCGCGCTCGATCGGGCGGCGATCCACTGCACTGGCACCTGCGGGTGTTCGTGCAGGTGTGCCACGCGCTCGCGTACGCCCACAGCCGCGGCATCGTGCACCTCGATCTCAAGCCCGACAACGTGATGCTCGGGCCGTTCGGCGAGGTGTTGCTGCTCGACTGGGGCATCGCGCTGGCGCTCGACGACACCGTCGATCCCCGCGTGCCGCGGCTCGTCGACAACGCCGACATCATCGGCACGCCGCGGTACATGGCGCCCGAGGTGCTCGCGGGCGTGGGCGCGGCGATGGGCGTGCACACCGACGTCTACCTGCTCGGCGCCACGCTGTTCGAGATCGTGACCGGTCGACCGCCGCACCGCGGCACGACCATGGGCGAGGTGATCGCGTCGATCGTCCACGTCGATCCGGCGCTCGACGTCGAGTGCCCGAGCGAGCTGGCGGCGATCGTGCAGCGCTGCCTCGCGCGGGATCCGGCCCAGCGGCCGGACTCGGCGATGGCGGTCGCGCGCGCCGTCGAGGATCTGCTCGAGCACCGCGCGTCGCACGGCCTCTGCGACGACGCCGATGCGCAGCGCGTCGCGCTCGAGCGCCGGCTCGACGACGACGGCGTCGACGCGGACGAGGACGCGGTGTACCAGGCCTTCGGCGCCGTGCGCTTCGGCTATGCGAACGCGCTGGCGCGGTGGGCCGACAACACGCGGGCCCGCGGCGGCCTCGAGGCGGTGACGCGGCAGATCGTGACGTGGGAGCTGGCCCGCGGTCGCGTCGATGCGGCCGCCGTGGCGCTGGGAGCCCACGGCGAGGTCGCGCCCGAGCTACGCGCGGCGATCGAGACGGCGCGCGCGGCCGAGGCCGCCCGGGTCGCGCGGCTCTCTGCGCTCGAGCGCGAGCACGATCCGCGGCTGGGCCAGCGCACGCGGCTGTTCATGCTCACGCTGCTCACGGGCATCTGGGTCCTCATCCCGCTGGGCGCCTGGCTGCACGGCCACGATCCGCAGACCGAGCCCGTGGGCATCGTCCCCGTCGCCGGGGCGATCATGCTCGCGGCGCTGCTCGGCTTCGCGACGTGGGCGCGCGCGTCGCTGTCGAGCACTGCGCTGAACCGCGGCGTGGTCGCGGCGCTCGCCGTGATGCTCGTCGTGCAGATCGCCCAGGGCCTGCTCGCGGGCCCGCTCGGCCTCGGCATGGCGCAGCTCCAGGCCCTGGTGCTGCTCGTGTACACCGCGACCGCGGCCTTCGTGACCGTGCTGCTCGAGCGTCGCATGTGGCCGACCGCGGTCGGCTTCGCGATCGCGACCCTGGTCGTGGCCGCCTGGCCGACGACGCGGAACCTCGTGCTCGCGGTGGCGAACCTGGGCTGCGGGATCAATGCCGCATGGGCGTGGCGGATGTCGCTCGCGCAGCTCCGCGAGCCGCGGCCGGGCGCGATCACCCGCCCGAGAGCAGCACGCTGACCGAGCCCACCGAGAACGTCGCGGCGACGAGATCGTCGAAGCCGTCGCCGTCGAGGTCCGCGGCGTGGACGCGGATTGCCCCGCCGGCGAGCGCGCGCTCCTGGGGATCACCGAGGCCGCCGGCCCCGTCGCCGCGCAGCCAACGGACGCGGCGCTCGCTGTCGTCGACGGTGACGAGATCGTCGAAGCCGTCGCCGTCGATGTCCGCGACGTCGGCGTCGTAGGGGCCGTGCGCGAGCGGGAGCACGTCGCCCGGCTCGAAGTCGCCGCCTCCGTCGTTCAGCAGGACCTGCGCCGCGGCTTCGCTGTCGCTGGTCGCGATGATCTCGGCGGCCCCGTCGCCGTCGAGATCCGCGACGAGCGACGACCACACGTCGAGGCCGACGCCGAGCTCGCGGGCGAACCCGAAGCCCGTCGGGCCGCCGAAGAGGCGCGCCACGTCGTGGCCCTGATCGGTGAGGATCGGATCGAGCACGCCGTCGCCGTCGAGGTCGCCCGCGACCAGGCGGTTGGGATCGAAGCCGCTCTGCGCGACGGGCCCGAGATCCTCGGTGGCGCCGCCCCAGAAGCCGGTGCCGCCGTTCGACTCGAACAGCTGCAGCGAGGCGCGAGCGTTGAGCCCGGTGCCCACCGTGAGCGCGATGAGATCGTGATCGCCGTCGCCCTCGAAATCCTGGACGACCACGCTGCGGGGCCCGGTGCCGGTGACGCGCGGCCACGTCGACCACCGCGAGAACACGCCGTCGGCGTCGGCGGCGAGCACCGTGAGGAACTGCGTGCCGCACCCAGCGATGACGACGTCGTCGCGCAGATCATCCGAGAGCCGACCGACGACCGGGTACGCGCTGCAGCCGGACATGCCGTTGTCGAAGGGCGCCTCGAAGGTGCCGTCGCCCAGGCCACGCAGGGTCGCCGAGGTCACCACGCTGCCGTCGACGCCGGTGATCAGCAGGTCGATCGCGCCGTCCCCGTCGAAGTCGCCGAGCTCGAGCGACAGCGGGGTGAAGCCGAGGTCGCCGAGATCGATCTCGATCGCCTCGCCGAGGTCGATGGGCGCCTCGGGGAGGTCGACCTCGGCGTCGAGGGCGTTGGGCGCGGCGATGTCGGCGGGGGCGTCCGCGCCTGGGCCGGGATCACAGGCGAGCGGGCCCGCGACGAGCACGGTGAGGACGAGACGCGACGACGGCATGCCCACGCCATGGCGCGCGGCTGCTGGATCCGTGAGGGCGACTATCCCTCGCAGACCGCCGGCACCGTCGGCAGGTGCGCGGCGGTGTGGTCGACCCAGCCCTCGCCCTCGACGGCGACGGTGCCGCCGTTGCCGGCTTCGGGCCCGATGATGAAGGTGCGGTCGAGGGCGATGCCGGCGTCGGCGTACGCGTCGATGTCGGAGCCCGCGTTGCCGTAGGCGTAGTCGAAGCGCCAGCCGGCGGCCTGCTGCTCGGCCAGCGTCTCGGCCTTGAACACCCGGGCCGACTCGCCGAGCACGAGGTTCGGCGACAGCACGACCATCGTCGACTCGGGGTCGACGGGGAACTCGTGCTCGACCAGCCAGCGCTCGGTGAGCTCGCGGGCCGACTCGCCGGTGTTGATCGCCATCAACGTCTCGGTGCGCGCCGTCAGGTACAGCACGCGGTAGCCGAGATCGGCGTACGCGTTCACGAGCTCCGCGGCGCCCTCGCGCTCGGCGGGGTCGTAGTTGCCATCGCCGAGCTGGATGAGGAACTCGGCATCGGAGGTGGTGAGCGTCGCGTCGATGTCGGTGACGATCGCGGGGAACTCGGCCGAGCACACGCCGCCGCCCGAGCTGTCGGCGTCGGTGCTGCTGTCCGCAGCGCCGGTCGAGGGGCCGGCGTCGTCGGATCCGTCGCTGCCGTCCGCCGAGTCCGTGCCGCCGGTGGTCGCGGTGGCCGGCGTCGTCGTCGGCGAGCTGCCCGTCGAACCCGCCGAGGTGTCGGCGGCCGTGGACTCGCCCGAGCCGGTGCCGGTGTCGCCGGCCTCGCCATCGGCGGTGCATGCCGCCAGCATCCCGAGCCCCGCGAGAACCCGGCCCAAGGCCCGTCGTGCGTACGTCATGCCCACGGCATACCGCAGGCCCAACGCCCCCGTCGCGGGGTTCGTGACAATCCCGTCACACGGCCGCGCGGACCGGATCCGCGGCGGCAGGGGCCGACGGCGCGCGGGAGACCAGCGCGATGTACAGGCAGTCGACGGCGAAGATCGACACGCACAGGAAGGTGAGGAACCCGAGCCCGCCCAGCTCGGGATCGATCATGCGGACCACCCAGTGGCACTCGATCGAGGTGCCCAGGGTCCCCAGCATCTTGAACCACGCGCCGGCCTTCGAGATCCCGCGGCGATCGTCGCGGCGATCGAAGTACAGGAACACGAACAGGATGCTCATCACCAGGTTGATGAGGAACGCGACCACCAGGCCCAGGCGATCGGGGTAGTCGGCCACGAAGGTGTACTGACCGACGAAGCCGGCGCCCACGATGATCGCGAAGACGAGATAGAAGTTGTCGCGGATCTCGGGGATGCGCTGCAGCGGCCGGCCGTAGCGCAGCAGCTGGGCGACGATCACGAAGTCGACGACCAACCAGATCCGATCGAACGCGTGCCACAGCGCGACGGGGTTGGGGAACCAGAACGACGCCAGCAGCTCCCACGAGACGTTGAGGCCAACGGCGACCATCGGCAGGCCGTTGGCGCGGTCGCGGTGCGACGTGCGGATGATGGCGAGGTAGGCGACCACCCAGCACACGCAGCCCGCGGCGCCGACGAGGTTGAACCACGCCCAGGGATCGAAGGCGCGGGGATCGGCGCCCGAGAAGTCGTAGATCGGGTGCACGCGCCGCGGAGCCCTAGCGATCGGGCAGACGCGCGGCGGCGGGGGCCTGCGGGGTCGACAGCGGGGCGGGCGTCGGCGTCGACGCGGCGGGCGACGGCGTCGTGGTGGGCGGGGCGATGAGCGTGCGGCCGTTGCCCGGCGCGGGCTTGGCCGGCGCGGCGCCACCCATGTTGCACTGGCCCTGCAGCGTGCCGCCCTCCTCGATCAGCAGCGAGCGCACCGAGATGTCGCCCTGCACGAGGCCCTTCGCGGTGATGAGCAGGCGGCCGGACGCGTTGATGCGGCCCTCGACCTTGCCCGAGATCGTCACGGCGGGGCCGGAGATGTCGCCGCGCACCGTGGCATCCGCGAGCACGTTGACGTCACCGCCGGCGTTGACGTCGCCTTCGATCGCACCGGCCACCGTCAGCGTCGACGCGGTGGTGATGCTCCCCTTGATGGTGGTGTCTTCCGAGATGTAGTTCTGCGGGCTGGTCATCGGCGATCTCTCCGTAGGCGGAACGACGGACAGGAGGGACGACAGTGTGCGAGCCCGCGGCCCCGCCGCGCAAGGGGCGAGCGGGTTGTGGCGTCAGTCCGAGCGTCCGACCAGCCACACGACCACCTCGACGTGGTTGGTCTGCGGCAGGGTGTCGAAGGCGCGGGCCCCGATGACGCGGTAGCGGCCGTGTTGGCCGGTCAGCCGCCGAAGATCCTCGACCAGCGACGCGGGCGAGCAGCTCATCAGGTGCAGGCGCGGGGCGTTGAGCTCGTTGAGCTGGTCGCACACGGTCGTGCCCAGGCCGCCGCGCGGCGGGTTGGCGATCACCAGCTCGGGGTTGCGGTGCAGGTGGTGGGCGTCGGCGAGGATGCGCGCGAGGAATTCCTCGACCAGCATCGGCTCGCAGCCGAGGGCCCGCGCGCTCTCGGGGAACGACTCGCACGCGCCGACGTGCTGGAAGCTGCGCCGCAGCAGTCGCGTCGTGACGCCTGCCCCCGCGTAGAGGTCCAGCGCGACCTTGCCGTGCAGCGCACCGCCTGCCGGGACCCGTACGAGGTCGTGGTACGCCGCCGCCGCGATGATCGGGTTGGGCTGCAGGAAGCCCAGCGGCCCGAAGTGCGCCGTGAGCTCGCCGAAGTCGATCTCCACCGACTGGCGGCCACGCAGCGGACGGAGCGTCGCGCCGCGCATGTCGTTGCCTGCGGCGCAGTTGGTGCCCCACGCGATGCCGGCCGGCTGCTGCAGGCGGGCGGCGACGTCGTGCACCGCGGAGTTGCACGGCTCGGCGGTGATGATCGCGACGATGACGTGGCCGTGGCCGTCGGTCTTGAACCACGCGTAGCGCAGGTCACCTTCGCCGTCGGTCTCGTCGTACGGCACCGCGCGCAGCTCGCTGGCGACCTCGGCGAGCTCGTCGGCGCACGCGACGATGTCCGGGTGATCGACCAGGCAGCCCTGCATGTCGGCGACGTTGTGGGTGCCGCGCATGTAGCTGCCGAGCTTGATGCGCCCCGGGCTGCCGGCGAACACGCGCTTGGCCGAGTAGCGATAGCCGCGGCCGTCGTGCTCGTCGCCGACCAATCGATCGACCAGCAGGCCCCAGGTGCGCTCGAGCTCGACGCGCTTCAGCTGGCGCTGGCTGGTGAGATCCATGTCCATCAGCGCACAGCCGTTGCAGCGCCCGTGGTGCGGGCACGGCGGTGGCCGGCGGCCGGGGTGGGTGTTGCGGCGGACCAGCACCTGCCCGTGCGCCCGCGGCCGCTGCTTGCTGACGTAGTCGACCGACACGTCGCCGGTCTCGCCGGGCAGCAGCCCCGCCACGTGGATCTCGACGCCGTCGTACACGGCGATGCCGTCGCCGTGCTTGGACAGCGACTCGGCCATCACCGTGAGCGTGTCGCCGGGCTTCATCGTCGAGGTCGTGGAGATATCGCGGGCAGGGCAGCTTCGTCCAGGGGCCGCGCCAGACCGACGCTGCGGGTGCGGGGCGTGCGGTCCCCTCGGGTGAGCGCGGTGCTCGGGTCCGGGGCCGCGGCGCAGTTCGATGGCGCTGTCAGTTGGGCGCCGCTGCACCGTTGCTCGGTGTTGCTGTCGTGCGCGCTGTCCGGGTGGGTCTCTGGGCCGCGTCGAAATCCTGGGTCGCCGAGATGACGACGACCGCCTCGCTGCACTCAACCTTCGATGAAACGATCCTCGCCCCACACCCTCGGCGTCCTGGTCGCCCTGTCCTGCCCGGCGTGCGACTTGGCGTCGCGTTCCCTGGGCGAGTTCGTGGAGCCACGGCCCCAGCGTGGTGATCTCGACCTCGACCAGGCCGATGGGCTGAGCCACTTGACGGTGCCGGCGATCGACACCGAGGTCGAGGTCGTCCCGCTGGGTGATCTCGATGTCGACGGCTACGACGACTGGGCCGTGGTCAAGCCCGACATGTCGGGGGCGGGGCGGGTGTACCTGCTCTACGGCCGAGGGGACGGGTACCCCGCCGATGCGCAGCTCGAGTCGATCGCGGACGCCATCTTCACCGTCGACCCGGGCGCGTCGGAGGAGGAATCCTCGTGGCTGGACATCCGTGCCCTGGGCGATCTCGATGCCGACGGGTACCTCGACGTCGCGCTCGCAGTCGATGATGTCGCGAGTGATGACATCGGAAACTACGCCCGGACGTCTTCGGTCCACATCCTGTGGGGTGCCGAGGAGCGGACGGGCGGTACCCTCCGGATCTCGAGCCTTCCGTTGGCGGTCTCGACCGCGAGCGGGTTTCCGGCGCGGACCAGCCTGCGACTCCACGGTGCGGGCGACCTCGATGGTGATGGCGCCGCCGACGTCATGCTGCGCGCCGAAGGTGCCTTGGCATCGAACTCGTTGACGCTGTTCCAGGGCCCGCGACCGCGCGCAGCGCCACTGTCGTCCGAGCGCGCGCGGCCGGTCCTCGACGGTCAATTCGAGGGTGCGTGGGGCTTCGTGGCAGGGTCCGATCTGGATCGCGACGGATTCGACGATGTGGTGCTCACCGAGGGCGAACCTGCGGGGTGGCGCGTGTCGGTCGTCTTCGGTGCGCCCTCGGGGGATCTCGACGTGTCGCTCGCTTCGCCTGGACGCCGGTTCACCAGCGCGATGGCGACGGCGGCCGACGTCGGCGATGTGAACGGCGATGGTGCCCCCGACCTGCTCATCGATGTCGGGGGTCTCGCGAAGGTCTTCGCCGGACCCTTCGCGCGGGCGCAGGACCCCGTCGTGCTCGGTTCGACGGAAGATCCCCCGAACCCGTACCGCTTCGCCGCCGCGATCGTCGGTGACATCGACGGCGACGGCGATGAGGACCTTGCGGTCTCGCGCGAGGTTGCGAACGACGGCACGGACGTCGTTGGTCTGTACCTCGGCGGACCGGCGTTCGCGGACGCCGTCGAGGGCATCGCGGCCGTGGTCGAGTTCATCTCGGCGCCCGTCCGTCCAGCCGAGGAGGAGACAGGGGCGTCACCGATCGGGCTGCGGCTCGGGGATGTGAACGGCGACGGCTTCGAAGACTGGGCGGCCCTCGTTCGGCCTGCGTGCTCCGGAGCCTGCGAACGACCGATCCCGCTGCACGTCATCTACGGGGCCAGCTACGGGTGACATGGGCGCGTGGGCCTGCACCTTGCTCGCCTCGCGGCTGGCGTTGTCACCGCCCGCGCATGGGGACGACGTCGGTGCACCGCGGCACCCGCCAGCGGGCGTGCCGATGTCCGGCGTGCCGTGTCCCGGCGCACCGGACTTCACCGAGGCGGTGGGCGACCACGCCCCCGCGGCGGTGTCCCCCAGCTGGCTCGCGCAGTGGCAGGTCGAGCTGGGCCACACGCCCGACGGGAGCTGGACCGCGACGCTGCGATCCCGCGACGCGAGCGATGCCCCCGCGCGGAGCTTCCGCGGCTCGACCTGCGCCGAGGTCCTCGACGCGGCGGCGCTGTCGTTGGCCCTCGCGGCGACCGACGCGGAGCCGACGCCCGAGGTGCCGGCCGGCACCACGGTCGCGCTGCCGTTGCCGCCCGCCGCTTCGATCGGGCAGAGCATCGATGCGACGGTGATGCCGGCGGCCGCCGACCCGCAGCCGCGACAGGGCCGCGTCGATGCCCGGCGTTCGCCCCACCGCCTCACGCTCGGAGGTGGGCTCGTCACCAGCGTCCCGCGCGTGACCGCCGAGATCGCGGCGGGCTACGCCTGGGCGCCACGGCGACTTTCACTCGAGATCAGCGCGGCCTACGACACGCCGCGGTTCGTGCCGTACGCCCCGGCACCGCGCGCAGGTGGGCTCGTGCAGCGTGCAGCGCTCCGCGTCGCCGCGTGTCCGTCGATGACGCGCCGAAGGCTGCGATGGGGCGGCTGTGCCGTCGCCGAAGCCGCCACCATCGTCGCGCGTGGCCGTGGCATCGAGCGGCCGCGCACCGCCTGGCTGCCGCATGTCACGGTCGGCCTCGGCGGTCGCCTCGCCTGGGCGATGTCCTCGCGCGTCGAGCTGCGCGTCGAGCTCGACGGATTCGTCGCCGTGGTGCGACCGGCGGCCCACCTCGGGGCCCGCGAACCGTTCCTACGGCCGCCGCGGTTCGGGGGGCGTGCGCTGCTCGGCCTCGGGTTCACACTGCCGGGCCCGCGACGGCGATCGGGGCCGGCATGACCCGAGTCGCGGCACTGCCGTCGATGGCGAGCGTGGTCGAGCCCGAGGCGCAGCAGCCGGCGCAGGCCCGCGATGCGGCGTGGGTCGAGCGCGCCTACGTCGAGCACCACGCGTTCGTGTGGCGCGTGCTCGCGCGGATCGGTGTGCCGCAGTCCTCGCTCGAGGATGCGCTGCACGAGGTCTTCATCGTGCTGCATCGTCGTCGCACCGACTTCGACGGGCGATCGTCGGTGCGCACGTGGCTGCATGGGATCGCGACGCGCATCGGGCTTCGCTGGCGGGCACGCGCCCGACGCGAGCCGCCACCGCCGCCGTGCAACTTCGGGCCGCCCGATCCCGAGTCGGTGGCCAGCGACGCCGAGGCCCTCGCGCGGGTCGAGGCCGCGCTCGCCCGGCTCGCCCCCGAGCGGCGCGAGGTGTTCGTGCTCTGCGAGCTCGAGGACATGACGGGGGAGGAGGTCGCGGTGGTGCTGAACATGAATCGCAACACGGTGTACTCGCGGCTGCGGCTGGCCCGGCGCGACTTCCAGCTCGCGCTCGGCCACTGCCCGGAATCGAAGGAGCGCCGCGATGGACCGTGACGACCAGGAGATCGACGCGGTGCTCGCTGCCGCACGCAGGGCCGCGGCTCCATCACCGCTGACGCAGGCGCGGGTCCGTCGTCGTGTCGTCGCGGGGCTCGCCGGGGCCGCCGCGACGGCTGCCGTCGGCTCGGTGGCCAAGTCGTCGTCGTGGCTCGGCCTGGTGAAGTTCGTCGCGCTTCCGGTCGCCCTCGCCGGCTTCGCGACCGCCGTGGCGCTCGAGCGGCGCGCGCCCGAGGCACCTGCGATCCCCTCGCGAGGGGCGGTTTTCGCCGACGCATCGCCCGAGCCGCCCATGGTGCGTCGCGTCGTCGGGGCCCCTGCGGGCGTCGCGGTGCTGCCGAGCGAACCGTCGGCGTCCGTCCCCGTGTCGTCGCAAGCGTCAGTGCCCGTGTCGCACGCGCGCACCGACCCGCGCCCGCGGCCGCCGAACGTCGCGAAGACCGCAGCGCTCGCGCGCCCGGATGCGACGCTCGCCGCCGAGCTCGCCGCGCTCGCCGAGGTGAACCATGCCCGCGCCGAGGGCCGCCTCGACGACGCGCGCGCGAGCCTCTCGCGCTATCGGGTGCGGTTCCCGGGCGGCCAGATGGCGACCGAAGCGAGGGTCCTCGAGCTGGTGATCACCGCGGCCGCGGGCGGCCCCGTGGCGGACGCATGCGCAGAGTTCGTCGGCACGCCCAGCACGCTGCACGATCGCCGCGTCGCGACGATCTGCGGGGAGCCGCCGCCGACGCGGTGAGATCACCCGTCGCGGGCGGAGCCCGTCGCGTGGGCGAGCTCCTCGAAGTACCCCGGGAACGTCTTGCCCACGCAGCCGGGATCGCGGATCTCCACGTCGCCCGCCAGCGCGAACGCCATCGCCATTCGGTGATCGGCGTAGGTGTCGATCGCGACGACGCCGGGCGTGCGGGCCGTGGGCGGGTGGATCACGAGGCCGTCTTGCTCGAGGTCGACCGTCGCGCCGAGCTTGCGCAGCTCGGTCGCCACCGCGGCGAGGCGATCGCTCTCGTGGTGGCGTAGGACGCCGACGCCGGTGATCCGCGTGTCGCCCTCGGCGAACAGGGCCGCGACCGCGAGGGTGAGCGTCATGTCGGGCATGTCGGAGAGATCGAAGTCGCCACCGCGCAGGCGGCCATCGCCCTCGAGCACGGTGGTGCGGGCGTCCTGCTGGATTCGCGCGCCCATGCGCCCGAGCACGTGGGCGAACGTGGCGTCGCCCTGCAGGCTGTCGCGTCCCAGGTCGTCGATCGTGCACCGACCGCCGCGGATCGCCGCGAGGGCGAGGAAGTAGCTGGCCGCCGACGCATCGGGCTCGACGACGTAGTCCTGACCGACGAGCGTCCCCGCGTGGGACGGAGGCACGGCGGGCGTGACGACGATGCTCGCGTCGTCGCGCCAGCGCGCGTCGCCTCCGAAGCTGCGGATCATCGCCAGCGTCATGTCGACGTAGGGGCGCGCTGGCGTGCCGTGCTCGAGCACGATCGTGGTCGGCGCGGCCGCGAGCAGGGCGGAGAAGGCCAGGGCGCTGACGAACTGCGAGCTGGCCGGACGCGCGAGGCGGATCTCGCCGCCGCGCAGCGGGGCGTCGTGGGGGCCGACGCGCAGCGGCAGCGCGGTCGGATCGACGTCACCCAGCGAGACGATCGCAGCGCCCTGCTCGCGCAGCGCGGCGACCAGCGCGCCCATCGGTCGCTCGCGCATGCGCTGGCTGCCGTCCATCGTCGAGGCGCCGGGGCTGCCCGCGAGCACCGCGAGCAGGAACCGCGCGACGGTGCCCGCGGTGCCCACCTGCAGCACCTCGGCGGCGTCGGCCCCCAGCGGTCCGCCGGCACCGACGAGGGTGAGCGCAGCGCGGGGATCGTCCCCGCCGTCGATGCGCAGGCCCAGCGCCCGCAGCGCGCGGATCATCCACCGCGTGTCCTCGGCGTCGAGCCAGCCGTGGATCGTCGAGGGGCCGCGGGCGATCGCGGCGAGCAGCAGCGCGCGGTTCGTGATGCTCTTGCTGCCGGGGATCCGCGGCGTCGCGGCCACGGCGGGCCCGGACGAGAGGACCACCGACGGGGCGGGGTTCGCAGCCATCGCCGGTGAGCTTGCCCGAGGCGGTCGTCTCGCGTCGAGCGCCGCGCCCCCCTCAAGCGGGCCGGATGGCCGCCGATGTGCCCTTCCGTGTCGTCGCGCCACAGCCTCGCCGTCGTCGACAACGGCGCGGCCACGAGCGTGCTCGAGGGCGGTCGCGACGCGGGACGCGGCGTCGCTCGCGACACGCTGCCGGCCGCCGATCCTCGCCTGGGGATGGTCCTGGCCGACACCTATCGCGTGACGCGGAACATCGCGAGCGGGGGCATGGGCACCGTCTACGAGGCGATGCACGTCCGGCTGCAGCAGCGGTTCTCGATCAAGTTCCTCGACCACCACCTGGCGCGCAACACCGAGGCCTACGCGCGGTTCCGGCAAGAGGCCGAGATCGCCGCGAGCCTCGATCACGACGCGATCGTCCAGGTGTTCGACTTCAACACCGACGTCGACGGCAACCCGTACATGGTGATGGAGTACGTGGACGGCGTCACGCTGGACACGTGGATGCAGGGCCGACGGGCCACGCCGCGCGAGGTGATCCGCATGTTCGAGCCGCTGTGCTCGGCGCTCGCGGCCGCCCACAACGCGGGGATCGTGCATCGCGATCTGAAGCCCAGCAACGTGATGGTGCGCGGCGCGGCCGGCGAGTCCGGGGCGCGCATGGGCGTCAAGCTGCTCGACTTCGGCATCAGCAAGATGAGGTCGTCGGCCGAGAACATGACCCGCACCAACGTGGTCATGGGCACGCCGAACTACATGAGCCCCGAGCAGGCCTCGGGCAACACCAGCTCGGTCGACGCCACCACCGACATCTTCGCGCTCGGGGCGATCCTCTACGAGTTGCTCTCGGGGCGCCGCGCGTTCGACGGCCAGTCGACGCCGAGCCTGCTGCACGCGATCGTCTACGAGCAGCCGACGTCGCTCGGGACGCTCTGCCCGGACCTGCCGCCCGCGGTGGTGTCGGTGGTCGAGAAGTGCCTGTCGAAGGCGCCCGAGGATCGCTTCGCCGACGCGCCGAGCCTGATGGTCGCGCTGCGGGCCGCGCTGCGGGTCACGCAGGTGCGACGGACCGCGGAGGTGAACACGGTCGATCCGCCGCCGCCCGTGGTCGCGCCGCGCTCGATCGGCGCCGGATTGGTCGTGGGCTGGGTCGGCACGATCGCCGCGGCGGCGCTGGGCGCCGCGTTCGTCGTCGGTCGCTCGCAGGTCGCCGCGCCGCCGGCCGAGCCCGCGGCCACGTCCACCGCGTTGCCGGCGGTGGTGACCAAGGATGCCGTGGCCGAGCTCGGCTTCCGCCACGAGCTCGCGACCCCCGGCGCGTTCGTGCTCGAGGCCGGGACCCAGCTCTACCGCGCCGACCCGCGCGGCCTCAGCTACTGGGCCGATCCCGAGGCCGAGACCCTGATGCGTCCGCTGCCGTCGCCGGCCCACGTCACCGCGATCGGGCGCGCGCGCGAGGGCGACGTGCTCGTGGCCCAGGCCGACGGCACCGTCACGCGTTGGGATCGCGAGCTCCGCGAGGTGCCGTGGCAGCACCGCGTCGGCACGGCGCCGATCCACGCGGTTGCAGCGGCCGCCGGCTACCTCGCCCTGGCCATCGGCAACGAGGTGCACCTCGTCCACGCCGAGTCGGGCAAGCCGCTGAAGAAGTTCGACGACGGCCGGGCGATCGCCCTGGTGTTCACGCGGTATCCGAGCGACGCGCTGGTCGTCGTGCGCCCCCAGGCGGTCGAGCTCATCGACGCCGACAAGCGCAAGAGCCTCGGCGTCGCGCCGTTCTCCGGCCAGGCGCTGCGCGCCGAGCTGCTCGCGGAGCCGATCGACGGCCCCGCGGAGATCGAGGTCGACTTCGTGCAGGGGGATTGGATCGTGCGCCGGAGGTTCCGGGTGCACACGGGGCGACGCGGGCAGGAGCCGAGGCTCGAGCCCGTGTCGCAACGCCGGCTGTGAGACGCGCCGCCTAGTTCACGCAGGCGCAGTTCACGTAGCAGGCCTCGTGGATGAAGAACGGATCCGGCGCCTGGCCGTTCGCGCCCCAGTTGGTGTTGTTGTCGGTCGACGAGCACTCGATCGACATCCACTCGCCGCCGTTGACCTTGTCGGGCCAGAACGCGAAGCCGACCGCGTTGCCGTTGTGCTGCGACGCCACCGCGTCGAAGCCACCGTGGGGCTCGCAGACCTCGGTGCACGACATGTTCACGTTCGCCGAGGTGTACCAGCAGCCGACGATGCCGTTGCCCGGGTCGAGCTCGAGGCCGTCGCAGGTCGACACCGGCGCGAGCGAGGTGATCTGCACGCACCACGCGTCGAGCGTGCCCGTGTCGCCGCCGGCTCCGTCGGCGATCGAGAGGCGCCACGTGCCGGTGCCGTCGCCGACCGCCGGGGCGATCGCGTCGAGGTCACCGGGCGCCTCGGGCGCGACGATGCCCGAGATCGCCGGTGCCGCGACGCCACAGCCGAAGAGCGCCCCGTCCTGGTCGAAGGTCGCGTCGACGTTCTCCACCGTGCCGCACTGGCTGCTGAACAGCTGCGAGGTCGCGCCGGTGTCGACGTGGGTCACGCTCACGTTCAGATCGCCGACATACGTGTGGGTCGCGGCGAGCACGATGTTGATGTCCGTCACCTGGCCCGAGCCCGCCACGACGATGTCGTTGTCGAGGGTGACGAAGTCCTGGATCAGGCCGCCGTTGCCCGGCTCCATGCAGTAGTCGGTGGTGGTCGAGAGGAGGCAGCCGTCCGGGGTGACGGTCGTGCAGTCGGCCGCGCACGTCGGGGTGCCGCCGTCGTAGCCGAGGTCGCCGCAGGTCGCCCCGGCCAGATCGTCGCCATCGCAGACCTCCGCGCCGGACGCCACACCGTCGCCGCAGCTGTAGCAGCCGGCGGTGTCGAAGCCGTTGCAGTCGTCGGCGCACGCGAGGGCGCCGCCGTCGAAGCCGATCGACTCGCACGTCACGCCGGCGAGGTCCGCACCGTCGCAGCTCTCGTCGCCCTCGGCGGAATCGTTGCCACAGACCTGCGACAGGCAGCCGGAGGTGTCGTAGTCGCTGCAGTTCTTCAGGCACCCGAGCTCGCCGCCGAGCGGGAAGCCCTCGGAGGCGCAGTCGGAGCCGACGTCGGAGCCGTCGCAGACCTCGTCGCCCTCGACCAGATCGTTGCCGCACGTCGCCATCACGCACGCGCTGGTGTCGAACGTACAGTCGTCGGCGCAGGCGAGGTCGCCACCGTCGAAGCCCTTGTCGATGCTCTCGCAGGTCGCGTCACCGAGCTCGGCGCCGTCGCAGTCCTCACCGGCGTCGATGGCCCCGTTGCCACACGTCTCGCCGCCCGACGACGACGACGAGCCCGACGGATCGGTCGAGCTCGACGCATCGGTCGGATCGCCGCTCGACGAGTCGACGCCCGACGAGCTGCCCTGGGTGAGCGTCGCCGAGGGATCGGTGTCGGTCTCCGACGGATCCGTCGCGGACCCCGAGCTCGAGCTGTCTGCCGTGGTCGTGTTCTCGCTTGCATCGTCGGCAGGACAGCCGGCCACGAAGAGGGCGGGGAGGACGGCGAGGCCGGCCGGGGATCGGAGTAGGCGAAGGATGGAGCTGCGCATGGCGACGATCGTCGAGGATGCCCGCAGCCGACGCAAGGACCGGGGCGCACGGAACGTCGGTCGCGTGGGTGCACAAGCGCGTTTTCGCGAAGTCGTCCTCCAGCGTCGACGCGAGCGCGGCGCGTCGCGTTTGACGCCGCCCTCGAAGCGCCGGCACCATCGCCGACGTGAATCGACTCGATTGGCTGCGCTACGGTCCGTTCCACGCCCAGCTGGTCGTGATCCGCCGCTGCAATCTCAGCTGCGGCTACTGCAACGAATTCGACGAGACCTCGGACGCGATCGATCCCGCGCTGCTGCGGGCCCGCATCGACAAGCTCGCGGCGCTCGGCACCCTCGCGATCGAATTCACGGGCGGCGAGCCGCTGCTCCACCCCGAGATCGTGGACCTGGTGAGCTACGCCACGCGCAAGGGTTTCGCCCAGCGCAAGCTCATCAGCAATGCCTATCTGTTGAGCCCCGAGAAGGTCCGCGAGCTCAATCGCGCGGGGCTGACCCACATGCAGATCAGCCTCGATGGCGCCAAGCCCAACGACGTCACCGTCAAGGTGCTGAAGCCCCTGGCCAAGAAGCTCGAGCACGTGAAGCAGAACGCCGACTTCATCGTGACGCTGTCGGCGGTGGTCGGCGCAGCGCCGCCCGACGAGGTCCGTGAGGTCATCGAGTTCGCGCAGACCCACGGCTTCCGGCCGCGCGTGCTGTTGATCCACGGCGGCGACGGCCAGCTCGAGCTCTCGCGCGAGAACGTCGATCTGTACCGCAGCATCGAAGAGCGCCTGGGCCGGCGGTGGCGGCAGGCCGGCAACTACCGCTCGCGCCTGCTCGAGACCGGGCGCGCGCCGTTCAAGTGCCGCGCCGGCTCGCGCTACCTCTACATCGACGAGTTCGGCAAGGTCCGCTGGTGCTCGCAGACGCGCGAGTTCTGGGGGAAGGACCTGCTCGAGTACGGCCTGTCCGACCTGCGCGAGCAGTTCGACACGGTCAAGGGCTGCAACGCGAGCTGCACCGTGGGCTGCGTGCGCAACAACTCGAAGATGGACGAGTGGCGGCCGCAGCGGCGCGCCGAGCCGGTGCGTCGCGGCGTGCACCTGCCGGTGGTGTGACGCTTCACGCGGTCGGTCGGCACGGGCCACGCAGGCACGCCTCGAGGCCGCCGCCCTCCGCGGCGCCGAGCTCGAGCGTGAAGCCGTGGAGCGCGGCGACGCCGAGGGCGATGTGCAGGCCCAGGCCCAGGCCCTCGGGCGCCCGACTGCGCGCCGCGTCGCTGCGTCCGCCGCGGGCGAGCACGCGCGCGAGATCGGCCTCGGCGATGCCCGGCCCATCGTCGATGACGCGCACGCAGAAGCGACCGGGCGGCGCGACCTCGACGATCACGGCGACGTGGCCGCCGCGATGGTTGTAGCGGACCGCGTTGTAGGTGAGGTTGCTGATCGCCTGCTCGACGAGGGTGACGTCGGCGTCGGCCAGCACCGGTGCGTCGGGCACCGCCTCGTCGAGGGTGATGCCGGCCTCGCGCGCGATCGGGCGGTGGCGGGCGGCGACACGCCCGACGACCTCGCGCAGATCGACGGGCGCGCGATGGACCACCGCATCGGCGACGTCGAGCTTGGCCGCGGCGCCGAGGTTGTGCACGAGCGACGCCATGTAGTGGGCCTCGTTCATCGCCGAGCGCACGGCGTCGGGGCCCGCGGCGCAGTCGCGTAGTGCCGCGAGGTGGCCCTGCAGCACGGTCAGCGGGATCATGAGATCGTGGGTCGTGTTGGCGAGGAACTCCCGCAGGGCCCGCTCGCGTCGCTCGCGATCGTCGAGCTCGGCGCGGATGCGTCGGCTCGCGGTGGCGAATGCCCGCGACAGCTCGCCGACCTCGTCGGCGCCGCGCTCGTCGACGCCGAGCGTGTAGCCGGCGGACGCCGATTGCTCGACCTCGCGGGTCAATCGACGGATGCGTCGCACGAGCGGGCCGGCCACGAGCAGCGCGGCGCCGAGGACGATCACGGAGGGCAGCAACCATAGCCGTCCGGGCGGCAGCACGGCGCCCCAGTCCCCGGTGCTGCCGCGGGCGAACACGTAGGCGCACGGCCCGGCGCCCCACGGCGTGCGCACGAGCGCCGCGACCTCGTCGCCGCGCCACGCCACGTCGCTCGCGACGACGTCGGTGTCGGCGATCGCCTCGGTGAGCGCGCCGGGCAGCGTCGGGGCGTCCGCGGAGGCGCTGCGGAACGACGCGTCGTAGGCCCACATCTCGAGCGGTCGCGGGCGGCGACGATTGCTGTCCGGAGGCGGCCCGCGATCGGGCGGCGGCGGTCGCTTCGCGTCGTGGCCGGGCGGCGGTCCGCCCGGACCCCGGCTGCTCGGGAGTCGGTCGCCCCACCGGGCAGGGTCGGCTTCGCAGCGCTCGCGCGCGCCGTCGAGGTGCTGCTGGACGATGTCGATCATCAGCTCGGACGCCGCGCGGTGCCGAGCGATCGCGTCGTAGATCGCCAGCGCCCCGAGCGTCGCCGCGATCGCGATCACGCACAGCAGGACCAGCTTGGTCCGCAGCTTCACGTCGTCGGCCTCGCCGAGAGGCGAATAGCCGATCCCCCACACGGTCTCGATGAGGCCGTCGTTGCCGAGCTTCTTGCGGAGCCGCGACGCATGGACGTCGAGCGTGCGGGCGTCGCCGTCGCGGTCGGGGTCGAGCGCGCGCTCGACCAGCACCCGGCGCGTGATCGCGGCGCCCGGTCGCTCGGCGAGCGTGAGCAGGAACTCGAACTCGACGCGGGTGAGCTCGAGCGGCCGACCCTCGAGGGTCACCTCGCGCGTGCGTCGATCGATCCGCAGGCCGCCGATCTCGATCGCGCTGCCGTCGGCGAGGGTCGGTCGCCGCAGCCGCGCCCGCACCCGCTCGACGAGCTCCTCGGGCCAGAAGGGCTTGGTCATGTAGTCGTCCGCGCCGAGCTGCAGCGCGCGGACCTTGTCGGCGGTCTCGTTGCGGGCGCTCAGCACCAGGACCGGCACCGCCGCGAGCTCGCGGATGCGGGCGATCATGTCCATCCCCGAGACCCCGGGCAGCATCAGGTCGAGCACGACGAGATCGATCTGCGCCAGATCGTCCCCGGTGAGCACGCGGCCGTGCCGCAGCCACGTGGTGGCGAAGCCGGCGTCGCGCAGGTGTGCGACGATCTGGCCCCCGAGCTGGGCGTCGTCTTCGACCACGAGGACCGACTGCGTCATCTTGGCAATTCGTAGTCCACTGTGCCCGAGATCGCCAGGGCTGCGGGCGCGGGCGGGGCGACTTCAGGAGGTCGCAAGGTTCGGATGCGGCCCGGCCGCGCCCGGCTCGTCGGGGGCTTCAGACATGCGCAAGGGCGGCGCGGGATAGATCCACCATGCACGACGACGATCACCACGGCGGCCTGGCCCACGACCTCTCGCGACTGCTCGAGCGGCGTCGATTCCTCCGCGCGCTCGGTGCCGTCGGGCTGGTCCCGCTCGCGGCGTGCGTCGTGGCCGACGACGGCGAGCTGTTCGGCGCGAGCACGGACGACGCGAGCGGGGGCGACTCGAGCACGGACGCCTCGAGCGGGGGAGACTCGAGCAGCGACGGTGGCGACTCGAGCGGCGGCGTGTCGAGCTGCGAGGCGATCCCCACCGAGACCGCGGGCCCGTACCCGGGCGACGGCAGCAACGGGCCCAACGCGCTCGAGCTGTCGGGCATCGTGCGGCGCGACATCCGGACCAGCGTCGACACGGCCTCGGGCGTCGCCGAGGGCATCGCGCTCACGGTGACGCTCACGCTCGTCGACGTCGCCGACGGCTGCGCGCCGCTGGCCGGCCACGCGGTGTACCTGTGGCACTGCAATCGCGACGGCGACTATTCGATGTACACCGGTAGCGCGGCGTCCGAGAACTACCTGCGCGGCGTCCAGGTGACGGACGACGACGGCAAGGTCACCTTCACCACGATCTTCCCCGCGTGCTACTCGGGCCGCTGGCCCCACATCCACTTCGAGATCTACGCCAGCCTCGAGGACGCCACCGACGGCAGCGATCCGCTGCACGTCTCGCAGCTCGCCCTGCCAGAGGCGGCGTGCGACGAGGTCTTCGCCACCGACGGCTACGAGGACAGCGTCGGCAATCTGGCCCAGACCAGCCTGTCGTCCGACAACGTCTTCGGCGACGGATCGTCGCTGCAGGTGGCCGACGTCAGCGGCGATGTGGACGCCGGCTACGTCGCGTCGCTCGTGGTCGGCGTGCCGACGTAGAAAAATCATTCATCGTGGTCTTGACAGCGCCGCGGCGCTGCTTCATATCTCGGGACCACTTCGGCTCGATCTGGGTCTCCGCCATGATGTCGCTCCCTCCCTACGATTTCCGCCTGCCGCGACACGATGTGTCGTCGCAATGCGATCGTGCGGACGGCTGAGCGGCCTCCGGCGTCGAGACCCATGTGATTCCGTCGTGCTGACGTAGTTCCAGGGCCCGCGCCGGGGCCCTCGGTCCAACGCACAGCCGCGTGCGGCGTCGGTCCCTCGGATGCTCGAGGGGCCGGCCGCACGCGGCGTCGGCTCGCATTGCCAGGCCACGATTCCGCGGTTCCCCGCGGCGCTCCCACGCCTACGCACGGTCGCGATTCGTCGCGCCCGCGCCGATCGGTCCGGGCGTCCCGCATCTCGGGGCCGAGGAAAGACCATCCGGGTTCGACTCCCGGCGCCAGGTGTCCCCTGACGTAGCGAAACGGTAAACGCAACAGTTTGAGATACTGTCAGTCAAACAGAACACGATAGACGGTCGGCGTCGCGCACGAATCGCCAGCAATGACGAGGGTGGCGCACGGAGCTCGTGATCCCGCACCGGGTGGTGCTGCCCCGGGGTCGGTCGCGCGCGCGGTCCACCGAGGTGGGTCGCGCTCGTCACCGCCTCGACGCGCGGGATCCCGCATCCATTGCCCCTTGGCGCCACGCCGGCCGTCGCCTTTTCCACCCGCAGTTACCCTTGCCCTCTTCGGGCTCTTTGGCTTGTTCTGAACCGGAGCGTCGTCACCATGACCACCATCATCATCAACGAGGGCGAGCGGGGGCTCTACATCCGCGACGGTCGGCTCGAGCGCGTGCTCGGCCCGGGCCGCTACCGCGATTGGGCGCTCTGGAGCAGCGTCGAGATCCGCACGCTCGATATCCGCACCGTCGCCACCGAGGCGACGCCCGAGCTCGAGCGCGCGCTCGTCGGGGCCGCGGCGCTGCAGGCCGACATCGTCGAGGTCGCCGACGGCACCGTCGCGCTGGTCCAGCGCGACGCCCGGCCATGCCGCGTGCTCGGGCCAGGCCGCTGGATCGTCTGGCGCGGCGTAGGCAAGGTCACCCTCGACGTCGTCGACGTGACCGCGCTGCCCACGGCGATCCCGGTCGCCTACTGGCCGATCGCGGGCGCCGCCCTCATCACCGAGGTGCTCGTCCGGCCATACGAGCGCGTGCTCGTCTACGTCGACGGCGTGCTGGCGATGGTGCTCGAGGGCGGCCGTCATGGCCTGTCGCCGTGGCGGCGCAAGCTCGATCTCGTCAAGCTCGACGTGCGCGAGCAGGAGCTGCAGATCACCGGCCAGGAGCTCATCGCCGCCGACAAGGCGACGCTGCGGCTCAACCTCCTGCTCAAGTACGCGATCGTCGATCCGATCGCGGCGGCGCAGAGCGTCGCGGAGCTCCGCGATGCCCTCTACGCCGAGGCGCAGATGTGCGCGCGGGCGGTCGTCGCCGGGGTCACCGTCGACGGCCTGCTCGAGCGCCGGGTCGAGCTGGCTCGCGAGATGACGGCGGCGATCACTGCGCGCGCGACCGCGTGGGGCGTCGACATCCGTCGCCTCGAGATCAAGGACGTCATCCTGCCCGGCGAGCTCAAGGACCTGATGAACCGGGTGATCGAGGCCGACAAGCGCGCGGCGGCGCAGGTGATCATGCGCCGCGAGGAGGTCGCGGCCACGCGCTCGCTGGCCAACACCGCGCGCCTCATCGAGAACAACCCCGTGCTGGGTCGACTCAAGGAGGCCGAGGTGATGAAGGAGATCGCGGAGAAGATCGCGAATCTCACCGTGGTCGTCGCGCCGAAGGACCTGCAGGACCTCCTGCGGCTCGGCGGCGATCCGTCGAAGTGAACGAAACCCCGAGGCGCCCCGAGATGGGCGCCTCGGGGTCCTCTTCGGGGTGTTGGTGCAGTGGCAGCACGTCGCGTTGTCAACGCGAAGGTCACGGGTTCGATCCCCGTACGCCCCGCCCGAACTCGAGCCACAGGTGGCTACGGCACGAGCACGCGGCCCGGCGCGCCCATCTTCCCGGTCGCGCCGTGGCACGCGTTGCAGTCCCCGTGCGGCGCGGGGATCGACATCCTCCGCTCGGCGTCCCCGCGGCGGATCGTCACGCGGAACGGCGGCTTCAGATCCGGCGCCTTCGCGGCGTGGACCAGGAAGTTGCCCGAGCTGTTGGGCACCAGCTCGACGCGGCCGACGCCGTCCTCACCCTCGAGGATCACGACGAGCTCCGGATCCTCCGCGCCCATGCAGTGGTCGGGCTCGAGCAAGCTCGGGTAGATCGTGCCGGCGGCGAGCAGCGTCGGGATGTCGTCGTCGTCGGGATCGTCGAGGCGCTCGCGGTCGTGGCAGTCGAGGCAGGGACGGCCGGGCTGCATCAACGGCGTGCCGTCGTCGTCGTCGGGATCCCAGTGTCGCCCGCTGCTGCACGTCGCCGTCGGCGGCTCGGGCTCGCCGCCGGCCGCACCGCACTCGCCCATGGGGGTGCCGGCGTCGAGCCAGTCGCCCCAGGCTGCGGTCGCGGCGGCGTCGATCGACCGCGGCGCGCCGGGGGGCATCGGCGCGGCGACGCTGAGCATGCGATGCAGCGCGGACTCGGCGACGCGCAGCGACGGATCGGCGAGCGACGGCGCCATGAGATCGTCGTAGCTCACCAGGGACATCGGCGCGCCGACGGCGGGATCGCCGTGGCAGCTCCGGCAGCGGGTCTCCAGGAGATCGTCGATCTCGCACGGCAAGCCGGTGACGAGCGAGGGATCGAATCCATCGGTGTCGGCGTCGGTGTCGGCGTCGCCGGTGTCGGCGCCGTCGAGACCCGAGCCCGGGGAGGCGACGCAGGAGATCACGAGACAGAGCAGGGGGAGCCAGCGGACAGCGGTCATCGGTTGCGGACCTGGTCACCGCTGGCGCGGGTTCGTTTCCGCCGTCGCGCGTGCGGCCCCGCACTCCCGCGATGGGCCGCCGCGCGCGCCGTAACACCGCGCCGCCATCGGGCACCCTCGAACACCATGACGCTTCGAACCTCGACTCCCCGCCCCCTGCTCCTGCTCGCGTGCGCTGCTGCCCTCGGTGTCACGGCCCTCGGCAGCACGAGCGCCCGGGCCGACGACGCCGACAAGGCCGCGTGCGCCGACAAGGCCGAGGGCGACGCGTGCACCCGCGGCGACGGCGGCTCGGGCACCTGCGTGCCCGACGACAGCGATCCCGTGCTCACGTGCGAGGACAGCGTCGGGGACGATGGCGGCGACGACAACAGCAGCGACGACAGCAACGACGACGGGCCCAGCTGCTCGGTCGCCGGCGGAGGTCCGCTGGGCGGTGTGTCGCTCGCGCTCGGGATGCTCGTCGCGCTCGCGCGCCGACGCCGGTGACGCCGACGGACCGCTCGCCTCACCGGGCCCAGCTCGGCCAGCGCTCGAGCGCCGCGACGCCGCGCGGGCCCGCGGCCTCCAGCGCCGTGCGGGCCTCCGCGAGCAGCGTCGTCAGCTCGGCGGCCGGGACTCCATCGGCGTGTCGCGCCCGCGCGACCAGCCAGCGCAGGTCGCCGTCGGCCGAGGGATTGCGCGGCGCTGAGGCGCGCAGGGTCAGCGCCTGCTCGGCCGCTGCTCGGGCCGGCTTCGCCTCGCCGAGCTCGAGCTGCGACTCGGCCACGACCACCAGCGCATCGGCGCGGCGGAGGTCATCGCAGGTGCTCGCATCGCAGGCGCGGAGCACCGACTGCGCCTGAGCCAGCGCCTCGGCCGCACGACCGGCGCCGACGAGCGCTCCTGCCAACGCGAGCTCCGCGTTGGCGCGCTGGGCCGCCGAGCTCTCCCCCCGCGCGATCCAGGTGTCGCGCGCCCGCTCGAGCTGGGGGATCGCGTCGTCGAATCGACCGAGGCAGTCGAGCGCGATGCCCATGTTGAGCTGCTGGTAGGCGAGCGTGAACGGAGGCAACGAAAGTTCGGTCGCCAGGGCGAACGCCCGCTCGTGATGGGACAAGCTGCGCTCGCAATCCCCGGCGTCGAGCTCGACCAGGCCGAGCCGATCGAAGTTGTTCGGCAGCTCGGGGTGCTTGGCGTCGATCCGCGTGAGCGCGTCGATCGTGGCCTGGAGCGCGCTGCGAGCCTCGTCGAGCTGCCCGAGCTTGCGGTGGAACTGCCCGATGTTGCCGCCGAGCGTGATCGTCCGCGGATCCTCGGGACCGAGGGCTTGGGTGAGGGCCTCGCGGGCGCGCAGCGTCGAGGCCAGGGCCGCGCTCGGATCGCCGAGCCGGTTGTGGATGTTGCCCATGTTCGCCAGCGTGTAGCCGGCCTCCATGGTGTTCGCCCCGATGGTGCGCTCGAAGATCGCGAGCGCGCGGCGGTGCTGCTCGAGCGCGTCGGCGTTGCGGCCGAGGTTGCCCAGCGCGATCGCGGTGTTGGCCATCGCCGACGCGACCGCGGGATGATCCTCCCCGTACATCCGCTCGAGGCGGGCCACGACATCCTCGTAGACGGCGAGCGCCTCGACGTACTGTCCGAGGCCGAGGTGGGCGGCGGCGAGGTTCTGCCGGGCGTTGAGGGCGTTGGGATGGTCGGCGCCGTAGCCCGCGTCCGCGTCCGCGACGGCTTGTCGAGCGACCTCCAGCGACTCTGCGTACTTGGCCTGCTCGGCGAGCACCGCGGCGTAGCTGTTGCGCAGCTGGTGCGATTCGCGGGGGGACGGACCGCGCTTGCGCAGCAGGGCCTCGCCGTGATTCCACCAGACCAAGGCGTCGCTCGGCCGACCGCCGCGGACCCCGAGGGTGTGCAGCAGCGAGGCCGCGGTCTGCAGCGCGACGACCTCGTGGCCCGCCGCGATCGCGTCGAAGTATGCGTGCTCGAGCAGCGCTTCGGCGCCGGGCAGATCGCCGGTGGCGAGCGTCGTGACGGCGAGCCGTAGGCCCGCCTCGGCGACCAGGGGCGCGTAGCCGAGGGTCCGCGCCCGCTCGAGCGCGGCCTCGGCGAGGCGGCGTGCGGCGTCGGCGTCCGCGGCGACGTCGAGGGTCGACTTCGCCTGCGCGAGCTGGGCGCGCACCTCGGCCACGGCGGGTGCGATCGCGTCGGCTGCCGGCGCGACATCGTCGAGCAGCGCTTGGACCTCGCCGCACAGGCTCGGGCTCGGCAGCGCCGTGGCGGCAGGCAGCGCGCGGCCGATGACCGACGTGCTCGCGCCTTCGAGCGCGCCGACGAACGCGTCGAGCTCGAGCCGCCGCCGCTCGAGGCAGACGAGTTGCCGCGTCACGAGTTCGTGCGTCTGCGTGCCGCCGTCGGCCGCGGCGCACGCCGCCTCGTGCGCTGCTCGCCAGTCGTCGACGAACCCGTCGAGCCGTGCGACGACCCGATCGGCGACCGCAGTCGCATAGGCGGGGACCACGTCGTCGTCGGCGAGTGCGGCGCGCGTCGCAGCACGGTGTTCGTGGTTCCAGCTGGCGTCGATCGCCGAGACACCACGGGCGCACGCTCGCCCGTCGTCGCGCACGATCACCACGGCAGCCGCGGTCGCGGCCATGGCAGCGACCCCGAGCCACAGCCGGCGGCTCGGTCGTCGCGCCCGGTCGAGCGCGTCGAGCAGGGCGCGCATGGTCGGGAATCGTCGCGTCGGATCGCGATCGAGTCCGCGCGCAAGCAGACGTCGCAGCGGCCGCGACACCCGCGGGCTCGACGGGAACACCAGGTCCCCGCGCATCCGCGCCGCGACGAACCCCGCGAGGTCGGGAGCATCGTGCGGACGCACGCCGAACAGCGCCTCGTAGAGGGCCACGCAGAACGCGTACTGGTCGCTCTGGGTCGTGCCGCGCGAGCCCTCGAACAACTCCGGTGCCATGTACGCGGGCGTCCCCGCCAGCTCCGTCGTGCGGGTGGTGTCGATGGGCGGCAGGTGATCGCCGTGCGCGTCGGGCTCGGGCTCGGGCTCGGGCTCGGTGCGAGGTGGGCCACCCAGACCGCGGACCAGCCCGAAGTCGCCGACGCGCGGCCGGTCGTCGCGACCGACGAGCACGTTGTCGGGCTTGAAGTCGCGGTGCACGAGCCCGGCGTCATGCGCCGCAGCGAGACCTTCCCCGGCGGCGGCGAAGGCCGCGAGCACGTCGGCGCGGCGTCGACCCGGGGCGCGCAACCAGTGGGTCAGCGTCTGGCCGTCGACGAGCTCCATCGCGACGAAGGCCGCGCCTGCATGCTCGCCGACCTCGAACACCGCCACCACGTTCGGGTGGGCCAGCCGCGCCATCGCCTGGGCCTCGCGCCGCAGGCGGGCGGCGAGCAGCGCGGCGTCGCCGGTCGTCTCGAGCAGCTTGATCGCCACGCGCCGGTCGAGCTCGGGATCGTGCGCCGCATAGACGACGCCCATCCCACCGGCGCCGAGTCGCCCCTCGAGGACGAAGCGACCCAGCTGCGGCGGCGCGTAGAGCTCGTCGAAGAGGCGCGCACGCACAATCCCCTCGAGCAGCTCGGCGTCGGCGCCGTGCTCGGCGTGCTGCTCATCCCTCACCGGGGTCCAGCGTCCCGGCTGCGCCGCGCCGCGTCAACCCGAAGCGACGGGGCCCGTCGGAGTACGGCGGGTCGGTTCGCCAGCTCCCCGGCGCGCCGGGCTCTCAGCACTCCGCGGCGCAGAACTGGGCCGCCACCGCGGCGCAGGTGTCGTCCCAGAGCACGTCGCAGCAACCCGGGAGGATGGAGCACACGCAGCCCTCGACGATCGGGGCGTCGCAGCCCGGCTCGACGCCGGCGTCGCAGCAGTTGCCCGCGGGGGTGAGCTCGCACGCGCCGCCGCACGCAGCGTTGTCGACCCCGACGCAGATCTGCGTCCACTCGTCGGTGCAGCACTGCGGCAACCCGGAGCACACGCACTGCCACGTGTTCTCGACGCCGCAGCCGCCCCCCGCGTGGGGGCTGCAGCAATCGCCCGCGAACGCGCCGGCGTCGTCGATCGAGAGGGTGAAGTCGCCGCTGTCGAACGCCGAGAACCCGTCGATCGTGACGAGGACCTGCTGGCCCTCGTCGAGCGCGACGACCACCGCCGAAGGGCCGAAGTCGGTGGGCGCGATCGCGTCGTTGCACGAGAGCTCGGGCCCGTCGCACGCGACACCGTTGCGGACCTCGAGGATGGTGTCGAAGCTCGACCCGACGGTGGAGAACACGTAGTTCGACGACGCTGGCGCGGTCCAGACCAGCTCGACATCCGGCGACCCGGCGCCGCCGCACAGGCCGAAGCTGTCGTCGCCGGCGTCGAGCGTGGTGCCGAGCTCGGTGTGCGGGACGCTCGAGCCGATGTCCAGCGGGGCGCACGCGTAGCTGTGGGCGTTGAGGACCCAGGTGCCCAGGGCCTGCGAATCCGCCGCGTCGATCACCAGCTCGATCACCTGGCCCTCGACGAGATCGATGGTGATCATCGACTCGTCGGTCCCGGCGTCGTCGCTGCACGCGAGCTCGTTGCCGTCACAGGCGTCGAGCACATACAGGACGGTGTCGTAGCTCGAGCCGAAGGTGTCGATGCGGTACGTGCCGTCGGCCGGCGCGACCCACTCGACGACGACGTCGTCGCCACCGTTGCCGCCGCACGAGCCGAAGCTGTCGTCGCCCGCGCGGACGTTGTCGCCGTCCAGCGTGGTGGGATCCTGCGACGGCAGGAACTCCTGGGGGCAGGTCGGCAGGCCCTCGGTGGTGCTCGAGTCGGCCGCGGTGGTGCTCGACCCCTCGCTCGTCTCGTCGCCGCTGCTCACGGTGTACGTCGGCTCAGGGGCGGTCGCGTCGGTCGTCGACGACGTGGTGGTCCCCGTCGAGGTCGTCGCGGTCCCCGTCGACGTGGACGTGTCGGCCGACAACGTCGTCGCCGCGCCGCTCGTGTCCACCGCACCACTGCTCCCGGTACCCTCGGTGGCATTGCCGCCCGCGTTGTCCGAGGGACACGCGGCGAGATGGACGAGCACCAGGGGCGCAACGGCGAGGAACGACGACGGGCGCATCTGGGATCGCTAGACCCGGGGTTTCACCGCCGGGTTTTCGGTGTCCGCCGATTCCCGGATGCGAACACCGAGGCCGCGACGTCAGAAGGTGTACTCGAGCACGTAGTCGATGCAGGCCTCCAACTGCACCGCCGCGGGCGCGACCCGCATCCACACCGTCATGTCGTTGTCGGGGGCGCCCAGGCAGTACCGCGTCGACTTGCGCGAGTTCGGCGAGCCGGGCTGGCGCGGGGTCGGCTACTCGGTCGACGACGATGCATCGCCGGGGCTCACGATCACCGATGAGAGCACGCCCGTGCTCGAAGGCGTGCCCGAGGAGGAGGGGTTCTTCGCGTTCGATGCGATCGCTGACTTCGACAGCGGTGCCGACGGATGCGAGAACATGCCGGATACGCTCGCGTTCACGGTGCTCATCGAACTCGCGGACGAGACGACCGGCACGAGCGGCAGCGACGGCAGCAGCGGCGGCGATACCGGCAGCGACAGCACCACCGGAGTCGACGAGACGACCGGCAGCGACACGACCGGCGCGTCGTGACGCTCCGGCCTGGAGCTCCCGATTGCTGCGGCGGGCTCGCGGGCCCCTGCGTGTCGGGGCCACGTCGAGCGGGTCGTGTTGCCTACCGTGGCTCTCGTGCACGAGACACAGCGCGGCGGAGTGCCGCGTCAGGGCGGGGTAGACGCTGTTGTCCGCGCATCCCTGATCACCATCGGCCATGCGCAAGCGCAGACCGCTCTAGTGGTGACCGACACGCCGCTTGCCACGAACTCGAGAGTGGTATCCAATCAAGCTGGATGCAGGCCCCACGGCGACTCGACTGGACGGAGAGGGCAGCGTGCATGCGGGCGCTGCTCGCCGGGCTCGCGGGCGCTGCATGTGCGGACTCGGCGAGGGACGGTGAGGGTACCGCCCCAACGACGACAATGAGTTCGTCGACGATGAGCCCCACGTCGACCGAAGGGGCAGCGACCGTCGACCCAGAGTCGACCTCCACGCCGGTGGATGCGCCGAGCCGTCCGGTGCCGCCAGCGTTTGAGTTGCCCGATGGTTGCGGAGACGGCGTTGTGGTGGCTGGGCAGTACGACTGCTTCGTGCCGACGCGTCTGCAGGGGCCTGACTTCTCGGGATATCCGCAGGGTGACGGTCACGATGTGGATGGCGACGGTCGCGAGGAGGTCGTGCACGTCGCGTCCACGATGCGACTGCTCGGATTCGAGGATGACGATGGGTTCGTACTCGGGCCCGAGGCAGCGCCGACGGGAGTACCGTCCGATCTTGAGTGGCGTTGGGATTGGGACGGAGATGGCGAGAATGAGCTCACCGTGCTCGACGTCGGTCCGACGGCAACCATCAAGACGGCGACGCCGATCGGCGCCGCGCAACTCGGGCCGTGGACGCTGGTCCACGACTTGGCCGAGCCGCGCGGCGCAAACGAGGGGAAAGCGGTGCCGATCGACGTCGATGGCGACGGTCAACTCGAGGTCGTCGTTTCACGGCGCCTTGAACCCGAGTGGAACACGTCACCTCACGAGATTACCGTCCGACGGCGCGCCGGGGATGCGTGGGAGTTCAGCGGACCGGGGTTCCCGTTCGGAGGCTGCGGATGGCTCTACAGGCACGCGTATGGCGACGTCGATGGCGACGGTGACGAAGATCTCGTGATCGAGGACGCCGGAACCGGTTGTGACCCGCACCCGTCGGACTACGACCCCGCGTGGGACCGCGTCGGAGTGTTTTTGGTGGACCACGCGGTTGGAGAGTTGACGCTCGCAGGCTGGTTCCCGACCGGCGCGCGGTCGAACAACACGTGGCTCGAGGTCAGCGACGCAGACGGCGACGGTTTGCCGGACATCGTCATGAACCTTACCGGCGCCGCGGAGGTGTCCGCGGGGTTTCTGCGTGGTCGAGGGGACGGCACGTTTGAGGTCGGTACGCGCCTCTCGTTCGAGGGGAGCGGTGGGCCGGGCTACCTCAATATCCGCGCTCGGGTTGATCTCGACGGCGATGGCGACCGGGAGTGGCTGGGGACGGGTTCCGCGGTCGCCAACACGGTCGCCGTGTTCGCGCTCGAGTCGCCGATGACCGCACTCTCGCTTGCAGCGCTGCCGACGATCGAAGTTCCCCTCGAAGGCTGGTCGCACTACACTGAGTCCACCGCGGTCGACTTCAACGGCGACGGCGTCGATGACCCGTTTGTGACCACGAACCTCCCGGGTCCCGGCAACCTCTATCGCTACGTGTTTCTCTCTGCACCATAGCCCTCGAGTCGGTCATTTCGGCCGCAGTGCGCCCACCACCAAACCACGACGTCTCGAGGCCACGGGAAATGGCGAACAAGGAGAACCACATGTCGAGAAATGACACGAAGCTCAGACTTGCGATGGCGCCGCTCCTTGGTCTCGCCATGCCGGCCTGCGGTGACGACGGCCCTGTTGAGGTCAGTGCAGGTGCAGGAACCGGCGGGGGCGAAGCCGAAGCGGGGCCCGGCGGCGACGATAATGAGACGGGCGCCGAGGGGAGCGAGTCCGAGAGCGCAGATGGTACCGGCGGAGCGGGTGGCGACGACGGCGGGCCACCCTGCGGCTTCGAAGGGATGCTCGGTGGCCCCGGACCCGGGGACTATGCCCTGGTCGAGCTCCCCAGCGAGGGCACACCAGGGCAGCACCGCGTCTTTGTTCCGGCGGAGGACTGCGACTTCCCAGGCCTCTACGTGGACGACGAGCACGGCCAGGGAGCTCCGGTGCTGAACAACAGCGCCACGGAAACTGGCTTCTCCGTCTTCGTCTACCACCCGCAGGACGAAAACGGCGACTGGCGCGAGGACGTTGAGAATCGCCCAGCGGTTTTCTTCTCGCCCGCCAACGGAACCCTCGCCTCGCTCGTCGTCGACGATGGCGCGGACGAAGAGGACCATAGGTATCGACACCTGATGCGCACGCTGGTCGAAGCCGGTTTTGTCGTTTTCGCCATGCAGCCGACGGCGGAGAGCATGAACTCCGGCCGCCGTCGATCGGCTCTCGCCTGCACGATGATCTGGGCGCGCGACGAGTGGGACCCCGGATCGCGACTCTCCCAGTACACTGCGATCATGGGCCATAGTCGCGGCGGTGGCGCTGCGTACCTGCTCACAGAAGACCTTGTCGACGGTGACAACCTGCCGACTGCAGTACAAGCGCCGGCACTCTGGGACTGGCAACAGTGCGCGCTGAGCACGTTCGCGCAACGGTTCGGCGAGCCGGGGAGTGCTGCGGAGTTCGCGGTTGCGCCAATCACCCACGCGGACAGTCCGC
>LNFM01002267.1_pt1 | contig 40675 bp, 32 predicted proteins | sample 596031 | NCBI WGS metagenome assembly LNFM01 (sample SAMN04254537, study PRJNA301005) | activated carbon metagenome | isolation source: dual media filters at the Ann Arbor, Michigan drinking water treatment plant | place: USA: Ann Arbor | reverse complement strand
TTATCCACAGTTGCTGGTAACAAAATCAGCAATCCGCCCTGGGTCAAATTTCAATCGGCAGGGTGGGTCAATTTTCCATCAGCGCCAACACAGTACTAACTTCGGCAAGCTGGAAACCCTGGTCGTCAACGACCCACAGCGCGCGGAATTGGTTGGAGCCATCAAAGCCGATTACGAGGCTTATAAGGTGGCCGTTGGCGAGATGTTCAGCGCCAAACTGGCGGCATTGGGTGCCGAGCAGCGCATGCTGGATGAGGTGGCGGTGGTCACCGAGCGTGCGGATGACGTGGGCTTTGCCCTGATGGAGATCGTCAACGCCCGCGCCCCAAGCCGCGACAAAGAAGCCGATCTGCAACTGGCCCAAGGCTTTGCCAACCAGGCCGACGCGTTGCTGGCGGGCGTGGCCAAAGCTGCCCAGGAAATGCAAAACACTAAAAATGTCGAGACACTGGCCACCGCCGAGGATGACCTGGAGTTCATCATCAATGGTGCCATGCTCTGGTTCGATAAAGCCGTGCCGCTGTTCGAGCCAATGGATCAGGACGGCATCGTCATCATGACGCGCGAGAGCGTGGCAAAACTGCGTGAGCGCCTGCAGAGCCAACCCAACTTCGTGACGCATAAACGCGAGCAACTGCAGCAGCAGGAGGTTTCCTGGGCCGCCCTCAACACCTCGAAAGCCTCAGTGCAAAAAGCGGTTGCCGGGCTCGACAGCGTGCTGGTGTCGGCGGATGCGCAATTCACCCGCCTGCAACAGGAACTGGCCGACAGCGTGAGCTTCGGCTTCAAGAGCACCATCGTGATCCTGCTGATTCTGCTGGCACTGGCCACGCAAAACTTCAACTCGATGCGCCAAGCCATTCGCAAGAAGATGATCGACCTGGCCAAGCTCAACGGCATCGGTGGCACCCTAGCAGCAGCACGCGACCAGGACACCGCGCTGGAGTTGGTGCTGCATGCGATGTACGACAAAATCGGTATCGAAAGTGGCTCGGTGTACCTGTTCAACAAGGACAACGACCTCGAAGCCAAGGCGTTTCTGCCGCCCAAACAAATGGACGACGCGCCTACAGCCCTTACCTTCGTCATGGGCGAAGGCATCATCGGTAAAGCGGCAGACAGCAAGCAGGCGATCTTTGTACCGGACACCAGCAGCTCATCGGACTACATCGGCGGCGAGAACGAAAAAGCCAAAGCCCTGCTTTGCGTGCCACTGGTCGATAAGGACATTCTGATCGGGGTGATGAACTTCTCCGGCGACGTGAACAAAGTTGCGTTCGCCGACAGTGACTATGAGTTTGTCTCTTCGGTGGCGCGCTCACTGGTCACCACCATCAAGAACATCCGCATGGTCGAGGTGATCGAAGAGCACAACCGCACTCTGGAGAAAAAGGTCGAAGAACGCACGGCAGCCCTCAAGCAAAAGAACGAGGACATCGCCAATATGTTCTCCAACATGCACCAGGGCTTGTTCACCATCGTCGAAGGCGGGCAGATTCACCCGGAATACGCGGCCTATCTGGAAACCATCTTCGAAACCAAAAACGTGGCCAACCGTCACTTTGTCGACTTTATGTTCAGCCACTCCAACCTCAGCTCAGACATTGTCGATGCAGCCTCGACGTCGGTGACTTCGATCATCGGCGAAGACTCGATGATGTATGAGTTCAACTCGCACCTGCTGGTCAAAGAACTGGCCATCGCCCTGCCCGACAAACCGCTCAAGCAAATTGAGCTGGATTGGGACCCGATCATTGACGATCAGGATGTGGTGACCAAGCTGATGGTGACCGTGCGCGACGTTACTGCGCTCAAAGTGCTGCAGGCCGAAGCCGAAGGGCAGAAGCAGGAGCTGATGATCATTGGCGAGATCCTCTCGGTGGATGCCGACAAGTTCAGCGATTTTATTGCTGGCTCCGCGGATCTGGTCGGCAAGTGCCGCACCATCATCGAAGGCACCGAGCAGCGCGACCTGAGCAAGCTGGCCGAACTGTTCCGCAATATCCACACCGTTAAGGGCAACGCCCGCACCTATGGCCTCAAGCACATCACCGATACCGTGCACCGGATCGAGAACACCTTCGACCAATTGCGCAAAAACGATGAGATGCAATGGCAGCCCGGTGAACTGCTCGACGAACTGGCCTTCGCCGAACAGGCGATCAAGGTTTACAGCGGGATTTTCAAAGACAAACTCGGCCGCGATGGCAACCAGGGTATCGCCGGTGCGCAAGTAGACCGCGAGCGGATTGCCAAGCTGATGGCCAGCATCGCGTCGCTGCCCAGCAGCCAGTTGCCGGAAGAGGTGATGCACATCATCCGCGACACCTTCCATTCGCTAGTGACCATTGATGCCGAACCGATGACGGAAGTGATTGCGGACGTTCTCAAATCAATTGAGTCGCTGGCCGGGGAACTGGGCAAGCCGGTACCGACCATTGAGATTCGCGACCACAACGTCTACACCCGCAAAGAAGCGCACGGCATGCTTAACAACATCTTTATGCATGTGATGCGCAACGCCATCGACCACGGCATTGAAAGCCCGCAAGAGCGCCAGGACAAAGGTAAGCCGGCGCAGGGACAGATCCAGATCAATGCCGTGGAAAAAGATGGCGCGGTGAGCTTTGCCATCCGTGATGACGGGCGCGGCATCGCTATTGGGCGGATCTTCCAGAAGGCCATCGATCTCGGTATCTACGCACCGGGCAGCACACGCCCGGCGGCACAGGAAGTAGCCAACCTGATCTTCGCCTCGGGGTTCTCAACCGCCGAGCAGGTGACCGAAATCTCCGGTCGTGGCGTGGGCATGGATGCGGTGAAGAAGTTCCTTGAGGAGGAAGGCGGTCGCATTGAGTTGGTGCTGGACAGCGGCAACGAGGCCGACGACTACCGTGGCTTCACCACCCACATCCACTTGCCCGCCAAGCTGTGCATTGTGCCACCTACCTTCGCCAGTGCGGCCTAAACGTCAGCGCACTGTAACCATGAGGTGAACGAGGCCCTGTCAAACGACAGGGCCTCGTTTATTTGGACGGCAATAAAAGCAGCGCACGTAGGAGCCTGCGCCATTTATGCGCAGGCACTCAGACACTGGGTATGTGGAGGGGAGCGTGAGCAGTAAAGCCTTTGGCATGCTGCTGCGTCACATACGCCTCAAAGGCTTCAAGTGGCAGCGGTTTACTGAAGTAGTAGCCTTGGAATTGCTCGCAGCCGATGCTTTGCAAAAACGCTAACTGGGCAGCGGTTTCCACGCCTTCGGCAATGGTCGACATACCCAGGTTATGGCCTAGGGCGATGACGGTTCGCACAATGCTGTGGCTGCTATTGTCGGTGAGCACGTCGCTGATAAACGATCGGTCGATTTTCAGGGTGTTCAGCGGCAGGCGTTTGAGGTGGCTGAGCGATGAGAAGCCGGTGCCAAAATCGTCGAGCGAAAAGCGCACACCGCGCGCCACCAACTCATTCATTTTGCGCAGCAGGTCATCGACGTCCTGCACGATCAGGGTCTCTGTCAGCTCTAGTTCAAGCCGCTGCGCCGCGATGCCCTGCTCGTCAATCAGCCGTAGGGTTTCGTCCACAAAGGTGCTCTGGCGAAATTGCTTTTGGCTGATATTCACGGCCAAGCCAAGGTCTGCAAACAGCGGATTATCCTGCCAAACGTGCAGTTGCCTGATGGCCTGCGCCAACACCCATTGACCGATGGGGATGATCAGCCCGGTGGTTTCAGCATGGCCGATAAACTCCGCGGGCGGCACCAACCCGCGTTGCGGGTGCTGCCAACGAATCAACGCTTCAGCGCCCACCACCCGGCCGGTGTTGTCGAGTTGTGCCTGGTAGTGCAGTTCAAACTGCTGCTCACGCAGGGCCACTTGCAGGTCACGGTCCAGTACCGAACGCTCGCTGACATCGCTTTGCAGAATATGCAGTAACACCATGAGCATGCCCATTGAGGCGACACCCTGCACCCAAGAGCCTACAAGGCGCACATCGTCCGGCAAGCTGTAAGCGCGAGTCGGCGTCCAGGTGGAAGAAGCCAGCGCAATAAAGAGCCCCAAACACAGCAACGCCACGCCATAACGCAGCCAGGTGGGCTCCTCACGAAAGGCCATCAGCGCGGCCACGGCGATGGGCAGCAGGTACAAGTGCGTGGCGCGCGGTGCTTCGGCGCTGTAGGGGTCGAGCAGCAGCGTCATGCCGACCACCACCACAATAATGACGCTGAACAGCAGCAGGTTGGCGCTGCGCACCTTGTTGCGCCAGGTCAGAACAAACACCGCGATACCACAGCTGATCAGGGTTACGTCCATCAGCACGACGCCCCACTCGCCTCGCAGGCTGAAGAAGACGCCCCAGATACTGCCCACCACGACCAACACCAAACAGGTCAGCAGGCGCATGCGCCGCTCACGGCGCTGCCCGACCAGCGCCAGATCAGGGGCGAGCCAGAGCTTGATCAGCTGTTTGAGGAAAGACGAAAGGACGGTCATGCTAAATCCCTTTGTGGCCTGCGCACCGACTGTCGAGCGCTGCAGGCGGGCTGGGCACTCTGCGTAACCAGCCAACTGAAGCTTCAGTGTAGACGGCCGCTTGGCACTGGATAAACAGCCTGCCGTTATCTTGGCACTGGACGGCTTGCGCTAGGTGTTATCACTTACCAGCCGATTACGCCCCTGTGCTTTGCCGCGATACAGGCGTTGGTCTGCGCAGCGATACAGTTGCTCAGCGGTAATGCCATCGGTGGGCCACTGCGCCAAGCCCATGGTTACCGTGAGGTAAATCTGCTGCTCGCCATACACCAGCGGCGCGCTGGCAATTTGTTCACGCAACGCCTCCACCAACGCCACAGCGGCGTCGCGCTCGGTATTAAGCAAAAGCACGCCAAACTCTTCCCCGCCCAAACGGCCTAACAAATCGGTTTGGCGCAAGCGCAGGCTGAGGCGGTTACAAATATGCCGTAAGGCTTGATCACCGGCGTGGTGCCCGTACTGATCGTTGACCGCTTTAAAGTGGTCAACATCCAGAATCACCAACACCAGCGGCCGACGCGTGCGCTGCGCCTCAAGAATGCTTTGTTCCAGATCCCGCTGAAAGCTGCCACGACTGGCCACACCTGTCAGCGCATCGGTGCGCGCCATTTTTTGCAGTTGCTGGTGTGCAACAGCGCGGCGGGCTTCATAGAGGTGCACGAAGACGATGATCATCAGGCCACACAACACAGCGTTGCCCAGGTCAATCAGGCTGCGCGCGTCGAGCTTGACGGGATAAGTGGTGAGGTAAAGCAGCAACGCCAGCAATACAAAGGGCAGCGCGAGCAGGCCGCCGCGCTCGCGCCCCAACAGCAAGTAAGACAACACCGGAAAGGTGTAGACCCAGACAAACGCCGTGCTGGAGGCATCTGGAATGACGATGATGTACAGCAGAAAGCTAAAGGTCGGCAGCAGATACAGGTACACCCAGGGCACCACGTTGCGCACCCGCACAATGCGCCAGCCGCCCCAAACCAGAAGCGCCCCTACCACAGCCTCAAAACTGGCAAACAGGTAATTACCGGCCATGAACTGCAAAATGCAGAACACCCAGAGGATCAGCCCGGTGGTGGCGAAAATAATGCGAATGAGCGAACGCTGACCGATGTCTTGTAGATCGGTCACGCTCGCATGATGGCTATTGCCCGCAGGGGGGCGCGGTTTGAAAAACATAACGTGGCTCTGCCCAAGTGGCGCAGGAAAACGCACCGTGTAGCAAAGACTAGTTCAATTACCGCCACAGAACGTGTGGATTAAACCGCGCACTGTCGCCTCGATTTGACAGACGATCAACAATCGTTAGAGTGACGCCCCATGCATAAACACATCTGCCCCATCGCTGCGTTTTATTACGCCCTGCCCCCTCTCACCAGGCGGTAGATGCGTTGTTGCATGTCCGATCCGCCTGAGGCGGCCCGGATAGCACACCCTCACTCCAGTCTCCTCAGGCCTTTGCCTTAACCAGGAGACACTTATGTCCAGCAACACCTTTGATCTACTCGACCAACTCGCTGCCCGTGGTTTTATCCACCAAAGCACCGACCTCGATGGCCTGCGCCTGGCGCTCAACCAAGGCCCGATCACCTTCTACCTCGGCTTCGACGCCACGGCAGACAGTCTGCATGTCGGCCATTTACAAGCCTTGATGCTGATGCGTCACCTGCAGCGTGCCGGGCATAAGCCGATCCTGCTGATCGGCGGCGCCACCACGCGCATCGGCGATCCAAGCTTTCGCGACAGCAGCCGGCCGGTACTGACGGAGGCGCAGATCCAGCACAACATCGCCGAGATTACCGGCTGCTTTGCCCGCTACATCCAGTTGGGCGATGGCCCCTGCGACGGCTTGGTAGTGGACAACGCTGACTGGCTGGACGGCATCGGCTACCTGCAGTTTCTCGATCAGGTCGGCCGGCACTTCTCCATCAACCGCCTGCTGACCTTCGATGCCGTACGCAACCGCCTGGAGCGTGAGCATTCGCTGAGCTTTCAGGAGTTCGGCTACACCCTGCTGCAGGCCCATGACTTCACCGAGCTGGCGCGCCGGCACAATTGCACCCTGCAACTGGGTGGTGCCGACCAGTGGGCGAATATCATCAATGGCGTGGAGCTGGGCCGGCGTCAGGGCTGTCAGCCGCTGTTCGGCCTGACCATGCCGCTGCTGACCACCCGTGACGGGCGCAAGATGGGCAAATCCGCCAGCGGCGCGGTGTGGCTGAATGGCGACAAACTCTCGCCGTACGACTTCTGGCAATTCTGGCGCAATTGCGATGACGTCGATGTGGGGCGCTTTCTCGCCCTGTTCAGCGAACTGTCACTGGATGAAGTCGCGCGTTTGAGTGCCCTTGAAGGCGCCGAGCTGAATCAGGTGAAGATCATCCTGGCCAACGCCGCCACTGCACTGGCTCACGGTGTACAAGTCGCCCGCGACGCCGAAGCCACCGCCCGGGCGTTGTTTAGCGCGCAGAATATGGCTGCTGAGTTGCCGCAGTTGAGCGTCAGTCCAGAAGACCTGGCCGGCGGCCTCAGCCTCACCGACCTGCTGCTGCGCCATAACTTGCAGCCCTCACGCAGCGCAGTACGCCGCCTGGCGAGCGGCGGCGGGCTGCTGCTGGATGGTGAACGTCAGAGCAACCCGGACCAGCCGTTGCGAGCCTGGCAGCTGGGCCGCCGGCTAAGCCTTGGCAAGAAGCGCCATTACCTGTTGCAGGCGCAGTAACGCGCCGGCCGTGGTTTTATCGTGGGAGGGCTGGGTGGGATTCCGCTTTAGCCGCGACAACAGCCGCTAATGGCTCGCCGCTAAAGCGCCTCCCACACACGACACAGGCTAACGTCAGTCGTAGGGTGGACCCCGCTCACCGGTCCAACAAGGGTGGTCATGCGGTCACCCGGGGTGAAAAAACAGCGATTTCCACCCTACGTCTTTTCACCCAACTTATGCCGCGCCGCATACAAACACACCAACTCCATCGCCACGGTGGCCCCGGCTAGCGCGGTGACTTCGGCATGGTCATACGGTGGCGACACTTCCACCACGTCCATGCCCACCAAGTTGATGCCGCGCAAGCCACGCAAAATCTCCAGAGCCTGATGACTGCTCAGGCCACCGCAAACCGGGGTGCCGGTACCGGGGGCGAAGGCCGGATCAAGGCAATCAATGTCAAAGGTCAGGTACACCGGGTTATCGCCCACGCGGGCGCGGATTTGCGCGGCGATCTGCTCGGGCGTGCTGCGGTGCACCTCGCGCGCATCCAGCACCTGAAAACCCATCACATCGTCATTGGTGGTGCGCAGGCCAATTTGTACCGAACGTGACGGGTCGACCAAGCCCTCGCGGGCGGCGTGGTAGAACATGGTGCCGTGGCTGACACCTTGTTCGCTGTCATCCGTGTCCGGCCAGGTGTCGCTATGCGCATCAAAGTGCACCAGCGACAGCGCACCGTGTTTGCGCGCATGGGCCTTGAGCAGCGGGTAGCTGATGAAGTGGTCGCCGCCCAGAGTGAGCATGCCGCAGCCCGCCTGAACGATATGCTCGGCATGCGCTTCGATGGCTGCCGGGATCTTGTGCGGCAAGGCGTGATCAAAATTGCAGTCGCCATAGTCGATCACGGCCAAGTGATCGAAGGGGTCGAACTCCCACGGATAATGCCGTTCCCAGGCGCTGGTGATGGACGCTGCACGAATCGCACGAGGCCCAAAACGGGTGCCGGGGCGGTTGGTGGTGGCGGTATCAAACGGCACGCCGCTGACCACCAGGTCCACTCCTTGCAGGTCGCGGCTGTAGCGGCGACGCATAAAACTGGTGACGCCGGCATAGGTCGGCTCGGAAAAGGTGCCATAGAGGCTGTCGCGGGTGAAGGCCAGGTCGTTGCCGTTAAAAGTTTCCATTGCCTTGCTCTCAATGATTAGGAAATACCGGGCGGCACACGTAGCCCGGATGCAATCCGGGAGTGCCTGCTTGAAACCTAAGCGCCCCGGATGTCATCCGGGCTACAAAGCCAGCGCCTCATAAGACGTGCGGTGCGGCCTTGCCGCAGGCCGCGAGGATCTATTCGCAGTCGGCTCAATACTGGCTGCGGAATGTGGTCCAGATGCGCGTGCGTTCACGTTGTTGGCGCAGCGGCAATAACTCTTCGGCAAACAGCCGGGCGCGCACGGCATCATCAGGGTAGATATCGGCATCACCGGTAATCGCCGGGTCAACCAATGCGGTGGCGGCCTGGTTGGCGTTGGCGAAGAACAGGCCATTGGTCAGCTCGGCGATGGATTCGGGACGCAGCATGTAGTCGATAAAGGCATGCGCCGCGGCGGGGTTCGGCGCGTCGACGGGAATGGCCAGGGTGTCGAACCACAGCAGCGTACCTTCATGCGGGATGCGGTATTGCACCTCGAAGGGCTGCTGGGCCTCTGCGGCATTGGCGGCTGCCATGTAGGCGTCGCCGTTGTAGGTCAGCGCCAGGCAGATCTCGCCCTTGGCCAGGTCATTGATGTGCCGGCCGGCGCCCACGTAGCGCAGGTTGGGCTGCAACTGCGTAAGGACCTGCGCAGCGGCGTCCAGATCAGCACGCTCGCGGCTGTAAGGGTCTTTGCCAAGGTAGTTGAGCACGATGCTGATCACCTCTTGCGGCGAATCGATCACCGCAATGCCGCAATCCTTGAGCTTGCTGGCGTATTCGGGCTTGAACAGCACATTCAGGCTGTTCAGCGCCACGCCGGGCAAGCGCTGCTCCACCGCCTGCTTGTTGTAGCCCAGGCCCACGGTGCCCCAAGTGTAGGGCAAGCCATATTGGTTGCCAGGGTCGGCGCTGGCGAGTTTCTCCAGCAGCGCCGGGTCGAGGTTATTCAGGCGCGGTAACTGGGTGCGATCCAGCGGCTGCAACGCCTTGGCTTGAATCGCACGGGCCAGGCCACTGGTGGCCGGGAACACCACGTCATAGCCACTGCCACCGGTCAGCAGTTTGCTGTCCAGGGCTTCAGCGCTGTCGAAGATGTCGTAATTGACCTTGATCCCGGTTTCATCCTTGAACCGCTGCAAGGCCTGCTCCGGCACATAGGCCGACCAACTGTAGATATTCAGGGTGCGCTCTTCGGCCTGCACGGCCAGCGCGCTGCATAACAGCACAGGCATCACAATCTGCCGCATGGTCAACAACCTCAATCAGATAAGGGGCTGAGTACATCCTGCATGGCCATTTGCGTGGTTTAAATATGAAGTGTTCTACTCTGGCATCGATGTATATCAATGTTAGGAGCCAGCATGCTCAGCCAGTTGCGGGACCTCGACCTGCAGTTATTGCGCCTGTTCGTCACCGTGGTGGAATGCGGCGGCTTCAGCGCGGCGCAGGGTGAGTTGGGCATTGGTCAGTCCACCATCAGCACGCAGATGGCCAAGCTGGAGACGCGCCTGGGGTTTCGTCTGTGCGAGCGCGGCAAAGCGGGGTTTCGCCTGACCCCCAAGGGCGAGCAGGTGCTTAATGCCACGCGTAAATTGTTCAGCGCCATCGACACCTTCAAAGGGGAAGCGCAGGGCATGGCCGACACCTTACTCGGAGAACTACGCATTGGTTTATCTGAAGGCTTGGCGGCTTCGGTGCTTGAGCAGGTGGCCGAGGCCATCCGGCAGTTTCGCGCGCGTAAACAACAGGTGCAGATCGAGCTGATCACCGCCATGCCGGCGGAACTGGAACGCCGCCTGCTGCAAGACCAACTGCACCTGGCCATCGGCTACTTCTCCGGCAACCAGAGCGCACTGACCTATCAGCCTTTGTTCCGCGAACGGCAAGTGCTCTACTGCGCGCACGGCCATCCACTTTATGGACGCCAACACATCAGCCCGAGCGACCTGCAACAGGCCGACCGCGTGCACCACCCCTATCGCTTCGTGCAGGCCCGCGAACCCTTGCAAGGCACAGCCAGCTCCGCCCAAACCGAGCAGGTGGACGGTGCACTGGCCTTTATCCTCTCAGGCCAGCATATCGGCTACCTGCCCGAACACATCGCCGCGCCCTGGCACAGCAGCGGTCGGCTATGGCCGATTGAGCCCGAGTCGCTGGCATTCGAGGTGCCATTCCACCTCACCAGCCACCGCGGCCAACACCCCAGCGATGCCCAGAAGGCGTTTGCCGATGATCTACGGCGCGCCTTCCATCCGGGCTGATCCCTCAGCCCGGATGATCAGCGTCAATGTCGGGTGGTCGCTTTGCGCTCCAGTTCGGCGCGCTGCAACTGCACGCTGAGCTGATCAATGGCAGTAATGGCTTGGCTGATTTGCGCATGAATACCCACCGCGCGCCGAGACGGCCAACGCAGCGCCGCGTCTACCTGCTCGGCCTCCAATTGCAAATGGGGGTCGAACAAGCCAAGAGGTAAGGGAAGTAAGAGGTGCATAACGATCTCCTTGCCGGATACTCCGGCGTGACGATTAAGGTCAGGAGGCAGTTCAGGTAACGCAAAGGCCGAATGGCCAAAAGGGGATCTTGTTGGTCTGCTCACCAGCATCGGCCACTTCAGTGACAACGACATGACCGAGCACGGCATACGGTTTTCAGATTCCGCCGTTACTCACAGAGCGTCAACCCGAACACTAACCGTTGGTCGTTTCTTAACAGGCAGCAGCATGAGCATTTAGCTGCGCGATAAGGCTGCAAGGGTACTAGAGCAAGCGCTGCCTGCAGGGTGGCAACTGACTAGCACGTACACTGAGCTCGGATGAAATCCCACAAAAGCGCCATTAAACCCTTGGCAAAATAGACCGACCGGTCTATATATTATTCCCATGAAAAAGACCTCGACCCGCGACAACCTGATCAACGCCATGACCGACGCCCTGCAGCGCAAAGGTTTGCATGGTGTCGGCCTTAATGAACTGCTGGATATCGCTGGTGCCCCCAAGGGCAGCCTGTATCACCACTTCCCGGGTGGTAAAAGCGAGTTGGCGGTGGCGGCGATTGAGCGCATCAGCGAGCGCATCGACAGCCTGTTTGCTCAGTTGTTCAGCCATCAGCCTGACCCGCTCAACGCCATGCACAGTTGGCTGCAGGGTGCCTTACAGCAATTGGAAAGCAGCGGCTTTGAGCGCGGCTGCCCGTTGGCCACCATCGCGTTGGAAAGCAGCGCCGACGACGTTGAGATTCGCGCCGCACTGCAACGCAGTTTTAACGCTGTACGCCAAGCGCTAAGCCGGCAACTACGCGCGTATGGCTATGCCGACGAGCAGGCCGAAAACCTCGCTGCCCTGTTTGTGGCGATCTATGAAGGCGGGCTGTTGCAAGCCCGCGTCGCAGGCAGCAGTGAACCACTCAGACGTGCCGCCACTGCCCTGTTTAACCTGGCCCGCGAACAGTTTCCGGGAGGAGTCCGACCATGAGTGCCAACACCCGCGCCATTCTCAGTGAAGCCATCACGCTCCCCGCGCTCGACGGCTACCCGCTCACCGCCACGCTGTATCACGCCCCGCAACCACGCGCGCAGTTGGTGATTGCCGGCGCGACCGGCGTACCACAAGGCTTTTACCGCCGCTTTGCCGAATACGCCGCACAGCGCGGCTTCAGCACCCTGACGCTGGATTACCGAGGCATCGGCCAATCCAAACCGGACACCCTGCGTGGTTTCAAGATGGACTACCTGGACTGGGCTCACCTGGATCTGGCCGCCGCCGTTGACCAACACCGGCACGCACAACGACCGCTGTATATGGTTGGCCACTCGTTTGGCGGGCATGCCTTTGGCTTGCTGCCTAACCATGATCAGGTGCAGGGTTTCTACACCTTCGGCACGGGCGCGGGCTGGCACGGTTGGATGCCCAAGGCCGAACAACTGCGCGTGCTAACCATGTGGCGGCTTATTGGCCCATTGATGACACGCTACAAAGGCTATCTGGCCTGGAGCAAACTGGGCATGGGCGAAGACTTGCCTCTGGGCGTTTACACCCAGTGGAAGCGCTGGTGCGGCTACCCACGCTACTTCTTTGAAGACCCGCAGATGCCCGGCCTGGCGGAACGTTTTGCTCAGGTCAGTACACCGATTGTGGCCGCCAATGCCCTGGACGATTTATGGGCACCGCCGGCTTCGCGCGATGCCTTTATGGCCGCTTACAGCCGTGCCCCCTATCAAGCGCGAACCATCGACTGCGCAGAACCGATCGGCGCAATCGGCCATATGGGCTACTTCCGCCCGGCGGCGCAGCCACTGTGGGATGAAACGTTGAACTGGTTTGCCGAGTTACAGGGATCGCGTCAAACCGCCTGATCACCCCTGAAAAGGGTTCGGCTGCTTGAAGTTGTGCGGCTTGGCGAACACCTTAAAAATTGCCTGGTGCAATTTTTAACATCGCGCAACGATGGCCTGAAGGGTGGCTGCAATGGATGGCGAGCCAGAAAAAGAAAACCCCGCTTTCGCGGGGCTTATGCAGACTGTGTACTGACATCCTTGATCGGCTTGCCATCCTGGCAGCTGTCCAGCGTATCCCTGTTGCTAAAGTGCGCTTCCTGCGCGACGTCCATGGGTGGCAGATTAGTTACCCACCGACCGAAGGTATAGTGGCAATGGGCTGCACGCTTTGTAAGCAATGACTTACACGCTGTTGATGCGACGCCACTGTGCAGGCAAACGCCTGTGCGGCGGCATCTGTGCGTAAATTTCGCAAACCCTAAAGAAAACCCGTGGCTTTATTTTGTGACGCAGGTCTTGTTAGACTCAAACTTGTCTTACAAAAACAACAGACCCCGTCAACGGCGGTCATTGGGGCCAAACATGCGCTCACTGCTTCTTGTTCTTGGCTGTCTCACAGCCGTCGCCAGCCCTCTGGCAGCCGCCAACGGGCAAGACCAAATTGCCGACCCTAAAGCCGCGGTGCAGCTGTTCTGGAGCCAGGTTTATGGCCAGGGCGGTACAACCCTTTACTGCGGCAGCTCATTCGGCGGCGAAAATGGTCAACTCAAAGCCAGCCCGATCTACAGCACCAAACAACTGAAGAGTACGCTGCGCTGCGTAACCGACCGCCAGTGTTCAATCATGAACCCGCGCTACAGCTACATCGCCTCTGACCTGCACAACCTCTATCCGGCCCTGACCCGTGTTGAACTGGCGCGGCGCAACGCCCAGTTCGGCGAGTTGGATGACAGCGTGCCGAGCAAATTCGCGGATATTGGCTGCGACATGAAAACCAGTTTCCAACTGGTCGAGCCGCGCGACGAGGCCAAGGGCAACATAGCCCGGGCGATTTTCTACATGCACGTTGAATACGACCTGCCCATCGTCGGCCAGGTGCAGATGTTCAAAAAATGGCACCAGATGGACCCGCCCGACGCGGAAGAAAAAGCCCGAAATGACAAGATTGCCGGCCTGCAGGGCACCCGCAACCGCTTTATCGATAATCCCGAACTGGTCGAGCAGCAGATCAAAAACTGATCGCGGTTAAGGCCGCGTCTTGTGCAGTGAGCGAAGTTTGTAGCGATCGCCCGGATGAATCAGCCGGGCGTAGCTGATCAGATGGTCATCGGACCACGTCCGGCGAATCACACTCAGGCACGGCGTGGTCATGTCGATATCCAGCAAGGCCGCCACCGCTTGATCCACCCGCACCGCCTCAACCACATGTTCGACATCGGAAATCGGGCAGCTGTTGACCAGCACCTCGTTGGGCGTCTGCTTGGCAAAATCGCTTTGCAGGTAGTGCGGCACCCAACGCGGGTTAACGAAGCGGTCTTCCAGTTGGATCGGCACAGTGTCTTCGCGGTGCACCAGCATGCTGTGGAACACCTCAGCGCCCACGCGCAACCCCAGGCGCAGCGCTACTTCATCATCCGCCGCCAGCGCCTCGCAGCAAATAATGTCGTTGCTGTAAGCATGGCCACGCCCGCGCACTTCATTGGCGATGTTCAGCACTTCATGCAGTGAGGATTCTGCTTTGCGGTCGGTGACAAACGTACCCAAGCCCGCTTGGCGCAGCAGATAGCCCTTTTGCACCAGGTCGCGAATGGCCTTGTTGGCCGTCATGCGGCTCACTCCAAAATCCCGCGCCAACTGTTCTTCCGGCGGAATCTGGTGATTGATGGGGTATGCGCCACTGTGGATACGCTCCAGTAGAAACGCTTCAATCACTTTGTAACGCGGGGTGGCACTGCTCACAGCGGCTCCTTGGGGATGGTCCCGATGCGCGGATAATAACCCGTCAACAAGCCGCGACGTAGGGCGGGCAACGCGCGGAGCTGGTGGACACGCTGCGCGTTGTCCACCCTACCAAAGCAATACACGACGTAGCCCGGATGCAATCCGGGGCGGACCACACGCGAGCTCCCGGAGTTCATCCGGGCTACGTCAGCGACGGTAATAACCCGCTCGGCAACAGCGGGCTCAGCACGCGCTCGGCGAGCAGGGTATTGGCGGCCTCGATATCCAGAGCAAAGAAACGGTCTTCCACGTAATACGGAACCTGCGCACGCAAGGCGTGGCGTGCTTGCTCGAGCAGCGGCGAACTGTGCAACCCTTGGCGGAAATCCAGGCCCTGGCAAGCTCCCAGCCACTCGATGGCCAGCACGCCACGGGTGTTGGCGGCCATTTCCCACAGGCGTTTACCGGCGGCTGGGGCCATGGAGACATGGTCTTCCTGGTTCGCCGACGTCGGTAGGCTGTCGACGCTGTGCGGGTGAGCCAATGCCTTGTTCTCACTGGCCAGGGCGGCAGCAGTGACCTGAGCGATCATAAAGCCGGAATTGACCCCGCCATTGGCCACCAGAAACGGCGGCAGCTGCGACATGTGCTTGTCCATCATCAGCGAGGTACGCCGTTCGCTCAGTGCGCCGATTTCGGCAATCGCCAGGGCGATATTGTCGGCGGCCATGGCCACGGGTTCTGCGTGGAAGTTGCCACCCGAAATCACATCGCCCTCGGCGGCGAACACCAGCGGGTTATCCGACACGGCGTTGGCTTCCACCGCCAGCACCTCAGCGGCTTGGCGCAGCTGGGTCAGGCAGGCACCCATCACCTGCGGCTGGCAGCGCAATGAGTAAGGGTCCTGCACCTTGTCGCAGGCCTCATGAGAGCGCCCGACCTCGCTGCTCTCACCGAGCAGGTGGCGATAGATGGCCGCTGCATCGATTTGCCCGCGCTGGCCACGCGCCGCATGAATGCGCGGGTCAAACGGTGCGCGCGAGCCCAGCGCAGCCTCGACCGTCAGTGCGCCGCAAACAGTGGCGGCGGCAAACAGATCCTCAGCCTCAAACAGGCCGCGCAGCGCATAGGCGGTGGACACCTGCGTACCGTTAAGCAGCGCCAAGCCTTCTTTGGCGGCCAGGGTCATCGGCTGTAAACCGGCGATGGCCAATGCCTCAGTGGCGGGCAGCCATTGCCCCTTGTAGCGCGCCTGGCTTTCACCCAGCAGCACCAGCGACATGTGCGCCAAGGGAGCCAGATCTCCAGATGCGCCGACGGACCCCTTGAGCGGAATATGCGGGTAGACCTCTGCATTGATCAGCGTAATCAGCGCCTCGATCACCTGCAGGCGAATACCGGAGAAACCGCGCGCCAAGCTGTTGACCTTGAGCAGCATGATCAGCCGCACCATGGCGTCGTCCAGCGGCTCGCCGACGCCGGCGGCATGCGACAACACCAGCGAACGCTGCAACTTTTCCAGGTCTTCATTGGCGATACGGGTTGAGGCGAGCAAGCCAAAACCGGTGTTGATGCCATAAGCCGTAAGGCCCTCGGCGATGATGCCGTTGACGCAGGCCACGCTGGCCTCGATGGCGGCGTGAGCGCTAGGGTCCAGACGCACCTGTAGCGGCGCTTGGTAGGCGGCACGCACATCGGCCAGGCTCAGCTGACCGGGGTGCAGGGTAAACAGGCTCATAAGGGGGCTCCTTGGGTCGCAGCAATCATAGGCAGGTCGAGGCCCTGCTCGCGGGCACAATCTACAGCCATTTCATAACCGGCATCGGCGTGGCGCATCACCCCGGTACCTGGATCATTTCTCAATACTCGGCCCAGACGGGCGCGGGCGTCGGCGCTGCCGTCAGCGACGATCACCACCCCGGAATGCTGCGAAAAGCCCATGCCAACCCCGCCACCGTGGTGCAACGACACCCAGGTCGCGCCGCCCGCAGTATTCAACAGGGCGTTGAGCAATGGCCAGTCGGACACGGCGTCGGATCCGTCCTGCATGGCTTCGGTTTCACGATTCGGGCTGGCCACCGAGCCGGAATCCAGATGGTCGCGGCCGATGACGATCGGTGCTTTCAGCTCGCCGCTGGCGACCATGTCGTTGAAGGCCTGCGCCAGACGCGCGCGATCTTTCAGGCCGACCCAGCAGATCCGTGCGGGCAAACCCTGAAAACTGATGCGCTCGCGGGCCATGTCCAGCCAGTTGTGCAGATGGGCGTCGTCGGGGATCAGTTCTTTGACCTTGGCGTCGGTTTTGTAGATGTCTTCCGGATCCCCCGACAGCGCAACCCAACGAAACGGACCAATACCGCGACAGAACAGCGGGCGGATATAGGCTGGGACAAAGCCAGGGAAATCGAAGGCGTTATCGACGCCCTCCTCCAGCGCCATCTGGCGGATGTTGTTGCCGTAGTCAAAGGTCGGCACGCCCATCTGCTGGAAGGCCAGCATGGCGCGCACGTGCACGGCCATGGATTGCTTGGCGGCGTTGACCACCAGCGCCTCCTCGGTTTTGCCACGGGCCACGTACTCGTCCCAGCTCCAGCCGGCCGGCAGGTAACCGTGGCGGGGGTCGTGGGCGCTGGTCTGGTCGGTGACCATGTCCGGACGCACGCCACGGCGCACCAGTTCCGGCAGAATTTCAGCGGCGTTGCCACAGAGGGCGATGGACACCGCTTGGCCTGCACTGCAGTAACGGTCGATACGCGCCAAGGCGTCGTCCAGATCGCTGGCTTGCTCATCGACATAGCGGGTCTTAAGGCGGAAATCGATGCGCGACTGCTGGCACTCGATATTCAGCGAGCAGGCACCGGCCAGGGTTGCCGCCAATGGTTGCGCGCCGCCCATGCCGCCTAGGCCTGCGGTGAGCACCCAACGGCCTTTGAGGTTGCCGCCGTAATGCTGACGACCGGCTTCAACGAAGGTTTCATAAGTACCTTGGACGATGCCCTGGCTGCCGATGTAGATCCAACTGCCGGCGGTCATCTGCCCGTACATGGCCAGGCCCTTGGCATCCAGTTCGTTGAAGTGCTTCCAGGTGGCCCAGTGCGGCACCAGGTTGGAGTTGGCCAGCAGCACGCGCGGCGCGTCTTTGTGCGTTTCAAACACGCCGACCGGCTTGCCGGACTGGATCAACAGCGTCTGGTTGTCTTCAAGGCGCGTGAGCACCTCGACGATTTTGTCGTAGCACGCCCAATCGCGCGCGGCGCGGCCGATGCCACCGTACACGACCAATTCATTTGGATTTTCGGCCACGTCCGGATCGAGGTTGTTCATCAACATGCGCAGCGGCGCTTCGGTCAGCCAGCTTTTGGCGGTCAGCGTGGTGCCACGGGCGGCACGAATGGTGGTGTCGCGATAACGGTTCATGGCGCGCTCCTTGTTGAGGGTTGAGGTAAGCCAGTCAGGCTCAGCAAATGGATGAGGCGGGCCGCAACCTTGGCGGTGCGGCTGTCGATGTCGTAATCCGGGTTGAGTTCGGCCAGATCAATCAGGCGCAGCTTGCCGCTATCGCGGATGCCTTCCAGCAGCGGTTCGAGCAGCGCCAGCGGCACGCCGCGCGCGGCCGGTGCGCTAACGCCCGGCGCTTCGCAGGCGGGCAGTACGTCGATATCGATAGTCAGGTAAACCGCATCACAGCCTGCGATAAAGCCAGAAAGCTCGGCGCTGATGGCCTGTAGGCTGGACTCGCGAATCTCGCGGTCTTCGCGCACCAGCACGTTCAATTCAGCGGCGCGTTGGAACAAGGCGCGGGTGTTACTGGCGCGGCTGACGCCCAGGCAGGCATAGGCGAACGGCCAACCACGGACAGCACAGTCTTCGGCAATTTGCGCAAAGGGCGTTCCCGAGGAATGGGCATGCGCCGGGTCGCGCAGGTCGAAATGCGCATCGAAATTGATAATGCCAATACGTGGGACGGCCATCCGTGGGGCGGCTATTTGTGAAGAGCTATACGCCATGTGCGCGGCCAGGCCCAGCCAACTGCCAAAAGCCACTTCATGGCCGCCGCCGAGCACGATGGGCAAATGCCCGGCATTCAACAGCGCACAGACGTTATGACCCAGACGCACCTGGGCGGCGTCCAGATCGCCATCGGCGCACAGTACATCGCCAGCGTCATAGGCCGCGCCCTGACGGTGCCAGGCCAGATTGGCCAACGCCTTGCGCATGGCCGGCGGGCCATTGACCGCACCGACGCGCCCCTGATTGCGGCGCACGCCTTCATCGCTGGCGAACCCCAGCAACGCCAAGCCCGGCGCACTGTCTGCGGCGAGCGGCTGAATGCGCTGATGCCAGCGCGGGCTGTCGGCTTCGGGGTCAATCCGACCCTGCCAAAGCGACATGCAGTGACGATCAGCGTGCATGATGATCAACCTCGATGGGGTGGCAAATAACGCCGTTGACGATGCGCTGGCGTAAGCGCCCCGGTTGCACGGCATACGCCAGTTCGGCGGGCTGCTGCACGGCCCACAGGCACAGATCGGCAGGCACGCCCACGGCAATACGTCCCAAATCCGGCCGACCCAACGCGCGGGCCGCGTGCGCGGTCATGCCAGCCAGCGCTTCGCGCGGGGTCAGGCGAAACAGGGTGCAGGCCAGATTAAGGGTCAGGGTTGGGAAGCAAATAGGCGCAGTGCCGGGGTTGGCATCGCTGGCCAGAGCCATGGGGACGCCGTATTGGCGCAGTAACGCGATGGGCGGTAACTGGGTTTCGCGCAGGGTGTAAAACGCCCCCGGCAATAGGGTGGCGACCGTGCCGGCGGCGGCCATGGCCTGTACGCCGACCTCGTCGAGGTATTCGATATGGTCGGCTGACAAGCCCTGATAACGCGCCGTCAGCGCGCTGCCGCCTTGATTGGACAGTTGCTCGGCATGCGCCTTGATCGGCAAGCCGTGACGCTGCGCCGCTTGAAAAATCCGCTCACACTGCGCCGGGCTGAAGCCGATATGCTCGCAGAACACATCCACCGCATCGGCCAGCCCTTGCGCGGCCGCCGCAGGGATCATGGACTCACAGACCAGCGTCACGTACTCATCCGCGCGCTCGTGGTAGTCCGGCGGCAGTGCATGTGCGCCCAACAGCGTGGTCAGCACGCGCACCGGGCGCAGCTGGCTCAGTCGACGCGCCACGCGTAGCAGCTTCAGTTCATCATCGAGGCTCAGGCCATAACCGGATTTGATCTCCAGCGTGGTCACGCCATCCGCGAGCAAGGCATCCAGGCGCGGCAGGCTGGCGGCGATCAGTTCGTCTTCACTGGCTGCACGGGTGGCGCGCACAGTGCTGAGAATGCCGCCGCCGGCACGGGCAATATCGGCGTAGCTGACACCTTCAAGGCGCTGCTCGAATTCACGGGCGCGATTACCGGCATAAACCAGATGGGTGTGGCAATCGACCAGACCCGGCGTCATCACGCCGCCGCGTCCCACCTCACGTACATCGCTGAGCGCCGCCGCGTCGAACTCAGCCTCCGGGCAAAAGCCGGCGATGCGACCGTCTTGCACCCACACGGCCATGGGTTGCGGGCAGGTCTGCTCACCGTCAAACAACACGAGGTCACGCCATAACTGAATGGAGGATGCACGGGACATGGTCAGGCTTCCGCTTTATTTGTATATACGAATAAACCTAAAAAACCCTTTTATCAACCCATATAGCAACAAATGACTATACAAATAGGCTGTGATGGCTTTTGGCTTTAAACCGTCGTCGCATTTTTTAGGCTGCCAAAACGCAAAACCCCGGCACGAGGCCGGGGCTTTGGGGTTGCCAGACAGCGTTTAGAACTGCGCTGCGTCCAGCAGGTACAGCGACTCGCTACCGGCTTTAACCGAAGCGGTCAGCGAGTGGATACGCGGCAACAGGCGGGCGAAGAAGAAACGCGCGGTGCCCAGTTTGCTCACGTAGAACTCGTCTTGATCCTGTTTGGCCAGTGCGGTACGGGCCATAAGCGCCCACATGTAGGCGTAGGCGGTGTAACCGAACACCTGCAGGTACTCGACCGAGGCAGCACCGACTTCATTCGGGTTGGCCTTGGCGCGCTCCAGCAAGTCGCTGGTCATCAGTTCCAGGTTGGCGATGGCGTCTTTCAGCGGGTTGACGAACTCGGCCAGCGAGGCGTCGGCGCTGTCGGTGAAGGCTTTGATCTCTTCGGCGAAGTGCTTGTAGAACGCACCGCCGCTGCCGACTACTTTGCGGCCGACCAGGTCGAGCGCCTGAATGCCGTTGGTGCCTTCGTAGATCTGAGTGATGCGGCAGTCGCGGATCAGCTGCTCTTGGCCCCACTCACGGATAAAGCCGTGGCCGCCAAAGATCTGCTGGCCGTGCACGGTGGTTTCCAGCGCCATGTCGGTGAGGAAGGCTTTGGCCACTGGCGTCAGCAGGGCGACCAGCTCTTCGGCGCGCTTGCGGGTGGTGGTGTCTTCGCTGTACTTGGCGGTGTCGAGTTGCATGGCCACGTAGCTGGAGAAGGCACGGCCGCCTTCGTTCAGGGCTTTCATGGTCAGCAGCATGCGGCGCACGTCTGGGTGCACGATGATCGGGTCAGCGGCTTTGTCTTTAGCCACCGGGCCGGTCGGCGCGCGGCTCTGGATACGGTCGCGGGCATATTCCACGGCGTTCTGGTAGCTGCGCTCGCCCAGGGAGAGACCCTGAATGCCAACACCCAGACGCTCGTAGTTCATCATGGTGAACATGGCAGCAAGGCCCTTGTTCGGCGCATCGACGATCCAGCCGGTGGCGCCGTCGAAGTTCATCACGCAGGTGGCCGAGGCCTTGATACCCATTTTGTGTTCGATCGAGCCGCAGGACAGGCTGTTCTTCTCGCCCAGCGAACCGTCGGCATTGACCATGACTTTCGGCACCAAAAACAGCGAGATGCCTTTCGGGCCAGCCGGTGCATCCGGCAGTTTGGCCAGCACCAAGTGGATGATGTTCTCGGTCAGGTCGTGCTCACCGCCGGTGATGAAGATCTTGGTGCCGCTGATCTTGAAGCTGCCGTCGGCTTGCGGCTCGGCCTTGGTGCGGATGATGCCCAAGTCGGTGCCGGCGTGCGGCTCGGTCAGGCACATGGAACCGGCCCAAACGCCGGAGTACATGTTCGGCAGGTATTTTTCTTTCAGCTCTTCGCTGGCGTGGGCGTTGATCGACAGGCAAGCGCCGGCGGTCAGCATCGGGTACAGACCGAACGACAGGTTGGCCGAGTTGACCATTTCTTCGACCTGCGCGGAGATCACCTTGGGCATGCCCATGCCGCCGAATAGCGGATCACCACCGACGCCAACCCAACCGCCATCGGCGTAGGTTTGATAGGCCTCAGGGAAACCGGCTGGGGTTTTCACCACGCCGTTGTTCCACGAGCAGCCTTCTTCATCGCCGCTGCGGTTAAGCGGCGCAATGCTGCCCGCCATGACTTTGCCGGCTTCTTCGAGAATCGCCGCTGCGGTGTCTTCATCCACCACCTCGGCCAGGCCCGGCAATTGGGCCCACAGCTTGGACACTTCAAACACTTCATTGAGCACGAAGCGCATATCGCGCAGGGGAGCTTTGTAGTCAGCCATGGAGCAAATCCTCGAACGAACCAGCGGGTATACGAAAGAAGCCAGAGTCTAACCGAACACCATTTCAGACACATAGGGTCGCGTCGTGACCATTAAGCCACAAATCGTTTGATCGGCAACCCATAGTAAAAACCCGCCTGCTGGCGGGTTTTTACACAACTTAACCGTTCGTCAGAGGGCGAAATGCGCGGCCGGCAAATCCATCATGCACGCACTGCCGGCCTGCGCGGCGGCAAGGTGCGCCGCCGTGCGCGGCAACAACCGCTTGAAGTAAAACTCGCAGGTGGCCAGCTTGGTTTGATAGAAGGCCGCATCACCTTCGCCAGCGGCCAGTTTGGCCTGCGCCACCAGCGCCATGCGCAGCCAGAAGTAGCCCAGAATGACGTACCCGGAGTACATCAGGTAATCCATCGAAGCGGCACCGACTTCGTCTGGGTTCTTCATGGCGGCCATGCCGATCTGCTGGGTCAGTTCGCCCCACTGCTTGTTAAGGCCTGCCAACTGGCTGACGTACGCGGCGAACGGCGCTTGCTCAGTCTGCGCCTCACAGAATTTATGAATAATTTTGCTAAAGCCACGCAGCAGCTTGCCCTGGCTGCCCAATACCTTGCGACCGAGCAGGTCGAGGGCCTGGATGCCATTGGTGCCTTCGTAAATGAGCGCAATGCGGCAGTCACGCACCAGTTGCTCCATGCCCCACTCGCGGATAAAACCGTGGCCGCCATACACCTGCATGCCGTGGTTGGTCACTTCCAGACCGGTCTCGGTCATAAAGGCTTTGCAGATCGGCGTGAGGAAAGCGAGCAGGTTTTCCGCTTCTTCCCGTTGTTCGGCACTGCCTCCTAGGTGTGCTTGATCAAGCAACTGTGCGGTGAAGTAAGCCAGCGCGCGGTTGCCTTCGTTGAAGGCTTTCATGGTCAGCAGCATGCGTCGCACATCGGGATGCACGATGATCGGGTCGGCGGCTTTCTCCGGGGCTTTCGGACCGCTGAGCGCACGCATCTGCAGACGATCGTTGGCGTATTTAAGCGCGCCCTGATAGCTCGCCTCGCCCAGACACAAGCCCTGCATGCCCGTGCCCAAGCGGGCATGGTTCATCATGGTAAACATGCAGTTCAGGCCTTTATTCAGCTCGCCGATCAGGTAGCCGGTGGCGCCGTCGAAGTTCATCACGCAGGTGGCCGAGGCTTTGATGCCCATCTTGTGCTCAATCGAGCCGCAGCTCACGCCATTGCGCGCGCCCGCTTCACCCGCCGCATCCGGCAGAAACTTGGGCACGATAAACAGCGAAATGCCTTTGGTGCCCGCTGGGGCATCGGGCAACTTGGCCAGCACCAAGTGCACGATGTTCTCGCTCATGTCGTGCTCACCGGCGGAGATGAAGATTTTGCTGCCGGTAACCGCATAGCTGCCGTCGGCCTGCGGCACGGCGCGGGTTTTGATCAGGCCCAGGTCGGTGCCGCAATGGGCTTCGGTCAGGCACATGGTGCCGGTCCAACGGCCTTCGGTGAGCTTGCTCAGGTAGGTCTGCTTCTGCGCCTCAGTGCCGTGGGCGTGAATCGCCGACATCGCACCGTGGGTCAGGCCTGGGTACATGCCCCAGGACAGGTTACTGGCGCCGACCATCTCGCTGATCATCAAACCCAGCGATTGCGGCAGACCTTGGCCACCGTAAGCCGGGTCCGCCGCCAGGCCATTCCAGCCACCTTCCACGTACTGGGCAAAAGCTTCTTTAAAGCCCTGCGGCGTGGTCACCACGCCATGGTTGAACTGGCACTCCTCCTCGTCACCCGAGCGATTGAGCGGTGCCAGAACCTGTTCGCAGAATTTCGCGCCCTCTTCCAGAATCGCGCTGACCATATCAGGGGTGGCCTCGCTGGCCCCCAATGCAGCGTAACTGCCGTGGAAATCAAACACGTCATCGAGCAAAAAGCGCATGTCGCGCAGCGGGGCTTTGTAATCAGGCATGGTCATGCTCCAGCAGATTCAAGGGATCGCTAAAGCACTCAACCTAAGGCGCGAACACCACTGACAACAATGACCGTTGAGCCGCTGAATGCAGCGCCATAAGCGGGCCGACCTAGTGGGCCGGCATGTCGACTTTCACCGCACTGCGCCGCTGACCGTGACTGCGTACACAGTTACGCCCGGCGCTTTTGGCGTTGTAGAGCGCCTGGTCGGCGGCTTTGATCACATCTTCAGGCGCAGCGTGCTGTATGCCGCGCTCCGCCACGCCCATGCTGATGGTGACCGACACTTCAGATGCACCTTTGCCCGCTCGGCGCTGCCGCCCCTGTTTGTCACTTTGCGGACGCTGCTGCGGATCACGCAGGTGCAAACGGTATTGCTCGACGGCCTGACGCACCTGCTCTAGATGCGGCAAGCATTCTTCAAGGGTTTTGCCCGGGAAAACCAAGGTGAACTCTTCGCCGCCATACCGATACGCCTTGCCGCCACCGCCTATCTGGCGCAGTTGACTGGCCACCAGGCGCAGCACCTGATCACCGACATCGTGACCGTGGGTGTCGTTGAATTTCTTGAAGTGATCGACGTCTGCCATGGCAATCACGTAGGTGCGGCCGAGTCGCTGCAGCCGTTCGTTCAGCGCGCGCCGACCAGGCAGCCCCGTGAGTTCATCACGAAAGGCCATTTGATAGGCCTCATGCGCCACCGCCACCACCAAAATCAGCATGATCTGGCTGCTCATGACGTTGAGCGCATGCGGCAGGATAAAGGTGTTGGGCAGCATCCAGCACACGCCGCACAGGCCCACTAATTGCGCCGCATGCAACGGCCGCGGCGTACGCAGGTACTGCACCACCAGCAGAATCAAACCGATCAACAAGACCGGATAGGCCACTTGCACCAGCACCATCCACTCAACCTGCAACGCTGGCCAGCGCACCTGGGATAACCACTGCAACAAGGCGTCCGGAAAACGCTGCATCAGCCCGGCGGCCACCGCACCGATGGCCAGCATCACGGCGGCGCGGGCGATCAGGTCTTGCAGCAGATGAGTCCGTTCCTGCCAGGCCGCATAAAGCCCATAAAGCAGTGGGAGCAACAAGCTGCACAGGTGAAAGGTCAACGCGGCATCGCTGCGGACCTGGCCCGTGGTGCGGAAATGGTCAACCTGGGTGTCGAGCAGAAAATAGGCGAGGTACAGGGTCAGCAGCAGGAACACTTCACGCTGACGCCCATACACCAGACAAAACGCGCCGCCGAGCAACAGCAACAACGTCGGCAGCACATTGAACAGAGAGGTGAAGAACTCGCTGAGCACAGCCAAGCGCGCCACCAGCATGCCGCTGATTAACAGCAACAGTGAAGGCAGGAAATGGCTCAGGCGCACAGCAGCAAAACGCGACAAGACGAACTCCACAGCGCGATACACGCGGCTAACGTCCTGCAGTTTGCCTGTAACAGGCCAATTTCGCACGGGACGCAGCGGGCAATTTTCTCAATAGTTCGCGCGAACACCTGCAACCACCCGGAAACGCGCCACGACTGACGCCCATAAAAAAACCGCTACCCAAGGGCAGCGGTTTTTTCGACCTCAATGGACGAAGGCTTAGTAGCCCAGGGCGAAGTTCTCTTCGGCCATGTCCATCAGGTTGTTGGCGCCAGACAGCATGGCATCCACATGCATACGGGTACGCGGCAGGATGCGGGCGAAGTAGAAGTTGGCGGTCTGCAGCTTGGCTTTGTAGAACGCCTCGTCTTCAGCACCGGCAGCAATCTTCTCGGCAGCCAGGCGAGCCATGTCAGCCCAGAAGTAGGCCAGGCAGGCATAACCGGAGTACATCAGGTAGTCCACCGAAGCGGCACCGACTTCTTCGCGGTCTTTCATAGCGGCCATGCCCACTTTCATGGTGATGTCGCCCCACTCTTTGTTCAGCTTGGCCAGCGGCTCGACGAGGCCTTTGATGGCGTCGTTGGCTTCGTTGGTCTGGCAGAACTTGTGCACGATCTTGGTGAAGTTCTTCAGTGCGCCGCCTTGGGTCATCAGAATCTTACGACCCAGCAGGTCGAGAGCCTGAATACCAGTGGTGCCTTCGTACATCATGGAGATACGGCAGTCGCGAACGTTCTGCTCCATGCCCCACTCAGCGATAAAGCCGTGGCCACCGTAGATTTGCATGCCGTGGTTGGCGGCTTCGAAGCCCACTTCGGTCATGAAGGCTTTGGCGATTGGTGTCAGGAAGGCCAGCAGTTCGTCGGCCGCTTTCTTCTCGGCTTCGTCTTTGCTGTATTTGACGATGTCCACTTGCTTGGCAGTGAAGTACACCATCGCACGGTTGCCTTCCGCGAAGGCTTTCATGGTCAGCAGCATGCGACGCACGTCCGGGTGGACGATGATCGGGTCAGCGGCTTTTTCCGGCGCTTTCGGGCCAGTCAAAGAACGCATCTGCAGACGCTCGCGAGCGTACTTCAGGCCGCCCTGGAAGCCGACTTCGGCATGGGCCAGACCTTGCAGAGCAGTACCCAGACGCGCCGTGTTCATGAAGGTGAACATGCAGTTCAGGCCTTTGTTGGCTGGGCCGATCAGGAAACCGGTGGCGCCGTCAAAGTTCATCACGCACGTGGCGTTGCCGTGGATGCCCATCTTGTGCTCGATCGAACCACAGGATACGGCGTTGCGCGCGCCCACCGTGCCGTCGGCATTGACGGTGAACTTCGGCACGATAAACAGGGAAATGCCTTTGGTGCCTTGCGGCGCGTCCGGCAGGCGGGCCAGTACGATGTGGACGATGTTATCGGCCATGTCGTGTTCGCCAGCGGAGATGAAGATCTTGGTGCCGGACACTTTGTAGGTGCCGTCAGCTTGCGGCTCAGCCTTGGTGCGCAGCATGCCCAGGTCAGTACCGCAATGTGGCTCGGTCAGGCACATGGTGCCGGTCCACTCACCCGAGACCAACTTGGTCAGGTAGGTGTGCTTCTGCTCGTCGGTGCCGTGCTCGGAGATGGTGTTCATCGCGCCGTGCGACAGGCCTGGGTACATGCCCCACGACCAGTTGGACGAGCCGACCATTTCACTGAGTACCAGACCCAGCGACTCAGGCAGACCTTGGCCGCCGTGGTCAACGTCGTGCGCCAGGCTCGGCCAGCCGCCTTCAACGTACTGTTGATAGGCTTCTTTGAAGCCGGTAGGGGTTTTCACGCCTTCCGGGGACCAGGTGCAACCTTCGGTGTCACCTACACGGTTCAACGGGGACAGCACTTGCTCACAGAACTTGGCGCCTTCTTCAAGGATGGCGTTGACCATGTCCGGAGTAGCGTCCTGGCAGCCAGGCAGGCTCTGATAATGCGCTTCGTAGCCGAGCAGTTCGTCGCGTACGAAACGGATATCACGCAAGGGGGCCTTGTAATCAGGCATAGCGGTTAACCTCTGCGGTGGATTCTTAGTGTGTAGGTGACCGGTTATTCGGTCATTTTCGGGGTCAGCCCCGCGACTCGCCTGCGCCTTGGCAGTCGAGCCAATCAAACAAGCGTTTGAAACATACGTTTATGCCTATTTAATGTCAAGCATCTCCCCTGCCGTTTTAGGTCACCAAATCAATCACCGGGACAGCCTCCTCGAGACCGCTCAGTTGTGCGTATAAATCAAGATTAGGTGCTGGCAGCAACTTCTGCTGCGGATTTGCCGCTGTTGCCTCACCCGGCGTTGACGCCTCGTCAGTTTCTTCCTGCTCATCACGCTGCGCCGCACGGGCCTCAATAGCCGCTTGAGCTTCATCGCGCTGCATCTGGGCCAGCTGGACACGCGCCTCAGCCATTTGCACCGTGGCCTGGGCCGCGATTTGACGATCTTGGGCCGACGGCTCGGCCGGCGCCAATGCCGCACGGACGACCACCTCCATCTTGCGAATAGTGGCCTGTGGATCGCTGGGCACCGAGCCGGTATCAATGCTGACTTCGCCAGCAATGGCATAACGCTTACCGTCAGGGCCGCGCTCATAGGTGTAGGTAGGCGCGCCTGCGTATCGCCCGCCTACTGCTGCATGGGCTTGTTCGTGGGCGCGAACTTCCTGATCGCGCGAAGAGAGCTGGGTGATTTCCAGTTGTTCAAGGCGCTGCTCTTGCGGGCTGGGCTGTGTACCTGAGCGCTTTGACTGCTCGCCTTCGGACTCACCTTCAACGGGTTTGTCCGCCTCTTCTCGAGACGACGCAGACTGCGCGTCAGCCTGAGGCTGAGCAGCCGTGACAGGCGGTTGGGTCGCGCGGGTTATATCTTGACTGACGTCGGGGGACACGCTGGACGCAGGCGAACGGGCCGGCAGTAACGTGGCTGCTGGCGCGGAATAAGACGTTGCGCCGCCAATTTGCATCGTATGCCTCCTCGCTCGGCGTGATCACCTCACCGCGCGGTAGAGGTGTGACCGAGACAAGCGACTCAGGCCTTGGTATCGATCAGAGTGCCCAGCACTTCATCGGCCGTCTTAACCACCTTAGCCCCAGCCTCGGCCTCGTTTTGGCCTTGGCGCAAAGCAACCAGGCTTTCGGCCAGATCAGCACGCGTTTGCTCGGCTGCGCGAGGAGAAGGGTTGACCTGATTGGCCGGCGGCGTCGAGGTAGGCTGTTGCGGCTGGGTGATCGCGTTGCTGGCGATATCCGACGCGGCCTGATCAACACGACGCTGACCGGACTGGATGGTGCTAGTGCCTGAAGCAAAGGCGCTTCTAGAGATTTCCATGATTAGACTCCCGAGGTGGCGAACCACTTACAGCTTTAATTGAAGCAGATGCTGATCGAAAAACGTACAAGCAAAAGGCTATGGCAGGAGCTCTGCTTATAGCCCACGAAGCAATAAATCGAGGTTCAGATACTCGGAAACCAAGCCTGGCGTGGCTTCAGCCAGGCGCGGTACGTAGCCCAGGCAGGGCGCAGGCATACGCTCGGCCAGCGTGACCAGATTGTCCTCCAGACGCGCGGTCTGCGGGTCGACCAAATTGGCTACCCAGCCGGCCAATCGCAGGCCATCACGCGTAATTGCTTCTGCACTCAGTAGCGCGTGATTGATGCAGCCCAAACGCACGCCAACCACCAGAATCACTGGTAAACCGAGGGCTACGGCCAGGTCAGAAAGCGACGCCTGCCCGGCCAGAGGCACACGCCAACCACCTGCGCCTTCAATTAAGGTGAAGTCCGCCTGCTTGGCCAAAATGACCTGTACCGCAGCCTGCAAGGAAGCAACATCCAGCAATACACCCACTTCGCGACCCGCCAGATGCGGGGCAATAGCCGGCTCGAACGCCAAGGGATTCACCTCGTCATAGCGCAGCGCCAAGGTGCATTCACCGAGCAGCGCCAGGGCATCGTCGTTGCGCAGGCCGTCCGCTGTGCGCACACATCCCGAAGCCACCGGCTTGGCCGCGGCGGTGGACAAGCCAGCCCGTCGAGCGGCGTGCAGCAAACCGGCGGCAATAGTGGTTTTACCGATTTCGGTGTCCGTACCCGTCACAAAAAAGGCAGCAGTCATCAGCGAGTCTCCTTATATAGAACGCCGTAAACCACTTGATAGGTCGCGGGCAGGCCTTGCGGCTGGCGGAACTGTTCATAGGCATTGAGCAGCGCCAGCATGCGCGCGCGCCCCGTAAGGCCGCCCGGTCGACCGGGGTTGAGGTTATGCGCGCCAAGGGCTTTCAGCTCATGGGTAAGGCTGCGCACATCGGCATAAAACAAGGTTTCGGGGATGACCTGCAGGCTTTTACAAGCCAGGCCAGTGCCGCTGCATAGCTGTTGATAGTCCGCAAAACGGCGGAAGCGGTTGACGTGGATAAATCCGTCCACGGCCTGCCAACTGTCGCGCAGCTCCTGCAGGGTGCCCGCGCACAAACTGCTGAACGCCAGCACGCCACCCGGACGCAGCACGCGCTCAGCCTCGGCCAATACACCGGCAAAGTCCGCACACCATTGCAGGGCCAAACTGGAGAACACTAGGTCGCAGGATGCATCCCGCAGCGGAAGCCGCTCAGCATCGCCAGCAATAAAGTGCTGAGCGCCGCGCAAAGGTCGCGCGTGCTGCAACATGCCTTCAGCGATATCCATTGCCAGTCCATCACTGTTCGCAAAACGCTGGCCCAGCGCGCGGCTGAAGTACCCCGTGCCGCAGCCCAGATCCAGCCAGCGCGCGGGGCTGAGCGAGGCCGGCAATTGGCTCAACAGCGTTTGCCCGACATCACGTTGCAGCGCCGCCACACTGTCATAGCTGTGCGCAGCGCGGGAAAAAGAAGCCGCTACCTGGCGCTTATCTGGCAGGTGACCGAGCGCTTCATGGGTCTGATCAGTCATTTGCCGCCTCACGAATAAACGCCTGAATCGCGGCGGCCAGCACCTGCGGGTGCTCCAGAGGGAAGGCGTGGCTGACATGCTCAATCAGCCGGACATCACTTTGCGCATGCGCAGTGCGCAGGGCTTGCGACGCGGCCGCAGGCACCAGCGCATCTTGCCCGGCAAACACGTGCAGTTGCGGGCCGGTAAACCCCTGTAATGCCCCGCGCGTGTCCAGTGCCGCCAGCACATCCAGCCCGGCGAGCAGTTCGGCTGACGGTGCTTGCGGTGCGGCCGCCAGCAACTGCCGTGATAGCTCACGCGGCTGCACAGCACCTTGCGCGCACAGCAGGCTGAAACGTTTCAACGTCGCGCCGACATTCTCCGCACAGCCCTGACGAAACGCGGCAAAGGTCTCGACCGGCATGGCTGTCGGCCACGTTGCCCGTGCCACAAAGCACAGGTTGCTGGCCAAAGTGATCAGACCCCGACAGCGCGCGCCGCGTCGCGCCGCCAATTCAGCCGCGAGCATGCCACCCAACGACCAGCCACCGAGCCAGACGTCTTGCGGCAGCTTGGCATCCAGTTCATCCAGCCAATCGCGCGGATCGGCACTTACCAATGACGGCAGCGGAGCAATCGTCACCGCCACGTCAGGCATCTCCTCACGCAGGGCTGCATGCAAGGGCGCTAAAGGTGCAGAGCCCAGCCCCCAGCCGGGCAACAGAATCAATGACTCAGTCATGTGCGGGCACCCCGCCGGTGAGCGCGGGCCAACACTCGGCCAAAGCGTTGAGCAACTGATCCACCTGCTCCACGCTGTGCGCGGCAGACAGCGTCACGCGTAAACGCGCACTGCCGGCGGGGACAGTCGGAGGACGAATCGCCGTCACCAACAGGCCACGCTCGCGCAGCCTCTGCGAAAGCTGCAAAGCGCGACCGCTGTCACCAATGACAATCGGCTGAATCGGCGTGGCACTGTCCATCAGTTCAAGGCCGATGGCCTGCGCGCCGTCGCGAAAACGTTTGATCAAGGCATTCAGGTGTTCGCGCCGCCAGTGCTCGCTGCGCAGCAACGCCAGGCTTTGCAAGCTGGCGCAGGCCAAAGCGGGCGGCTGGCTGGTGGTGTAGATATAAGGACGGGCGAACTGCACCAGTGCTTCGATCAAATCATCACTGCCGGCAACAAAAGCACCGGCGGTGCCAAAGGCTTTACCCAAGGTGCCAACCAGCACCTGCACATCATCCATACCCAGCCCGAAGTGCTCGGCAATGCCACCTCCGGTTGCGCCCAGCGGGCCGAAGCCGTGCGCATCATCCACCATCACCCAGGCATTGGCGCGGCGCGCTTCGGCGCACAGTGAGGGCAGGTCAGCCAGATCACCGTCCATGCTGAATACCCCGTCGGTGACCACCAAGGTATTGCCGGTGACCTTGCGCAAGCGGTTGGCCAAGCTGACGGTGTCGTTATGCAAATAGCGTGAGAAACGCGCACCACTGAGCAGGCCAGCATCCAGTAACGAGGCATGGTTGAGGCGGTCTTCAAGCACGCTATCGCCCTGCCCGACCAGCGCCGTCATCGCCCCTAGGTTGGCCATATAGCCAGTAGAAAACAGCAACGCCCGCGGCCGCCCGGCGAACTCGGCCAGCGCTTCTTCAAGCTGGTGATGCGGCGTGCTGTGACCGATCACCAGATGCGAAGCGCCGCCGCCCACACCCCACTTCTCAGCTCCGGCGCGCCAGGCTTCGATCACTTTGGGATGATTGGCCAAGCCCAGATAATCGTTGGAACAGAACGCCAGCAGTTGCTGGCCATCGACCCTGACCAACGGCCCTTGCGGGGACTCCAGCAAGGGCCGTTGGCGATAGAGGTTGGCGGCGCGTCGCTCGGCGAGGCGTGAAGCGAGATCGAAGCTCATGGTAGCCCTGGTGGCTTTTGTAGGAGCGAGGGGGACGCCCAGTCCTTGCTCGCGATCAGCGGCAAACGGGATCGCCGAGACGTCGGACCGCAGCAAGCTGGCTCCTACCGGTTCGAATGGATTAGACCGCAGCGTTATAAAACAGCTTGGAATCGCGCTGCTCGACCAAGGCCTGCTCGATGGCGGCCTGATGCACCTCGTCAGCGTGTTCTTCACGCTCTTCGGGCTTGATACCGAGACGGGCGAACAGTTGCATGTCTTTGCTGGCCTGTGGGTTGGCGGTTGTCAGCAGTTTTTCACCGTAGAAAATCGAATTGGCACCGGCGAAGAAGGCCAAGGCCTGCATTTGCTCGTTCATTTGCTCACGGCCGGCGGACAAGCGCACATGCGACTGCGGCATCATGATCCGCGCCACGGCGAGCATACGAATAAAGTCGAACGGATCGACGTCCTGCTCATCAGCCAATGGCGTGCCTTTGACTTTCACCAGCATGTTGATCGGCACCGACTCCGGGTGCTCCGGCAGGTTGGCCAGTTGAATCAACAACCCGGCGCGGTCGTCCAGCGACTCGCCCATGCCGAGAATGCCACCGGAGCAGATCTTCATCCCCGAATCACGCACATAGGCCAGGGTTTCCAGGCGCTCGGCGTAGGTGCGGGTGGTGATGATGTTGCCGTAGAACTCCGGCGAGGTGTCCAGATTGTGGTTGTAGTAGTCGAGGCCGGCAGCAGCCAGCGCCTCGGTTTGTTCTTTGTCCAGCTTGCCCAAGGTCATGCAGGTTTCCAGGCCTAGGGCTTTCACGCCTTCAACCATTTTCAGCACGTAGGGCATGTCTTTGGCCGACGGGTGCTTCCACGCCGCGCCCATGCAGAAGCGGGTGGAGCCGATGGCCTTAGCCTCGGCTGCGGCCTCCAGCACCTTTTGCACTTCCATGAGTTTTTGCTTATCCAGGCCAGTGTTGTAGTGGCCGGACTGCGGGCAGTACTTGCAGTCTTCCGGGCAAGCCCCGGTTTTGATCGACAGCAGCGTGGACACCTGCACGCGATTGGCATCGAAGTGCGCGCGGTGCACCGTCTGCGCCGCAAACAGCAGATCGTTAAACGGTTGCTCGAAGAGTGCTTTGACTTCGGTGAGGGTCCAGTCGTGACGCAGGTGGGCGGCGGTGGTTGCGCTCATCGGTAATTCCTTATTGTTGGCGGCACCCTGCTAGATTCAAAGGGCGCTACACGGATGTTCGGCATAGTTATGGAAGGCTTATGCGCTGTCAACCCAACCTGTTAAAGCCGGTTTACAACTGGTTAAAAATCAAACAAAACTGCTTACTTTGCGATGAACAGACCGACACGCAACAGCCCATCTGCGGCCACTGCGAAGCCGAACTGCCTTGGCTGGGCGGGCATTGCCAGGTATGCGCACTGCCACTGCCAAGTCAGGGTTTGGTATGCGGTGCCTGCCTGAAAAAACCGCCGAGCTTTACCAAGGTTGAAGTGCCCTGGCGCTACGCCTTCCCCATCAACAGCCTGATTAACCGGTTCAAGCATCAGGCCAAGTGGCCAATGGGACGCCTGCTCGGCGAGCTTTTGTCACACCACCTGCAACATGCCTTCGATGAAGGGCTGCCGCGACCCGACATCCTGCTACCCGTGCCCTTGGCCAATAAACGCCAACGTGAGCGCGGCTTCAACCAAGCCGAGATGCTCTGCACATGGCTTGGCAAGAACCTTTCACTGCCTATGGAGCCGCTCTGGTTGCGGCGCATTATCGACACACCAGCGCAGCAGCAACTGGACGCCGTCACACGTAAACGCAACCTGCGTAATGCCTTTGCCCTGACACCCGAGTGCAAGGTCAACGGCCTGCACCTGGCCTTAGTCGACGATGTGCTGACCACCGGCGCAACGGCCGAACGCCTGGCGCGGCTATTAATCAAGGCTGGGGCGAGCAGAGTCGATGTGTACTGCCTGGCACGCACGCCAAAGCCGGGGGATTAAGCTGCGCCCGAAGCCTAGATAAGCGCAGCGCAATCCGGGTCAGCACGTCCAGACTGCGCCAAGGCTTATCTGGCTACGTACGACCCCTGACGGCACCGGGCTTGAGCGGACTCGTGGTGATGGGTATCGCTGCGCTCAACGCCATCCTACACAGCGCTCAAACACCGCCCGCCCTTGCAGAAGCGCTACACTCTGCGGCCAACCTGCCGGAGTCGCCCATGTCCCATCCATTTGCCGCACTCACGCCTGACCTGGTGCTGGATGCCGTGGAGAGCCTCGGCTACCTCAGCGATGCCCGTGTACTGGCGCTGAACAGTTATGAAAACCGCGTGTATCAGGTGGGCATCGAGGACGAAACACCGCTGATCGCCAAGTTCTACCGCCCGGATCGTTGGACCGATGAAGCGATTCGCGAGGAACACAGCTTCAGCTTCGAACTGGCCGAATGCGAGGTGCCGGTGGTCGCGCCGCTATCGCGCGATGGCGAAACGCTGTTCAGTTATGCCGGTTTTCGCTTTGCCCTGTTTCCGCGGCGGGGTGGTCGCGCACCGGAGCCGGGCAACCTTGATCAACTCTATCGCCTCGGCCAACTGCTCGGCCGCCTGCATGCCGTCGGCTCGCTCAAGCCCTTTGCTCATCGCGAAGCGTTGCAAGTGAGCAACTTCGGCCACGCTTCACTGGCCACGTTGCTGGATGGCAACTTTATTCCGCGCAGCCTGCTGCCCGCCTACGAGTCGGTGGCGCGCGACCTGCTCAAGCGCCTGGACACCTTGTTTGCCGCCAACCCGGTAAAGGCGATTCGCCTGCACGGCGATTGCCATCCCGGCAACCTGCTGTGCCGCGACGACACCTTCCACATGGTCGACCTCGACGACTGCAGGATGGGCCCGGCAGTGCAGGACTTGTGGATGATGCTCGCCGGTGAACGCCACGAACGCCTCGGCCAACTGTCGGAGCTGATGGACGGCTATCAGGAGTTTCACGACTTCAACCCGCGCGAACTGCCGCTGATTGAGGGCCTGCGCACCTTGCGCCTGATGCACTACAGCGCCTGGCTGGCGCGGCGCTGGGACGATCCGGCCTTCCCCATGAGTTTCCCCTGGTTTGGCAGCGAGCGTTACTGGGGCGAGCAGATTCTGATCCTGCGTGAGCAACTGTCGGCGCTGGATGAAGAACCACTCAAGCTGTTTTGACACTGCTTGCGTAGTCCGGATGTAATCCGGGATAGCACTCCCGGATTGCGCCAAGGCTTATCCGGGCTTCAGGGCCAACCACTACAGTTGGCCCTAACCCCGTAACGTCTTTGTGACAGACAAATGGGTTTACCCCTGAAGAAAATCCTGTCCAGCCGGACAAGCCCGTGCCGCGCCGACTAGAATCGCAGGCCTTCCGTTAGCCATCTAAGCAAGGACCCTGCATGGCCACCGCCAACCCGCGTCGTGGGTATATTCTCGGCCTGACTGCCTACATCATCTGGGGCCTGTTCCCGCTCTACTTCAAAGCCATCCAGAGCGTGCCCGCACTGGAAATCATCGTCCATCGTGCGCTCTGGTCGGCGCTGTTCGGTGCGCTGTTGTTGCTGGTGTGGAAGCACCCTGGCTGGCTGCGCGAGCTACTGAACCATCCCAAACGTTTCGCCGTACTGGCTTTGAGTGGCACGCTGATCGCCAGTAACTGGCTGGTGTATGTGTGGGCGGTTAACAACGAGCGCATGCTTGAAGCCAGCCTGGGTTACTACATCAACCCGCTGATCAACGTGCTGCTGGGCATGCTGATTCTCGGCGAACGGTTACGCCGCTTGCAGTGGCTGGCCGTCGCCCTGGCCGCCGTGGGTGTATTGCAGCAACTGTGGCAGGTCGGCAGCTTACCCTGGGTATCACTGGTGCTCGCGCTGACGTTTGGCTTCTACGGGATTATCCGCAAGCAAGCCCCCGTGGCCGCCCTCCCCGGTTTGGTGGTGGAAACCTGGCTGCTGCTGCCCTTAGCCCTGGGCTGGCTGCTGCTGCACCCCGCAGCAATGAGCACTCAAACGGAGTTCTGGAGTACGCCAGAAGCGCTGTGGCTAATCGCTGCCGGGCCGATCACGCTGGTGCCACTGGTGTGTTTCAACGCCGCTGCCCGCCATCTGCCCTACACCACCTTAGGCTTTCTGCAATACCTGGCACCTACCTTGGTGCTGCTGCAGGCGATATTCCTGTTTGGCGAGCATTTCGACCCGAGCACACTGCTGGCCTTTATCTGCATCTGGGCCGGCCTGGCGATTTACAGCGTCGACGCTTGGTTAAGTCTGCGCAAGCGGCAAACTGATCAATAAACAACCAGCTCACTGCAGCACCCTCCCTGACAGGGCTGCAGCCAGTTGCCCCCGGCTTATCCACAGAAGCATCCCCGGCCTTTGTGCACAACCAACAGCCAAGTGGTTAATTTATAAGCAATTAACCAAAAGCCCCGGGACACTATGGCGTGCTCCGGGGCTCCTCATGCTACGCACAGCTTTATCCACAGGACGCGTGGATAACGTCATTTAGGGTTCGACCTGTAGTTTCAGCTCCACCATCAGATCATCCGCCAGGGTTTCCAATTGCGCCTGCAGGTGCTCCAACGTAAGGCTCTGCGGCACACCCAGCAGGGCTTGCGCCTGGAACAGCAATTCACCACTCATGGGCGCGGGCACCACCTCGGTATTCAGGCTCTCAACGTTGACACCGTGACTGCTGAGCAGTCGGGTGATATCACGCACGATACCCGGCCGGTCATTGCCCACCAACTCCAGACGAATGGCCGTCCAGACGACGGAAGGCTCAGCGCCGCCAGCGGCGATCTGTATCCGAATGCCATGACTCTGCAACGCCTCCAGCGCATCAGCCAGCCCAGCATGCGACTCCAACGCCACATCCACCCGCAGAATCCCGGCGAACTGCCCGGCCATACGCGACATGCGGCTTTCCAGCCAGTTGCCGCCATGCTCGCTGATGCACTGGGCGATGCGCTCGACCAGACCGGGTTGATCCTGAGCAATAACGGTCAATACCAGATGATCCATGAACCACTCCTTATTCACTGTTTACTTGAGCGCCAGCCAATAGGTGTAAAACACCTCATCGCGCACATAACCCAATCGCTCATAAAGCGCCTGTCCGGGCAGATTGCTCTTTGCCGTCTCCAACTGCAAACCGCAAGCGCCGGTTGCCTCGGCATGGGCGCGGGCGGCATTCATTAACGCCTCGCCCACACCCTGCCGACGTGCCGCCTCACTGACGTAAAGATCGCTAAGCAGCCAAGCCGGCTGCAACGCCAGCGATGAGAAAAACGCATACAGCTGGACAAAGCCCAGCGCCGAACCTTTGTCATCGCGGGCCAGCAGAATGGTCGAATCGCCGCGCTGCAAACGTGTGCCGAGAAACTCATGCACCTGTGCCTGCGGCTTGCCCACTTCATAAAAGCGCAGATAGTCCGCAAACAGCTCGCTCAAGGGCTGCAAATCCGCAGCCGTTGCAGGCTCAACACGCATAAACTCACCTCTAGAAAGTGGGGTAGGCACCCCAATATGGGCAACAGCTAGCACGCCTATTGTCAGTCTATGTGGTGTAACCGCGTGCGCTAACAATGACTGCAGAGCGCTTCTTGGTCGCGGAGCGACGCACACCCACTGATTTTCCCCGGATCTTGATGTAGTATGCCGCGCCTCGGACTACAAGACTTAAATTCCCGGGTCCGATGCGGCTAAAAGTAGAGCTGAGCAGAGTGAGGCAAGTGATGACTGAACGCGTTCAAGTAGGCAGCCTGCAGGTTGCCAAAGTGCTGTTCGACTTCGTGAATAACGAAGCCATCCCCGGTACCGGCATTGCTGCCGAGACGTTCTGGGCGGGTGCCGAAGCGGTCATCAATGACCTGGCCCCGAAAAACCATGCGCTGCTCGCTAAACGCGACCAGATTCAGGCACAAATCGACGGTTGGCACCAAGCCCGCAAAGGCCAGCCCCACGACGCGGTCGCCTATAAAGCATTCTTGGAAGAAATCGGCTACCTGCTGCCAGAGCCCGCCGACTTCCACGCCACCACAGAAAATGTCGACGAAGAAATCGCCCGTCTGGCCGGCCCGCAGCTGGTCGTACCGGTGATGAACGCGCGCTTTGCGTTGAACGCTTCTAACGCCCGCTGGGGCTCGCTGTACGATGCCCTGTACGGCACCGACGTGATCAGCGAAGAAGGTGGCGCAGAAAAAGGTAAGGGCTACAACAAAGTCCGTGGCGACAAAGTTATCGCCTTCGCGCGCGCCTTCTTGGATGACGCCGCACCGCTTGAAGGCGCGTCCCACGTTGATGCCACCGCCTACACCGTGGTTGATGGCCAGCTCAGCGTGGCGCTGAAAAACGCCAGTCGCACTGGCCTGAAGAACACCGCTCAGTTCATTGCCTTCCAAGGCGATGCTGCGGCACCGACTGCCGTGCTGCTCAAGCACAACGGCCTGCATTTCGAGATTCAGATCGACACCAACACCCCAGTCGGCCAAACCGACGCCGCTGGCGTGAAAGACGTGCTGATGGAAGCCGCGCTGACCACCATCATGGACTGCGAAGACTCCGTTGCCGCCGTGGATGCCGACGATAAAGTCGTGGTCTACAAAAACTGGCTCGGCCTGATGAAGGGCGACCTGGCTGAAGAAGTGGTCAAGGGCGGCACCACCTTCACCCGCACCATGAACCCGGACCGCGTCTATACCAAGGCCGACGGCAGCGAGCTGACCTTGCATGGTCGCAGCCTGCTGTTCGTGCGCAATGTTGGCCACCTGATGACCAACCCGGCGATTCTCGATGCTGCTGGCAACGAAATCCCCGAAGGTATACAGGACGCGCTGTTCACCAGTCTGATCGCCATCCACAACCTGAATGGCAACACCCAGCGCAAGAACACCCGCACTGGCTCGGTTTATATCGTTAAACCGAAGATGCACGGCCCGGAAGAAGTCGCCTTCACCACCGAGATCTTCGGCCGCGTTGAAGACGCACTGGGCTTGCCGCGCAACACGCTGAAAGTCGGCATCATGGACGAAGAGCGCCGCACCACCGTCAACCTCAAGGCGTGCATCAAAGCCGCCAGCGAGCGCGTGGTGTTTATCAACACCGGCTTCCTCGACCGTACCGGTGACGAAATCCACACCTCCATGGAAGCTGGCGCTGTTGTGCGCAAGGCAGCCATGAAAGCCGAGAAGTGGATCAGCGCCTACGAAAACTGGAACGTCGACATCGGCCTGGCAACCGGCCTGCAAGGTCGTGCGCAGATCGGTAAAGGCATGTGGGCCATGCCTGACCTGATGGCCGCGATGGTCGAGCAGAAAATCATGCACCCACTGGCCGGTGCCAACACCGCCTGGGTACCGTCACCGACTGCCGCCGCCCTGCATGCGCTGCACTACCACAAGGTTGACGTGTTCGCTCGTCAGGCCGAATTGGCCAAGCGTGAGCGCGCGTCGCTGGACGACATCCTGAGCATTCCGATGGCCCAAAACACCAACTGGACGCCGGAAGAAGTTCAGAACGAACTGGACAACAACTCGCAGGGCATCCTCGGCTACGTGGTGCGCTGGATCGACCAAGGCGTGGGTTGCTCCAAAGTACCGGATATCAATGATGTCGGCCTGATGGAAGACCGCGCCACCCTGCGTATCTCCAGCCAACTGCTGGCCAACTGGCTACGTCACGGCATTGCCACTGAAGAGCAGATCGTGGCCAGCCTCAAGCGCATGGCTCCAGTGGTTGACCGTCAGAACGCAGCGGACCCGCTGTACCGTCCGCTGGCACCGAACTTCGACAGCAACATCGCCTTCCAGGCGGCGCTGGAGTTGGTGGTTGAAGGTGCCAAGCAGCCCAACGGCTACACCGAGCCAGTTCTGCACCGCCGCCGCCGCGAGTTCAAAGCGGCCAACGGGCAGTGATGTAGTACCGCAGTCGATATAAACCGCCCCTAGGGGCGGTTTTTTTGCGTCGCCGAAAGGCTTTAGGTCTGAAATAAACACGTTTTGTCAGACAAAAAAGCGCAAAGTGCGACGTCATTGGCTATAGAAATAGGTAGGCCCGCCGAAAGCATAAATGGTCACACAGAAAAATATGACCGCAAGATGACCGCATAGCCGCCCATGTTCACAATGTGGACTGATGCATCCTGAATTCATAGAATAAGTGCAACGCTTGAAACGATAGGCAGAGGGCCAGCCACCGGTAGAATCCAGGCTCTCACACCAAAGGATTCAAGC
>LNFM01002266.1_pt1 | contig 40681 bp, 36 predicted proteins | sample 596031 | NCBI WGS metagenome assembly LNFM01 (sample SAMN04254537, study PRJNA301005) | activated carbon metagenome | isolation source: dual media filters at the Ann Arbor, Michigan drinking water treatment plant | place: USA: Ann Arbor | reverse complement strand
CGCGGCGTGTGGAGCGCGCGAGGTTGGACATGAACTCCATCTTCAGCGTGCGCTCGACGCCTTCCAGCGCCTCCTTCTGCACATTCTCCATGCGCAGCATGCGCATCACGACTTCCATGGCGAAGCCGTCGGGCAGGATGGAGAGCACGCGCGCCGCGTGGTCGGGCTTCACCTTGGTCAGCACCACGGCGACAGTCTGCGGGTATTCGTTCTTCAGGTAGTTCGCCAGCACCGTCTCATTCACATTGCCCAGCTTGTCCCACATGGTGCGGCCCGCCGGGCCGCGGATCTCCTCCATGATCTGCGCCACGCGATCGGGCGAGAGGGTCTTCAGCAGCATGCGCTCCGTCGTCTCGAAGGAGCCGATGAGATGCCCGGCCTGGCCCAGCTGCCCCGCGAATTCATCACAGATGGATTCGACCACATGGGCGGGCACGGTGCCGAGCTGCGACATGGCGTGGGAGAGATCACGGATCTCATCCTCATGCATGCGGGCGAAGAAGCGCGTCGCGTATTCCTCGCCCATGGCGAGCATCAGGATCGCGGCCTTTTGCGGGCCACGCAGGGGCTTGCTGCCGCTCATGAAACATCCTCCGGGGTGAGCCAGCGGCGGACGGTGAGCAGCGCCTGGTCCGGGCTCTCATCCACCAGCTTGGTGATGCGGGCGATGGAGGAGGCACGCATCTGCCCCTGCACATGCGCCAGGTGGATCATGCGCTCCTCCTCGGTGTCGCCCTCGCCGGTCAGCAGCCCGGCAGGGCTGGCGCCCGGCGGCAGGGCGGGATCGCCCGGGCGTGCGGCGATGCCGGGCACGCCGCCGGAGGCGGCCAGCGCCGCCGCATCGGCGCCGCCCGCGCCGGCCAGCGCCGGCGTCGGGTTCAGCGAGAGCGAGAGCTTGCGCGCCACCGGCCGCGCCACCAGCAGCAGCGTCAGCAGGATCAGCAGGCCGATCACCGCCGTCTCCAGCAGCCGCGCCATCACCGCCTGCGGGATGTCGAGGCCGAGCATCCCCGTCTCGCGCGGGGCTTCCTCGGGGTCGGCGAAGCGCATGGAGACGACTTCCACGCGGTCGCCCCGCTGCTCGTTGAAGCCGACCGCGTTGCGCACCAGCCCGGCGATGCGCGCCAGCTCCTCCGGCGTGCGCTCGCGCTTGGTCGCGGGGCCATCGGGGCGCGGCTCCGTCACGCCATCGACCAGCACGGCGACGGTCAGGCGGCGCGTCGTCGGGTGTTCGCGCAGCACATTGCGCACGGTGCGGCCGATCTCGAAATTCGTCGTCTCTTCCTGACGGCTTTCCTGGTTGCCGCCCGCGCCGCCGCCGGCCTCGGCCCCCGGCAGGTTGTTGCCCACGCCGACGGCGCCCGCCTCCTGGCTGCGGCTGGTCTCGGTGCTGGATTGCGTGCTGCGCGGCACCTGGTTCTCGGGATCGAAGCGCTCCTCGCGCGTTTCCACTCGATCGAAATCCATTTCCAGCGCGACTTCGGCGCGCACGCGGCCCGGGCCCAGCACCCTCTCCAGCATTTCCTCGACGGCGCGGGAAAGCCGGGCCTCCTGGCCGCGCCGGAGCTCCTCCTGGGTTTGGGCGCCGGCCGGGCCGCTCAGCGCCTGGCCGCCGCGCGCCAGCAATTCGCCGCGGCTGTCCACGATGGAGACGTTCTGCGCCCTGAGCCCCGGCACGGCGGCGACGACGAGGTGCAGCACCGCCTGCACCCCTTCGCGGTCCAGGCGTTGCGCGCCCTGCATGGTGAGCAGCACGCTGGCCTGCGCATCGGCCCGCTCGCGGGAGAAGGCTTCGCGCCGCGGCAGCACCAGGTGCACGCGGGCGGCGCGCACGCCGGAGAGGCCGCGGATGCTGCGGGCCAATTCGCCCTCCATGGCGCGCAGGCGGTTCATTTCCTGCTGGAAGGGCGTGGTGGTCAGGCTCTCATTGCGGTCGAAGAGCTCATTGCCGATGGAGCCGCCGGCGGGCAGCCCTTCCCGCGCCAAGGCGAGGCGCAGGCGCGGCACATCCTGCGCTGGCACCAGCACCTGCGTGCCGCCGGCAGCGAGGCGATAGGGCACACGCTGGCGTTCGAGGGCGGCGACCACGGCCCCCGCATCGCGCGTTTCAAGATCGCCATAGAGCAGGCCCATGGGTGGCGTGCCCGCCCGCAGGACCAGGAAGCCGATCAGCCCCAGGACCCCGATGCCGATTCCGGCCAGCGCCAGCAGCTGCACCCGGCCCAGCCCCCGCAGCTGGCCGATCAGATTTTGCATGGCACCATTCCGCACAGCGCCTTGCGACCCAACATCCTGCCTCTCCCGGAGGCGCGTCCTGCGCCCTGGGCAGAAAATGCCGCATGCCGCGTTGCGAAAGACTTAACGCCGCACCCGGATTACGGCGCGGCCAATCCGCGCAGCCTGTCGAAGTTCACCGAGAGCGCGCCGAGGCTCAGGCGCACCTCGCCTTCGCGCCGGTCCACCGCGGTGGCGCGGGCCAGCACGCCGGCCTGCAGCGGCGCCGTGGTGCCATCACCGCGGATGCCGGTGATGGTGAAGCGATAGGCGCCATCGGCCAGCTGCGCGCCCCCCGCGTCCTTCCCGTCCCAGCTCCAATTCGTCGTCGCACTGCCGAGCGCCACCTCGGCGCGGCGCAGCAGGCGGCCGCTGGCATCCTGCACGCTGATCTCGGCCCGCCGCGCCTCGCCCGCCGCCGGCAGGCGCAGCTGCGCCTGGCTGCCTTGCAGCGCGAGCTGGTCGCTCTCCACCTCCACCACGCGGCCCATCAGCGGCGCGGCGGAGACCAGCTGGTTGCCCTGCTCCACGCTCAGCAGCCGCTCGAGATTGGTGTTCACCTTGATCTGCTGCTCGACGGAGGCGAATTGCACCAGCTGCTCCGTCATCTGGTTGGCGTCCATCGCATTGGTCGGGTCCTGGTTCTGCAACTGCGTGGTCAGCAGCGTCAGGAAGGTGTTGAAATCGGCGCCGATGCCGGGGGTGCTGTTCGTGCGCGTGGTGGCGTTTGCCGCGCCCGCCGCTGTTGCGCTGATGCTGCCGCTCATGGGGTTCTCCGTTGCGTCAGATGTTGAGGTCGAGCAGCCCGCGTTGTGCGCGGGCGGGTGGGGGTGTTTCGGTCTCGGCCTGGGCGCCGGGGCGGTTCCGCCCGCCACGGGTTGCGCCGGCCCGCGCCTCACTTTGGGAGCGCTGGTCGCTGCCGCCGGATTGCGGGCTCAGCGTGAATTCGATGCCCTTCGCTTCCACCCGCAAGCCGGCATCGCTGAGGCTGCGGTCCAGCTCCTGCCGGTCCCGCAGCAGAAGGGCCAGGGTTTCCGGGCGCTCGGCCGTCACGCGCACGCTGTGGCCATCGCCCTCGCGCTGCACGCGGATCTCCACGCGGCCGAGCTCCACCGGGTCGAGCGAGAGCTTGAAGCCATTGGCGGCACCCGGGCTGAAGGCCAGGGCGATGGCGATGGGGGCCACCTGGCGCATCGGCGTGGAGGGTGCGGGTGGAGCCGGGGCGGGGGCTTCGGCGGGGCGCGGTGTGGCGGCGGCAGGCTCCAGCCCCCAGCCGGGGATGGGCGAGGGGGGCGGGCCGGCCGGCGGCGAGGGGGCGGCGGGGGGCGCCACGGCGTGGCGCGGCTCGGGCGGGGCCGCCGGGAAGGCGGTGCTTTCGAGCGGGGCCTCCGGCACCGGGGCCGCCTCGGGCGGCGCCTCCGCAACCAGTTGCGTGGGCTCCGGCGTGGCCGATTGCCCGCCGCGGATGGGGGGGGCAGCGGCTTCGGCGGGGCTGCTGGGCCGCGCATGGGGTGACGCGCCAAGTTGCGCGCTGATCGCTGCGCTGGTCGCCACACTGGTCGGTGTGGCGGCTGGCGCCGCGGCGCTGTCCGGGGCTGGGGCGGAGGCTTCCTGCGGCTCTGCCCTGACCATTTCTGGCGCCGGGATCGCGCGGGTTGGCGTGGCGGCGCGCGGCGGCGGGCTGGCGGCGGCCAGGCTCGGTGGCGGAGCCTGGGGCGGGCTGGGCGGCGGCGGCAGGAGTGCGGCGAGAAGCGCCTCGGGCAGTGATTCGGGCTCGGTCGGTTCGGGGGCGGTCTGGTTAGCTTCAGTCGGCGGCGGCGCCTCGGCCGGAGGTGGCTCCGTGCTCGCGATGGTCTCCGGCGGAAGGGCCGCTTCTTCCAGGTGGTCGGCAGCGGCTTCGGCCTCGACCGCGGTGACCGGCGGGGTGGCGATGGGGGCCGCCTGGGCCAGGATTGGGTTCGGGCCTGGCAAAGGCGAGGGCGGCGCCGGAACCGGGCTGTTCGCCACGGCCGGAAACTCCAGCACGGGCTCGGCCGGGGTGGCATCCGGCGCTTCAACCAGGACGGGCGGCTCGGGGAGGGGCGCCAGAGCCACGGGGCTCGACCTTGGCAGAGGCGGTACCTCCGACGGAAGCGCGACGGGGGCGTCCGGCGGGGCGGCCAGCGGTGGCGTCGGCGTGGCGGCCGCAATGGGCTGCACCGGGGGCGTTGCCGGCAGGGTGGCCTGAGGCGCTGGCGCGGGGATGACGGGCAGGGGCATCGCCAGGTTGGCAGGCGTCGGGCCGGGTGGGGTTGCCGGCGCGGGAGACGGCATGTTGGCCGGGCTTGGCAGCAGGGCGATGGCCTCGGTCGGCCCTACCACGGGCGGGCCGTGCTGTGGCGCGGGGGGCGCGCCAACGCCCAACACCGGCGCGCCCAACACTGGCCCGCCCAACACTGACCCGCCCAACACTGGCCCGCCCAACGCCGGCCCGCCCAACACTGGCCCACCCAACACTGGCCCGCCCGGCACCACCGGCGCCAGGCTGCGCTGCAACGCCTCCAGGAAGCCTGCCTCCGCGCCAGGCTCCGGCGCTGGGGCCAGGCCGGCGCCCAGCCCCAGTCCCGGCACAGGCCCAGGCATCGGCGCGGGCGCAAGGCCGATGGGAAAGCCGCCATCCATGCCGATCAACTCCTGCCAGGCGGGGCCCCATGCCCCGGCTGCCGGCCCCCAGGGCCCGGCCAGGGGGCTCAGCAAGGGGCGGGCCAGCGCCGGCAGCCCGCCCACCCGGCAAGCCGCGCCCGGCATGCGGCAGCCCTGGCCCGGAGCCGGCAGGTTTTGCCGCGCGGCACCCCCCAAATCCTCCACAAAACCCCTGGCACGCATCCTGCGTGAAGCGCGCAGCCCCGAATCCCTCGGGACCCCGGATCAGGCAACGGAGACCTCCCCATGTCGCTCTTTGGCGCGATGACCACGGCGATTTCAGGCCTCAACGCGCAGTCGCGCTCGCTCGGCCATATCTCCGACAATCTGGCGAACAGCCAGACCACCGGCTTCAAGCGGATCGATTCCAACTTCACCGATCTGGTGACGCAATCCAGCTCCAGTTCCCACTCGCCGGGCTCCGTCATCGCCCGGCCGGACTTTACCAATACGGTGCAAGGCACGGTGGAGCAGACGGAAAACCCGCTCGGGCTCGCCATCGGGGGCCAGGGCTTCTTCAGCGTCGCGCAGTCGCGCGGCAGCGCGGGTGGCCTGCCGGTCTTCGACGAGCGGCAATTCTACACCCGCGCCGGAGATTTCCGGATGGATCGCGACGGCTACCTGGTGAACGGCTCCAACTATTTCCTGCAAGGCTGGCCGGTGGATGGCGAAGGCGTGGTGGACCGCACCACCCTGGCCCCCGTGCGCGTCAGCCAGCAGGTGTTCAACCCCATCGCCACCTCGACCATCGAGATGGCGGCCAACCTGCCCGCGATCGACCCGCCGGCGACCCCGGCCGATGCAAGGACCTTCAGCACGCAGATCCAGGTCTATGACCAGGTGGGCAACCGCAACCCCATCACCCTGACCTTCACGCAGATGACCGATGGCACGCCCCGCGGCTGGAACATGACCGTCACGCCCAACCCTGTCGTCGGCGGCGTGGATGTGCCGATCATCTTCGGCACCAATGGCACGATCGAGAGTTTCAACGGGGTGGCCGGCCTCGCCAACACCGCCGTGGAATTTCCCTTCGACATGAATTTCGGCCTGGACAACCAGGCGATCACGCTCGGCCTCGGCCGCTTCGGCGTGGCGCAGGGCATCACGCAATATGCGGGCAAGGATTTCTCGCTGCGGAACATCTCGCAGAACGGTGTGCCGCCCGGCGGCTATTCCGGCCTGGCCGTGCGTGAGAATGGCGACATCGCGGTGAACTACGACAATGGGCAGTCGCGTATCGTGGCGCGGGTGCCGCTCGTCTCCTTCAGCGATGCCGACAAGCTGCAACGCCTCGACGGCCAGGGCTTCATGCGCACCATCGAAAGCGGTGAGGCGCAGGTGACCGATGTGGCGAGCAATGGCGTGGGCAAGCTCGTCGTCGGCGCCCTGGAGAAATCCAACGTGGATATCGGCACGGAGTTCACCAAGCTGATCGTGGCGCAGCGCGCCTATACGGCGAACACCAGGCTCGTCACCACGGCCGACGAGATGCTCCAGGACACGATCAACATGAAGCGCTGACGCCGGGGCACGATGAAACGCTGAACCCGCCATGAGCCTCGACCTTGCCCTGGGCATCGCCCGCAGCGGCCTGCAGGCCACGCAGCGCGCGCTTGCCCATGTCTCGCAGAACATCACGAATGCGGAGACGCCGGGCTATACGCGCAAGACCGCCGCCGCGGAATCCCGCACCGCGGCCGGCATGCCGCTCGGCGTGCGGCTCACCGATGCGCGGCGCGAGGTGGACCAGGCCCTGCTGAACGAGCGCGACGCCCGCGGTGGCGAGGCAGCGGCCGCCGGCGTGCGCGAGCGCCTGCTCTCGGGCATCGAGGCGATGCACGGCACGGCCGGCGCCGGCGAGAATCTGGGCGATGCCGTCGCCGCCTTCCAGTCCAGCCTGACCAGCCTGCGCAGCGCCCCGGGCGAGCCTGGCCTGCAACGCGCGGCGCTGGATGCGGCGCGCGAGGTCACGGCCCGCTTCCAGGATGTGGCCGGCGCCGTCAGCGCCGCCCGGCAGGAGGCGCATGACGGCATGGTGCGCGAAGTGGCGCAGGTGAATGCCGGCCTCAGGGACATCGCGCAGCTCACCATCGCCATCCGGGGCGACCGCTCGCGCGGGCTCAGCACCGCCGATCTGGAGGATCAGCGGGACCTGGCGCTCGGCAAGCTTTCGCAAAGCCTGCCGGTGCAGTCCTTGCACCAGGCGGATGGCGGGCTCGTGCTGCTCTCCAGGGGTGGATTTGCCCTTCCGCTCGAGACGGAGGGCGATGCCTTCTCGGCCAGCATCGCCGATCTTGGCCCCAGTTCGTTTCATGGCAGTGGTGGCGACATCCCGCCCATCCTGCTGGGCGGCGCCGATGTGACGCGGCAATTGGGCGGCGGGCGGCTCGGCGAATATGTCGCGCTGCGCGATGCCACCCTGCCGCGCTACCAGGCGGAGCTGGACCTCGCCGCCGCCACGCTGGCCGTGCGCTTCGACCAGCAGGGGCTACGCCTTTTCACCGGCCGGGATGGGCAGGTGCCCGACACCAGCCTGCCCTACAGCGATGCCGGCAGCGGCCAGGTGGGCTTCGCGCAGCAGATCCGCGTGAACACGGCGGTGGCCGGCAATGCGGGGCTGCTGCGCGATGGCACGCATGCGGTCGTGAATGCGCCTGGCGGCGCAACTGCCTTCACGCCCAATCCGCCCGATGGCCCGGCGGGCTTCGCGACCCTGCTGGACCGCGTGATCAACCACAGCCTGGGCGATACCGTGCGCGAGGGCGTGACCTGGCCGCCCATCGCTTCCGGCGGAATCGGGCCGGATGGCAGCCTCAGCTCGCCCTTCATCCCGCCGCGCACCATCGGCGACTACGCCGCCACCATCACCGGCGTGCAAAGCGGCGACCGCGCCGCCGCCACCGCCGCGCGGGAACGCGCCGAGGGGCTGAAGGCCGGCATGGATGCCCGCTTCCAGCGCGAATCCGGCGTGGACCCGGATGCCGAGATGGCGGCGCTGATCCGCCTGCAGAATGCCTATGCCGCCAATGCCCGCGTGCTGAACACCGCCCAGCAGATGTGGGAACAGCTGCAATCCATCGGACGATGACAGGAGGCTGATGCACCATGTCGAGCATCGAGATGTTCCATCGCCTGACCAGCGAGACAGCGCAGTTGCGCGCGCGGCGCGACGACTTCATGCGCCAGGCCACCACCGGCATGAAGACCGACCGCATCGGCGACCTCGCACCCGAGATTCCGCGCGCCGTCTCGCTGCGCGGCGAGATCGGCCGGCGCGAGGTCTATGGCAAGGCGATGGACCAGGCGCTGGGCCGCACCACGGTGATGCAGGACAGCCTGGACCGCCTCACCGAGATCGCCCGGGAATTCCGCACCAAGGCGGCCACGCGCATCACGGCGGGCGACCCCGGCTCGTTGATGACGGTGCAGAGCGATGCGCGCGCGGCGCTGACCGAGGTGGCGCACCTGCTGAACACGCGCCATGCTGGTGAGTTCCTGTTCGGCGGCAGCGACATGGGCCGCCCACCCATCCCGGACCCCGAGGGCCTGGCCACCGGCCAGATGGCGCAGGACATTGCGGCCGAGGTGGCGGCCCTGCCCACCCAGGGGGTTGCCGCCACCCTGGCCGCCACGCGCGGCATCGCGCAGAGCAACACGGCGGGCGTCACCCCCTTCTCGGATTTTCTCACCGCCGATGCGCTGCTGCCGCCGGAGCAGCAGGAGGCGCGGCGCGGCGTGCCGGCGTCCGATGGCCAGGTGATCGGCTACGGCATCATCGCCGGTCGCAACGCCGCTGCGGTGAGCCAGGGCGAGACCACCGGCAGCTGGGCGCGCGACCTGATGCGCAACCTGATGAGCCTGGCCGCCCTCAAGCCCGAGCAGATGAGCGATCGCCAGACCTTCGACAGCTTCATCGGCACGCTGCGCGATGGGCTCTCCTCGGCCGAGCTGGCGCTGGGCGAGGAGGCCGGCGCGCTGGGCCTGGTCGAGGCGCGGATGGAGGCGACGCAGCGGCGGCATGACAATCTCTCCGCCGCGCTGGGCCAGCAGCTTTCCGACATCGAGGAGGTGGACGTGGCCGATGTGCTGACGCGGATGCAGGCCACCCGCACGGCGCTGGAGGCAAGCTACCGCGCCATCGGCGCGCTGGGCGAGCTCAACCTCGCGAATTTCCTGCGCTGAGCGGGGCCCCTCTTCAAGCCACGTTAACCGCGGCCGAGCATGATGCGGGCATGCCCAGAGAAACCGGGCATCGGAGGAACGGTTCGGAGCCATGAGGGCCTGGGCCGACCGCCATTCTCCCAAGGGCTTTCCCGGGGGGGCCATGGCGCATTTCCTGCCGACCGAAGCTGAAGGGAATAAAACATGTCCACGCTCGTGTTGGAGCTGCGTCAGGGTGACCTGATGGTGGTGAATGGGGCGCCGATCCGGTTCCGCAACCGCACGCGGATCGAGCTGGCGGCGAAGGCCCGCTTCCTGTTCGGCAAGCAGATCATGGCGCCCGAAAGCGCGAATACCCCCGCCCGCCGCATCTATTTCGCCTTGCAGACCGCCTATATCGGCACGGAGCAGGAGCGCGAGCCCGGCCTCGTCTCCGCCCGCGAACTCATCCGGGACTTCATGGAGGCCACCACCTCGGTCCTCGTCCGCGAAATGCTGGCGCGCGCCATGGAGGCGGCGGAGGAGGATGATTGCTACCTGGCGCTGAAGATCGCCCGCCGGGTGATGCGCCATGAGGAGGAGGTGCTGGGCATCGCGCCCTTGGCCGCACCCCGGCGCGAGGCGTCGGACGGCTTCGGCCATGGCTGATGCCGCGGCCGCCGTCGCCGCCTTCCGCCGGGTGCTGAGGCCCGGCGAGGAAGAGCGCGCGCTCGGCCGCATTGCCACCGAACCCCAGCAGAAGCGCGCCATGGAGCAGTTCCAGCGCGCCGTGGACCGTGCCCCGGATGTGAAGGCCGCGCTGCGCGATCCGCGCGTGTTGCAGGTGATCACCACGGCACTCGGCATCCCCGAGGGTGCCAGCCAGGCCGGGCTCGCCACGCGCGTGCTGCTCTCGGACCTGCGCGATTCCAGGAGCCTGGCCAATACGCTGGGGGACAAGCGCTGGAAATCGGCGGCGGAGACGCTCCAGCTCGCCAGCCGCGGCATCGCCGCCCTGCGTGACCCGCAATTGCAGGCGGGCCTGGGGGATGGGCTGCGGCGCGCGCAATGGAACCAGAACCTGGAGAAGGAGCAGGTGGGCCTCGGCGATGCCGTGCTCTTCCGGGAGCGTGCGACGGCGGTGGACAACAACATCTACGCCGTGCTGGGCGATCCCATCATCCGCCGCGTCGTCACCGGCGCGCTGGGCCTGCCGCCGCAGATCGCCATCCAGTCGGTCGAGGCGCAGGCGCGGGCCGTCAGTGCGCGGCTCGACATCCGCAAGCTGGAGGACCCGAAGGAGGTGCAGCGCCTGGCGGAGCGCTACCTGATGAACCGCGCCAATGAGAATGCCGCCACGCGGGGCGTAAATCTCCTGGCCCGGTTCGGCTTTCCGCCCGGCGGATTTTCCGCCTGAGGCCTCAGCCGCCGGTGATCTGCGCCCGGCGATAGGCGCGCAACTGCGCCTCGGTGGGCGTGCTGCGCGCGAGCTTGCCGGCGGAATCCAGGAATTCCATCACCACCACGCCCAGCGCCGGGTCCAGCCGCAGGCGCGGATTGGGGCCGATGGGTGGTGCGGCGGGCGGGGCTGGCGCGGCCTGATCCTCCGGCCGGTTCACGGGTTTGGCGGGCAGGCCGGTGGGCAGGTAGGTGGTGATCGGATTCATGCGCGCGTCTCTGATGCGTCCGAGGGATCGTCCCAGAAACCACGCCGAGGGTTAACGCTCCGTGAAGCCCACTCTTTACCCCGCCGCGCGCGCCACCGGTGCCCAGCGCGCCGTCTCCTCCACCACGAAAGCCAGCATCTGGGCGCCCGAGAGGTTGCCCAGCGAGGCCAGGCCCAGCGCATCCATGCGTTCGCGCACCATGGCCTCCTGCATCGCGGCCTGGCAGACCTCGTTGATGCGGGCGGCGATGGCGGGGGGGAGGCCAGCGGGGCCGGCCAGCAGGAACCAGTTATTCGCCACCACCGAGGGGAAGCCCGATTCGCGCACCGTCGGCACATTCGGGAAGATCCCGATGCGCTCTGCGCTGGTGAAGGCCAGCGCCCGCAACGCACCCTGGCGAACCGAGCCCGCATGCGCGCCGATCGTATCCCAGAGGGAGGAGGTGTCGCCCGAGAGCACCGCCGCCTGCGCCTCGGGCGCGCCGCGGAAGGGGACGTGCAGCAGCCGCACACCGACCGCCTGCTCGAACAGCATTCCCGCGAGATGGCCGATGGAGCCGGCGCCGGAATTGCCGAAGCTGATCCCCTCGGGCCGCGCGCGGGCGGCGGCGGCATAGTCCTGGATCGTCTGGTAGGGGCTTTGCGTGCGTACCGCGCAGACGATGGGCGCGCCGCCGAACATGGTGATGTAGGTGAAGCTCTCGGGCCGATAGGCGATGTTCGCCATCAGCGTGGGCGCGACGGTGAGCGGGCCGGTGTTGGTGATCAGCAGCGTATGCCCGTCCGGCGCCGCGGCGGCCGCCTGCGCCGTGCCGACCGAACCGCCGGCGCCGGGCCGCGCCTCCACCACGAAGGGCTGGCCGAAGGCGCGCTCCAGCCGCTCGCTCATCAGGCGCATCACCACATCGGTGGTGCCACCGGGGGAATAGGGGTTGATGACGCGCACCGGACGGCTGGGCCAGGCGGGCTGGGCCGAGACGGCGACGGGCGCAGCGAGCACGGTGCCCAGAATCAGGCGGCGGGACAGAGGCACGGGGTCACTCCTGCACAAGGGGACGGCAGATTCGCGGCGAATGCGACGCGCGGAGGGGGCAGGTGCGAGATTTATGCCAGGGGATCGCGGGTGCCGCCCCTTGGGCATGCCGGCAGAACACGGGCTTCCTGCACCTTCGATCCCTTGGGTGGCGCCGGCCCTCGCAATCCAGGCGGCGTTTCGCTAGATCAGTCCCGAGAAAAAGATTTCCGGCGGAGACCATCCATGTTTGCAGCCCCTCGCCGCGCCCTGCTGGGTGCCGGCCTTGCCCTCGCCACGCCCAGCCTGGCTCCCACCCAGGCCCGCGCCCAGGTGGTGCCGCGCAATGCGCGCATCGTCATCGGCTTCCCGGCCGGCGGCAGCTCGGACATCGTGGCCCGGCTCTATGCCGAGCGGCTGCGCGGCGTCTTCGCGCCGAATGTCATTGTGGAGGGCCGGGTGGGCGCGGCCGGCCGCATCGCGGTGGAATTCGTGCGCGATGCCGACAAGGACGGCACCACCTATCTGCAGACGCCGGCCTCGATGCTGACCCTGCAACCCCACATCTTCCCGCGCGATGTGCGCTATGATGCCCTGACCGATTTCATCCCGGTCAGCACGGTCTGCACCTTTCCCTTCGCCTTCTGCATCCCGATGTCGCACCCCGCGCGCAGCCTGGCGGAATTCGGCGCCTGGGCGCGGGCGCAGCCGAATGAGATCCCCTTTGCTTCGCCGGCCGCCGGGGCCTCGCCGCATTTCATGGGGCTGATGCTGGCCCAGGCGCTGGGCATCCGCATGACGCATGTGCCCTATCGCGGCGCGGTGCCCGCCGTGCAGGATTTGATCGCCGGGCGGCTCAATGCCTTCATGGGCGTGCTGGGCGATGTCTCGCCGCAGAATGGCGTGGGGCTGCGCATGCTGGCCGTCTCCTCCGCCGCGCGGAACCCGCGCTTCCCGGATGTGCCGACCTTCCACGAGCTGGGCTATCCCGCGCTGACCAAGGATGAGTGGTTCGGCGCGCTGCTGCCGGCCGGCACGCCGGCGCCCGTGGTGCAGGGGCTGTTCAACGCCATCACCCAGGTGGGCGGCACGCCCGAGATGCGCGCCGCGCTGGAGCGGCTGGATTTCAACGCCGCCACCTCGGAGAGCCCGGCCGTCTTCGCCGCGCGCATCCGCACCGAGCGCGAGGAATGGGGGCCGATCGTCCGCGCCTCCGGCTTCACGCCGGAGTGAGGCACCCTGCCGCCAGCGCCGCGAAGGCGCGGGCGCGGTGGCTGTGGCAGGCCTTCTCGGCGGGGCTCATCTCGCCGAAGGTCAGGGCAACGCCGTCGGGAATGAACATCGGGTCATAGCCGAAGCCCTGGGCGCCGCGCGGCGGGCGCACCCAATGGCCATCGCAGCGGCCTTCGAAGGCCTCGGTGTGGCCGTCGGGCCAGGCCAGCACCAGCACCGCCACGAAGGCGCAGCGGCGGCGTGCGCTGCCATCCTCGGCCGCGATGCGGGCCATGGCGGCGGCATAATCGCGCGTGCCATCGGGCCGCATCGCCCAATCCGCCGTATAGACACCGGGTGCGCCGCCCAGCGCCGCGACGGCGAGGCCGCTGTCATCGGCCAGGGCGGGCAGGCCGGTCACCCGGGCGGCGGCCAGCGCCTTGATGGCGGCATTCTCGATGAAGGTCGCGCCCGTCTCGGCGGGCTCGGGCAGGCCGAGCGCGCCGGCTGAGACCAGCTCCAGGCCGAAGGGGGCCAGCAGCGCGGAGAATTCGCGCAGCTTCCCCGCATTGTGGCTGGCGAGAACCAGCCGGCCTGGAGCGAGTTTCCTCACAGCCCGACAGCAGCCCTCTGCGCCCCGACCAGCTTCGCCACGCCATCGCGCGCCATGTCCAGCATGGCCAGGAACTGCGCCTCGGAGAAAGGCGCGCCCTCGGCCGTGGCCTGCACCTCGATCAGGTTGCCATTGCCGGAAAGCACGAAATTCGCATCCGCATCGGCCGTGCTGTCCTCGGCATAGTCGAGGTCGAGGATCGCCTCGCCGCCGGCGATGCCGCAGGAGATGGCGGCGACGTGGTCGGTCAGCGGGATGCTGCTCATGATGTTGTTGCGCTTGGCGTGCTGGAAGGCCAGGTGCAGCGCGACCCAGGCGCCGGTGATGGCGGCGCAGCGGGTGCCGGCATCGGCATTGATCACGTCGCAATCCAGCGTCACCGTCATCTCGCCCATCGCCTTGCGGTCGGTCACGGCGCGGAGCGAGCGGCCGATCAGGCGCTGGATTTCCTGCGTGCGGCCGGATTGCTTGCCGCGCGCCGCCTCACGGTCGCCACGGGTGTGGGTGGCGCGGGGCAGCATGCCGTATTCGGCGGTGACCCAGCCCAGGCCCTGGTTGCGCATGAAGGGCGGCACGCGAGTTTCCAGGCTGGCGGCGCAAAGCACCTCGGTATTGCCCATGCGGATCAGGCAGGAGCCTTCGGCATGCTTGGCGATGCCGGTTTCGATGGAGATGCTGCGAAGGGCGTCGGGCGCGCGGCCAGAAGGACGTAAGGTTGGGCGCATGTGGGGCAATCCTCTGGGTTTCTGGGGCCGCAATAGGCAAAGCGACGCCCGCTGACCAGGGGCGGCGGAAGGGAAAGGTTGACCTATGCCCCCCGGATAACCAAGCTATCGAAAGCGATGCACACCCCCATCAAGTCACCTCTCTTCGCGGTGCCGAGTATCGCCACCAGCGCCCTCGACCCCCGCTCAACCGCCGTGCTGCGCGAGCTGGTGGAGGTGTATGTCGCGACGGGCGAGCCCGTGGGCAGCCGCACCCTCTCGCGCCGCCTGCCGCTGAACCTCTCGCCCGCCTCCATCCGCAACGTCATGGCCGATCTGGAGGAAGCCGGGCTGCTCTACGCCCCGCACACCAGTGCCGGGCGGTTGCCGACGCAGCAGGGGCTGCGGCTCTTCGTGGACGGCCTGCTGGAATTCGGCGACCTGGGCGAGGAGGAGCGGGCCGAGATCGCCGCCCGCTGCGCCGCCCATGGCCGCTCCCTCCAGGACACGCTGGCCGAGGCGGGGCAGATGCTCTCGGGCCTGGCCGGCGCGGCCGGCCTCGTGGTCGCCCCCAAGGGCGAGGCGCCGCTGCGGCATATCGAATTCGTGCCCCTGGGCCCCGGCCGCGCCCTGGTGGTGCTGGTGCAGGGCGATGGGCGTGTGGAGAACCGCGTCATCGAGGTGCCGCCCGGCCTGCCGCCCTCGGCCCTGGTCCAGGCCGGCAATTACCTGAATGCCCGGCTTTCCGACCGCACGCTGGACGAGACCCGCGCCAATGTGACCGAGGAGATCGCCGCCAATCGCAGCGCGCTGGACGCTTTGACCACCCAGGTGGTGGAGGCCGGCATGGCGACCTGGGCGGGGGGGGGCAGCGGGTCGCTCATCCTCCGTGGCCAGGCGCGGCTGCTGGAAAACATGGAGAACCTCACCCGCGTCCATGAGATCCAGGCGCTGTTCGAGCGGCTGGAGGCGCAGGAAACCACGCTGAAGCTGCTGGAACTGGCCCAGCGGGGCGAGGGCGTGCAGATCTTCATCGGCGCCGAGAGCGGGCTGTTTTCCACGGCCGGGCTCTCCGTCGTCGTGGCGCCGTTCCGCAACGCGCAGGAGAAGATCGTGGGCGCCATCGGCGTGATTGGCCCTTCGCGCATCAATTACGGCCGGGTGATCCCGGTGGTGGACTACACCGCGCGCGTCATCGGCCGGCTGCTGGGTTGATCCTTCCCCGCCGCACGCCTACCTGACAGGCCATGAGCGACTCACAAAACCCTGCCCCGGCCGAAACCGCGCCGGAAACCCCCGACACGACCGCGACCCCCGCCCCGGTTCCGACGCCGGAGGAGCGGATCGCCGCGCTCGAGGCCGAGCTGGCCGAAATGAAGGATCGCTGGCTGCGCGCCGAAGCCGAGGTGCAGAATGTGCGCCATCGCGGCAAGGACGAGGCCGAGAAGGCGCGCAACTACGCCGTGCAGAAATTCGCCACCGACATGACGGAAGTGGCGGAAAACCTGCGCCGTGGCATCGACCTTCTGCCCAAGGCCGAGGAGGGCGAGCCCGAGATCATCGGCAAGATGCGCGGCGGCTTCGAGGGGGTGGAGCGTTTCCTGCTGCAACGCCTGGAAGTGCATGGCGTGCACCGCAAGCCGGCCGAGGGCCAGGTCTTCGACCCCGAGCTGCACCAGGCGATGAGCGAAGCCCCGGCGCCCGAGGGCGTGGAGCCCGGCACGGTGCTCCAGGCCTGGACCAGCGCCTGGACGCTGAACGGGCGCCTGCTGAAGCCCGCCATGGTGGTGGTGGCCGGCAAGCCGGGCTGAGGCTAGGCGACTTCCGCCGGCGCGCGCAGCGTCAGCGCCAGCGCATGCAGCCCGCCGGCGAATTCCGCGTCCAGCGCCGCATGCACCGCGCGGGAGCGCGCCACGCGGTTCATGCCGGTGAAGGCCTCGCTCACCAGCAGCACGCTGTAATGCGTCTGGCCGCCCGGCGCCGCGCCGGCATGGCCGGCATGGCGGTGGCTGTCATCCACCACCTCCAGCCGAAGGGGCGCGAAGCCCGCCGTGAGGGTGGCCCGGATCCGGTCGGCGCGATTTTCCATGAGGGCGAGAATCCTCCAGGACGTCGCCGTTGCCAAGCCCGGGAGGCACACCCATAACGTTCCGATGGCGCGCCGTGCGAGCTTCCAGCCCCAGACCGACCCGAAGGCCCCCCCCCGGGGCTGCGCGGCACCTGGCTGTGCGGCCGCCGGCGAGTTCCGCGCCCCCAAGGACCGCAGCCTGCGGGAATATCTCTGGTTCTGCCTGGAGCATGTGCGGCAGTACAATGCCGGCTGGGATTTCTATCGCGGGATGGGGCCGGCGGATATCGAAAGCGCCATCCGCCTCGACGCCGTGGGCCAGCGCCCCACCTGGCCGCTGGGCAGCCTGGGCGGCGTCCGGCTCGATCCCGACCGCATGGCGGACCCGCTGGGCATCCTCCGCGACACGGCGCTGCACGAGAAGCGCCGCACCCCGCCGCGCGCCGAGGCGCCGCCCGAGCTGCGCGCGGCGCTCGGCCTGCTCGAACTCGAATGGCCGCTGGACCCGGCGACGCTGAAGGCGCGCTACAAGGAATTGGCCAAGCGCTACCACCCCGATGCCAATGGCGGGGATCGCAGCTCGGAAGACCGATTCAAGGACATCAACCGGGCCTATTCGCTTTTGCGCCAGCGCGTTGGCCGTGCCGAGCCCGCGCATGCGGGATGATCCAGCCCCCTTTGACCTGTTCCCCGGGTAGCCCAATCCGGCCGGGTGGCTTAACATTCTCCACACCTCAGATGAACGAAGCGGAAGCGTGATGACGAAGTTGGCTGAAACTGCGGATGTGAGCCCCACCTCGGCAATCAACATGCCGGATACGACGGTGAGCGCGCGTGAGGCGTTCGGCGTGGATATCGACATGCAGGTGCCGGCCTTCACGGTCCGCACCGAGCATGTGCCCGAGCTCGACCCCTCCTACCGCTTCGACCGCGAGACGACGCTCGCGATCCTCGCCGGCTTCACGCACAACCGCCGCGTGATGATCCAGGGCTATCACGGCACCGGCAAGTCCACGCATATCGAGCAGGTGGCGGCACGCCTCAACTGGCCCTGCATCCGCGTGAACCTGGACAGCCACATCAGCCGTATCGACCTCATCGGCAAGGACGCCATCGTCCTGAAGGATGGCAAGCAGATCACCGAATTCCGCGAGGGCATCCTGCCCTGGGCGCTGCAGCATCCCTGCGCCTTGGTGTTCGACGAGTATGACGCGGGCCGCCCCGACGTGATGTTCGTGATCCAGCGCGTGCTGGAAGTGGAGGGCAAGCTCACGCTGCTCGACCAGAGCCGTGTGATCCGCCCGCACCCGATGTTCCGCCTCTTTGCCACGGCGAACACGGTGGGCCTGGGTGATACGACCGGCCTCTATCACGGCACGCAGCAGATCAACCAGGGCCAGATGGACCGCTGGAACATCGTGGCCACGCTGAACTACCTGCCGCATGCGCAGGAGACCGAGATCGTCATGGCGAAGATCGGTTCGACCGACGCCAAGATGAAGAAGCAGGTGGAGGCGATGGTCGCGCTGGCCGATCTGACGCGCGCCGGCTTCATCGCGGGTGACATCAGCACCGTCATGTCGCCGCGTACGGTCATCACCTGGGCCGACAATACGCGCATCTTCGGCGATATCGGCTTCGCCTTCCGCCTCACCTTCCTCAACAAGTGCGACGAGGCGGAGCGTTCGACGGTGGCGGAATACTACCAGCGCTGCTTCAACGCCGAGATCGCGACGGGGCTTTATAAAAAGGCGGGGTGAGGGGTGCCATGGACGGGTTCGGGCAGGCAGCACGCAATCTCTACGAAGCGGATGAGCACGCCTGGATGCTCACGCAGCTTGATGCGCTCAAGCAGGGGCGCCTCGGCGATCTCGATGTCGAGAATTTGTGCGAATATCTGCACGATATGACCATCCGTGATCGCCGGGCGCTCCGCTCCCGCCTCGCGCAACTCTGGCTGCATATTCTCAAGTTCCAGGGGCAGCCGGAGCTTGCCTCCCGCTCCTGGCGCGTTTCCATCGTCAAGCAGCAGATCGGACTGCGCGAAGCGCTGGAAGATACTCCGAGCCTTGGCCGATACCTGCCGGACATCGAGCCGGCGGCCTATGCCAATGCACGCCGACTGGCTTCCGCGGAAACGGGCATCCCCGAATCCACCTTCCCCGCCGAACCTCCGATGACCCTGCAACAGGCGCTTGTCTGGATGCCACCCGAACAGGATGCGACCGGCCGCGCATGACCAAGCAGGACCTCACCCGCCAGGAAGAATTCAAGCGCGCGACGGCCGGCGTGGTCCGTGCCATCGCGCAGCAGACCGAAGTGCAGGTGGCCTTCCAGCCCGGCCCGGCCGGCGTCTCGGGCAAGCGCGCGCGTCTGCCCTTGCCCACGCGCAGCCTGCCGCCCGCCGAGATGGCGAAGCTGCGCGGTGCCGCCGATGCCGTGGCGCTGAAGCTGCGCCATCATGACGAGGCGACGCACGCCGCCCGCGCCCCCAGCCGCAAGGAAGCGCGCGAGGTCTTCGACGCGCTGGAGGATGTGCGCGTGCAGGCCGTGGGCTCCCGCCACATGGCCGGCGTCGCGGCCAATCTCCGCGCCCGCCTCTCGGAGGAATGCGAAACCGAGGGCTATGACCGGATGACGCGGAAGGACCAGCTTCCGCTGCACACCGCGCTCTCCCTCATGGCGCGCGAGCGCATCTCGGGCGAGGCCTCGCCCGCCGCCGCCACCCGCATCCTGGAAATGTGGCGCGGCAGCCTGGACGAAAAGGCCGCCTCCGCCATGGAGGAACTGGTCTCCTCCACCGACGACCAGGAGAGCTTCGCCCGCGCCGCCCGCAAGCTGCTCACCGCCCTCGACCTTGCCGAGGCCGAGACGGAGAGTGAGGCCGACCAGGATGAGGAAGGCGACGAAGGCGGCGACCAGTCCAGCCAGCAGGATCAGGCCAGCGCCGGCGAGGCGCAGAGCCAGGAGCAGGAATCCATGCAGGGCGCCGAGCCCGAGAGCATGGAGGGCGAGGCCGCCGACGAGGAAGCGCAGGACAGCGAGGAAGAGGGCGCCGCCGCCGAGGGCGACGAGAAGCCCGGTGGCCCCCAGGCCCGCAAGGAAGTCCCGCAGACCGATGACACCACCCGCTACCGCGCCTTCTCGACGCAATTCGACGAGGTGGTGGAAGCCGATGATCTTTGCGACCCGGATGAGCTGACGCGGCTGCGCCAGCAGCTCGACCAGCAATTGCAACATCTGCAGGGCGTCGTCTCCAAGCTGGCCAACCGCTTGCAGCGCCGCCTCATGGCGCAGCAGCAGCGCGCCTGGGATTTCGACCTGGAGGAGGGCATCCTGGACGTCGCCCGCCTCGCCCGCGTGGTCGCGAACCCGACGCTGGCCCTCTCCTACAAGCATGAGCGCGAGGCGGATTTCCGCGACACCGTCGTGACGCTGCTGATCGACAATTCCGGCTCGATGCGCGGCCGTCCCATCACCGTCGCCGCCATGTGCGCCGATATCCTGGCCCGCACGCTGGAGCGCTGCGGCGTGAAGGTGGAGATCCTCGGCTTCACCACCCGCGCCTGGAAGGGCGGCCAGTCGCGCGAGCGCTGGGTGCAGGAGGGCAAGCCGCGCAATCCCGGCCGCCTGAATGATCTGCGCCACATCATCTACAAGGGCGCCGACGCGCCCTGGCGCCGCTCGCGCCGCGCCATCGGCCTGATGCTGCGCGAGGGTCTGCTCAAGGAGAACATCGACGGCGAGGCGCTGAACTGGGCTTATAAGCGCATTCTCGCGCGCACCGAGCATCGCCGCATCCTGATGGTCATCAGCGATGGCGCGCCGGTGGATGACAGCACGCTCTCGGTGAATCCCGGCAATTACCTGGAGCGCCACCTGCGCGAGGTGATCAAGGAGATCGAGAGCCGGAACGCGGTGGAACTCATCGCCATTGGCATCGGGCATGACGTCACGCGCTACTACCGCCGCGCCGTCACCATCGTGGATGCCGAGGAGCTGGGCGGCACCATGATGAAAAAGCTGACCGAGCTCTTCGACGAGGATGCCGCCGAGGCGTGGCATCGGGCCGCGGCCGAACGGGCGCCAGCCATTCTGTGAGTGGCGTGACGGCCCGCTGCCCGAGGGTGACGGCCTGAAGCGCCGGACGATCCTCCTCGCCGGATGCGCGCTGCTGCCGGCCTGCACTGCCGATGCCACGGGGCCGGCTGCCATGCCGCTGCCGCTGGGCCCGCCCGCCCGGCCCTTTCTGGTGCCGCTCGGCGGGCTGATCCTGAACACTTCTGCCTGGGGCTTCGGCGGGCTCTCCGGGCTTCATCTGGCGCCGGATCTGAGCGTCACGGCCGTCAGTGACCTGGGGCGTTGGTGGCGCTCCAGCCTGGTCCTCGCGGAAGGGCGGCTGGCCGGGCTGGGCGAGGTGCGGCACGGCCCGCTGCGCGATGCATCGGGCGCCCCGTTGCGGCGCGGCGCCAGCGGCGATGCCGAAAGCCTCATCCGCCTGCCACAGGGCGATTGGCTGGTCGGCTTCGAGCGCCAGCACCGCGTGCTGCGCTATCGTGACCTGTCCGGCCCGGGCGTTCCGGTCGAGCCGCTCCCGGGACTGACAGAAGCCCCGGGCAATGGCGGCCTGGAAGGGCTGGCGCTGCTGCCGGATGACCGGTTGCTGGGCCTGGCCGAGCAATTGCCGGGGCCGGCCGGCCCGGAGAGCCGCGCCGCCTGGTTCGGCACGCCGCAATCCGGGCGCATCACTTGGCGCGCCACCAGCTACCTCCCCGCCCCTGGCCTGGACCCCACGGATGTGGCGGCCTTGCCCGATGGCGGGCTTCTGGTGCTGGAGCGCCGCTTTTCCCTGCTTGGCGGGTTCGGTGCCAGGCTTGTGCACGTCCCGGCGGCGGTCGTGCAGGCGGCTGCGCCCCTGGCCGGCCAGCCCTGGCTCGACCTGCCGCCCGACGCCCCGGCCGAAAATTGGGAGGGTGTGGCCGTGACGCGCCATGCCGGCCGAACGCTGGTGGCCCTGCTATCGGATGACAACCAGAGCCCGTGGCAGCAAACCCTGTTGCTGCTCTATGCCCTGGCCTGACCCAGTCAGGCGGGCTTTTGCTCCGGCCGGCCCCCGCGCCCACGTCCGGGCGGATCGCTCGGGTCGGTATCGCTCGGACCAGCCGGTGCGGGGCGATTGCCGCCGCGCCCCTGGCCCGGCGGGTCGGTTGGGTCGCTGTCGCTGGCGCCGCGCGGCTGGCCCTGGCGGGGGGCATTGCCGCCACGGCCCTGGCCCGGCGGATCGGTCGGGTCGGAATCGCTTTGCCCTTGGCGCGGGGCATTGCCGCCGCGGCCCTGACCTGGGGGGTCGGTCGGGTCGGAATCGCTCTGGCCCTGGCGGGGGGCGTTGCCGCCGCGGCCCTGACCTGGCGGGTCGGTCGGGTCGGAATCGCTCTGGCCTTGGCGGGGGGTATTGCCGCCACGGCCCTGGCCGGGCGGATCGGTCGGGTCCGAGTCGCTGGCGCCCGAGCGCGGCGCATTCCCGCCGCGGCCCTGGCCCGCCGGGTCATTCGGATCGGAATCGCTGCGCCCCTGCGGCGTACGCGGGGCGGAACCACCACGGCCATTGCCCGCCTGGTCATTGGGGTCGGCGTCGGTCAGGCCGCTTTGCGGCGGGCGCGGGCCGGATTTCGTCCCCTGCGCCATGGCCTCGCCCTGCGATGCGATGCCCCCCAAAGCCGCCAAATTCAATACGAGCAGGCGACGGCGCAGCCGGGGATCAAACTTGGTCATCTGAGGCTCCTCTGAGTCGGCAATTTAGGCCGTTCCGCCGCCGATTGCACGCTTGGCCGCCCACCCGGAATGTTGAATTCCCGTCATCTTCGGCCGTGAGCAGAAGCGGCAGCTGGGGTCAGGACGTCGCCGCATGCTCCATGGCGGCGAGCACGCCGGCCGCGCCCACCAGCCGCAGCCGCCCCTGAAGGCGCAGGCATGCGCCCAGGACCAGCCCGCGCGCCAGCAGACTCTCGGCGCTGCGCTCGCCCGCATCCAGCGCGGCGGCCACCACCTCCTCAGGCAATGCGCCCACTGCCACCGTCACCGGCAGGTCCTTGAGGTCGCTGTCCGGGTCCAGGTCACAGGCGCGCGCCCGCTGGATCGCCGGATGATCCGCATCCACCGCGTTGGCGATGATACTGGCCGCGGCATCCGCCTCCGGCGCGCGGGCCGCCAGCACCGTGACGGCATCGGCAATCCCGCGTGAAAAGCTGCGCCCCCGCCAGCCGGATGTCGCGATGCCGCGCACTGCATCCCCGCCGCGGATCACCGCCAGGCCGCTCGGCTCAGCCCGGGCCGGATCCTCTACCAACCCCACGCGCAGCGTGCTGGCGGGCGAGAGGTGCAGCGCGATGTCACCGCCATTGTTCACATGCGCCAGGCTGATCCCCGGCACGGCGATGATCGCCATCAGCACATGCTCCGCCACCGCGCCGGCCACGGCCACCATGGGCGTCACGAAATGCATGCGGTGCGGCCAGGCGGCCTCCACCATGCGCTTCGCCACGGGGTGGTTCAGGCTGGGCATGCGGCCATGGAGCGGCGCCCGCAGCACCGCCAATTCGCGGGAGAGCGCGGGCAGCACGCCATGCAGCGATTGCCAGGCGGCCTCCCGCGCTTCCAGCACCGCGGGGCGCGCGCCCTCGATGCCGATTACCAGGTCAATCGGGCCGTCCTGGAGGTGCAGCCGCCCATCCGGCAGCAGCGTGCGCCGCGGCGGGGGCCACTCCAACTCGGTCATCCCGGCGCGCTCGGCCAGGGGTTTTCAGCGTCCCAGGGGGCGCGGATCGCCGCCTCGCCATGCTGCTCCAACAGGGTGGCGAGGCTCAGCGCCTGGTCCGCATGGCCGCCCAACGCGGCGTAGAGGTCGGCGCGCAGGGTGAATTCCAGCGGGGCCACCAAAGCGGGCGTGGGGACGTAGCCGAAGGCCTTGTCGGGCAGGCGCAGCACATCCGCCATGATCGTGATCCCGCCTCCCGGATAGAGGTAGCAGGGTGCGCCCCCCATCGTGATCCTTACCTCACCGCGCTGCACGGCGCGCGTCAACAGGATGGGGTTCTCGGTCACCCCGGCGCGCAGCGAACCGCCGGCGCCGGCCATGAAGAGGATGGAGGTCAGCGCCGGTTCGCAATTCTCGCCGATGCGGGCGACGCTTTTCGCCACCGCCGCGGGCGGCGTGGCGGGGACGGGGCGCAGCGCCTCATCCAGCTCGACATAGAGGGAATCCTCCCCGGTCGTGCTGGTCAGCAGCAGGCGCAGGCCGGGCCAGGCGAGCTTGGGGTCGATGCTTTCGATCAGGCTCAGCGGGTCCGTGATATCCGTGCCGCCCCAGCCGCTGCCCGGATGCGCCACCTGGAAATACCGCCCGGGGGTGGAGCGCCGTCCGCGCACGCGGATGCCCGAGGCGCGCATGTTCAGGCACTTGCCGGCCTGGTGCTCGGTCAGCACGCCGGTGATGTGGTCATCCACCACGATCACCTCATCCACATGCCCCTGCCATTGCTGCGCGAAGATGCCGACGGCCGCACTGCCGCAGCCGACCCGCATGCGTTGCTCGGGCACGCCATTCACGATGGGCGCTGCACCCGCCTGGAGGATCAGCTTCGACCCGCCCTCGATCTCCACCTCGATCGCCTGCTTGGAGCACAGGGCCAGCATGGCCGCGCAGGTCACATTGCCCTCGCGCTTGGAGCCGCCGGTCAGATGCCGCACGCCGCCGATGCTGAGCATCTGCGAACCATATTCGGCGGTGGTGACATGGCCGATCTGCTCGCCCTCATGCATCACGCGGGCCGCCTCGGGGCCGAGATGGCGATCGGTGTCGATCTTCGCCTTGAGGCCGCAATAGCTGAAGATGCCCTCGGTCACGACCGTCACCGTATCCACGCCCGCATGCCGGCTGGAGACGATGAAGGGGGCGGGCTTATAGTCGGGATAGGTGGTGCCGGCGCCGATGGCGGTGACGAAGGTGGGGCGCGTGATGCCGCCATCCCAATCCTCGGACGCTTTCAGGAAGGGCACGAGCGGCTGGTCCGTCTGGGTCAGCAGCACCAGGGGGTCGGTGCGGATGAGTCGCCCGTCTTCATTGGCGTAGCGATGGCAGGCGCCGGCACGGCCGGGGCGGATGCGGCAGAGCACGGGGCAGGCGTCGCAACGGACGATGCCATCGGCCTCGGCGGCGCCGAAGATGGAGGTGCGATCTACCATGAGAAGAGGCCTCCGGCGGCTGGGGCCGAGAGGCCCCAGACCCCAATCCTTGGTGCGGCGCTGAGCAGGGCGCTGGCCCCATTTCTGGGGTCTGGGGCCTCTCGGCCCCAGCCGCCGGAGGCCCTTTTTTCTACCATCGGCCGGTCTCCTTCAGCGCTTCCAGCACGCGGTGCGGCAGCGCCGGAATCCGATGGCACTCCGCCCCCGTCGCATCGCGGATCGCCGAGAAGATCGCGGGCGCCGTCGCCACCAGCGCGGGCTCGCCCACGCCCTTCGCGCCATAGGGGCCCAGCGGCTCACGCTCCTCGATCAGGATGGTCTCGATGGGCGGGACATCGCCGAAGCTCGGGATCAGGTAGTCGTGCAGATTCTCGGTGCGGCCGGGGATGTATTCCTCCATCAGCGCGAGGCCGATGCCCTGCGCGATGCCGCCATGAATCTGCCCCTCCACCAGCGTCGGGTTGATGGCGCGCCCCACATCATGCGCGGCCACAAAGCGCTGCAACTGCACGGTGCCCAGCTTCACATCCACCGAAAGCGCGCAAAGCTGCGCGGCGAAGCCATAGGTGGCGTAGGGAATGCCCTGGCCATTGGCGTCGAGCGGGATGGTCGGCGGGTCGAAGCGGCCCAGCCCCTCGACGGGTGCCGCGGGCCGGAAGGGTGCGCCATCCAGGGTCAGCGCCCCATTCCAGCCCAGCACGCCATTGCTGCCGCGCAGGATTTTTTGCCGGAGGTCGAGCGCCGCCTCCATGGCCGCGCGACCACTGACGAAGGTCTGGCGCGAGGCACTGGTCTTGCCGGCATCGGGGGTGGTGGCGGTGTCGCCGTTCACATGGTTCAGCGCGGCGACCGGCAGGCCCAGCGCCTCGGCCGCGATCTGTGCCAGCACGGTGGAGGAGCCCTGCCCGATATCCACCGCCCCGTTGAAGAAGGTGATGCGCCCATCCGTGCCGAGCACGAGCCGCATGTCGGAAGGGTTGGACATGCCGGTATTGCCGATGCCGTACCACATGCCGGCGACACCCACGCCATGCCGCAGCACGCCGCCCCGTGCGTTGCGCGCGGCCGCCTCCGCGCGCAGTTCCGCCCAGGCCGGGCGCAGCGCCTCCAGGCACAAGCGCTGCCCGGCCGAATGCTCCAGGCGCTGTCCCGTGGCCGTCACATCGCCCGCGACCAGCGCGTTGCGGATGCGGAATTCCAGCCGGTCCAGGCCACAGGCATCGGCCAGCCGATCCCACAGCGCCTCCTGCGCGATGGCGGCCTGCGGCACGCCGAAGCCGCGAAACGCGCCCGACGGCGGCTGGTGCGTGTGCACTGCCCGCGCCCGCGCGCGAACATTCGGCACGCGATAGGGGCCAGTCGCATGCACCGGCACGCGGCCGGCGACCGTCGGGCCCCAGCTCGCATAGGCGCCGGTGTCGTAGATCCCCTCGAAATCCAGCGCGAGGAGACGTCCCTCGGCGTCACAGGCCGCGCGCGCCGTGATGCGCGCGGGGTGGCGCTTGGTGCTGGCCGCCATGCTCTCGGTGCGGGACCAGATGGCGCGCACCGGATGCTCCATCACCCAGGCCGCGACCGCCAGCATGGGCTGGATGCCGGCATCAAGCTTGCCGCCGAAACCACCGCCACAGGCGGAAGGAATGATCCGCACCGCCTCCATCGAAAGGCCCAGCACGCCGGCCACTTCCTCGCGATCCATCGCGGGCGCCTGGGTGCTGGACCAGACCTCGATGCAGTCCCCGATCCGCCGCGCATAGCCGGCCTCGGGCTCGATATAGGCGTGCTCGACGAAGCTCGTCTGCCAGTCGCCTTCCGCCACATGCGCGGCCTCGCGCAGGGCCGTGTCGGGGTCGCCGCAGCGGACCACGCCCTCGGCCAGGACGTTGTCCGGGAATTGCGCATGCAGCGCGGGGGCGGCAAGTGCCGCGCGCGGATCCTCCAGCGCGTCGAGCTTCTCCCAGAGGATGGGCAGCGCCTCGAAGCGCAGCGCTTCCACCGCCGCGCGCGTGCCGATCACCGCCGCCACCGCATCGCCGCGATACAGCGCCAGGCCATCGGCAAAGACCGGCTGGTCCTTGATGTGCGGATAGATGCCATAGCCGTTGCGCCCCGGCACATCGGCCGCCGTCAGGAAGCGCGCGATGCCGGGGTGTGCTGCGAGAAAACCCGCCACATCGCCGAAGCGGAATCGCGCATGGGCATGCGGGCTGCGGATGGCGCGCAGCCAGAGCGCATCGGCCGGGGCGAGATCGGCGCCGTAGCGCTCCGTCCCGTCCAGCTTCGCCGCGCCATCAACGCGCGGCAGGCGTGCGCCGACCGCGCCGGCTTCCGCATGCGCGTCCACGCCGCGCACCGCATCAATGATCCGCCGATAGCCCGTGCAGCGGCACAGCACGCCGCCCAGCGCCTGCTCGACCTCGGCCTCGGTGGGCGTCGCGTTCCGCCGCAGCAATTCCGTGGCGGCGACCAGCATGCCCGGCGTGCAGATGCCGCATTGCGCCGCGCCATGCGCGTGGAAGCGCGCCATCAGCGCCTGGCCCTCGGGTGTGGCGGCAATGCCCTCCACTGTCTCGACCTCCGCACCCGCGCATTGGCCGAGCGGTGTCAGGCAGGCGCAGGCCTGCGCGCCATCCACCAGCACGGTGCAGGCGCCGCAATCCCCGGCATCGCAGCCGAGCTTGGTGCCCGTCAGGCCGAGCGAATCACGCAGCGCATCCGCCAGCCGCGTGCCGCCCTCCAGCGCCAATTCGCGCGGCACGCCATTGACCAGAAGCGCCGTCATGCCGCGAGCCTCGCCTGCGCGCGCGCCACCAGTTCGGCGGCGGCCGCATGGCGATATGCGGCGCTGCCGCGCACATCATCCATGGGCGTCAATGCGCCATCCCCCCACAACCGCGCCACCTCCGAGCAGGAGCCGACGGCCACGCGCCCCGCCGCATCGGCGGCGACCATGACGATGGAAATCACGAGATGCGACCGCGCCCCCAGCTTGAGAAACACCGAGCGGGATTCCGCCCGCTCGGCCGGCACATGCAGCGCCACCAGCAGCTCATCGGCCGCCCGCGCCGTGCGGCGATTGCCCAGGATGAATTCGCTGAGCTTCAGGCGGCGCCGCCCGCCTGCGCTGGCCAGCTCCACCTCCGCATCCAGCACCAGCAGCGGCGGCACGCCATCCGCCGCCGGCGAGGCGTTGCAGAGATTGCCGCCGATGGTGCCCCGCGCCTGCACCTGGCGCCCACCCACCTGGCATGCCGATTCGCGCAGCGCATCGAAACCGGGCGGCAATTCCGCATCGCGCAGCGCGGCCCAATTCGTCGCCGCGCCGATGCGCCAGGTCCCCCCCGCGCGCGTGATGCCGCGCAGCTCGGGGATCGCCGTGATGTCCAGCCAATCGGCGTCGGCGGGGTTGCCCCAGGCGGCGCGATGCGCGCGGGCCGGGAAGACATCCGTGCCGCCCGCCATCACTTGCCAGGATCCCTGCGCGAGGAGCGAAAGCGCCTCGTTCAACTCATGCGGCCTTCGATACGAACCCAAACCCGGTCTCCCACTTGGCGCAATGCAGCATAGCCCATTAACCTGCCGTCACAGTTTAGGGGAGCCGGCGATGGCGCGCATACTGGTCAAGGGCCTCGGCCTGGTTTTTTCCGGCGATTTCGCAGAGCCGCGTCTCGATGCGGATGCGATCCTGATCGAAGGCGGAAAGATCGCCGGCATCGGCCGGGGCCAGGATTTCGAGGCCGAAACCATCATCGACGCGCAGGGCTGCGCCGTGATGCCCGGCCTCATCGACAACCACGTCCACCCCGCCTTCGGCGACTGGACGCCGCGCCAGAACCAGCTCGGCTTCATCGAGGCCATGGTGCATGGCGGCACCACCACGCTGATCTCCGCGGGCGAGGTGCATCTGCCCGGCCGCCCCAAGGACGCCGTGGGAGTGAAGGCGCTGGCCATCGCCGCCCAACGCTGCTTCGCCGCCTTCCGGCCGATGGGCGCCCGCGTCCTGGCCGGCGCGCCCGTGCCGGAGCGCGGTTTCACGGAAGCCGACTACCAGGAGATGGCGGCCGGCGGCGTGACGCTGCTGGGCGAGATCGGCCTTGGAACGCTGAAAGAAGCGAAGGAGGTGGTGGAGACCATGGGCTGGGCGCGCAAGGCCGGCCTCAACGCCATGATCCATTGCGGCGGGCCTTCCATCGCCGGCTCCAACCTCATGCAGGCCGAGGTGGTGATCGCCGCGGATGCCGACATCGTCGCCCATATCAATGGCGGCCCGACCTCGCTCCCCGCGGCCGAACTCACCAAGGTGATCGCGGGCACGAAGCGCGCCATCGAGATCGTCCATAACGGCAACCCGCGCAACGCCATCCATGCGCTCAACGTGCTGACCGAGATGGGGCGGCTGGACCGCCTGGTGCTGGGCACGGACAGCCCCGCAGGCTCGGGCGTGCAGCCGCTCGGCGTGATGCGGACCATCTCGCTGCTCTGTTCGCTGGGCGGCTTGGACCCGGCCATCGCCATCGCGGCGGCCGGCGGCAACACAGCGCGCTGGCGCAACATCGAGGCGGGCGTGATCAAGCTGGGTGCCCCGGCGGACCTCGTCTTCCTCGACGCGCCCATCGGCGGCGCCGGCAGCGATGCGAGCGAGGCCTTCACCTATGGCGAGCTGCCCGGCATCGGCATGGTCATGGTGGATGGCGAGGTGAAGACCATGCGCAGCCGCAACACGCCGCCTGCGGCCCGCATCCCGGCGGTGCTGTCATGATCATCCGCAAGCTCTTCACCAGCGTCGAGGAAACCCGCCTGGAGATGGGGCGCGAGGTGAGCCCGCCCATCCGCCGCGCCATCGCCGCCATGGTGCTGAAGAACCCCTTCGCCGGCCGCTATGTGGAAGACCTCTCGGAGCTGATCGAGGCCAGCGTGCCGCTCGGCGCCGAACTCGCCGCCCGCGCCATCGCGGCTCTCGGCATCCCGGGCGACCAGGTGCAGAGCTTCGGCAAGGCCGCCATCGTGGGCGAGGATGGCGAGCTGGAACACGCCGCCGCCCTGCTGCACCCCAAGATGGGCGCGCCGGTGCGCGCGGCACTCGGCAAGGGCCCGGCGCTGATCCCCTCGGCCAAGAAGCGCGGCGGCCCCGGTACGCCCATTGATATCCCGCTCGGCCACAAGGATGCTGCCTTCGTCCGCAGCCATTTCGACGCGATCGAGGCGCGCATCACCGATGCCCCGATGCGAGACGAGATCCTGCTCTGCCTGGCACTCACCACCGGCGGGCGGCCTTTGCCGCGCGTGGGCGGGCTGACCACGGGCGAGATCATCGGCCAGGATGGCCTTCGATAATCAGGTGAACTTTCCGTAAGCGTCACTTATGCTGCACTGCATGCATGACGCCATCCGCTTCACCCTGAACCAGAATCCGCGCACCCTGCCGCGCGGGACGCGGCCCACCCAGACCCTGCTCGACTGGCTGCGCGAAGAGGGCCTGACCGGCACCAAGGAAGGCTGCGCCGAGGGCGATTGCGGCGCCTGCACCGTGGTGCTGGAGGGCGCCGATGGCAGCCGCACCCCCATCAATGCCTGCCTTTGCGCGCTGGGTCAGCTGCATGGCCGCGTCATCCGCACCGTGGAAGGCCTGGGCGCGGACCACCCCATCCCGCGCGCCCTGGCCGAGGCCGATGCCACGCAATGCGGCTTCTGCACGCCCGGCATCGTCATGTCCGCCTGGGCGCATGCGAGCGAGGGCGGCGAGGCGCATGAGGCACTGGCCGGCAATCTCTGCCGCTGCACCGGCTATCGCCCCATCCTCGACGCCATGGCGGGAATCGCGGCCGAGGACGCCACGCCGCCCGCGCTCGAACCCGTCACCAGTGCCCGCTTCGACGGCTTCCGCCTGCCCGCCACTCTGGGCGAGGCCCTGGCGCTCCGCGCCGCCCATCCCGGCGCCTGGCTCCTCATGGGCGGCACCGATCTCGGCCTACGCTTCTCGGAGCATCGCGAGCATCCTGCCGAGGTGATCTGCCTGCTCAAGGTGGCGGAGATGCAGGGTATCACGCGCGCGCCCGACGGCCTGCGCATCGGCGCCGCCGCCTCCTATGCCGAGCTTCTGGCCACCTGCCGCGCCGATGAGGATTTCGCATCCCTCGCCCCCTATCTCGCGCGGCTGGGTTCGCGGCAGATCCGCGGCCTCGGCACCGTCGCCGGCAATCTCGGCACCGCCTCGCCCATCGGTGATGCGCTGCCCATCCTGCTGGCGCTGGAGGCGGAGGTGGAGCTGGCCGCGCCCCGCGCCACGCGGCGCATGCGCGTGGCGGATTTCCTCACCGGCTATCGCCGCAACGCGCTGGCGCCGGAGGAGCTGATCCTCGCCATCCATTTGCCGCGCCCGCCCGCTGGCGCGTTGCTGGCGGCGGAAAAGCTCTCGCGCCGGCATGACCAGGATATCAGCGCCGTCTCGCTCGTCGCCTGCCTCACGCTGGAGGATGGGGTGGTGCGCCAGGCCCGCCTCGCCTTCGGCGGCATGGCGGCCAAACCCGAGCGCGCGCTGGCCGCCGAGGCCGTGCTGGAAGGCCGCGTGCTGGACGATGCGGCGATGATCGCGGCCGGCGCCGCGCTGCATTTCACGCCGCTCAGCGATGCCCGCGCCAGCGCGGATTATCGCCTGCAAGCGGCGCGCGGATTGCTGCGCCGGGTCGCGCTGCGCCACACGCACCCGGAACTGGCCGCCGAGGTCCACGCATGAACGCGCCGCTCCGCTTCGCCGGCCAGGCGCTGCGCCATGACAGCGCGCTGAAGCACGCCACCGGCCAGGCCCGCTTCCTGGATGACCTGCCCGAGCCCGCCGGCACGCTGCATGCGGCCCTTGCCCTCTCGCCCGTGGCGCATGGGCGGCTGCTCGGCCTCGATACGGCCGCTGCGGCGGCGATGCCCGGCGTGGTCCGCATCATCACCGCCGCCGATATTCCCGGCGAGAACGACATCGCCCCCATCGGCCACGGCGAGGCGATGCTGGCGGACGGCGTGGTGGAGCATCACGGCCAATCCCTCGCCCTCGTGGTGGCGGAGACGCGCGATGCCGCCCTGCGCGCGGCGGCCGCGATCACGCCGCGCATCGAAGTCCTGCCGCCCGTGCTCAGCATCGAGGAAGGCCTGGCCCGCGAAGCCTGGATCATCCCGCCCCAGACCATCCGCGAGGGCGATGCCGCCACGGCGCTGGCCGCCGCGCCGCACCGCCTGCGAGGCGAGTTCCACGCCGGCGGGCAGGAGCATTTCTACCTCGAAGGCCAGATCGCGCTCGCCATCCCCGGCGAGGATGGCGAGATGCTCGTGCATTCCTCGACGCAGCACCCGACCGAAGGGCAGCACGTCATCGCCCGCGTGCTGGGCGTGCCCTATCACCGCGTCACCGTGCAGTGTCGCCGCATGGGCGGCGCCTTCGGCGGCAAGGAGAGCAATGCGAGCTGGGTCGCCGCCGCCGCCGCCGCGGCGGCGGCGCTCACCGGCCGCCCGGTGAAGCTGCGCCTGCCCCGCCGCGCCGACATGGCCGCGACCGGCAAGCGCCACCCCTTCCTCTATCGCTGGGATGTCGGTTTCGACGCCACGGGCAAATTGTTGGCGCTGGATGCGCTGCTGGCCGGCGATGGCGGACACAGCCTGGACATGTCGGGCGGCGTGGTGTTCCGCGCGGTGACGCATGCGTTGAACTGCTACGCCGTGCCGGATGTGACGCTGACCGCCTGCGCGGTGAAGACCAACCATGTCAGCAACACCGCCTTCCGCGGCTTCGGCGGCCCCCAGGGCGCGCTGCTGATGGAGGAGGTGCTGGCCGCCATCGCCGCCCATCTGGGCCGCGAGGTGGAAGCGATCCGCGCGGAAAATTTTGCTGACCGCACCCCCTATGGCCAGGCGCTGGAAGCTGGCCTGATCCGCCGCGTCCATGCCGAGGCGAAGCGCGATGCCGGCTGGGCGGAAAAGCAGGCCGAGATCGCCGCCTTCAACGCGAGCCACCCCACGCTGCGGCGGGGCCTCGGCAGCTTCGTCTGCGCCTTCGGCATCAGCTTCGGCATCCCGCACCTGAACCAGGCGGGCGCCTTGGTGCACATCTATACCGACGGCTCCATCCGCCTCGCCCATGGCGGGACCGAGATGGGGCAGGGGCTCTTCATCAAGGTGGCGCAGGTGGTGGCGGAGGTGTTTTCCGTCCCCGTCGAGCAGGTGGGCATCAGCGCCACCACCACCGCCGAAATCCCCAACACCAGCGCCACCGCCGCCAGCACGGGCAGCGACCTCAATGGCTGGGCCGCGCATGCCGCCGCCACCACGCTGCGCGAACGCATGGCGGGCGTGGCGGCCACGCATTTCGGCTGCACGGCCGAGGAGGTGGTCTTCGAGAACGGCGCCGTCTTCCCCGCCAAGCCCGGCAGCAATGAGCGCCTCAGCTTTGGCGATCTCGCCAAGCTCTGCTGGAAGGCGCGGGTCAGCCTTTCCGCCACCGGCTTCTACAAGACGCCCGACATCCACTGGGACGCCCAGGCCATGCGCGGCGAGCCCTTCTTCTACTTCAGCTACGGCGCCGCGGTGGCCGAGGTGATCCTCGACACGTTGACCGGCGAGCATCGCTGCCTCTCGGCGCATCTGGTGCAGGATTGCGGCCGCAGCCTGAACCCGGCGATCGACCTCGGCCAGATCGAGGGCGCCTTCGTCCAGGGCCTGGGCTGGCTCACCAGCGAGGAATTATTCTGGGACGCGGAGGGCCGGCAGCGCAACCTTGGCCCCTCCACCTACAAGATCCCGGGCTCACGGGATGTGCCGCCCATCCTGCGCACCCGCCTGCTGGAGGGCGCCCCCAACCGGGCCGCCACCATCTTCCGCAGCAAGGCCGTGGGCGAGCCGCCCTTGCTGCTGGCGACGGCCGTGGTGAACGCGCTCAGGGCCGCGGCGGGGGTTGTCCGTCTGGACCTGCCCGCCACCCCCGAGCGGCTTCTGCTCAATTTGCGGGCACAAGAAACCGGTTGATGAAAGGCGCTTGCAAGGCCGTGTCAGCCTCGCCATACAGGCGAGAAGGTGGCCCGCGAATGTGGCAACCCAGATATGCAGGGGACAGGTCCGGGTGAGCGATACGATCCTTGAAACGCAAGGGCTGACAAAGGAGTTCCGCGGCTTTCTCGCGGTGCAGGGCGTCAACCTTACCATTCGTCGCGGCACGATTCATGGGCTGATCGGCCCCAATGGCGCCGGCAAGACCACCTGCTTCAACCTGCTGACCAAATTCCTGATCCCGACGCGCGGCAAGATCACCTATGATGGGCGGGACATCACCAACATGAAGCCGGCCGAGGTCGCGCGCCTCGGCCTCGTCCGCTCCTTCCAGATCTCGGCGGTCTTCCCGCATCTGACCGTGCTGGAGAATGTCCGCGTGGCGCTGCAGCGCGCGCGCGGCAACAGCTTCGACTTCTGGCGCGCCGATTCCGTGCTCAAGCAGTTCGACGGCCGCGCCCGGGAATTGCTCGATGATGTGGGCCTGACTGAATACGCCGAATTGCAGGCGGGCTCGCTGCCCTATGGCCGCAAGCGCGCGCTGGAAATCGCCACCACGCTGGCCCTCGAACCCACCATGATGCTGCTGGACGAGCCCACGGCCGGCATGACGCATGAGGATGTGGACCGCATCGTGACGCTGATCAAGCGCGTCTCGAAGGGCCGCACCGTGCTGCTGGTGGAACACAACCTCAAGGTCGTCGAAGGCCTTTGCGACAACATCACCGTCCTTGCCCGTGGCGAGGTCCTGGCCGAAGGGGACTACATGGCCGTCAGCCGCAATTCCGATGTGCAGGCCGCGTATCTCGGCACCGATCCCGCCTCGGTCGGCGTGCCGGAGGGTGCGGCCCATGGCTGAGCCCCTGCTGAAGGTCGAGGGCCTCGAGGCCTGGTACGGCGAGAGCCACGTCCTGCACGGCGTCGGCCTCGAAATCAACGAGGGCGAGGTCATCACGCTGCTCGGCCGCAATGGCGCGGGCAAGACCTCCACCTTGCGCGCCATCATGGGCCTGGTCGGCCGCCGCTCGGGCTCCATCCGCTATGAGGGGCGGGAGACGATCAACCTCCGCTCCGACCTCATCGCGCGCGGTGGCATCGCCTATTGCCCGGAGGAGCGCGGCATCTTCGCCTCGCTCGATGTCACGGAAAACCTGATGCTGCCGCCGGTGATCCGGCCGGGCGGGCTCTCCATCGAGGAGATCCACACGCTCTTCCCGAACCTGAAGGAGCGCGCGCGCAGCCCGGGCACCAAGCTCTCGGGCGGCGAGCAGCAGATGCTGGCCATCGGCCGCATCCTGCGCACCGGCGCCAAGCTCCTGCTGCTGGACGAGCCGAGCGAGGGCCTGGCCCCCGTCATCGTGCAGCAGATCGGCCGCACCATCCGCGAGCTCAAGACGCGCGGCTTCACCGTGCTCCTCGTCGAGCAGAATTTCCGCTTCGCCCAGACCGTGGCCGACCGTCACTACGTGATGGAACATGGCCATGTCGTGGACATGGTGCCGAATTCCGAGCTCATGTCCTCGCTGGACCGTCTGCATGAATACCTGGGCGTCTGACCCGGGACCATGAAAACCAAAGGGAGTTGAGACGATGACCGAGACCACGCGCCGTACCCTGATGGGCGGCATTGCCGCCGCCCCCTTGCTGACGGCCCCGCTTTCCGCCCGTGCCCAGGCTGCGAACACGATCCGCATCGGCGTGCTGACCGATCTCTCGGGAACCTTCCGCGACCTGAACGGGCCGAACACCGTCGCCGCCACGCGCCTCGCCGCGCAGGAATTCGCGGGCCGCGGCTTCAATGTGGAAGTCGTCGTCGCCGACCACCAGAACCGCCCCGATGTCGGCGTGAACATCGCCCGCCAGTGGTTCGACCGCGACAATGTGGATGTGGTGACGAGCCTCGCCGCCTCCTCGGTGGCACTTGCCGTCTCGGACGTCGCGCGCGAGCGCAACAAGGTGGCGATCGCGACCTCGACCGCGACCTCGGACCTGACCGGCCGCGCCTGCAACGCGAACACCATCCACTGGGTCTATGACACCTATATGCTGGCCAAGACCAGCGGCCTCGCCACGGTGCGGGCGGGTGGCGACACCTGGTTCTTCATGACGGCCGACTACGCCTTCGGCCATGCGCTGGAGCGCGACACCTCGGCCTTCGTGCGCGCCGCCGGCGGCCGCGTGGTGGGCAGCGTGCGGACGCCCTTCCCGGGCACCACGGATTTCAGCTCCTTCCTGCTGCAGGCCCAGGCCAGCCGCGCGAAGGTCATCGGCCTCGCCAATGCCGGCGTGGACACGATCAACTCCATCAAGCAGGCGGCCGAGTTCGGCATCACCCGGCGCGGCATCAAGATCGCCTCGCTGCTGCTGTTCATCACGGATGTGCATGCGCTCGGGCTGCAGGTGGCGCAGGGGCTGATCTGCGCGAACACCTTCTACTGGGACGCGAATGACCAGACCCGCGGCCTGACGCGCCGCATCCGCGCCATCGCCGGCGGCGACACGCCGGTCGCGATGAGCCATGCGGGCGACTATGCCGGCACGCTGCACTACCTGAAGGCCGTGGCCGACATGGGCGTGGCCAATGCCAAGGCCAGCGGCCGCGCCACCGTCGAGCGCATGAAGGCGATGCCGACGCAGGATGACGCCTTCGGCGCCGGCAGCATCCGCGCCGATGGCCGCAAGCTCCATCAGGCTTACCTCTACGAGGTGAAGACGCCGGCCGAGAGCCGCTACCAGCACGACTACTACAAGCTGCTCCAGACCACGACGGCGGAGGAGGCCTTCCGCCCCCTCGCCGAGGGTGGCTGCCCCCTGATCCGCACCTGAACCCCCCACACAGGACAACGACATGATGGAATCCGGTCGCCGCAACTTCCTCACCGCCACGGGCTCGCTCGGCCTCGCCGCCGCGACGCCGGTCACGGGTGCACGCGCGCAAGCAGCCAACACCATCCGCATCGGCGTGCTGACCGACATGTCCGGGCCCTTCCGCGACATCTCGGGCCCCACCAGCGTGGTGGCGACGCGCACGGCGGTGCAGGATTTCGGCAATCGCGGGTTCAATGTGGAAGTCCTGGTGGCCGACCACCAGAACCGCCCGGATGTCGGCGTTTCGCTGGTGCGCCAGTGGATCGACCGCGACGGCGTGGATGTGGTGGTGGACGTGCCGAGCTCGGGCGTGGCGCTGGCCGTGAACTCCGTCATGCGCGAGCGCAACAAGGTCTATCTCAACAGCACGGCCGCCACGGTCGAGCTGACGGGCGGGCAGTGCAGCCCGAACACCATCCACTGGACCTATGACACCTGGATGCTGGCGCGCAGCACCGGCGGCGCGCTGGTCCGCGCCGGCGGGCAGAGCTGGTTCTTCATCACGGCGGACTACGCCTTCGGCCACAGCCTCGAAAACCAGACGATGGAATTCGTGCGCAGCGCCGGTGGCCGCGTGGTGGGCAGCGTGCGCCACCCCTTCCCGGGCACGACGGACTACTCCTCCTTCCTGTTGCAGGCGCAGGCGAGCCGCGCGCAGATCGTGGGCATTTCCAATGCCGGCGTGGACGCGATCAACGCCATCAAGCAGGCCGGCGAATTCGGCCTGATGCGGCGCGGCCAGCGCGTGGCGGGGCTGCTCGTCTTCGCCAATGACGTGAACAGCATGGGCCTGCAGATCGCCGGCGGCTCGGTCCTGACCGAGACCTTCTACTGGGACCTGAACGACCGCACCCGCGCCGTCAGCCAGCGCATCGTCGCCAACGGCACGCCCGGCGGCAACCGCCCCTCCATGGGCCATGCCGGCTGCTACAGCGCCACGCTGCACTACCTGAAGACGGTGGCCGACATGGGTGTCACCGCCGCCAAGGCCAGCGGCGTGGACGTGATCAACCGCATGAAGGCCATGCCGACGGATGACGACGCCTTCGGCGCCGGCACCATCCGCCCCGATGGCCGCAAGCTGCACCCCGCCTTCCTGTTCCAGGTGAAGACGCCGCAGGAAAGCCGCGGCGCCTGGGATTTCTACACGCTGCTGCAGACCACGCCGGCCGACGAAGCCTTCCGCCCCATGGCGCAAGGCAATTGCGCGCTGGTTCGCACCTGATCCATCACTGACCGGGGTGAGCGGGCGCGAGACCCGCCACCCCCCTTACGGGAACCTCGTTCGATGACTGACTTCAACCGCCGTACCCTGATGACGGGCGCCGCCGCCACCGCCGCCTTCGGCGCCCTGCCGAGCTGGCAGGCGCGCGCCCAGGCGGCCAACACCGTCCGCATCGGCGTGCTGAATGACCAGTCGGGCCTGTATCGCGACGTGAACGGCCCGGGTTCCGTCGCCTGCGTCCGCCAGGCCATCCAGGATTCCGGCGTCACGGCGCGCGGCGTGAATGTCGAGGTGGTGGTGGGCGACCACCAGAACCGCCCCGATGTCGGCGCCACGCTGACCCGCCAGTGGATCGACCGTGACAATGTGGACGTCATCCTCGACGTGCCGACCTCCTCGGTGGCGCTTGCGGTGAACACCATCGTGCGCGAGCGGAACAAGATCTTCCTGAACTCCTCCGCCGCGACGAGCGACCTGACGGGTGCCCAGTGCTCGCCCAACACCATCCACTGGACCTATGACACCTTCATGCTCGCCAAGAGCACGGGCGGCGCCCTGGTCCGCGCCGGCGGCGACACCTGGTTCTTCCTGACCGCCGACTACGCCTTCGGCCATGCGCTGGAGCGGGACACCTCCAACTTCGTTCGCCAGGCCGGCGGCCGCGTGGTGGGCGGCGTGCGCACGCCCTTCCCGGGCACGGATTTCTCGGGGTTCCTGGTGCAGGCGCAGGCCTCGCGCGCCAAGGTCGTCGGCCTCGCGAATGCGGGCGGCGACACCATCAACTCCATCAAGCAGGCAGCCGAATTCGGGCTGACGCGGCGCGGCACCAAGCTCGCGGCCCTGCTGATGTTCATCTCGGACGTGCATTCGCTGGGTCTGGAGACAGCGCAGGGCCTGGTCTGCACCGAGACCTTCTACTGGGACCTGAATGACCGTACCCGCGCCTTCACGCGCCGCGTGCTGCCCAGCATGCCCGGCGGCTCGCTGCGCCCCGGCATGGGCCAGGCCGGCTGCTACTCCGCCGTCATGCACTACCTCAAGACGGTGGCCGAGATGGGCGTGCCGGCCGCCCGCGCCAGCGGCCTCGATACGGTGAACCGGATGAAGGCGCAGCCGACCGATGACGACGCGCTGGGCCAGGGCAGCATCCGCCCCGATGGCCGCCGCATCCAGCCGAGCTACCTCTTCGAGGTGAAGTCTCCCCGCGAAAGCCGCGGCGCCTGGGACTACTACAAGCTGCTGCAGACGACTCCGGCCGAGGAGGCATTCCGCCCGATCGCCGAGGGCAATTGCGCCTTCCTGCGCACTTGACCCGACCACGGGGATGAGCGGGCACCAGACCCGCCATCCCCACCATGAGGGAGTAAAGTCCGATGACCGAATTCAACCGTCGCAGCCTGATCGGAGGGGCCGCCGCCACGGCTGCCCTGGGTGCCCTGCCGCTCTCGCACGCGCGAGCGCAGGCGGCCAACACCATCCGCATCGGCGTGCTCAACGACCAGTCCGGCCCCTACCGGGACATCTCGGGTCCCTCTGGCGTGCAATGCGCCATGCAGGCGGTGGCGGAATTCGGCAGCCGCGGCTTCAACGTGGAGGTGGTCAATGCCGACCACCAGAACCGCCCCGATGTCGGCATCAACATCGCGCGCCAATGGTATGACCAGGGCGTGGACGTGATCGTGGACGTGCCGACCTCCTCGGTCGGCCTCGCCGTCTCCAGCGTCGCGCGCGAGAAGAACAAGGCCTATCTCAACACCGGCTCCGCCACCTCGGACCTGACGGGCGCGCAGTGCAGCCCGAACACCATCCACTGGATGTACGACACCTACATGCTGGCCAAGTCCACCGGTGCCGCCATGGTGCGGGCGGGCGGCGACAGCTGGTACTTCATCACCGCCGACTACGCCTTCGGCCATGCGCTGGAGCGGGACACCGGCAATTTCGTGCGCTCGGCCGGTGGCCGCGTGCTGGGCAGCGTGCGCTATCCCTTCCCGGCAACGACCGACTTCTCCTCCTTCCTGGTGCAGGCGCAGGCGTCGCGCGCCAAGGTGATCGGCTTCGCCAATGCGGGGGCGGACACCATCAACAGCATCAAGCAGGCGGCCGAGTTCGGCGTGACGCGCCGCGGCACCAAGCTGGCCGCGCTCCTGATGTTCCTGCCCGACGTGCATTCCATCGGCCTCGAGACCGCGCAGGGCCTGGTGCTGACCGAGAGCTTCTACTGGGACCTGAACGACCGCACCCGCGCCTTCACCAACCGCATGCGCCCGCGCCTGCGGGACGTGGTGCCGAACATGGCGTCGGCCGCCAACTACTCCTGCACGCTGCACTACCTGAAGGCGATCGCCGACATGGGCGTGCCGGCTTCCAAGGCCTCGGGCGTCGAGGTCATCAACCGCATGAAGGCGATGCCCTGCGACGATGACGCCTTCGGCGCGGGCACGATCCGCGCCGATGGCCGCAAGCTCTGCCCCTCCTACCTCTTCGAGGTGAAGGCCCCGCGCGAGAGCCGCGGCCGGTGGGACTACTACAAGCTGCTCCAGACCACCCCGGCCGAGGAAGCCTTCCGTCCCCTCGCCGAGGGCAATTGCGCCTTCCTCCGCACCTGAGGGCGGCACCCACTCCACTCCCGCGGCCGGCCCTGGCGCAACCTTGGGGCCGGCCGCAAATGCATCCTAGGAAACGGACGACGCATGGAAGAGATTTTCGGCATCCCCACGCCGCTGCTGTTCGGGCAGCTGCTGTTGGGCCTCATCAACGGGGCCTTCTATGCGCTTCTGTCACTTGGGCTCGCCGTGATCTTCGGCATGCTCAACGTGATCAACTTCACCCATGGCGCGCAGTTCATGATGGGCGCCTTCGTCGCCTGGATGCTGCTGAACTATCTGGGCATCGGCTATTGGGGGGCGCTGCTGCTGGCGCCGATCATCGTGGGCATCACGGGCA
>LNFM01006652.1_pt1 | contig 40694 bp, 34 predicted proteins | sample 596031 | NCBI WGS metagenome assembly LNFM01 (sample SAMN04254537, study PRJNA301005) | activated carbon metagenome | isolation source: dual media filters at the Ann Arbor, Michigan drinking water treatment plant | place: USA: Ann Arbor | reverse complement strand
GCATCGGTGGTATGTTTGATCAGTTCGCTGGCCATGGCATGTCCTTTGGGGAGGGTTCAGGAAATTGTGTCGATAGAAGCTAAAGTTGCAGGCATTGTGGCAGAAACCAAGTCCCCCCGTTGCGCAGCAAAACTCCCGTTCCGGCTATGGGCGTGATAGGCGAAGGCATGCGCACGCCATCCGGGCCCGGCGGGTCCTGCTGGGCGCAGGTCACGGCGCAGTTGTCAGGCCTGCTGCAGGCACGCGGCATTCATCCGGCAAGCGCGGTGGTGCTGCTGCCTTATGCGCAGCTGATGCGTGAGGCCAAGGCCGCCTGGGCAGCAGGGGCGGGCGCCACGCATTTCCTGCCGCGTTTTGAAACCACCATGAACTGGGCCACCCGCCTGGGTGGGTTCGAGCCGGCGCCTGGCGATTTGCGCCAGGACACCGCGCGCGACATCCTGACCGCCGCCTCGCTGCTGGCGCGCGCTGGACTGGGCGCGCAGCAGGAGGTGCTGGCCCCGCGCCTGGTCGAGGCGGCGTCTTCGCTGGCCCGGCTGGCGGGGGCTGTTCCCCCCGAGAAACGGCCGGCCTGGGGTTCGCGCCTGGGCGCCTTGCTGATCGCTGGCCTGGATGCACCGGTGCTGCAGCTCGAGGCGGCGCTGGGCCAGCTTGCGCTGGCCTGGGCTGCGACCTCCAGTTATCCCTCGGATGTGTTGTTCTCCCCCCGGGCGGGCGAGGCGGTGGACCTGCTGGTGGTGCTGCAAGGTTTCCAGACCGAGCCGGTCACCGGCGCGCTGGCGGCCCACTTCGGCGAGCGGGCGGTCTCGATGTCGCTCGATGTACCGGCTGAGCCGTTTCTGCCGTCTATCCATGCAGCGCCCGACTTTGAAGCCGAGGCGGAACGCGCCGCCGCCTGTGTGCTGGCGCATCTGGCGCAGGGCCGCAGCCCTGTCGCGCTGGTGGCGCAGGACCGCGAGCTGACGCGCCGCGTGCGCGCCATGCTCGGTGAAGCCGGCATCGCCTTGCGCGACGAAACCGGCTGGAAGCTCTCCACCACCCGCGCGGCTGCAACCCTGATGGGCCTGCTGCGCGCGGCGGCCTGGAACACCGGCACCGACGCCGTGCTGGACTGGCTCAAAAACGCGCCAGCCTTCGAGGTGGCCGAAGTCGCCGCCGCCGAGAAAGAGTTGCGCCGCCACGGGGTGCGCGAATGGCGTTCCGTGGGCGACTCCCTGCCGGTTGCCGGCGTGCTGGCGGCGCGGCTGAACCTGCTGCGCGACAGCTTGCAGCGCCCGCGGGCCCTGGCCGCCTGGCTGCGCGACCTGCGCGCCGCGCTGCAAGCGGCGGGTCAATGGGAGGGCCTGCTGCGCGATATGGCGGGCCAATCCGTGCTCGAGGCGCTGCGCCTGCAAGAAGGTGCCGATGCCGAATTCGCCGATGCCGACGCGCGCATCAGCCTCGCCGGCTTCACCGCCTGGGTGAACCAGGCGCTGGAGGCCGAAAGCTTCAAGCCTGCGCACCCGGCCCGGGAGCAGGTGGTGATCCTGCCGCTGAGCCAGTTGCTGGGCCGCAGCCTGCAGGCGGTGGTGCTGGCCGGCTGTGACGAGCAACACCTGCCGGTCTCGCCCGAACCGTCCGGCCACTGGACACCGCCGCAGCGCGAGCTGCTGGGCTTGCCTTCGCGCGAGGCCGAGGCCGCAGCCCAGCGCGGCGCCTGGCGCCATGCGCTGCAGTTTTCCCATCTGGACCTGCTCTGGCGGGACAGCCACAACGGCGAGCGTCTGATGCCCAGTGGTTTTGTGCAGGAGTTGCTGCTGCAAAACCAGATCACGATGGCTGCGGACCCGCGGGTGCCGCGCCCGCTGCAGCTCTTGCCGACACCGCACCCGCTGCCGAGCGGCGAAGCCCTGCCGGTCAAACGCCTGTCGGCCAGCGCGTACGAGGATTTGCGGCGCTGCCCCTACCGCTTTTTTGCGCTGCGCCAGCTGCGCCTGCAGGAAGCCGACGAGCTGGACACCGAACTCGGCAAGCGCGACTTCGGCAACTGGCTGCATACGCTGCTGAAAATTTTCCACGAAGCCTTGCAAGTGTCCCCGGCGCCCGATCTGGCAGCGCGTGAAGTCCTGATCAACCAGGCCGCAGGGCAGGCGGCGCGCGACATGGGCCTGAGCGAGAGCGAGTTTTTGCCGTTTGCCGCGAGCTGGCCGCGCGTGCGTGAGGGCTACCTGGCCTGGCTGGCGGAACACGAGGCCGCGGGTGCGGTGTTCCAGGCCGCCGAGGTCGAACGCCAGACGCCGCTGGGCGAGCTGACCCTGATCGGCACCATAGACCGCATCGACCGGCTGGCCGACGGCAGCACGCTGGTGCTGGACTACAAGACGGAAGCCAGCGGCACCACCCGGGAGCGCTTGAAGCAGCCGCAAGAGGACACACAACTCGCGTTTTACGCCGGCCTGGTGGAGGACGACACCCTGGCCGCTGCCTATGTGAACCTCGGCGAGAAAGAGGCGACACGCGCTTACGAGCAGCCCGACATCGTGGCGCTGCGCGACGAACTGCTGGACAGCATCCTGACCGACATGGCGCGGGTGGCGCGCGGCACGCCCTTGCCGGCGCTGGGGGAGGGCAAGGCCTGTGAATATTGCTCGGCGCGTGGCCTGTGCAGGAAAGACTTCTGGTCATGAAAGCAGCGTACGAACACAACGGCCAGCCAGTCTCGGCGGAAGCCTTCTACGCGATCGCCTGCGACCCGCGCCGCAGCGTCGCGGTCGAGGCCTGCGCCGGCGCGGGCAAGACCTGGATGCTGGTGTCGCGCATCGTGCGGGCGCTGCTGGAAGGCGCGCAGCCGCAGGAGATCCTGGCGATCACCTTCACCAAACGCGCCGCCGGCGAGATGCGCGAGCGCCTGCACGACTGGCTGGAGCAGTTCGCCCATGCCGACGACGCGACCCTGATACGGGAACTCGCGATGCGCGGCTTTGCCTATCAAAAAGGCCCCCAGCCCATGCCGGATGGCCCTGAGCTGCTATCAAATTTATACCAGCGCATTCTGGAAACCGGCCGCGCGGTGCAAATACGCACCTTCCACAGCTGGTTTGCCGCCTTGCTGCGCAGCGCGCCGCTGGCCTTGTTGCAGCAGCAGGGCCTGCCGCTGAACTACGAGTTGCTGGAAGACGATGCGCCGGCGCGCGCGCTGGTCTGGCGGCGTTTTTATGCCGCGCTGGTGAACCAGCCCGAACTCAGGGCCGACTTCGAGGCGGTGGTTGAAACCCATGGCCGTTTCCAGGCCGACAAGGCGCTGCAGGCTGCGCTCGACAAACGCACCGAGTTCGCGCTGGCCGATGCCACCGGTGTGGTCGAGAGCTCGGTGCAACATTTCACGGCGCAATTCACCGAGTTCGGCGGTCTCGACGAGCCGGAAGAGCTGCTCACCAGCAACCGTTTCCACCGCCAGACCCTGCGCGACGCCGCGGTGGCGCTGGCCCGCGCGAGCGCGCCCACCTTCGCGGCCAAGGGTGTGGAGCTCGAGCTGGCGCTGAGCGCCGGCGACATGCAGGCTGCGTTCACGGCACTGCTGACCGAGAAGGGCACGCCGCGCAAGTTTGGCGAAAAAATTGTCGGTATCGAACAGGTGCGGGTGGCACAGGAGCTGGTGCTGCGTGTGCTGGCCGCGCGCCAGCAGCACGAGGCCTGGCTGTACCAGCAACGCATGGCGCGGCTGGCGCGGCTGCTGATTGCCGAGTTCCGCGCGCTCAAGCAGGAGCGCGGCTGGGTCGACATGAACGACATTGAAACCGCAGCGCTGAGTCTGCTGGGCGACGAGCTGCTGTCGGGCTGGGTGCAGCAGCGTCTCGATGCGCGTATCCGGCACCTGCTGATCGATGAGTTCCAGGACACCAACCCGCTGCAGTGGCAGGCGCTGTGGTCCTGGCTCAGCGCCTATGGGGGCGCGGGCACGGCACCCAGTGTTTTTATCGTCGGCGACCCCAAACAAAGCATTTACCGCTTCCGGCGCGCCGAGCCGCAGGTGTTCAAGGCGGCGCAGCAGTTTGTGCGTGAGGGCCTGGACGGTGAGTTGCTCAGTTGCGACCACACACGGCGCAATGCGCAGCGCGTGATCAGCACCGTCAATGCCGCCATGGGCGCGGCGCGCGACACCGACGGCTACGCAGGTTTTCGCGAACACACCAGCGAATCACCGGAAGCCGGCGCGGTCGGCCGCCTGCCGGCGATTCCGCGCAGCAAGGAGGACGAAGCGGCCGCTACCGAACTCGGCGGCTGGCGCGACAGCCTGACCACGCCGCGCGAAGTACCTGAAGAAACCCTGCGCACGCTGGAGGCGCGCCAGGCCGCCGCCTGGATATCCCGACAGATCGCCGGCGGCCTGCAACCGCAGGAGGTGATGGTCCTGTCGCGCAAACGCGCCGGCCTGTTGCCCTTGCAGGACGAGTTGCGCGCGCTGCACATCCCGGCGGTGGTCGGCGAAAAAACCGCGCTCATCGATTGCTGCGAGGTGCAGGACATCGTGGCCTTGCTCGATGTGCTGGTTTCGCCGCAGCATGATTTGTCCATGGCGCGCGCGCTGAAGTCACCGCTGTTCGGCCTGGGCGACGATGCGCTGGTGCAGATCGCCCTGCAGCGTGCCGACACGGGCCGGTCCTGGTTCGAGGTGCTACAAAAACAGGAGCACCTTCCCCATGTCATACAAGGGCTGGGGCCGGTTTTGATGCAATATAAACGCTGGCTCGACGCCTTTCCGCCGCACGACGCGTTGCAGGCGATTTACCAGCACGGCGATGTGCTGGCGAAGTTTGCCGCTGCGGCGCCGGATGCGCAGCGCGCCAGCGTGCTGGCCAATCTGCGCGCCTTGCTGGCGGTGGCGCTTCAGCTCGACGGTGGTCGTTACGCCACGCCTTACGCCTTTGTGCGCGCGCTCAAGGCCGGCGGCCAGCTTGCGCCGGCCACCGTCAGCGACGAGGCGGTGCGCCTGCTGACCATCCACGGCGCCAAGGGCCTGGAAGCCGAAGCGGTGCTGCTGCTGGACACCGACACGCTGGAGCGCAACGCCGACAGCATGGGTGTGCTGGTCGACTGGCCCGGCGCGGAGGTGGCGCCGCAAAAATTCGTGTTCCTGGTCAGCGAGACCCGGCCACCGGCCTGCGCGGTCGACACCCTGGCCGAGGAGCAGGCGGCGCGCCGGCGCGAGGAACTCAACGCGCTGTATGTGGCGCTGACCCGCGCGCGCCACACGCTGGTGCTGTCGTCCATCACGCCACACCGCGAAACCACCGACAGCTGGTGGCGGCGGCTGGACCGGCTGCTCGACGAGGTCCCGGTGCCGCCGGCGCAGGCGCTCGAAGGCGGCACCGCGCGCGCCCTGGATTTCCTGCTGGAACTGCCCGCAGCCCCTGTCCTGCCTGCCTCTGCAGCTATCGAAGTTGTAGCGGATGAGGACAGCGACCTGGCCCGTGTCGGCAAAGCCATGCACCGCTTGCTCGAATGGGGCTCGCTGGCGCCGCCGCAACTGCGCGCCGTGGTACGCGAGTTCCGCCTGAGCCCGGCACAGGGCCAGCAGGCGGCTGAACGCGCGCGCAGCATCCTCGCCGGTGCCGGCGCCTGGGCCTGGGACGCGCAGGTGATTGCCTGGCAGGGCGACGAGGTGGAGCTGTTCCATGGCGGACAGTTGCTGCGGCTGGACCGCCTGGTACAGCGCCGGGACGCCGGGCATGAAGGCCACTGGTGGGTGCTCGATTACAAATCGAACGCCGCGCCGCAGCGCCTGCCCGAGCTGGTGGCGACCATGCAGGTTTACCGCGCGGCCGTCCAGGACCTGCACCCCGGGCACACCGTGAAGGCTGCATTTTTGACCCCGCAAGGCGCGGTGCTGGAAGTGCCGTGAGGCTCCCAGCACAGGAGCAGGCCGCATAATCAGGCCCTGGCCCCTGCGTGCTGCAGGTCTGGCGCCGCCGCCACCGCTTCGAATCATTTGAGGCCCTCAGCCCATGCTGGACGTGCGCATGTTGCTATCAAAATGATAGTTTTCACGGTCACTGACAACTTTTTACCCCGGACATCGCCTTGAACGCTTTACCTGCCGCTGCTTCCCCCCCACGTGTGGCTGTCATCGGCGGCGGCCCGGCCGGCCTGATGGCGGCCGAAGTGTTGTCCGGCGCGGGTGCGGCGCTCGAGGTGATTCTGTTCGACGCCATGCCTTCGGTGGGCCGCAAGTTTCTGCTGGCCGGCAAGGGGGGTCTCAACCTCACGCATTCTGAAGGCGCCGAGGCCTTCCTCGGCCGTTACGGCGAACGCAGCGCGCAGATCGCGCCCCTGCTGTCGGCTTTTGGCCCCGATCAGCTGCGCGCCTGGGCGCAGGCGCTGGGCGTGGAGACCTTTGTCGGCAGCTCGGGCCGGGTGTTTCCCAAGGACATGAAGGCCGCGCCGCTGCTGCGCGCCTGGCTGCAGCGCCTGCGCGCTGCGGGCGTGAAGTTTTCGATGCGACACCGCTGGCTGGGCTGGACCGATGACGGCGCGCTGCGCTTCGCCACACCGGCCGGCGAGACCACTTTCCAGGCCGACGCCGTGGTGCTGGCTTTGGGCGGCGGCAGCTGGGCCCGGCTAGGCTCCGATGGCGCCTGGGTGCCGCTGCTCAGCGAGCGCGGTGTGGCCGTTGCGCCGCTGCAGCCTTCGAACTGCGGTTTTGACGTGGGACCCGAGCCGCATGCGCTGGTGGCGGCGGAGCAGGGCGAAACGCGGCGCGAATTTTTCCGCGAGCTGATCGGCCAGGGCCCGTCGCAGCAAGCGGGCTGGACGGAACACTTTGCCAGCCGTTTTGCCGGCCAGCCCTTCAAATCGGTGGCCATCAGCTTCACCGACTCGCAGGGCCGCAGCTTCAGCCGCAAGGGCGAGTTTGTCGCGACCGCCACCGGCGTCGAGGGCAGCCTGGTTTATGCGGCCTCGGCTTTGCTGCGCGATGAGATTGCTGCAAAAGGCAGCGCGACCTTCACGCTGGACCTGCTGCCCGACAAGTCGCCGGAGCAGGTGCTGGTCGAGGTGCGGCACCCGCGCGGTTCGCGTTCGTTGTCCAGTCACCTCAAGAGCCGGCTCGGCATCGAAGGCATCAAGGCCGCGATGCTGCATGAGCTGCTGTCCAAGGAGGCGATGAACGACCCGGTGCAACTGGCACGCGCGATCAAGGCCTTGCCGCTGCGGGTGGTGAAGGCCCGACCCATCGATGAAGCCATCAGCAGCGCCGGCGGGGTGCGCTTCGATGCGCTGGATGCGCAACTCAAGCTCACGGCGCTGGCCGGTGTGCCGGTGTTTTGCGCCGGCGAGATGCTGGACTGGGAAGCGCCGACCGGTGGCTACCTGCTGACCGCCTGTCTGGCCAGTGGCCGTCTGGCAGGGCAGGGACTTCTCGAGCATTTTGGCATGCAGCCCCTGTCCAGCCCTGGTAAGCAGCTATAAAAACAGAGCGTCGCGCAACCCCCGTTCTTTTTCTGGACGTGAGCCCCGCCGTGGACCTGCACCGGCATGGGGAAAACCTGAGGAGGAAAGCGCCAAATGAGTGCATACTTATTTCGTATCCGTTGAGGCCCTGTTCTTGAAATCAGTTTCTGTTCCCACCATCCGCTCGCGCCTGATCCTGTTGACCATCCTGTGCATGGTGCCGGCGTTTCTGATGATCGCCCTGTTGCTCGGCTACACCTACCGCCACCAGCAGGAAGAACTGATCAGGGATTCGGTGGCCAGCGCACGCACCCTGACCCGCCTGGTGGATGGCGACCTGGCCATGGCGCAGGTGTCCCTCGATGTCCTGGCCGCCTCGCCCTCGCTGCAGGTGCGCGACCATGCGGCCTTTCAGCGCCAGGCGCAGGAAGTGCTCAAGCGCGGTTTTATCAACAACATCGCCCTGATCGACGCGACCGGCCAGCAGCGCATGAACACCGCCATCCCTTTTGGCGAGGCCCTGCCCAAAACCGGTGTGATGGACCAGGTGCAGCGCGTGATGCAGAGCGGTCGGTCCGAGGTGTCGGGCCTCGTCACCGGGGCCGCGCTCAAGCGGCAGCTGATCAGCGTGACGGTGCCGGTGTTTTCGGGCGAGACCGTCATTTATGTGTTGTCCGGCGTGATCCTGCCGGAGCATTTTGCGAAATTGCTGGACAGCTACGGCCTGCCCGCCGAGCGCATCACGGTGATTTTCGATCCGTCCGAGAAAGTGGTGGCGCGATCGCTGGATCCGGCGCTGTATGTGGGCAAGGGTGTGGCACGGGGTCTGAGCGAGCGCCTGAGGCAGTACCGGGAGGGCGCGTTCGAGCTGGCCTCCCTGGAGAACGTGCAGGTACTCAGTGCCTTTTCCCGTTCACCGGCGACCGGCTGGGGCGTGGCCATTGGCATTCCGATGCAATCGCTGACGCAGGATCTGCGCTACGCCATGGTCATGCTGCTGGGCATGATGGCGTTGCTGGTTGGTCTGGGCGTGTGGGGTTCCTGGTGGATGGGCGGGCGCATCGCGCGCGCCGTGCGGTCGCTGCAGGCACCGGCCCGTGATCTGGGCCGGGGCGCGCAGGTGGAAGTGGGACCGCTGGGCATCCAGGAAGCCAATGAAGTTGGCGAGGAACTGACGCGGGCCTCCGTGTTGCTGCAATCCACACGCAGCGCGCTGGCCGACAATGAAGCACGCCTGCGCAGCATTGTCGAGTCGGCCATGGACGCCATCATTGCGGTCGATGCCCGCCAGGTCATCCTGATGTTCAATGGGGCGGCCGAAACCATGTTTTCCTGCCCCGCCAGCCAGGCCATCGGCATGCCGCTCACACGTTTCATCCCCAAACGTTTTCATGCGCACAATGCCGAAGTGTTCCAGCGCCAGGAGGAGCGCCAGCGGCACGACCATCCCGGTCCGTCGGCAGGGCTGACCGATGTCGCGGTCGGCTTGCGGATGAATGGCGAGGAGTTTCCTGCCGAGGTGTCGTTCTCGAGCGTGCGCAAGTCCGGGCATTTGCTGCACACCCTGATCATCCGGGACGTGACCAGCCGCGTGCGGGCCTACAAGGCGCTGGAACGCAGCAACCTGGACCTGCAGCAGTTTGCCTATGTCGCGTCCCACGACCTGAAGACACCCTTGCGTTCCATAGGCGGCTTTGTGCAGCTGCTCGAGCGCAACCACGCCGACAAGCTCGATGAGAAAGCCTTGTCGCTGATCCACCGGACCCGGGCCGCCGTCACGCGCCTGGAGCAGCTCACGGAAGACCTGCTGTCCTACGCCAGGCTGGAAACCGAAGGGCGGAAGTTTGAACAGGTGGACATGGCGGCGGTGGCGCAGGATGTGGTGCACCTGCTCGATGACGCGATCCGCAGTTCGGAGGCCACAGTCACGGTGCACCCGCTTCCCGTGGTCCACGGCGATCGCACGCAACTGGCGCAGTTGCTGATGAACCTGATCGGCAACGGCATCAAGTACTGCCGGGATCGGACGCCTCTCGGTCAAGGACAACGGCATCGGCATAGACCCGCGCCACCATGACAAGGTTTTCGAGGTCTTCAAACGCCTGCACACCCAGACCGAATACCCGGGCACCGGCATCGGCCTGGCGATCTGCCGGCGCGTCGTCGAAAGCCACGGCGGCAGGATCTGGATCAGCGCACACGACGGACCGGGCGCGACTTTCAGTTTTACACTACCCGGTGACCTGCCTGGACCCCGCCATGAAACTTGAACCTCTCGCCAAAACCCGTATCGCCGAAATCCTGCTGGTCGAAGACAACGAGGACGACGTGTTTCTGACCCGCGAGGCGTTTGACGCGGCCAGCCTGCGGGTCAACCTGAACCACGTCGACAATGGCGAAAAATGCCTGCAGTACCTGCGCCGGCAGGGCATCTACGCCGACGCCCCGGTGCCCGACCTGATTTTGCTGGACATGCACATGCCGGTCATGAACGGCCATGAAGTGCTGGCCGAGATCGTCAAGGACGACAACCTGCGCCATTTCCCGGTGGTGGTGCTGACCACCTCCTACGAGGCCGCCGACATCCGCAAGATGTACGGCATGCGCTGCAATTCCTACATCACCAGGCCGGTCGACTTCGAGAATTTCGTCAGGATGATCGGGCAACTCGCCGGTTACTGGCTGACGGTGGTGGTGCTGCCCGACCACGATGCCGGCAGCCGAAGTGCCTCATGATTGTGCGTTTCCACATCGACCCGGTCGCCGGTGACCAGTTTGAGTACCGCGTGAGCTACGAGGGCGAGGACCTGTACGCCGACGACGGCCTCGAGAGCATCGAGGCCTGCATCGTCGCCGCCACCGAAGGCCTGGGCCAGGACGCGGTCGCCGCCGAGGTGGCGTACAAAGGCATCATCAGCGGCACCTACCCGCTGGCCTCGCTGGCGCTGGTGACGGCACAGATCGCGCAGCATGCGCTGCAGACGACCGAGGCGGTTGAAGAGGTGTTGCGCTAGGGCGCTGCCAGCCCTGTCCCGGGCTTGCAGTCCGAAGGTTTCTGCAACGGCAGGCACACCGTGACCACCGTGCCCTTGCCGGGCGCCCCCTCGATACCGACCTTGCCCTCATGGGCCTCGACCAGGGACTTGACGATGGACAGGCCCAGCCCGGCACCATCGCCGCGCTTCATGCCTTCATCCCCCTGCCAGCCGCGATTGAAAGCCTGCGACTGCTCGATGTCGTTCATGCCCTTGCCGTTGTCGGCCACGACCAGGCACAGCATGCCGCCCGCTTCACGTGCAGACACCGTGATGGCGCTGCCCTCGGGCGAATACTTCAACGCGTTGCCGATCAGATTGCCCAGGACGCGCAGCATTTGCGGATAGTCCACAAGCACACTCGCCTCAGACCTTTCCCCCAGCGCGAGGGTGATGCCGGAACGTTCGGCGATGGGGCCCATCATGTCGACCGCATCCCTGGCCAGGTCGGTGGCCCGAACCACCTGCCGGCCTGCGCTTGACGGCGCCAGCAGCGTGTTGGCTGTGAGCAGGTTGTCCGCCATGGTTTTCATGGCCTCAATCGCGGACATCATTCTGCCGGTGAGGGCATCCTGCTGGCCCTGGGTGCCACGCTGGAGCATGGCCGTGCTCAGGTACAGCACCTGCAGGGGCGTACGCAGGTCGTGGGCGACCACGGCCACCACCTCCTCGCGCGCGCGCGCCAGCGCATTGGCGCTGGACACCAGCGCTTCAGCGGTTTCCAGCGCCGCCCGCAGTGTGAGTTCCCGGGCCGCCGACAGCGCCAGTTGCCGGATGGTTTCAAGCTCGTCATCGAGCCAGACCCGGGGCTCGATATCGATCACGCAGAAGCTGCCGATGTTTTTTCCGCCGACCCGCAGCGGGACACCGACATAGGCCCGTACGCCCATCGATTCGACGGTGGGCACCGCCCTCCATACCGGATTGCTGTGGGTGTCGTCGATGACCAGCGCTTCATCGCTGGCCAGCGTGTAGTGGCAAAAAGTACGGCCTGCAATCTCACGGTCCTGCGAGAGCGGCGCCGCAAAGCCGGACTGGCTTTTGTAGAAGTCCCGTCCGCTGTCCACGATGGAAATGAAACTGGCCGGCACCTTGATCAGCCGGGCGGCAAGAGCGGTGAGTGCGTCGAAGGAGGGCTCGGCCGGAGAATCGAGCAGACCGGACTCGCGGACCACCCTGAGCCGGACCTCATCCTGCTGCAGGCGCTCAAGGCTCTGGCTGTCGGTGGTCGGGGCGCAACGCGGCCAGGACATGGGCATATTCGAGTGCTCTCCTGGACGGACATTGCTGCCGGAAATCTGAGCCGGGGCTCAAATTGAAATAAGGTGACGGACCTTGACCCCGGCACTGGCTCCGCAGTTAGGGCTGCTTGGTTCCCCATCTGACCCGGTTGGCCGCTTCACCATGCGGGAAGGCCCGTCACTGACTATTGTAAGGGCGGGCTGACGGACTTAAAGGGCCGCACGCAGAAAAACTCTGGGGGTGGCGCTTTAGAATCATCCCATGTCCTACCTCGTGCTTGCCCGCAAATACCGCCCCCGGAATTTTTCTGAGATGGTCGGGCAGTCGCATGTGGTGCAGGCCCTGGGCAATGCCTTGACGACGCAGCGCCTGCACCATGCCTATCTGTTCACCGGCACGCGCGGTGTCGGCAAGACCACCATCTCGCGCATTCTCGCCAAGTCGCTCAATTGCCTGGGCCCGGACGGGCAGGGCGGCATCACCGCCACGCCCTGCGGCGTCTGCCAGGCCTGCACCGACATCGACAGCGGGCGCTTCGTTGATTACACCGAGCTCGACGCGGCCTCCAATCGCGGGGTCGACGAAATTGCGCAACTGCTGGAACAGGCGGTCTACAAGCCGGTGGTCGGTCGCTTCAAGGTCTTCATGATCGACGAGGTCCACATGCTGACGAACACGGCCTTCAACGCCATGCTCAAGACGCTGGAAGAGCCGCCCGAGTACCTGAAATTCGTGCTGGCCACGACCGACCCGCAGAAGGTGCCGGCCACCGTGCTGTCGCGCTGCCTGCAGTTCAACCTGCGCCCCATGGCGCCTGAAACCATCCTCGAACACCTGGGCCAGGTGCTGCAGACCGAAAACGTCGCGTCCGAGCCGCAGGCCCTGCGCCTGCTGGCCCGGGCCGCGCGCGGGTCCATGCGTGACGCGCTGTCGCTGACCGACCAGGCGATTGCCTTCGGTTCCGGCCAGCTGCAGGAAGCCAGCGTGCGCCAGATGCTGGGCAGCGTGGACCGCAGTTATGTGTTCCAGCTGCTCGATGCGCTGGCGCGTGGCGACGGCAAGGCGGTGGTCGAGACCTCCGAGGTGCTGCGCCTGAACGGCCTGAGCGCGGCCTCGACGCTGGAAGAAATGGCCACCGTGCTGCAACGCATGGCGGTGCTGCAGGCGGTGCCGGGCATGGATGCGGGCGACGATGCCTCTGACCCGGACATCGCTGCCACCGCGCGTCTGGCAGAGACCCTGCCGGCCGACGAAACGCAGTTGCTGTACAGCCTGTGCCTGCATGGCCGGGCCGAGCTGGGGCTGGCACCGGACGAATATGCGGCGCTGACCATGGTGTTGCTGCGCCTGCTGGCCTTCAAACCCGCAGGTGCCGGGGCCACCACCTCGGGGAGCGCCGTCGAGCCCCCAAAAAAGCCGCAGCCTGAGCCAGTCCGGGCCGCGCCTGCGGCGGTCCCGGCCATGCGCCCGGCGGCTGTACCGGCGCCAGCCCCAGCCCCCCTGCCCGTTGCAACTCCCCCGGTTCGCCCGAATCCTGAATCAAATCGGCCTCCAGCCCCTGTCCAGCGGGCACAGACCGCTCCTGATTTTGTAGCGTCTGGCGCACCGCCCACACCGCCCTGGGAGGACGAGCTGCTGTCGGTGCCGGCACCGGTGGCCGAAGTCGCGCCTGCGCCGGCTGCCGTGGTGGCAGCGCCCGTCGCCGTGACGCCGACGCCGGACAGTCCGCTCGGTGACGCGTGGGCGGCACTGGTCAACCGCATGGTGGCCGCCGAGATGATTGCGGCGCTGGCACGTGAGCTCGCGCTGCAGTCGGAGCTGCGCTCGCAGTCGGACGGTGTCTGGACCCTGCGTGTGGAGCGCGAATCGCTGAACCAGGCCGCTGCGCGCGAAAAGCTGCAGGCAGCGCTGCAGACAGCCTTGCAGGACAGCGGGCAGGCGCCCCGGCTCACGGTCGAACTCGGCCCGGTCGCCGACTCGCCGGCGCGGCGTAATGCGGCCGCCGCGCTGGAGCGCCAGCGCCAGGCCGAGGAAGCCATACAAAACGACCCGTTTGTGCAGGACATGATGCGTGACTGGGGCGCCAAAATTGTGCCCGGCAGTATCAAGCCGCGCGCGCCCGCTGCCGGCAAGCCGATATGATCAGGAACAGATCGAATTCCCCGTTTTAAAGGAAAAAATCCATGTTCAACAAAGGACAACTCGCCGGCCTGATGAAGCAGGCGCAGGCCATGCAGGACAACCTGAAAAAAGCCCAGGACGAGCTGGCGTTTATCGAGGTCACGGCGGAGTCGGGCAACGGCATGGTCAAGGTCACCATGACCTGCAAACACGATGTCAAGCGCGTCGAGATCGACCCCAGCCTGCTGGGTGAGGACAAGGACATGCTGGAAGACCTGGTGGCTGCGGCCTTCAATGCCGCGGTGCGCAAGGCCGAAGACCTGAGCCAGGAAAAGATGGGCAAGCTCACGGCCGGCATGCCCGGTCTCCCCGGCGGCATGAAACTGCCGTTCTGATGGCGGCTACTGCGCGGGTCCATGGCCGCCGTATGCGGTCAAGGGGTCCTGTTCAGGCCATCCTGATGCACCTGCTGTGCATTGCGGTGAGCTGACACCCGCGCCTTGCCCTGAACCCGCTCGCGAAGCCCTTCATGCCTGTCGTCTCTTTCAAAACCCATGGCTGATTCCAATGCCCTGGAGGGCCTGACCCAGGCGCTGCGGCGCCTGCCGGGTGTGGGCGCCAAGTCGGCGGCGCGCATGGCTTTTCACCTGCTGCAGCACGACACCCAGGGCGCGCTGCAGATCGCGCGCGCGCTCGAACATGCAGTGCACAGCGTCAAACACTGCGCGCTGTGCAACACCCTGACCGAGCTCGACATCTGCAGCACCTGCATCAATCCCGAGCGGGACCGCAGCAAGCTGTGTGTGGTCGAGACCCCGGCCGACCAGGCGGCGCTGGAACGCACGCTGGCCTACCGGGGCCTGTACTTTGTGCTGATGGGCAAGCTGAGCCCGCTCGACGGCATCGGCCCGCACGACATCGGCCTGCAAAAACTGTTTGACCGCGTGGTGCCGCGCGACGCCAGTGGCGAGCCCGCGGCCGCCGACAGCCGCGAGGTCCAGGAAGTGATTCTTGCCACCAACTTCACCGGTGAAGGCGAGGCCACCGCCCATGTGATTTCACAGGCGCTCAAGAGCCGCGGCGTGCAGGTCACGCGGCTGGCGCGGGGCGTGCCGGTCGGCAGCGAACTTGAATACGTGGACCTCGGCACCATCGCCCACGCGCTGGTGGACCGGCGCTGAGTTGCCGAGCTTCAGTCCCGATACGCGACCCCCTTTCCAACTCCCGACCCCACGCCAGAAAGGCTTCACATGACATACGCACGTTTCACGGTTGCCTACTGGTGCCTGTTTGCCTTTGCCCTGCTGCCGATTGCCTGCGCGGGTCTGGCCAAGTGGGGAACCATGGGCACCCCGGCAAAAAACGGCGGCTACGACAACAACAACCCACGCGCCTGGCTGGCGCGGCAGACCGACTGGCGCGCGCGTGCCAACGCTGCGCAGGCCAACACCTTCGAAGCGCTGCCCTTCTTTTTTGCGGCAGTGATCATTGCGCACCAGCTGCAGGCCTCGCAGGTGCGGCTGGACGTGTTTGCCTTTGTGTTTGTGGTGCTGCGCATCGCCTACGTGATGATGTATGTGGCGGACATGGCCAAAAGCCGCAGCGTGATCTGGTTCCTGGCCCTGCTGGTCAATATCGGCATTCTTTTTCTGGGCTACCGGTAACGTCTGGTAACCGGGCGCACGCCCGTTCCGTACAAACCCGCACGGGATGATACCGATGCGCCTTGCCCGGGCGCTGGCTATGCTCTTTTCGAATCCATAAAAACATTCAGAGAGCATCGGTCATGAACCATTTCAAACTCCATCGCAGAAGTTTCGCCAGCGTTGTTGCCTTGGGCGCAGCTTCCCTGGCTTTTCCCGCGCTGCGTGCGCAGGGCAAGCTTGAAAAAACAAAAGTCTCCATCGCCGTCGGCGGCAAGGCGGCTTTTTACTACCTGCCATTGACCATCACCGAGCAGCTGGGGTACTTCAAGGCCGAGGGCCTGGAGGTGGAAATCAGCGACTTTGCCGGCGGCGCGCGTGCGCTGCAGGCGGTGGTCGGCGGCTCGGCCGATGTGGTCTCGGGCGCTTACGAGCACACCATCAACCTGCAGTCCAAAAACCAGATGTTCCAGGCCTTTGTGCTGCAGGGCAGGGCGCCGCAAATTGCGTTCGGCGTGTCCACCAAAAACATGCCCAACTACAAGACGGTCGCCGACCTCCGGGGCAAGAAGATCGGCGTGTCGGCCCCTGGATCGTCCACCAACATGATGGCCAACCTGGTGCTGTCGCGCGCCGGCCTGAAGGCCAGCGATGTCAGCTTCATCGGTGTCGGCACCTCGGCCGGCGCGATTGCCGCGCTGCGGTCCGGCCAGATCGATGCCATGAGCAACACCGACCCGGTCATGACCATGCTCGAGCAGAAGGGTGATGTGCGCATCATCTCCGACACACGCACGCTCAAGGGAACGGTCGATGTCTTCGGCGGCCCGATGCCGGCGGCCTGCCTGTATGCGCCGCTGGACTTCATCCAGAAAAATCCCAACACCTGCCAGGCCATGGCCAATGCCATCGTGCACGGCCTGAAATGGCTGCAGACGGCAGGTCCCGGCGACATCATCAAGACCGTGCCCGAGAATTATCTGCTCGGCGATCGCGGCCTCTACCTGGCCTCCTTCAACAAGGTGCGTGATGCGATTGCGCTGGACGGCCTGATCCCCGACGAAGGCGCGAAGACGGCCCTGAAGGCGCTGGCCAGTTTCGACCCCAGCATCAAGGTCGACAAGATCGACCTGGGCAAAACCTATACCAACGAATTCGCCCGGCGCGCCAAGGACAAGTTCAAGGCCTGAAAATAAGGCCCCCACGCTTGTCACTGCGTGTACGACGCTGCCCCCCGAGGGGGCGCTGCGCCTGCGGGCCGGCGGAGCCGGACCCGCGGCCCTGGCTGGCATATGACTCCCACCGCCACGGCACTTGTCGTTCGACCCCGTGTAAGCCGCCGGTTCGCGGCGACAATATTGATCCATGACAGACCCCGCCGCAAATCACGCCAGCGAGCACGCGCTTGAACTGCTGGACGTCACCTGCACCTTCCGGTCGCGCGACGATGCCGGCCAGGCTTACACCGCTGTCGGCGAAACGACGCTGCGCATACGCGCCGGCGAATTTGTCTCGGTGGTGGGGCCGACCGGTTGCGGCAAGTCCACCCTGCTCAATATAGGCGCCGGCCTGCTGCCGCCGACCTCCGGCACGGTCAAGGTGTTCGGCCAGCCATTGAACGGCATCAACACCCGGGCCGGCTACATGTTCCAGACGGAGGCGCTGATGCCCTGGCGCAGCGCGATCGACAACGTGATGGTCGGGCTGCAGTACCGCGGTGTGCCGGATGCCGACGCGCGCGCGCAGGCCGGGGCCTGGCTCGAGCGTGTCGGCCTGAGCGGCTTCGGTGACCGTTACCCGCACCAGCTGTCGGGCGGCATGCGCAAGCGCACCGCGCTGGCCCAGGTGCTGGCGCTGGACCCGGACATCATCCTGATGGACGAGCCGTTTTCAGCGCTGGACATCCAGACCCGCCAGCTGATGGAAAACGAGGTGCTGGACCTGTGGGCAGCGAAAAAAAAGGCGGTGCTGTTCATCACGCACGACCTCGACGAAGCGATTGCCATGAGCGACCGTGTGGTGGTGTTGTCGGCCGGGCCGGCGACCCGTCCCATGGGCGAGTTCACCATCGACCTGCCGCGTCCGCGCAATGTCGCCGAGGTGCGTACCCAGCCGCGTTTCATCGAGCTGCATGCCCGGATCTGGGATGTGTTGCGCGATGAAGTGCTCAAGGGGTACGCGCAGCAATTGAGGAAAGCGGCATGAAAACGCCAGGCAAGTGTGTTGTCATCCCGGACTTGATCCGGGATCCATCTGCGCGCCCACATGGATTGCGGGTCTAGCCCGCAATGACACGAAAAATGTGGAATCTGCTCAAACCCTCCGACCGCAACCTGCGCGCCTGGCAAATCGGCATGCTGGTGGTTTTCCTGGCCCTGTGGCAACTGGCTTCGCGCGACCAGCAACTGGCGTTTTTCCTCGGTGAACCGGTCAAGGTGGCGGGCCGTGTCTGGTCCTGGTTCATGCCTTTCGGTTTCGGCCCCAGCCTGTTGTTCCCCGACGGTTTGCCGGGCAACGCCGACATTTACCTGCATCTGGGCACCACACTGCTGGAGACCGTGCTGGCCTTCGGCATAGGCACGGTGCTGGGCCTGGCGTTCGGGTTGTGGCTGGCGCTGGCGCCCCTGGCCAGCGCCATCATGGACCCCTACATCAAGGCCGCGAACTCGATGCCGCGCGTGATCCTCGCGCCGATTTTTGCGATGTGGTTCGGGCTGGGCATCTGGAGCAAGGTGGCGCTGGCCGTCACCCTGGTGTTTTTCATCGTATTCTTCAATGTTTACCAGGGCGTCAAGGAGGTCAGTCCGGTGGTGCTGGCCAATGCAAGGATGCTGGGTGCGAACCAGCGGCAGTTGCTGCGCACGGTCTACCTGCCGAGCGCCACCAGCTGGGTTTTTTCCAGCCTGCACACCTCGGTGGGCCTGGCTTTTGTCGGGGCGGTGGTGGGCGAATACCTCGGGTCCGCGCGCGGCGTGGGTTACCTGATCCTGCAGGCCGAAGGCACCTTCGACGTCAACACCGTGTTTGCCGGCATCGCGGTGCTGACGGCATTTGCGCTGGTGCTGGACGGCATTGTCGGGCGCGTCGAAAAGCGCCTCATGAAGTGGCAGCCGCGCACCGGTGAAACGGAAAAACTCTGATGAACACACCGGCTGCACCCATGGTTCTGTACTCCGGGCCGCTGAGCATGTTCGGCGCCAAGGTGCAGATCGCCATGCTCGAAAAGGGCCTGGACTGCGATCTGGTGATGGTGCCTTTCGACATGCAACGCCTGTACCAGCCGAAACACCCCGAGGTGGCCCGCATCAACCCCAAGCAGCAGGTGCCGGTGCTGGTGCACGGCGAACTCGAACTGTTTGATTCGACGCAGATTTTCGAGTACCTCGAAGACCTGCAAGCCGCGCCGGCGCTGTGGCCGGCCGGGCTGGCCGTCAAGGCCCGCGCGCGCCAGCTCGAGCACAGCGCCGACGAGGTCTATTTCCCGCCAGTCATACGCCTGATGGGCCTGCAGGACCAGCTGCAGGCGGCACCCGCCATTGCCGCGTGCGAGGCCTGTGCCGGCTATTACGGCCGCATGGAAGAACAGCTGGCGGGGCGCGACTGGCTGGCCGGCCCTTATTCGTTTGCGGACATCGCTTTTTACATGGCGCAGTTGTTCGGTGCCCGCATGGGTGCGCCCATGGGGCAGGACACACCGCTGCTGCTGGCCTGGCGTGACCGGATGTCGGCACGGCCTGCGGTGCAGCAGGTCGCGGCGGCCATGGGGCGTTACCTGTTGTCTGTGGGGCGGCCGCTGCCGGCGTTTCTGGCGGCACTGGTCCGGGCGGACGCCCGCTGAGGCCGCTCTGGCCGTTTGATTGTCCCGTCCTACAGACGTCCGACGGGGCCGTCCGCTACATTGGTGAGCAGTCCGGCGGCATCGCGCCGCCGCTCCCAGGTTCAACGCAAGGACATTCCATGAATCTCTCCGTCTCCATTGGTCCCATCGTGTCGCTGATCGCCGGCATCCTGATCCTGATCATGCCGCGGCTGCTCAACTACATTGTGGCGATTTACCTGATTGTCATTGGCCTGATCGGCCTGTTCGGTACCGGCTCCCTGCGCCTGTAAGCCAGGGCCGGCGTCTCTTCAGCGCCGGGCGAGTGCCATGGCCAGCAGGGCCTGTTGCTGCACCGGTGTGCGCGTGGCGATCAGCGCCAGCAGCCCGGCACTGTCCAGCACATTGATGCCATTGTCCTTGGCAAATTTGCGGGCGTTGTCCGTGAACGTCGATGTGCTCGCGTAGGTCGCGCGTTTGAGTTGACGCGCCGCCATCATGGCCAGCAAGGGGTGAATCTGGCGCACCGCCACCGGCTGGCCTGGCCACAAGCGGCACACGGCCACCGCGACCGGATTGTTCCTGTCCTGTTGTGCGTTGCGTGAAAAAAGCCAGATGGTGACGCCACCGGTCGGCCCGTGCGAGTGAATGCGGGTTTCCAGGCCGCTTTGGGCAAACAGTGTTCCACACACGGCGTCGAACTGCTGTGGCGACAGGCGGGCCAGCAGCTCTGCCGTCCATGTGTTGGCTGCCGGCGGGCTGGCCGGCGCCTTGCTGACAGGCATGGCGGGCATGGCGGGCCGTCGCGCTGTGGCAGGCTCCGGAAAATCGACCAGTTTGTCGATGGCAACGGGTCTGCCCGGAGGGTCTGCCAGTTTCCCCGGCGCGGGCAGCCGGGGCGGCCCTTCACCCCGGCCCAGCCTGGCCCATGGAGGTTCGTAGGCCAGTGGATCGGCATACACCCCGGAAAAAAGTTTGTTGGTCAGGTAGCCGCCGCTGACAATCACGCCCAGCAGCAGGCTCGCAGCGCCCGGAATGCGCAAACTCCGCTGCTCCACGGACAGTATCAGCATCCCCGCACCGAGGGCCAGGGCCAGCAGGCCGATCAGGAAAAGCAGGAAATACGCGGATGCGGCTTGGGCTGGGGGCGGATGGGGTCTGGCAGCCATGGGATGCAATCTGATTGCTATGGTTTTGATAGCTGGTTATGCAGACTGGACAGGCGCCTAAGGCTGTTGTTGCTGGAATTACCGGGGAGGTTAACGCTTCCTGCTCTTGATGACGGTTTTGCCGGGACTGCGCTTGACGGCCTTGATGTTGCCGCGTGCAGGCGCCGCCTTGCGCGCGCCGCCGGCTTTCACCGGCAGGAACACCACCACCTGTTGCCCCAGCTTGAAAGCGGCATTGGCACCGACCTTGTTCCACTCGGCCACACTGGCCGGGCTCAGGCCGTAGCGCCTGGCGACGGTCGCCACGGATTCGCCCTTGCGCGCCTTGACGGTGGTGCGGCGCGTGACGATTTCCGGGGCCAGGCTCACCTGCGCGTTGTCGGCCACATGGCTGGCCACGTCGTTGTCCATCTTGCCGGTGCGCGGCACCAGCAGCGTGGAGCCGGCCTTGATCAGCATGCGCGGCGGGATGTTGTTGACACCACGCAGGTCGGCCTCGCTCATGCCGACACGCCGGGCGGCTTCACCGACGCTGAGCGTGGCGGGCGCGGTCCACGCGGTCCAGCTGGCGTACTGGCCCTGCGTGTAGGCCTCGAAGTTGCGCTGGAACACCTTGGCGTTGTCCCAGGGCAGCAGGATTTGCGGCGTGCCGGAGGCGATGATCACCGGGCGGTGTGCCGACGGGTTGAGGGCCTTGAAGTCGGCGAGGGCCACATCGGCCAGTTTGGCGGCCAGTGCCACGTCGATGTCGCGGTTGATCAGCACCTGCTGGAAATAGGGATGGTTCTCGATCAGCGGCAGCTCGGTGCGGAAGGCCTGCGGATTGGCCACGATGTTCTTGACCGCCTGCAGCTTGGGCACGTACAGCCGGGTTTCGTCGGGCATGCGCAGGTCTTCGTAGCGGGTGCCCAGGCCGTCCTTCTTGTTCCTTGCGATGGCGCGGCCCACGCTGCCTTCACCCCAGTTGTAGGCGGCCAGCGCCAGGTGCCAGTCGCCGAACATGCCGTGCAGTTTTTGCAGGTAGTCCAGCGCGGCGCGGGTCGAGGCCAGCACGTCACGGCGGTCGTCACGGAAGGCATTCTGTTTCAGGTCGAAGTACTTGCCGGTGGCCGGCATGAATTGCCACATGCCGGCGGCCTTGGCGCTGGACACGGCCTGCGGGTTGAAAGCGCTCTCGATATAGGGCAACAGCGCCAGCTCGGTCGGCATGTTGCGGCGTTCCAGTTCCTCGACGATGTGGAACAGGTATTTGCTGGATCGCTCGGTCATGCGCTGGATGTAGTCGGGCCGGCTGGCGTACCACTGCTCGCGGTCGGTCACCAGCTCGTTCTGCAGGTCGGGCATGGAAAACCCGCTGCGTATGCGCACCCACAGGTCAGAAGGCGGCTCCAGCTGCGCGACGAGCGGCCCGTTGGGGTACACCGGCGTGAGGGCAGGCCCGGCGGCGCTGGCGGTGGTCAGCACCGGATCACCGGGCATGCCGGGCGGGCTGGTGCTGGCGCAACCGGCCAGCACGGCCACGGCGATGCCGAGGAGGAAGGTTTTGAGAGGGGAGTGGGGGCGGCGGAGGGAGCCGCCGGAGAAGGGGCTGGGGAAAGGGGACGGTCGCTGCAGGTCGGTCATTTGAATTGGTTCTTCCACTGCCTGATGGCGGCAAATACAGTGTTGTCGTCATGGGCCGCCGGGTCGAAGTGCCTGGCGGCGGCCATGACAGTGGCTTGTCGGGTACGCAAGAAAGGATTGATCAGCAACTCCTGGGCCAACGAGGTGGGCAAGGTCGGCTTGCCCTGGTCCCTCAAGGCGGCACAGCGTGCATGGTAACCAATTAGTTCGTCATTGTCAGGCTCGACGGCCAGCGCAAAGCGCAAGTTGCTCAGCGTGTACTCATGGGTGCAGCAGACACGGGTGTTGCCGGGCAGTGCGGCCAGCCGGTCCAGCGACGCCAGCATCTGCGCCGGCGTGCCCTCGAACAGCCGGCCGCAGCCGCCGGAAAACAGCGTGTCACCGCAGAACAGCAGCGGCCTGCCATCCACCTCGGGCGTGTAGAAAGCAATGTGGCCGGCGGTGTGGCCGGGCACATCGATCACCTGGAAATCCAGGCCCAGTGTCTGCACGGTGTCGCCGTCGTGCAGCCGTTTGAAGGGCCCGGGAATCGCCTCGCGGGCCGGGCCATACACCGGCGCGCCGGTGGCCGCGTGCAGCTCGGCCACGCCGCCGGTGTGGTCGGGGTGGTGGTGCGTGACTAGAATCGACTCTAATTCAAGCCCGTTTTGCTGCAGCGCGCGCAACACCGGTGCGGCATCGCCGGGGTCCACGATCAGCGCGCGCCGGCCGTCGTGCAGCAACCAGAGGTAATTGTCGCTGAATGCGGGGATGGGAATAAGGTACATGCGGCGTTCTTGATGGGCTCACAAATTATAGGTTTCACCGACTGGTTCAGGACCCCGCCCGGCGAGTATTTGCTGGCGTGGGAGCGCGAGCGATTCGACCAGGCGGTGGCGGACATGTTCGGCTTCCATGCGCTTCAATTGGGCCTGCCCGAACTGGATGCGCTGCGCAGCAACCGCATGCCGCACAAGTGGCTGGCCCTGCCGGCTGCCGGCGACGGATCGCTTGCCACAGACGCAACGCCAGGCAACAGCAGCCCCGATGCGACCGCCGCCGCCGGCGCAAGTTCCCCCCGCGTGGCGCTTCTGACCGATTCGGCCGCCCTGCCGTTTCCGGAGAACAGCCTGGACCTGGTGTTGCTGCCGCACACGCTGGAGCTCAGCAGCGACCCGCACACCACCCTGCGCGAGGTCGAGCGGGTACTGGTGCCCGAAGGCCGCCTGGTGATCAGCGGCCTGAATCCGGCCAGCCTGTGGGGCCTGCGCCAGCGCCGCGCGCATTTCTACCGGCGCCTGGGTTACGGCGAGCTGTTCCTGCCGGAGGCCGGCGAGTTCATCGGTTACTGGCGCTTGCGTGACTGGCTGCGGCTGCTCAGCTTCGAGGTCGAGTCCGCCCAGTTCGGCTGTTACCGCCCGGCCGTCAGCAGCCGCGCCTCACTGGATCGTTTTGCCTGGATGGACAAGGTCGGCGAGCGCTCCTGGCCCATCTTCGGCGCCCTGTATTTCCTGGTGGCCGTCAAGCGGGTGCGCGGCATGCGCCTGCTGGAGCCGGCCTGGAAGGCGCAGAAAGCCACAGCCAGTGCGCCGGTGGCGATTGCCAACCAGGTGCCACGGCCCGGCACCTTTTCCCTGTCACCCCCTTGCTTCACCCCTATGGATTCCGATACATGACCGAGACTTCTCCGACCACGCCACAACATGTGGTGATCTACACCGACGGCGCCTGCAAGGGCAATCCCGGGCCCGGGGGCTGGGGCGCGATGATGACGGCAGACGGCAAGGTCAAGGAGCTGTTCGGCGGCGAACTCGCCACCACCAACAACCGCATGGAAATGACGGCGGTGATCGAGGCCCTGTCGGCGCTCAAGCGGCCCTGCCGCGTGACCCTGCATGTCGACAGCCAGTACGTGCTCAAGGGCATGACCGAATGGATCAAGGGCTGGAAAGCGCGCGGCTGGCGCACCGCCGCCAAGGAGCCGGTCAAGAATGTCGACCTCTGGCAAAAACTCGATGCGCTGGTGACCGGCAGCGGCCACAGCATCGAGTGGATCTGGGTGCGCGGCCACGATGGCGACCCCGGCAACGAACGTGCCGACGTGCTGGCCAACAAGGGCGTGGATCTGGCCCTCGGCCGGCGTTGACGGCCCTGTCGGTCGCGCGCGGCGCGACCCGGAAAAGCTGCACCATCAGCGTACGTGGCATGGCGCCACCAGGAGGCGCCGGCGGTTGGTAAACGCCTTGTAAAGCTGACCGGCAAGCCCCTATGGGCATGGCCCAAAAGATGCGTAGGCCATGGTGTCCTGCTACATTGGAAGTTTGTATCTTTTCCATTACAACTGGTTTTCCTTTCCATGGCATCAAAAGCAATTTACGCAGTGGTCGCAGTAGCCGGCATCGCGCTGGCCTCGGGCGCCGCCTGGTGGTACCAGAAGCCCAGGGCTGCGAGTGGCGCTGCTGCGACGGGTGGCCCGGCTTCCGGCGGAGGCGCTGGCGGTTCCGCGGGCAAACCCGTGACTGTGGAAGCGGCCAAAGTGGAAGTCGCCACGCTGGTCGATGATGTGCAGGCCGTGGGCAGCCTGCGTTCGCGCCGCAGCGTCGTGCTGCGTCCCGAGGTCAGCGGCCGCATCACCCAGCTCAATTTCACCGACGGCCAGCGTGTGCGCAAGGGCCAGGTGCTGGTGCAGTTCGACGATCAGTTGCCCATGGCGCAGGTCCTGCAAGGCCAGGCCGAGCTGTCGATTGCCCAGGCCAACCAGAAACGCAACCAGGAACTGGTCGCCCAGAACTTTGTCAGCCAGCGTTCGCTCGACGAAAGCGCGGCCAACCTGCAGGTGGCACAAGCCAAGCTGTCGCTGGCCAGGGCCACGGCGTCGCGCCTGAAAATTGTCGCGCCCTTCGACGGCATCGCAGGCATTCGCATGGTCAACGTGGGCGACTACCTCAAGGACGGCGCCGACATCGTCAACATCGAGGACATCGACGCGCTGTTTGTCGATTTCCGTCTGCCGGAGCGCTTCCAGAGCAAGGTGCGGCGCGGCCAGATCGCGCGAGTGGAGGTTGACGCCTTGCCCGGGCAGAAGTACACGGCGGTTGTGCAGGCCATCGATCCCCTGATTGATGCCAACGGGCGATCGGTCGCCGTGCGGGCCTGTATCGACAACCGCCGGTTGAGCTTGCGTCCCGGCATGTTTGCGCGTGTCAACACTGTTTTTGGCCAGCGTGACAACGCCGCCGTCATCCCCGAAGAGGCTTTGCTGCCGCAGGGCGACAGCCAGTTTGTCATCAAGCTGATACCGGGTGCGGATGCGCAGACCTGGACCACGCAGCGTATTCCCGTGGAGGTCGGCATTCGCCGGCCCGGCACGGTGGAAATCATCCGTGGCCTGCAGCCCGGTGATACCGTGATCAGCGCAGGGCAGCAGCGTGTCCAGCGTGATGGCATGAAGGTCAGCGTGGTGGTCCTGAACCCGTCGGCTGCCGGCCGGCCGACCGATGGCGCGCCCCCGGCAGCTGCGGCTGCAGCGGCAAAATCAGTCGCGGCGGCCCAGGCCCCGAGCGCCCAGGCTGCGGGTGGCGCCAACCCCTGCATGGCAGGCATGCGGGACACGGGCGGGGCGCCAGCCGAAGGTCGCCGCAATGCCGGCCCGCAGCAGCCCGTTGCGCGGCCCGCCCCGCGCAACCCGGCCTGAGTGTGATGTGGCGCGTCCACTGGAGATACCCTGATGCAATTGGCTGAAGTCTCGATTCGCCGGCCGGTATTTGCCACTGTGCTGTCCCTGCTGATTGTGCTGATCGGCGCTGTCAGTTTCCAGCGCCTGACGGTGCGCGAATACCCGAAAATCGACGAACCCGTGGTGACTGTCAGTGTGCGTTACCCCGGCGCGTCGGCCGAGGTGATCGAGTCCCAGGTCACCAAACCGCTGGAAGACTCGATCGCCGGCATTGACGCGGTGGATGTGCTGACCTCCATCAGCCGGGCCGACCAGAGCCAGATTTCGGTGCGTTTCCGCCTTGAAAAAGACGCCGATGCCGCCGCCGCCGAGGTGCGGGACCGGACCTCGCGCGTTCGCAACCGCCTGCCACAGGCGATCGAAGAGCCGGTGATTGCCAAGGTCGAGGCCGACGCCTTTCCGGTGATCTGGCTGGCCTTCACCAGTGACAGCCTGACCCGCCTGCAGATCAACGACCTGGTGACGCGCATCGTCAAGCCGCGCCTGCAAACCGTGACGGGCGTTGCCGATGTGCGCATTTTTGGTGAGCGCAAATACGCCATGCGCGTCTGGCTGGACCCCGGGAAAATGGCGGCCTATCGCCTGACCACGCAGGATGTCGAGGACGCCATACGCCGCAGCAACCTGGAAGTCCCGGCCGGACGCATCGAGTCACAGCAACGCGAATTCAGCGTGACGTCCGAGACGGGCCTGATGCGCCCGGCCGAATTCTCGGAAGTGGTGATTCGCAATGTCAACGGGTTTCCGGTCAAGGTCCGTGATGTCGCCCGGGTGGAAGAGGGCGCGGCCGACGAGCGCAGCGGGGTCCGGCTCAACGGGCGGGCGGCCATCGGTGCCGGGGTGATCCGCCAGGCGACGGCCAACCCGCTGGACCTCTCGCAGGGCGTGCGCGACATGATTCCCCAACTGAAGGCCGACTTGCCGCCTGAGGTCAACGTCGACATTGCGAACGACAACTCGGTGTTCATCGACCGTTCGGTGAAAAACGTCTACCAGACCATCGCCGAGGCCGTCGCCCTGGTGGCACTGGTGATCTTCGTGTTTTTGCGTACCTTTCGCGCCTCCATCATTCCGATCATCACCATTCCGGTGAGCCTGGTGGGTACTTTCGCGCTGATGGCGCTGGCCGGTTTTTCGATCAACACCCTGACCTTGCTGGCACTGGTGCTGGCCATCGGGCTGGTCGTGGACGACGCCATCGTGATGCTGGAGAACATCTTCCGCCACATCGAGGAGGGACTGGACCCGTTTTCGGCGGCGATCAAGGGCGCGCGCGAGATCGGTTTTGCGGTGATCACCATGACAGCGACGCTGGTGGCTGTTTATGCGCCACTGGCCTTCACGCCGGGACGCACCGGGCGCCTGTTTGTCGAGTTTGCGCTGGCCCTGGCCGGGGCCGTGGTGGTGTCGGGTTTTGTGGCACTGACCCTGACGCCCATGCTCTGCGCCAAGCTGCTCAAGCACAACCCGAAACCCAATGTCTTCGACCGGTCCATGGAGCGCTTCCTGAACAGGGTGTCCGACCGTTATGGCGAGTTGCTGCGCTGGGTGCTGAGCGCGCGCTACCGGCCCCTTCAGTCTTCCTCCACCCCGGCGGGCTGGGGCGGGAGAGCCCGGGCGTTTGTATTGCAGGCCCGGTGGATTGTCGTGGGCATCATGCTGGCCAGCGCGCTGGCCATCCTGCTGATTTTCCCGACGATGAAGCAGGAGCTTTCGCCGCTGGAGGACCGTGGCACCATCCTGGCAACGGTCAATGCGCCCGATGGCGCCACGCTGGACTACACCAACCGTTATGCGGAGGCGCTCGAAAAAATGGGTCAGCCTTACCCGGAGTTCGACCGTATTTTTGCCAGCATCGGCAACCCGACGGTATCGCAGGCCAGCGTCATCTACCGCACCGTCGACTGGAATGACCGGGAGCGCAGCACCCTGGAGATGGCGCGCGAGCTGCAGCCCAAGTTCGCCAGCCTGCCCGGCGTCACGGCTTTCCCCATCACGCCGCCTTCGCTGGGCCAGGGCTTCCGGGAGCGGCCCCTCAATTTCGTGATCCAGACCTCGGACAGCTACGAGAACCTCGACCGCGTGGTGGAACAGATGCTGGCCGAGATCGCCAAAAATCCGGGAATCCAGTCGCCCACCTCGGACCTGCGGCTGAACAAGCCCGAACTGCGCATCGACGTCAACCGGGAAAAGGCCGCGGATATGGGGGTCAGCGTGGAAGTGGTGGCGCGGGCCATCGAAACCATGCTGGGCGGGCGCAATGTGACCCGTTACAAGCGCGATGCCGAGCAGTACGACGTGATTGTGCAGACCCAGGCCAGCGGCCGCAGCACGCCGGAAGACATTGAGGGCATCTACGTGCGCGGCCGCAACGACGCCATGATTCCGCTGTCCAGCCTGGTCTCGGTGCGCGAGGCGGTCTCGCCGCGGGAACTCAACCACTTCGGCCAGCGCCGCGCGGCGTCCATCACGGCCAACCTCGCGCCCGACTATTCGCTGGGCCAGGCCTTGACCTTCATGAACGAAACCGCGGCCAAGATCCTCAAGCCCGGCTACAGCACGGACCTCAACGGCACCTCGCGCGAGTTCAAGAACTCCCAGGGCGCGCTGGCCATCGTGTTCGTGCTGGCGCTGGTGTTCATTTTCCTGGTGCTGGCCGCGCAGTTCGAGAGTTTTGTCGACCCCCTGGTCATCATGCTGTCGGTGCCGCTGTCGATGATTGGCGCGCTGCTCGCCTTGAAGTTCTCGGGGGGCTCGCTCAATGTCTATTCGCAGATCGGACTGATCACGCTGGTCGGCCTGATCACCAAACACGGCATCCTGATTGTTGAATTTACCAACCAGTTGCGCGGACAGGGCATGGACATGCTGGAGGCGCTGATCAAGGCCTCGTCGCAGCGCCTGCGTCCCATCCTGATGACCACCGGCGCCATGGTCCTGGGGGCTTTGCCACTGGCGCTGGCCAGCGGTGCCGGCGCCGAGAGCCGCATCCAGATCGGCTGGGTGATTGTGGGCGGCATGTCGCTCGGCACACTGCTGACGATTTTTGTGGTGCCTACCATGTACGCGCTGTTTGCCCGCAAGAAAATTCCAGGCGCCAACAAGGCCGAAGCCAAGGAGGAAGCGCCAGCCCACCACGGCGAGCCGGAACTGATCGGCAAATAAATAAGACCCCTAGGCTTGTCACTGCGTGTACTGCGCTGCACCTTGCAGGCCGCCGCTCGCCAGAGGCTTCGCTTCTGGCGCCTGTCCAAACCTGCTCAAGCAGGGTTGGAGCCGCAGGCACCAGCCCGAGGGGGCCGCTGCGCCTGCGACCCGGCAAAGCCGGTTCCGCGGCCCCTGCTGGCCTTGGGCACCTGTCCCGGTGCCGTTGAGGGAGCTGGGCGAAGCGAGCGACCGTGGGGGTTACATGCTGCCGTCGAACATCATCACGTCGACGTCTTCGCCGGCAGCGACATTGCCCTGGCCATGGTGCAGCACGATCAGGCCGTTGGCCTGAGCCATCGACGACAGCACGCCCGAGCCCTGGTTGCCGGTGGTCCGGACCTGCAAGGATCCGTCGGCGGCGCTGCTGACGGTGCCGCGCTGGTACTCGGTGCGGCCGGATTTTTTGCGCATCGCTTCCAGGCTGCGCGCCTTGAGCAGCGGCGGCGCTGCGGCCGTGTTTCCCATCATCTGCAGCAGCGCGGGGCGCACAAAGGCCAGAAAAGTCACCATCACCGCGACCGGGTTGCCGGGCAAACCAAAAAGAATGGCCCCATTCGGGTTGTTATGGTTTTGGGAGCTGCTTGCGCTTGTGGATAAAGGGCTGCCGCCTGTTTTGTCTGGAAGAATCCGGCCCACGGCCATGGGCCGTCCGGGGCGCATGGCGACACGCCAGAAGGCCACGTCGCCGAGTTTTTTCATCATGGCCTTGGTGTAGTCGGCCTCACCGACACTGACGCCGCCCGAGGTGATGATGGCGTCGGCCTGCGCCGCGGCGCTGCTGAAAGCCGCTTCCAGCAGCGCCGGCTCGTCGCGCACCACACCCATGTCGATGACCTCGCAGCCCAGCCGCTTGAGCATGCCGAAGACGGTGTAGCGGTTGCTGTCGTAGACCGCGCCTTCGCGCGGCGGCTCACCGAGCGAAAGGATTTCGTCGCCGGTGGAAAAATAAGCCACCCGCAGCGGCCGCAGCGTGCTCACGGTTTCCATGCCCAAAGAGGCCACCAGCCCAAGACGGGCGGGCGTGAGCAGCTCACCTTTTGATAGCGCAGCGCGGCCCTGCATGAGGTCCTCGCCGCGCAGCCGGCGGTTGTCGCCCGGCTGCAGCAATTTCGGCGGAACGGTGATGTGGTCGCCCTGCAGCGTGACAAACTCCTGCGGCACCACCGTGTCCAGACCGGCCGGCATGATGGCGCCGGTCATGATCTTGAGGCACTCACCCGGCGCGACCGTGCCTTGCCAGGCCTTGCCGGCCAGCGCGGTGCCGGCGACCTTCAGTCGCAGTTCGGCCCCGGAGGCCAGCGCTGCGCCGTCAAAGGCATAGCCGTCCATGGCCGAGTTGTCGTGCGGTGGCACGTCGAAAGGCGAGACCACGTCGTCGGCCAGCACCCGGCCCAGCGCCTCGAACAGCGGCAATTCCCGGCGCTCGGTCACGGGCGCGACCAGCAGCGAGAGAAAACGCGCGACCTCGGCGGCCGGCAGGGCCTGGGGGTCGTAGCCCTGCAGTTCGGCCGCGATCTGGGCTATCGTCTTCACGGGCGCAGTGCCTCGAGCTGGTGCAGCTCGGCCAGGGTGTTGGCGTTGAAGAAGGCGCGCGGGTCGTCGCCCGGCAGGTTGAAGGGCACCAGCACGGTCTTGTGTTGCGCGGTCCAGGCGTCTATCTTGCGGCCGCCACCGGTGGTGAACACCGCCAGGCTTTCGAGCAGGCTGGTGCGCATCAGGCAGAACACCGGCTGGGCCCGCAACTGCCCGTCTTCCTCGGGCGCGGCGACCACGGCGAAATCGGCGTTTTCGCGCGCCAGCGCCTCGGCCAGCCGCGGCACCATGTCTTCGCTGAACAGCGGGCTGTCGCAGGGCACCGTCACCATGTAAGGCGTTTCGCAGCGTTCCAGCCCGGTCATGAAGCCCGCCAGCGGCCCCGAAAAATCGCCCATGCCGCCGGCATCCGGCCAGACCGGCACACCAAAGGATTCGTAGGCGGCGAGGTTGCGGTTGGCATTGATCATCACCTCGCCGACCTGCGGCGACAGGCGCAGCAGCGTGTGCAAAGCCAGCGGCACACCGTTGAAATTCTGCAGGCCCTTGTCGGCGCCGCCCATGCGCGAGCCGCGCCCGCCCGCCAGGATCACGCCGGTGATTTCTGCGCCGTCTATCGTGTCAATCATTGTCTAGGGCCTGTTCACGCTATTTATGCAAGTGCGAAGGTGTTGAAAACAGCGCCAATCTAGGCGCGCGACGACGCTCAGCCTGGGCGGCTGGGCTAGGAGTGCAACAAACGAGTGGCGCTGTTTTCAACACCTTCCCTCCGGGTTGCGACCAAAAAAGCCATGCGCAGCGTTGCAAAGCCTTGCCGGGCACCAGCCCGGCTGCGTTTTGCGCCTCGCGCATGACCTTTTTGACTCGCAACGCATCTTGCATAAATAGTGTGAACAGGCCTTAGCCGCCTATATAACTCATCTCGACGCGTTTGCCGCCATCGCCGGGCATGGATCTGTCAGGCGGCAGCGCCGCCCGCAGCTCGGAATAACGGTCATCGCGGCGCTGCCAGATGTGGCCCACGGCCGCAGAAATCTGTTCGTCCGAATAATGGCCGTCACGCAGCAGCGCGCGCAGGTCGTGGCCCTGGCTGGCAAACAGGCAGAGGAAAAGTTTGCCTTCGGTCGACAGCCGCGCGCGGTTGCAGTCGCCGCAAAACGCATGGGTCACGCTGCTGATCACGCCGACTTCACCGGCGCCGTCGAGGTAACGCCAGCGCTCGGCGGTTTCACCCGGGTAGTTGGCGCTGATGGCCTCCAGTGGAAATTCCTGCTGCAGGCGCGCCATGACCTGGGCCGAAGGCAGCACCTCGTCCATGCGCCAGCCGTTGGTCGCGCCCACGTCCATGTATTCGATAAAACGCAACACCACGCCCGAGTTGCGGAAGTGCCGCGCCATCGGCAGGATCTCCGCGTCGTTGGTGCCGCGCTTGACCACCATGTTGACCTTGATCGGTGCCAGCCCGACCTGCTGCGCGACCTCGATGCCCTTGAGCACGTCGGCGACCGGGAAGTCCACATCGTTCATGCGGCGGAACACCGCATCGTCGAGCCCGTCCAGGCTCACCGTGACGCGCTGCAGGCCCGCGTCCTTCAGCGCCCGGGCCTTTTTGGCCAGCAGCGACGCGTTGGTGGTCAGCGTGATGTCCAGCGGCTTGCCGTCCGGCGTCTGCAGCTTCGCCAGCATCTCGATCAGGACTTCGATGTGTTTGCGCAGCAGCGGCTCGCCGCCGGTGAGACGGATTTTTTCGACGCCGTGGGCGACGAAAACCTTCGCGAGGCGCGTGATCTCCTCAAAACTCAGCAGCGAGGTTTGCGGCAAAAAAGCGTAGTCCTTGTTGAACACCTCGCTGGGCATGCAGTAACTGCAGCGGAAGTTGCAGCGGTCGGTCACGCTGATGCGCAGGTCACGCAGCGGCCGCGCCAGCGTGTCCGCCAGCAGGCCGGTGGGCGCCTGCAGTTGTGCAGGCACATGCGGCACGCGCGCGGCGTAACGCATGTCTGCGAGGGGGATGATTTTTTTGTCCATCGTGAATGTGCCCGGAAGGGTGAATTTACTCCATCGCTGCCGGCGGCCGGTGGCAGGCGGCGGCTTAACCTCGCTGCGCGCGTGTCTTAGCCGGCGGGCTGCGGGCGGTACACCCAATGTCTTAGGTGCAAACAGGGACGAAGGGCGTCCAATTGCTTCCTATAATCGCGCAACAAAAAACAGGGGGGGAAATGATGGCAACTCTGTCAGGTCGGGCAGCGCTTGGGCTGCTGCTGGTTTTATGCCTGGGTCTGACCGGGCTGGCGCACGCCCAGCCTTCGCGCAACCTCGCGCCGGGCTTTACCGACCGGCCGGCCCAGTCCAGGCTGCTGATCGTGCCGGTGGACATGGAGCTGTACTCCATCAGTGCGGGTGGCATCCAGGAGCCCAAAGCCGACTGGACCGAGGCCGCCGTGAAAAACTTCAGGTCCGGCCTGGACGGGCGCAAGAAGCTGCTGGGGGAGAACATCGTCCAGCTCGAGGACAAAGACCTCGATGAACTGGCCGAGATCAACGCGCTTCACGGCGCCGTGGCGCAGGCGGTGTTCCTGCACCACATGCTGGGCATCGCCAAGCTGCCGACCAAGGAGGGCGTGCTCGACTGGTCCATGGGCGATTCCGTCAAGCCGCTGAAGGACAAAACCGGGGCCGACTTCGCGCTGTTCACCTGGATACGCGACAGTTATGCCAGCCCGGAACGCAAGGCCGCCATGATCATGATGGCGGTGCTCGGCGTCGGCATTCCCGGTGGGGCACAGGTCGGCTATGCCTCGCTGGTCGACCTGCAGACCGGCCGCATTGTCTGGTTCAACGACCTGCGCCGTGCCCATGGCGACCTGCGCGAACTCGAGTCTGCGCAGGAGACCGTGGAGACGCTTCTCAAGGGTTTCCCGGCGGCCCGATGACAGGCCTTGCGACAACGCGCCGCGGTTTGCTGCGCTCGGCCTGCCGCCACTGTTTCGGGCTGGCGGGCATCGCCGCGGGGCTGCCCGCGCTGGCACAGGACAACGCGGTTGCGGCTGCCGTGCCGGGCGCGGGCCTCACGGCCATGCCGCAGCGGTTTTCCCGGCCCGCCCTGGACAGCGAGGAAGGGGGTCTGTGGGCCGTGATGGACCGCGAGGAAACCCGGCTGCGCCGCAGCCCCTTTGTGGTCCGGGATGCGGCCCTGGGCAAGTACCTGCAGGACATCGTTTGCCGGCTCACGCAAGACCACTGCGCCGACGTCCGCGTGCATGTGGTCCGCACGCCGCTGTTCAATGCCAGCATGGCCCCGAATGGGATGATGCAGGTCTGGAGCGGCTTGCTGCTGCGGGTGGACAACGAGGCGCAACTCGCCGCCGTGCTCGGGCACGAACTGGGCCATTACCTGGAGCGGCACACGCTGGAGCGCCTGCGTGACGCCAAGAACAAGGCCGCATTTGCGCAGTTCATCGGCCTGTTCGGCCTGGTCGGCGCGATCGGCCAGCTCGGTGTGCTGGCCAGCATGTTTTCGTTTTCGCGCGAGCAGGAAAACAGCGCCGACCGCATCGGCATGCGGCTGATGCAGTCGGCCGGTTACGACGGCCGGCAGGCCGCGCTGGTCTGGGACAACCTGCTGGGCGAACTCAGGATCAAGGGCGGCGAGAGCGTGGGTTCGCAAAGCCCGATGATGGCCACCCACCCGCCGGTGGAGAACCGGCGCGACGAGTTGCTCAGGCTGGCCGGAAGCGGCGGTGGCGGCACCGGCACGCCGGAGTTCCGCCAGGCGATCGCGCCGCACCGCCTTGGCTGGATCCACGATGAAATCAAGCGTGGGCAGTTCGAGGAAAGCCTGGTGCTGTTTGAGCGCCTGCTCAAGGAGGACAAGGCCAATGCGCAGTTGCTGTATGCGCGGGGCGAGGTCTACCGGCAACGCGCCGGCAAGGACGACCAGCAACACGCGCTGGACAGCCTGAACGGCGCTGTCGTGCTGGACAACCCGCCGCCGGAGGCCTTCCGGTCGCTGGGCCTGGTGCAAAAGCAGCGCGCCGACCCCGGGTCGGCCTTCCAGTCCTTTGAAAAATACCTGGCGGCGGCGCCCGATGCGCCTGATGCGGGCCTGATCAGAAACTACATTGCGGAACTCAAACCATGAAAAAACTCCTTGTCCTGCTGCTGGTCTCCCTGCTGGCCGCCTGTACCTCCATCGTCAAGGTCGAGGGCGACCAGGTCATCAACAACAAGATGGCGGTCAAGCTCAGCGATGCCTGGAACAAGCTGCAGTTGCCCGGCAACCAGCAGCCTTTCGACATGTGGACCCAGGAAGGCCTGTCCATCGACCATTTGCGTTTCTGGGCCGGTGTGGCCAGCAACCAGGAAATGATGAAGCGCCCGCCGGGCGCCAGCGTGCCGCAGGGTGGCAAGGCCGAGCGCATGCCGACCTATGTGGCCGGCATGCAGCCCGACCAGCTGGTCAGCCTGTTTGAAGGCTTGTATGCCTCCGACGGCTCCATCGTCAGCATGACCAAGGTCGAGCCGGCCGTGTTTGCCGGCGAAAAAGGCGTGCGTTTCGAATTTGCGCTGACACGCAAGGGCGACGATGTGCAGCTTCGCGGCGTCGGCTGGGTCGCCGTGAAGAAAAACGAGCTGTATGCCGCCACTTTTGTGGCGCCGCGCCTGTCCTTTTTCGGCCGGCTGCTGCCCAAGGCCGAAAAGGTCGTCAGCACGGCGCAGATCAGGGGCTGAGCGGCGCCTGCGCCACCGGGCCGGCAGGCCACATGTCGGCCGTGGGAACAGTCTTCTCAGCCATGTTCAAAAGGTCCGGTGGGGCCATGGACCTCATCGGGCCGATGCGGCCATGGCCTTCCACCCCTCATCCCGACACAGGGACGTGTGGGTAAGAAAACTCAACCGAGCCAGCGCACGTTGTCCACCACCTCGCTGAAAAAGGCGCGCAGCGAAGGGATGCTCATGGCGTAGGGGTCAAAGTCCCGGCTTCCCGAATACTTCTGGAAGATCTGCCGGTTTTCTTCGACCGACGACAGCAGACCCATCGACCAGCTTCCAAAACGGCGCTGGGTGATTTCGGAGAAATCCAGGATGGCGGGATCCCGATGGCGTTCGTCCCGCAGCAGGCGGTGGTAGAGCGCGTTCACCTCGATATTGTCCCCTTCAAGCTGTTGAAGGAAAATGCCATTGCTCAGGCACAAGGCGCCGGTGACGCCAACCAGGACGTTATTCCGTCTGGACGCGGCAAGGATGTCCTTGACATCGTTCGCAGCGAGAATACCCGCGGTTCGGCTGGCATAAGTCAGTTGTACAAGCATCCGGTTTCTCCAAATTGTTTCAGTCTGTCACAGACTGAAATCCCCTACGCTGCGCTCGCCGTTCCGGGGGTGAATCAGACACAGCGCCCGCCGTCCACCTCGATACACACGCCGCTGATGAAGGCGGCCTCGTCGCTGGCCAGGTAAAGCGCCGCGTTGGCCACGTCGAGCGCGGTCGAAAAACGCCCCAGCGGGATGCTGGCCAGGAATTTGGCGCGGCGCGCCTCGCCTTCAGGACCGGTGACCGTGCCGCCGGCAAACTGGGTGGACAGCGCGGTATCCGGGTTGAACACCGGGTTGATGCAGTTCACGCGGATGTTGTCCGGGCCGAGTTCCGCGGCCAGTGACTTCGAGGTGGTGATCACCGCGCCCTTGGAGCCGTTGTACCAGGACAGGCCGGGCCGCGGCCGCACCCCGGCGGTTGATGCAATGTTGATGAAGCTGCCGCCGCCGCCGGCGCGGAACACCGGCACCGCGTGGATGGTCGACAGGTAAATGCTCTTGACGTTGATGGCGTAGCAGCGGTCGAATTCTTCCTCGGTGGTTTCCAGCGCGGGCTGGTTCAGGTGTGTCCAGCCGGCGTTGTTGACCATCACATCGAGCCTGCCGTGGCGCTGCACCGCGGCGTCCACCAGCGCCTTCATTTCGGCGGTTTTGGTCACGTCGGCCTTGAAGAAGGACGCCTTGCCGCCGGCGGCGACGATGTCGGCCACGACTTTTTCGCCGAGGCTGCTGTTGATGTCGTTGACGATGACCTGGGCGCCTTCGGCCGCCAGCCTTTTGGCGATGCCTTCGCCGATGCCGCCGCCGGCGCCGGTGACGATGATGGATTTGTTGCTCACACGCATGGTGTCTCCTGGAGTGCTATTAAATAGATAGCTTTTTGCCCCTGTCGGTCAGGGGCTGCAGCCTGTTTTTGCTTGAAAACTGGAGCGGCTTCAGCCGTGTTTGATGGCCACGGTTTTCAGCGTGGTAAAGCCGTACAGCGCCTCGAATCCCTTTTCGCGGCCGTAACCGGAGGACTTGACGCCGCCGAAGGGCAGTTCGACACCGCCGCCAGCGCCGTAGTTGTTGATGAAGACCTGACCGCTCTGCACACGTTTGGCCATGCGGAACTGGCGGCCGCCGTCGCGGGTCCAGATTCCGGCCACCAGGCCGAACTGCGTCGCGTTGGCGAGTTCCACCGCGTGGTCTTCATCGTCGAAACGCATGGCGCACAGCACCGGGCCGAAGACTTCTTCCTGCGCCAGGCGGTGGTCCACCGGCACGTCGCGCAGCAGCGTGGGGGCCTGGTAAAAGCCGGTGTCGGGCGCTTCGTCGACGATCTGGCCCTGCGCCACCATGGGAATGTTGGCAACCTGCGCATCGCTCAGAAAGTCCCAGACGCGCTGCTGCTGGGTCTGGCGGATCAGCGGGCCGACGTCCAGGTCCATGCTGGCGGGGCCGACGCGCAGCTTCTCGAAGGCCTGGCCCAGGCGTTCGAGCAAGGGCTCGTAAATCAATTTGTCCACCAGCAGGCGGGAACCGGCCGAGCAGGTCTGGCCGGCGTTCTGCACGATGGCATTGACCAGCGCCGGGATGGCCTGATCGAGGTCGGCGTCGGCAAACACGATTTGCGGGCTTTTGCCGCCGAGCTCCAGCGTGACCGGGCAGTGGCGCTCGGCCGCCACCTGCTGGATCAGGGTGCCCACGGTCGGGCTGCCGGTGAAGCTGATGTGCTGGATGCCCGGGTGGCGGGCCAGCGCGTCGCCGACCTCATGGCCGTAACCCGTCACGATGTTGATGGCGCCGGCCGGAAAGCCGGCCTCCGCGGCCAGCTGCGCCACGCGGATCAGCGAGAGGCAGGCGTCCTCGGCCGGCTTGACCACGCAGACATTGCCGGCCGCCAGTGCGCCTCCGACGCTGCGCCCGAAAATCTGCATCGGGTAGTTCCACGGGATGACGTGACCGGTCACGCCATGCGGCTCGCGCCAGGTCATCACGCTGTAACCGTCGAGGTAGGGCAGGGTCTCGCCATGCAGCTTGTCGCAGGCGCCGGCGTAAAACTCGAAGTAGCGCACCAGCGCGGCGGCGTCGGCCCTGGCCTGCTTGGTCGGCTTGCCGCAGTCGCGCTGCTCAATCGCAGCGAGCTCGTCGGCGTGTTCGGCGATCTTGCGCGACAGCGCCATCAGCAGGCGCCCGCGCTCGGCCGCGCTGACCTTGTGCCAGACGTTGTCCATGCAGTCGTGGGCGGCCTGGACCGCGTGGTGGATGTCCTGCGCATTGCTGCGCTGGATCTCGTCGAAGGGCTGGCCGTCGGACGGGTCAATAACGGGAATGGTCTTGCCGGACGCGGAGCGCACCGAAGCGTTGGCGATGTAATTGAGTTGCATGCATATGATTTTCGGCGAAAACGCGCTGGCCGCCAAAAATCAGCCAAATCGGGCCTCAGCCCATGTCCGGCAAGGGCTGACAGCTATCAAATAAATAGCATTCCAGCAGCGCTCAGGCTGCGGCGCCGACGGCTGTATAAGCCCGCGCATTGTCGGCCAGCCAGCGCGCCGAGAGATCGGTGGCCTGCTGCCCGGGATGAAAGTCCTCGCGCAGGTAGGCGCGCCAGGGTTTGAAGGTCTGGCGCACCAGGCCGCGCCGGCCGAACAGAAAGCTGGCGGCGCTTTTCCAGGTCGACCATTTCCACAAGGTGCCGTCGTGCTGCAGGTTGTTGATGGTCTGGCGCAAGGTGTCGCTCAGGAAGACGACGGTGATGCGGCGGAACCACTTGATGCGCCATGCGTGGTTGCCGCCGAGCGCGGCGTACACGTCGAAGGCGGTGTTCTTGTGCTCCGACTCCTCGGCGCTGTGCCACAGCCACATGGTTTGCAGGCGCGGCTCGCAAGGCGCCAGCAGGTCCGGGTTGCGCAGCAGCCACTCGGCAAAAATCGCAGTGAAGTGTTCGTTGGCGGCGGTGATGGCCAGCGCATGCAGCGGGTTGGTGCCCGCCAGCAATTGCATGTTGCGCTCCGCACGCGGCGCCCAGTCGTTGACCAGGCCCTGCTTGTCGAGGTGACTGTTGAACAGGCTGTGGATGCGGCGGTGCGTGGCTTCCTGCCCGATAAAACCCTGGACCTCGGCCTTGTACTTGTCCTGCAGCGGCGCCGGCAGCGCTTTCAGTCCGTTGCGTACCGCGTCGATGAAAAACTGCTCGCCAACCGGGAAACTCATGGACAGCGCGTTGAAAAACGCCGTCCGGAAGGCATCACCGGCACACCAGTGGCGCGGCAGCGGGGTTTCCAGGTCGATCAGCAGGCGGCGCACAACGAGTTCACTCATGATTTCTCCCGCGAAAGATGGTTGGTACGTTCGGGTACCAATGGCGCGAATATAGGATTGGTTTGTGGTACTGTCAAGTACCAAAACGATTTTTCATGCTTGGCCATGCTTGCCGTAACCCCGCCACCCGCCGCTGCAGCGTCCGACCCTTACCGCGCGCGCCTGCTCGAGGGCATGGCGCACAGCGTGGCCGCCAAAGGCTACGCCGACACCACGGTGGCCGACATCGTGCGCGAAGCCGGTGTGTCCAAGCGCAGCTTTTACGAGTGTTTTGCCGGCAAGGACGAATGCCTGATTGCGCTGTACGTTGCGGCCAGCCATGGCGCGCTCAAGGTGCTGAAGGAATCGATAGACCCGCGCCGCGACTGGAAAACCCAGGTCGAACACGCCCTGGGCGCCTACCTGGCCTGCCTGGCCGGCAACCCGGCGCTGCTGCGCACGCTGTTTATTGAAATCCTCGGGTTGGGTGCGGAAGGTCTGGAGGTGCGCCGCCGCATGAACCAGGAACTGGCCGACTTTGTGGTGCAGGTGGTGCATGCCGGCCATGTACACACGCCGCAGCAAGCGGCGCGCCACACCACCATGGCCATGGCGGTGGTCGGCGGCATCAACGAGCTGGTGTTGCAGGCGATCGAATCGGACCGCGGCGCCGATCTGGCCGAACTCACGCAACCTTGCAGCGCGCTGGTGCGGGCCGTGTTGTCCGCACCGGACTGACGTAAAAAAGCCCGCCGAAGCGGGCTGAAGCAAAACGCGGCTTCTTCTTTTATTTGGCTGCGGAAGCTGCGGGCGCAGCGCCGCCGGTGGGCGTCGCCGCGGCATCGGCCGCCTGGGTCGGTGCGGGTGCGGGCATGGCGCCCGCCACGGGTGTCGTCGCCGGTGCGGCCGGCGCACTCATCACCGCAGGCGCTGCCACCGGCGTGACCGGTGCGGCCGTGGCGGTGCCGCCGTGGAACTTCATCATCAGCGGCACGATCAGCAGCGCCACGATGTTGATGATCTTGATCAGCGGGTTGATGGCCGGGCCGGCGGTGTCCTTGTAGGGGTCACCCACGGTGTCGCCGGTCACGGCGGCCTTGTGGGTTTCAGAGCCCTTGCCGCCGTGGTGGCCGTCCTCGATGTATTTCTTGGCGTTGTCCCAGGCACCGCCGCCGGTGCACATGGAGATCGCCACAAACAGGCCGGTCACGATGGTGCCCATCAGCAGGCCGCCCAGCGCGGCAGGGCCCAGCAGCAGGCCGACCAGGATAGGCACGACCACCGGCAGCAGCGACGGAATCATCATTTCCTTGATGGCCGCGGTGGTCAGCATGTCGACCGCCGTGTCGTACTCGGGCTTGCCGGTGCCGTCCATGATGCCCTTGATGTCGCGGAACTGGCGCCGCACTTCGACCACCACGGCGCCGGCGGCGCGGCCCACGGCCTCCATCGCCATCGCGCCGAACAGGTAGGGAATCAGGCCGCCGATGAACAGGCCGATGATGACCATCGGGTTGCTCAGGTCGAAGGTGATGGCGCGGCCGTAGGCCTCGAGCTTGTG
>LNFM01002265.1_pt1 | contig 40697 bp, 36 predicted proteins | sample 596031 | NCBI WGS metagenome assembly LNFM01 (sample SAMN04254537, study PRJNA301005) | activated carbon metagenome | isolation source: dual media filters at the Ann Arbor, Michigan drinking water treatment plant | place: USA: Ann Arbor | reverse complement strand
CTTACCTACAAAGCGCTTAACGATCTCCCCCCGCTTGTTCACGAGGAAGGTCGTAGGTGTGACGTTCACATCGCCCCACGCCTTGGCCACCGTGCCGGTGTTGTCGATGGCCACTGAAAACGGCAGCTTGCGGGTCTGCGCGAAGTTGACGACGTAGCTTGGCGGGTCATAGCTCATCGCCACTGCGATGGTCTCGTAGCCGCGGCTGCGGAACTTCTCGTAGGTGCTTACCAGCATGGGCATCTCCGCGACGCAAGTGGTGCAACTGGTTGCCCAAAAGTTTATCAGCGCCACTTTGCCTTTGAGGTCGGCAGTGGTCCGGGACGAACCGTCCAGCAGCGTGAAAGAACTTTGTGGGGCGTCCGAGGAGTTCAGGCACCCGGTTAGAGCCAGTGACACTGCGACAAAAGCCAGAAAATTGCGGAAACTCTTCACGTGTACTCCAAGTTTTGTTCGATGGATATCGAAGCATGTTTATTTGGGTGCTTCAGGCCAACATTGGTTCACCGAGACTTCTCCACTGCAGTAGGTTTTTCCGCGCTCACCAACGACAGAAGCACCAGCGCAATCGCCCCACCTACGATGGCCATGTCGGCGATGTTGAACGCGGGCCAGTGCCAGCCGCGCAGGTGGAAATCAAGATAGTCGATGACTTGTCCACGTACAGCGCGGTCGAATCCGTTGCCAAGGGCGCCACCCAGGATGAGGCTGAAAGACAGCGCTTCCAGCTTTCGTAATGGCCGATATAGCATCCAGGCGAGCCATACCGAAGCGGCAAGGGCGATCGCAAGGAAGAACCACCGCTGCCAGCCACCCGCCCCAGCGAGGAAGCTGAACGCCGCGCCGGGATTAAGGACATGAACAAGATTGAAGAACGGCGTGACGTCGCGTGACCACCCTAGGGGGGTAGTCATGTCGATGTAGGTCTTGGCCACCTGGTCGGCGGCGAATATTCCAGTGGCTAGTGCATACCACTGCGCTCTATGTAGGGGGCGATTCATCTCTTTTTATCCTGTTCAGAAAATTCTGGCTCTGGCGAAGGTTCGACAGGAGCGGGCCGCAAGGCGTCCTCGACTTCCTGATCGGTCGCCTGCACCAGGACTTGCTGCGTAGTCGCGATGCCGGGAAAAACGATCAGGATACCCACCATCAGCAGCTGGATCGCTAGAAAGGGAATCGCACCTACATAAATCTGCGTCGTGCGGACCGTTGCCGGGGCAACACTGCGCAGGTTGTACAGCGCGATGCCAAACGGCGGATGCATGAAAGAGGTTTGCAGGACGACCGCGATCATGACGGTCAGCCACACCATGTCCACCCCAAGCTTGCGCGCCACCGGCGTGATCAGGGGAACGACGATGAACGCGATCTCGAAGAAGTCGAGGAAGAAACCCAGCAAGAAAATCCCTAGCGTAATGGCCAGAAGAAACGGGGTTTGCCCCTCCGGCAGGTGTTTGAAAATACCCTCGATCCATATCTGACCGTCGAATCCCCGGAAGACGAGTGTGAAAAACGAAGCGCCGATCAGCAGGAAGATCACGCTGGAGCACAGGACTCCCGTGTTTGTGAGGGCCTGGCTGAGACGACCTCCGGAAAGTCGCCCACGTAGCGCGCCAATCGCCAGTGCACCACAGGCGCCAATGGCTCCCCCTTCGGTGGGCGTTGCGACGCCGAAGTAGATGGAGGCAAGGATCGTGAGAATTAGTCCAAGAGGCACACCGGCGGCGAGTGCAGCTTCGAGCCACACCTGATTGCGGGAAGCGTCTACCACCGCAGTGATAGGTGGCGCAAGCGACGGCCGCAGCCAAGTCATGACCAACACAAAGAGCAGGTAGAGCCCGACCAGCATCGCGCTAGGCAGTAGCGCGGCATGAAAGATGTCGATCAGCGGGACCTCCATCTGCTCTGCCAGGACAATCAGCACCAGGCTGGGAGGTAGCATCTGAGCCAGGGTACCGGCGGCGGCGATCGATCCGGTCGCCAAACGCGCGTCGTAGCCAGCCTTGAGCATCACAGGTAGCGCGATCAGGCCCATGGCGATAACAGAAGCCGATACGAACCCAGTGATTGCTGACAGCACGGCGCCAACGATGATGGTGGCGTAGAGCAGTCCGCCGGGCGCGCGCCCGAACAGTCGACCGAGTGCGACGAGGGTATCTTCGGCCACCCCGGTGCGCTCCAAGATCAGCCCCATGAGCACGAACAAGGGCACCGCCAGGAAGTTGTCGCTGTTGAAGACGGCCTGCACGCGCAGTGGCATATTTAGCAGGAACGGGACGTTGAAATGCCCGAGCGCCACACCAAGGACGCCGAATGCCGCCGCCACGGCGGCAAGCGAGAAGGCCACTGGGAACCCGGCCAGCAGCACGACGACCAGCGTCGTGAACATCAGTGGAGCGAGCAGGTCTGGGCTCATGCAAATCCTTGCCGGTCCGGATGTTCCGCGCCCTGCTGCCGCGGGGCGACGCCAGCCAGGAAGGCGAGGCAGCGCACCGCCTCGGCGGCGCCTTGCGCTGCCAGACTCAAAAAGCCGAGCGGGATCATGCCTTTCATGATCCAGGCCGGAAACCGGCTAAGGCTTTCGCGGCTGGCGCGGGTTTCGCCGGTGACAACGGAGGTGACAAAGTCGGGCCAGGTCACCCACACCGCAGCCAGGCACAGTGGCAGCAGCACCATTGCGATGCCGGCGAGATCGAGCCAAGCCATTCCGCGCGGCCCGAGAAATCCAGAGAACACGTCGATACGCACGTGCTCGTCGCGCTTAAAGGTGTAAGCAGCCATCAGCAGCACCGCCGCCGCGAAGAAGTGAGGTTGGACGTCGTACATGGTGGAAGACGCGACACCGAAGAATTTGCGGCTGATCGCATTACCCGCGATCAACACGGCGTTGGCAAGCAGGCCCCAGCGAACGACGAAGGCAAGCCGCCGGTTGGCCCAGTCGATGCCGTCGGCAGCGCGCAGCGCAGCCTGGAATCCGGCCTTCACCGGCTGGCTCCTACGAGCCTTCGGTTCCGCGCGACACATTGAGCCAGCGGACCTACCACCGCAACTGACGCCCAGCCCAACGCAAAACCGACGAGGACGTCCATCGGAAAATGCGCGCCCAGGACGATGCGCGACCAACCTACCGCCGCAGCGAACACTATCAGGCCCATCCTGCCGGGCCAGCCTAATATCGGCCAGAGCGCCGCCGCGAGAACACCGACGTAGACTGAGTGGCCACTGGGCATGGTGTAACGACTGTCGGGAGTGGAGGCGGTCCGATAAACCGCGTCACCGAGTACCACGAACGGACGCGGCATCGCGAATACGGCCTTGGCAAGAGCTGCTGTGGCGAGGGCAAGTGACAACCCCAGCGCGAATCTGCACAACGACACGGTCAGCGAAACCGCCTCTGCAACCTTCACCCTGCGCCAAACCAGCAGCAAGACCGCCACGGTTGGTGCGCCCCAGTAGGTGCCGAGCGCGGTCAGGACCTCGGGCAGCCAGATCCAGCCGTCGGGTAGGGTCCCCTGAATGGACTGGAAAATATCCACGTTGGCACCGCCCCAGTCATACAACCAGCGTTTTATCCACTCCGTCGCGGTGTGAGGCGTCTGCATGTCCGTCAGACCGTCTTGAGTTTCAGCAGGCGCAGGCCATTGAACACGACCAGCAGGCTTGCCCCCATATCGGCGAACACCGCCATCCACATCGTGGCATCCCCCGTAAAAGTCAGTGCGAGGAAAACCGCCTTGATGCCTAGGGCCAAAACAATATTCTGCGTCAGGATAGAAGCGGTGGTGCGCGACAACCGGATGAAGACGGGGATCTTGCGAAGATCGTCGTCCATCAGAGCAACATCGGCCGTTTCAATGGCGGTATCGGTGCCGGCTGCGCCCATCGCAAAGCCGATGTCAGCGCGCGCAAGCGCCGGCGAATCGTTGATGCCGTCGCCGACCATGCCCACTTGACCTTCGCCGCCGATCAGGCTCTCGATGGTCTTGAGCTTGTCCTCAGGGAGCTGGTCGCCACGGGCTTCGGAGATTCCCACTTGGGCGGCGATGGCGTTAGCCGTGTGTAGATTGTCCCCGGTGAGCATCAGCGTGCGCACGCCCAGTGCCTGCAGGTCGGCCACAGCTTCGCGGCTGGTTTCCTTCACGGTATCGGCCACGGCAAAGATGCCCAGAACGGTGGCCTCATCCATCAGCAGGATCGCCGTCTTGCCTTGGCGCTCCAGCGCCTCCAGCCGCGACTGAAGCGCGGCCTCGCTAAGGCCGAGCTCTTTTGCGAGTCGGTGATTACCCATCTGCAGCATTCGGCCGGCAATGCGGCCGCGCACGCCGCGTCCGGGCAGCGCCTCGAAGTCGTCTACTTCGTGTAGCGAGACGCCGTCGAGTTTCGCCTTCCGGGCAATCGCCTGGGACACCGGATGGTCCGAGCGCGCGGCCAGACTCGCTGCCCAGGCGGCAACCTCCGGCGCGTCGCCTAACAAAGGCACAAAGTCGGTCTGCTCGGGCTTGCCGTGGGTGAGCGTGCCGGTTTTGTCCAGGGCCAGCACCTTGAGCTTGCGCCCGCCCTCCAGATAGACGCCACCCTTGATCAGGATGCCGCGTCTGGCAGCAGCGGCCAAGCCGCTGACAATTGTCACTGGCGTAGATATGACCAGCGCGCACGGGCAGGCTACCACCAGCAATACCAGCGCCTTGTAAATCCAATCGAACCACTCGCCCCCGAAGGCCAGCGGGGGAACAACCGCAACAAGCACGGCCACAACAAACACGGCCGGCGTGTAAACCCGGGCGAACTGGTCGACGAAACGCTGCGTGGGCGCGCGGCTACCCTGCGCCGACTCGACCGCATGGATGATCCGCGCGAGCGTCGAGTCATTAGCGCCTGCAGTCACTTGGTACTCGAAGGAGCCGGTCTCGTTGATGGTGCCGGCGAACACTTGATCGCCTTCGGCCTTTTCGACGGGAAGGCTCTCGCCGGTGATGGGCGCCTGGTTGATGGCCGAACGGCCTGCTGTGATCAGTCCGTCCAGTGCGATGCGCTCACCGGGTCGCACCCTGACCACCGCGCCCTTGGCGGCCTCCTTGGCCGGTACTTCCTTCCATGAACCGTCGGCCTGCCGCACGGTTGCAGTTTCAGGCGCCAAGTCCATCAGGCCGCGAATGGCATTGCGAGCCCGGTCCAGGGACTTGGCCTCGATCACCTCGGCCAGCGCGAAAAGGAACATGACCATGGCAGCCTCGGGCCAGTGACCGATTGCCATCGCGCCCGTGACCGCGATGGACATCAGGGCATTCATGTTCAGGTTGCGGTTCTTCAGCGCAATCCAGCCCTTCTTGTAAGTGCTGAGGCCGCCAGTGAAGATTGACACTAGGGCCAGCACGACCACTGCCCAGTGAAATCCGTCGTTGGCCCAGTACACGCCCTCGGCAACCACAGCCGTGACGCCGGAGACTGCCATTGGCCACCAGTTGGTTGGCTGCGCGGGGGCCTCCGAATCGCGCGCTTCTTCGGTTTTCTGCACCTCGGCTTCCATACCCAGCGATTCGATGGCTTCGACCGCAGGCTTGAGCGCATCAGGCGTGTGGCGTACCGTCAAGGTTCGTTGCATCAGGTTGAAGTCCAGGCCTTGCACGCCCGGCATGCCTTGCAGCTTGCCGCGAATCAGGCTTTCCTCGGTCGGGCAGTCCATCTTGCCAATACGTAGCACGGTGCTGTCCCCTTGGAGTCCCTCCCGCACGGCCCGCATCCCGATGGACGCAAGCGCCTTCTCGATGGGCTCCATGGACGGCAAGGTGTGCTGGACACCCAGCACGCGCTGCATCAGATTGAAGTCGAGCGCAGTGACGCCCGGTTCCTTGCCCAAGCGGTCGCGGATCAACGCTTCTTCCGTTGGGCAGTCCATGTTCTCGATCCGGTACGTTACACGCTGTCCGGCCGGCATTGAGGACGGCGGGGCGGACGGCGACGGCTGCGGCTGCTGAGTTTGGGCCATCGGGGATGCAACCATTGCCGAGGCTGCCACGGGCCCGCTGGGACTTACGCTTTGCTCCTTGGCATGCATCCCGATTGATGCCAAAACCTGCTCCATTTGCGCGCGCGCTTGGGCGAGGTGCTTCACTGACAGCGTGCGCCCCGACAGGTCGAATTCCAGGTCCATGATTCCCCAGACCGCTCCGAGGTGCGAGCGAATGAGTTTCTCCTCGCTCGGGCAGTCCATGTTCTCGATGCGGTACGTCGTCAGCACCGCAGTATCAGGGACGGTCTGTGTCTTCATCCCGACCAAATTCAGTGCCCGTTCCAGGGCATCCGCCGAGACCGTGCTGTGCGAAATGGTCAGCTTGCGCTGCGGCAGATCGAATTCCAGCCGCTCGACGCCAGGCATGTTCTCCAGCGTGCGCCGCACCAGCGCTTCCTCGTTGCGGCAGTCCATGTTGCTGACCTGGAAAACGGTGGTCTCCGTGCTGACCGAGGCGCAAGTAGTCGGTTGGCTATTGCCGCCGGAACAGCCACATGAGTTGGAAGGGTCATTGTTCATAGTTGGCTCTCGATTGGGAGGGTTTTCCCACTTATGCCATCATTGGAAAACCTCTAGCTGGTATAGAGTCAAGTCTTTGGAGAATGGGCATGCTGCAGATCGGTAAATTGGCTAAAAAGGCAGACTGCCTCGTGCAGACAGTGCGTTTCTATGAGTCCGAAGGCCTGCTTCCCGAGCCGGCGCGCAGCGAGGGCAACTTCAGGCTGTACGACGATGTGCATCTGAAGCGATTGCTGTTCATCCGGCGTTGCCGGGCTAAGGACATGACACTGGATGAGATCCGGCAACTGCTGAGCTTCCGGGATCGGCCAGATCTGGACTGCGGTGAGGTGAATACCTTGGTGGACTCTCATATCGTCCAGGTGCGGGCCAAGATCAAGGAGTTGCGCGAACTGGAGCGCGATTTGATGGACTTGCGCAGTTCCTGTGGTTCCGCTCGAACCGCGGGCGAGTGCGGCATTCTCAGCAGCTTGGCAGAGCCTGCCTGAAACTCAATCGGCGCGCGAGGAAACAGGGACGACAGGTAGCGTCCTCTTGTGGGCAGTGCGGCGGAAGGTCCGCACAATGACTTCGGCACTTGCCAAGTCCACTTGCTTGCCTTCTAGGAAATCGTCGATCACGTCGTAGCTGACGCCGAGTGCTTCCTCATCGGGGCGCAGGGGGCGCATGGATTCCAGATCGGCGGTCGGGACCTTCTGCGCCAAACGCTCGTCACCTCCAAGGGCCACCGCCAGGGCGCGGACGCGCCGCTTGGTGAGGCCTCCCAGCGGACTCAGATCAAAACCGCCGTCGCCGAATTTGGTGAAAAAGCCCATGACCGCCTCGGCGGCGTGGTCCGTTCCAACCACCAGCCCACCCGTTGCACCCGCAACTGCGTACTGGGCGTTCATGCGCTGCCGCGCCTTGATATTGCCGAGCACGAAGTCTTCCTGCCACTGATCGTTGAACATAAGCCCGCTGGTTTTTAGCTGTTCGAGCATGGCGTCGGCGGCGGGCTTGATGTTCGTGACCAGGGTCTCGTCTGGATCGATGAAGATTAGTGCCCGTTGCGCGTCCGTCTGGTCAGCCTGCACCCCATAGGGAAGCCGCACCGCGATGAAGCGAATCTGCATCCCCGAGGAGCGCAGTTGCTCTACCGCGACTTGGCATAGGCGACCGGCGACGGACGAATCCACTCCACCGCTGATTCCGAGCACAAGTGATCTTGGATTGGCGGCTCGGGCGTACTCCGCGAGAAACTGCACCCGCCTGCTGATCTCCACTGCTGCATCAAAATGCGGGTCGACCCCCAGCTCGGTGGCAATGCGGTTCTGTTCTTCGGTCATGCTTCGATCTTATCGCCGCAAAGACGTATTCGGGTTCCAGTTCTCCGGTAATCACGGTCTGTCAGCACGAGCACATGCACGGGCTGAGGTGGACTCGGCCACAATCTCTCGTACTAATCGGCTCGTGCGAGCGTAGCCTCAGCGTTCCGATGGCAGTCGAAAACGGCGACACCGGATTTCTCATGCTGCTGCAGCTTGACTCTCCACCCAGTAGAGAGGTCAAAATGGCAAGTTATCTGTGCAGTTAAACATAGCGCACGGCCGAATTAATCGAATTTTTGTACCGACCAGAGGTCCCAGATGAAGTGTCCAACGTGTCCAAACTCCGTCCTGACCATGTCCGAGAGGCGGGGCGTGGAGATCGATTACTGTCCGCAATGCCGAGGTGTCTGGCTGGACCGCGGTGAGCTCGACAAGCTGATCGAGCTTTCCGCTAGCCCTGTCCAGTCCATGCAGGATTCACGGCCTCGGCACTCCGATTTCGAGTCCCGAGATCACCAACGCCGCCGGAAGTCCTGGCTTGGAGAGATTTTCGATTGAAGGTGCGGTAATCCGCGTGAAGTCGCTAGCTACGCTGCGCGCCGTTTCGGCCCCGGCGCTGGCTCTCATTGCTGGCTCCATACACTCTTGGGCCATTGCCTCGCCCGTATCAGGGCAGCCAGTATGGTGGGTGCAGTTGATGGCACTGACACTCCTGGTAATTCTGCTGGACAGGTGTCGGTCCGTAACGGCTGCTGCCTGGCTTGGTTCGCTGTTCGCAACCTGCTCAATCGGCGGGTCTGTGTGGTGGCTCTACATCTCGCTGCACGTGTACGGGGGTCTCTCTTCTGCCCTGGCTGGACTGAGTGTGCTGGGCCTTTCGGGCTTTTTGGCCCTCTACTATGCTCTCGCAGGCGCCGTGTTCTACCGGCTTCGCCCGCGCGGGCCAGCGTTACGCGCTGGCTTGTTCGCCGCAGTGTGGCTTGCTGCAGATTTGCTGCGCGCCACGGTGCTGACCGGTTTCCCGTGGGGAGTTGGGGGTTACGCCCACATCGATGGCCCTTTTTCGGCACTCGCGCCCTGGGTTGGCGTGTACGGAATAGGTGCGGCTTCCGCCTTTGTTTCGGCACTGCTGGCCGCCGTGCTCGTACGTCCACCCCAAATTCGCGGTGCTTGGCAACCGCTGGCAGTCCTCGTTCTCATCCTCGCTGCCCCAGCGCTTTTGCATGAAACGCCGGGCCTCGTGCATGCTCCGCCCGTTTCTGTGACGTTGTTACAGGCAAACATTGCGCAGGAGCAGAAGTTCGAGTCGGAAACGGGCGTGCGTGATGCACTAGAGTGGTACGCGACACAACTGATGGCATCCAGCACCGCCTTGGTAGTGGCTCCCGAAACTGCCATTCCGCTACTGCCCGACCAGATGCCGGTCGGGTATCTGGAAAAGCTGCGATCCCACTTCGCCACGGGGCAGCAGGCGGCGCTCATCGGCATGCCCATGGGCAGCGTAAAAGAAGGCTACACGAATTCCGTCGTTGGACTGCGGCCGGGCGCTGACGGGTACCAATACAACAAGCATCATCTGGTGCCTTTTGGCGAGTTTGTCCCTCCCTTGTTTAAGTGGTTCACTCGGATGATGGAAATTCCGTTGGGCGATTTCGAGTCTGGAGCGGTGGGGCAACCCTCATTCGAATGGAATGGCAACCGCTTTGCTCCCAATATTTGTTATGAAGATCTGTTTGGGGAGGAGCTGGCTGCCCGTTTCCGTGACGAGGCCTATGCGCCGACCGTTCTAGTTAACGTGAGCAATATCGCCTGGTTTGGCAATACTGTTGCAATCGATCAGCACCTTCAAATCAGCCGTATGCGAGCGCGTGAGTTCGAAAGGCCGATGTTGCGTGCGACAAATACAGGTGCTACAGCCGTGATCGACCGTTTTGGCCGCGTTACCGACATGCTACCTCGCCATACCAGAGGCGTTCTTGTCGCGCGGGTGCAAGGGGGCCAGCGGATCACCGCGTATGCGTGGTGGATGTCGCGCTTGGGGTTATGGCCGTTCTGGGTGTTGGTCGCGGCGGTGCTGACCGTGGCAGTCAGGTCGCCTCGCAAATAGTCGTCTATCGTGCCGCCTGCGAGTCCAATAATTGTGATCGCGTCATACATTTGAGCATCGCCACATACGACAAGTCTTCATATTACCGGTAGTCCCCCCGAGGGGGGGTAATCGGTCCGAATGCGGCGTCCCGGCAAGGTTATCGGCGCTGGAAAGTGAGAGGGTCCAGTTCCGACGGCCATGTGCCGTGCTCCATCACGCCAAAGCGACCGGTCCCAACATTCTGAGGCGGGGTACGGCCCAGAATGTGGCCGAAAGGGGCCAGCGCGAGACGGAGCACCTGGGCCATAACTTCCGAATAATCGCGACTTCTCCACGCCAAGCCGAGCATTGCGGCGTGGCTTCTCAGGTGCAGGCCAAGGTAGGGCTGCGACACGATGTGTCCCAGTTCATGGGCGCGCCATGCGGCACGCAGGTTCCCATCGGCCTCGCCGGAAGCTGCCAATCCGGTCTCGCGCACGAAAGCGGCGCGGGCGAGCGCATAGTCGTGAGCGGAAGTGTTTGCCGCTGCTGCTTGACGTCTGAAGGGATGGACCATCTGCGAACCATAGTCCATCGGAAAATCTGCTTCCTTCAAACCCACTTCGTTGGCCGCCAGTTGGTGCTTTGGAAGGCGGAAGGTACCGAAGAGATGGTCCCAAAGCATCCAGAACTCGCCGTAGTTGACTTGCGCATCTTCGTACTCTCGCTTGTGGTGCCAGCGATGAACCTCGGCGGCCCCGATCAGGAAGCGCAGCGGCCCGACCCGATAGTCAAGGTTGGAGTGCTGGAATGCGAGGTGCACGGCGAGCAGGCCGAGCCATGCGCCGACGGCAAGTGCCGGCGCCCCCATCAGTACAACTGCAACCAGGCCAGGTGCCGCCATCATCCCGGCATGCAGGGGGTGCCGGCGCTCCCCATTGAGCCAATACAGGCGTTCCGAGCTGTGGTGGATTGCATGGAAGCGCCAGAGCCAGGCGACACGGTGACTCACCCAATGGATGCTGTAGAGGCTGAAATCGAGCACCACGCCGACGGCAAGAGCCTGCGCCCACAGCGGCCACTGATCCGGCCACCACACCCCGGCGGACCACAGTGGCGCCAAGGCGGCCACGACGCCATGGACAGCGAGGAGCACCACGAGGTTCACCGCCGCGTGGATTGCGTCGCAAACGCTGTCGCGGTGGTCCTGTTGCCAGGCGGTGTGAAAAGGCAGCTGTCGCTCCAGCAAGGCAACTGAAGCAAGGGCTGCCGCCACAAGGAGCGGCACTGTGGGGAAATACGGCCAGCCGGCAGCAAGGCCGCCGAAAAGCACTATGGCCGTTGCGCCAAGGATCAGCGGGTAACTGCCGTAGCGGATGAACGTCTCAGTGAAGGATCGTTTTTTGGGTTTCATTTTCCAGTCCTGACAATGATTCGGGTAGATTGGAAACCCTCTAGCCACAGTAGAGTCAAGCACCGCGAATAGAAGCCCCTGGCGATCCAAGGCTGCTGGCAAACCTTGTCCGGAATACGCCTATAGTTCGCCCGACGGCGACGGGTTTGCTGCGTCGCAAAGCTGTACTTCTATACATTTTTATGCAATCTGTATCTCTCATCGCCCGCTTATTCATGCTGCTGATCCTGCTTGGGGGAGGGGTCGCATCGGCCCAGCCTAGCGGCAAGAGCGTGGTCGTAACCGAGCGCACCCGCGCCGAATTGCTGGCCTACGCACCCGAAGGCGTCGACCCGGGTAAACCGGTGTGGGTGGGCGTGCAGCTCGCGCATCAGCCAGACTGGCACTCGTATTGGAAAAATTCCGGCGACTCTGGACTTCCCACCAAGCTGGAGTGGAAGCTGCCCGCTGGGGTAGTGGCGGGCGAGATCGCTTGGCCGATGCCTCGCAAATATCCGATTGGCACGCTGATCAACTATGGCTACGAGCACACGGTGATGCTGCCGGTGCCGCTCAACATCACGCCTGAATTCAAGCCGTCGCCTTTGGCTGGAGCGCTGGAGGTCAAGCTCAAAGCGCAGTGGCTGGTGTGCCGCAAAGAGTGCATTCCGGAGGAAGGCGAATTCTCGCTCGCGGTTCCCATCAAGAGTGCGACGGCCTTACACGGACCCGTCTTCCAGGCGAGCTTCGCGGCGCAGCCCAAGCCGCTGGCGGGCCAGGCAACAGCCACCATTGATGGGAATGCCTTGCGGCTTCGGGTCAGCGGGCTCCCCACAGGCCTTCGGGGCAAGCCGATAGAGTTCTTTCCAGAGACTTCGGAAGTGATCGAGACTTCTGCTCCATGGTCTCAGGCGTGGGACGGTAAGACCTGGACCGCGCAGGTGCCGCTCTCGGCGAATCGCAGCCAAAGTCCGGATGTGATGCCTATCGTGTTGACGCAAGGGAACCAGGGGTGGAGCATCAACGCGCAGGTGCAGGGCACATGGCCTGCCGTGGCGGCTCCTGTAGCTTTGTCGCCAGCATTGCAGGAAGCGCTTCGCAGCAACGCGGCCGCGGCCGAGTCAAGCGCCGGGCTGACGTTCGCAGCTGCTTTGCTGGGCGCGTTGCTCGGCGGGCTGATCCTGAACTTGATGCCTTGCGTATTCCCGGTGTTGGCGATCAAGGTGGTCGGTTTCACTCAGCATGCTACCGACCAGCGGGCCCGGCGCCTTGACGGGGCGGCTTATTCCGCTGGAGTCATTGCCTCGTTTGCGGCGCTTGGGCTGCTTGTCATTGCGCTGCGCAGTGCGGGGCAGCAACTCGGTTGGGGGTTTCAGTTGCAGATTCCTGGAGTCATCGCCGCGCTGGCTGTGTTGTTCAGTCTGATTGGCTTGAACCTGGCGGGCGTGTTCGAGGTCCGCCAGCTCATCCCCACCCGTTTGGCTTCGCTGCAGAGCAACCATCCGGTGCTGAATGCCTTTCTGTCTGGCGTGCTGGCGGTCGTGGTCGCCTCACCCTGCACAGCACCTTTCATGGGTGCCGCTCTGGGGTTTGCGGTAGGACTTCCCGCAGCCCAGGCCATTTTGATCTTCGCGGCGCTTGGCGCCGGGATGGCGTTGCCGTACCTGGTCGCCAGCTGGGTCCCCGCTGTCGGTCGCCTGCTGCCTCGTCCGGGCGAATGGATGGTGACTTTCCGCAGAGTGATGGCCTTCCCGATGTTCGCGGCGGCGGTGTGGCTGTTGTGGGTGCTGGGCCAGCAAAGTGGCATCGATGCGGTCGGTGCCCTGCTGGTGGTTTTGGTCGCCATTAGCATGTTGGCCTGGAGCATGGGCTTGCCCGGCCGCTCGCGGGTGATCGTCGGCGTGATCGCGCTTGCTTGGGCGGCCGGATTCGCTTGGCTGCTTGCGGGCCAAATCGGTGCCGCACGTCCGGAGCGGGTAGCCGCCGCAAATGATGGTGCTTGGCAGGCCTGGGCACCTGGCAGGGTGGAGCAACTGCTTGCCGGCGGACTTCCGGTGTTTGTCGATTTCACTGCTGCATGGTGCGTCACATGCCAATACAACAAAAAGATGGTGCTGCAGGACCCTGAGGTGCTCGCTGATCTCGCCGCCAGGGACATCGTGCTGCTGCGCGCGGACTGGACGCTACGCGACCCTGCGATTACCGCCGCACTTGCCGCAATGGGGCGCAGTGGCGTGCCGCTGTACGTGCTTTACAGCTCAAACGCTGCCCCGCGAATTCTCTCGGAGATATTGAGCCGGTCCGAATTGCGAGCGGCTCTGTCAGCCGTACCGATGGCAACGCCTTCTTCGGCGGTCGTGCCGTCGCTCACCCCCCCGTCCTGAATTGCGCCGCAGCATCTTCGCTCCATAGCGTTTGACTCTCTACTCGCTAGAGGCTTCAGAATGCCTGAGAGTGAAAGGAACAACTCATGGCTGAAATCGAGGAAGACGACGAACTCGGCGGGCTGGACGCTAGTAACGCGACCGACCGCAAGATTCTGCGAACCGTATTGCTGATCAATCTGGGGCAGTCCGCCGCTGGCATCAGCCTGGGCGTGTGGGCTGCTTCCACCGCGTTGATGGGCGCCGGGCTGGACAACCTCGCCGATGCCTCGGTCTACGCGGTCAGCCTGTACGCCGTCGGGCGGGCAGCAATGGTCAAGGTTCGCGCTGCGCGTTTGTCGGGTTTCTTGCTCATCGGCCTTGCCGTGCTGTTGCTGGTGGAGGTCCTGCGCCGTTTCGCAGGAGGGGAGGAGCCTGTCGGTCCGGCCATGATGGCCGTAGCCGCAGTGAACGCGGCTTTGAACTTGGTGTGCCTGAGGCTGCTGCGCCGCCATCGCGGGGAGGATGTGAACTTCAAGGCGTCGGCGATCTTCACTAGCAATGACTCCATCGTCAATGGAGCCATTGTGCTTTCCGGCGCTCTCGTTATGTGGCTGGGATCGAACGTGCCCGACCTGGTACTTGGCCTCGTTGTGGCCGGGATTGCAGCGAACGGTGGGCGGGAAATTCTGCGCGAGGCATCGGAAACGGCTCAACGCGAGACAAGCATATGAGGTCGAAGACCGCGCTGCTGTAGCTACCGGACGTGGTTGCTTCAGGTGGTGGTATGGCGTGCGCAGTCTTCCCTCTGGATCCCCCCGAAAACCTCGCGAGCATTCGGTGCACGCCTGAAATAGCTCTGTCGGGTTACAATTGAGAATGATTCTCATTGAAAGGGTGCAGATTGTTCAAATCCTGGATGTCAATCCTGGGGTGTTTGGTTTGTGTGAGCGTATTTGCGCAGCCTGCAACTCCGGCACCAAGCGACGCGCGGCAGTTGTGGCAGTTGATCGACTATGTTGCAGTGGACTATGGGGGTGCGGTTGTTAATGGTGCGGTTGTCAGCGAGTTCGAATATGCTGAAATGCTGGACTTCACTGACAACGCTGCCAAGCAAATTCAAGCACTGCCGCCGCGGCCGACGAAAGCCACAATTTCCGCGGCAATCGGTGATCTGCGTGCTGCCGTCGTGCGCAAAGCAGACAGTGCCGAGGTCACGCGCCTGGCTCATCACGCCAATTCGCTGTTGCTGGCGGCCTATCCGATGCCGATGGCGCCAAGGACACTGCCGGATTTGGCCAAGGGTGCTGCCATATATGCGGCCCAGTGTGCTTCCTGCCACGGTGCCAAGGGTGCTGGGGACGGGGCACTTGCCGCCAAACTGGAACCGAAGCCGATGGCGTTTACTGACGCCGAGCGCGCCGGCTCCCGGAGTTTGATGGCGCTTTATCAAGTCGTGTCACAGGGGGTTGAAGGAACCTCGATGACAAGCTACGCGACCTTGTCGGAAGAGGACCGTTGGGCAGTTGCTTTCTATATCGGCACCATGTCCAATGATGCCGCTGCACGCCAACGTGGGGAGCAACTGTGGCGGCAGGATGCTTCTCTCAAGGACCGTTTTCCGAACCTCACCGCCGTCAGTACCGTGACCGAGCAGGCCGCATCGCAATCTATGCCGAGGGAGACGGCCCGGGATGTCATCGCCTATCTGCGCAGTCATCCCGTTGCAGTCGAAGCAGGCAAGCCGACCGGTCTTACACTTGCGCGGCTGCGCCTGAAGGAGAGCCTTAGCGCCATGCGCGCCGGCGATCGAGCTCAAGCTACCAAGTTGGGCCTTTCGGCGTATCTCGACGGGTTTGAACCTATCGAGCCTATGGTGGGTGCGCGCAACCAGTCGCTCCTGACCTCGGTGGAGGACGGCATGCTTGCTTACCGTTCTGCAGTTGCTACCGGAACACCCCCCCAGGCGGAGGCAGCAGCGGCTCATCTGGATAATCTGTTTGCCCAGGTCGACAAGGAAATGGGAGATTCGAAGGCTGAGCCGATGACCACATTCATCGGAGCCCTCACGATTCTGCTTCGTGAAGGACTGGAGGCGTTGTTGATCGTTATTGGCATGATTGCGGCGCTGAAAAAATCTGGTCGCCAGGACGTCCTCAAACACGTCCACGCCGGCTGGATCAGCGCATTGGGTGCTGGCGTACTGACATGGGTAATTGCGACTTACCTGGTGACCATCAGCGGTGCGAGCCGCGAGGTAACGGAGGGTGTGGGTGCGGTGTTCGCCTCAATAGTGCTGCTGAGTGTAGGGATGTGGATGCACCAGAAAAGCAGCGCTGGACGTTGGCAGTCATATCTGGAAGAGAAGCTGTCGGCAGCAATGACGCGCCGTTCTATCTGGGCTTTGTTCGCTCTCGCATTTATCGCCGTGTATCGCGAGGTTTTTGAAACGGTCCTGTTCTATTCGGCGCTTTCAGCAGACGGCAACAGTAGCGCACTGATCGCTGGATTTGCGACTGCCATCATTCTTCTTGGGATCATCGCATGGGTCATGCTGCGAACTACTGCCCGTATGCCCATCGGCAAGTTCTTCTCCATCACGTCCACATGTGTCGCGGTGCTCGCGGTAATCCTGATCGGCAAGGGGGCGGCAGCTCTGCAGGAGGCGGGTTGGGTGGGCGCGACGCCGATCTTTGCCCCCCGCATCGACCTGCTCGGCATGTTCCCGACTGTGGAGACAGTAGCGGCCCAACTGATCGTGCTGGCAATTGCCTTGTCCGGTTTCGGATTAAACGTCTTCAGCGCTCGGAGAGTGCTGCCGCGCAGCCCTCGTCGTAACGAACCAGCACCGCAGCGCGCTCGGCCAGGGGACTAAGTGGCAGGTAACAATAAAAAGCATTAAAGCGCTTGACCTTCCTACAGGGGTAAGGTTTAGAGTAGTGGATATGGGTCATTGTTCAGGCGTCTGGTTTGAGCGTGCTACCCGCAAAGATTTAAAAAGTCGATCGCCGCTGAACTTAAATTGGTCGTTAGAATCCCAACAATATGTCGCGTATTCGCCGCTTTCTGCTGTGCTTGATGATGCTGGCTCTGCCTCTGCAGGGCTTTGCCGCGGCAACGATGCTCTATTGCGGCCCAGGTCCGACGCACCAGGCAATGCAGAAGGCGGTGCAGATGTCTCACCAGTCCCATGATCACAATGCTGCAGCCATGATGCAGCAGGACCACCACGCACAGCCGATCAACACGGCTGCGCAGACTGACCAATTCTCAGACCAGGCTCAAGCCGCGCTGCCTGATGCCGCTCACAAGTGCGGGGTCTGTGCTGCATGCTGCAGCGTCTTGGCCCTTACCGACGTGGCGCGAACCATTGCCGTGCCGTCGCTACCTCACTCCGATCTCGCCGAGCCTTTCGTGCTGATCGATGCCGTTCCCTCGCGCCAGCCCGAGAAACCACCTCGCGCCTGACGCGCCTGTAAAGCTGCGGCCGTTCGCGCCGTAGTAACAGGCACTTTTCATCTGCTCGCCCTCGAAGAGTCCCTTGCGGGATAACTTCGTGTTCGCCGTCCTTTGAAAACGCGAGGAATTCATGTTTAAACCTTTGTTGGCCAGTTCGCTGGTCGTGCTATCCGCCTTACCGGCGCTTGTCCTGGCACAAGTCGCGCCCGCAAGTGCTACTTCACCAGCCGCGCCGGCCAATTCGGCGGCGGCTTCACGGCCCGCGCCCCCCGAATACCGCTCGGCATTCGAGGGTTACCAACCCTATACCGACGAAAAAATGCGCTCCTGGAAAGAGGCCAACGACAGCGTTGGGGGCATTGGCGGATGGCGCGCGTACGCCAAAGAAGCGCAAGAGTCTGCTGCACCAGGCGCTGCAGCTAAACCCGACCCGCATGCCGGGCATGCCAAACCGTGACAGGACAACCTATGAAAAGAATTTTCCGCCTGGGCGCCTTGGCAACAGCCACTCTGGTGCTCGCAGGCTGCGCTTCCGTCAACTTTGACGAGGCTGTAGGGGACACCAACAACAGCGCGGGCGATTTCACCCAGGGCAAGCTGGAACTCAGCCGAACCACCGAGCAGCGGCAGGCCCGCAGCAAGCTGAGCAGCGAACTGCTGGCTAAACCCCTGAGCCGGGACGATGCGGTACAGCTGGCGCTCGCCAACAGCCCGGCGCTGCAGGCCCTGCTGGCGCAGAGCTGGGCTGACATGGCCGCAGCCAACCAGAGCGGCCGCATCACCAACCCGCTGTTCTCTTTCGAGCGGATTCGAGCGGGGCGCGAGCTGGAGCTGGAGCGCGTGTTGTCCTTCGGCTTGCTGGATCTGCTCACCCTGCCGTACCGACAGACTATTGCGCGCAACCAGGTCGCGCAGGCCAAAGTACAGCTAGGCGCCACCGTGGTCGAGCAGGTGACCCAGGTACGCCAGACCTGGGTGCGGGCAGTGGCCGCGCAGCAGACCTTGCAATACGCCGAGCAGATCAACCGCACCGCGCAAGCCAGCGCCGAGCTGGCCAAACGAATGCAGCAGGTGGGTAATTTCACCAAGCTGCAGCGCGCACGGCAACAGTCCTTTTATGCTGACAGCGCAGCCCGGTTGGCTTCGAGCCAGCACGCTGCCACCGCCGCCCGAGAGGAATTGATTCGCTTACTGGGACTAACCGACGAACAAACGGCGCAACTCAAACTTCCAGAGCGACTGCCCGACCTGCCAAAGGAGGCACGCCCAGCGGGCGTTGTCAACGCCACCGCCACGCAACAACGCCTTGACGTCCAAATGGCGCGCCATCAGCTGGATGTGGCCGGCAAGTCACAGGGCTTGAACCTGCTGAACAGTTTGGTCGATGTCGAGCTCGGCCTGCGCTATGACACGGTTTTTGAAAACAACGCGGCCGGGGAACGTAGCAACCGCCGCGGCGTCGAGTTGGCTTTTCGGCTGCCCATCTTCGACTGGGGTGGTGCGCAGCGCGCGGCCATGAACGCCCAGTCGCTGGCCGCGGCCAACCGATACGACGGCGTGATGCGGTCGGTATCGTCGCAATTGCGTGAAAGCTATTCGGCTTACCGCACGGCCTACGACGTGGCCCGGCATTACCGCGATGAAATCGTGCCGCTGCGCAAGACCATGGCCGAGGAAAACGTGCTGCGCTACAACGGCATGTTGATCGGCGTGTTCGAGCTGTTGGCCGACACCCGCGACCAGATTTCCAGCGTGCAGGCGGCCATCAATGCCTACCAGCAGTTCTGGCTGGCCGATGCGGCCCTGGCTGCCTCAATGATCGGCAAACCCACGGCCACGGGCGCGATGTCCATGGGTGGTGGCGCTACTGCGGCCGACGCCGGCCACTGAACCAGTACATAAAGACGGATCACACATGAACAACAGACGAAACTTTCTCACGGGCGCGGGCGCCATTACGGGCGCGATCGCCGCAGCTTCGGTCAGCCGGGTGGCCATGGCCGCCCTGCCAGAGCCGGTACTGCAAACCAAACCCGATACCATGGCGCCGCTGGCGCCCAACACCGGCCGCCCCTATAACCCGGTGGTCACCCTCAACGGCTGGACCTTGCCGTGGCGCATGAACCAGGGCGTCAAGGAATTCCATCTGGTCGCTGAACCCGTGGTGCGCGAAATGTCGCCCGGTTTCAAGGCGCATCTGTGGGGCTACAACGGCCAGTCGCCTGGCCCCACGATCGAGGTCGTCGAAGGCGACCGGGTGCGTATCTTCGTAACCAACAAGCTGCCCGAGCACACCAGCATCCACTGGCATGGCCAGCGTCTGCCCAATGGCATGGATGGCGTGGCCGGGCTGAACCAGCCGGCCATTCCAGTGGGCAAAACGTTTGTCTATGAGTTTGTGGCCAAGCGCCCCGGAACTTTCATGTACCACCCGCATGCCGACGAGATGACGCAGATGGCCATGGGAATGATGGGTTTCTGGATCACGCACCCCAAGGCGAAGCATCCGCTGATCGACGAGGTGGACCGGGACTTTGTCTTTTTGCTGAACGCCTACGACATCGACCCCGGCGCCTACACGCCCAAGATCATGACCATGCTCGACTTCAACCTGTGGAGCTGGAACAGTCGAATTTTTCCAGGAATCGACCCACTGGTGGTGCGAAAAAACGACAAAGTGCGCATCCGCATCGGCAACCTGACCATGACGAACCACCCCATGCACCTGCATGGACACGAATTCCTGGTGACCGGCACCGACGGCGGGCCGACACCGAAATCGACGCGCTGGTATGAGGTGACCACCGATGTCGCGGTGGGCCAGATGCGGCAGATCGAGTTTTTGGCGGATGAAGAGGGCGACTGGGCTTTTCATTGCCATAAAAGCCATCACACCATGAACGCGATGGGCCACGACGTCCCGACCCTGATCGGCGTGGACCACCGCAAGATCGTCAAGGACATCACTGGTGTGATTCCCGACTACATGGTGATGGGTGAACGAGGTATGGCCGACATGGCCGAGATGGACATGCCGTTGCCCGACAACACCGCCAAGATGATGACCGGTGAAGGCCCATTCGGCTCGGTCGAGATGGGCGGGATGTTCTCCATGGTCAAGGTGCGCAAGGACCAAAAACCTGGTGATTACAAAGATCCGGGCTGGTACAAGCACCCCGCCGGGGAAGTTGCCTATGAATGGACCGGGTCCTTGCCCAATCCTGCTCGGTTTGCGGCTGAGGGCGGCAAGACCATGCGCTCGCAGAACATGCCGGCCAAAGAAGTTGAAGTCCAGGTGCGCAAGCCCATGGGAAATATGAAGCATTAATTAAGCATCACCGCATCAGCTAACTCTTTCCCCTCAATCTCTTATCAACACTATCTCGAGGAAATTTATGAAAAAAATCAACACCGCCATCTTTGCCGCCCTGATCGCCGGCGCGAGCACCTTCGCGATGGCGCATGGCGACGAAGCCCATGCAAAAAAAGCTGGCCCCGTCAAAAAGGAACAAAAAGCATGGGGCATTGCCGGTGATGCCAAAGCCGTTACCCGGACGGTGACGTTCACCATGACTGACACCATGCGTTTCAACCCTGACAAGCTGGAAGTCAAGCAAGGTGAAACGATCAAGTTCGTGATCAAGAACAGCGGAAAAATCATGCACGAAATGGTGCTCGGCACCAAGAAGGACCTGGACGAGCACGCCGCAATGATGGTGAAGTTTCCGGGCATGGAGCACGAGGAGCCCTACATGGCCCACGTCGGCCCTGGCAAGACAGGCGAGATCATCTGGACCTTTAACAAGCCAGGCACTTTTGACTACGCCTGCCTGATCGCTGGCCACTACCAGGCCGGCATGGTGGGCAAGGTCACAGTGGTGGCCTCCAAGTAATCCTGAGCCCTGAAGGAGGCTCTATGCAAAAACGCTCGTTTCTCAAAATTCTCCCGGTATTGGTAGCCAGCGCGCAGCTCAGTCTGGGTAGCAGCGCGATCGCCAAAGCCCGTCCCCTCGTCGAGGTCTGGAAAGACCCGGAGTGCGGCTGCTGCAAAGACTGGGTGAAACATCTGGAAGGAAGCGGTTTTGATGTGCGGGTCCACGACAGCGGCAACACAGCGGCAAGGGCCCGGCTCGGTATTCCTGCCAAGTTGGGCTCATGCCACACCGCGGAGGTCGGCGGTTATGCCGTCGAAGGCCATGTACCAGCGCGTGACATTCAGCGCCTGCTGGCGAAACGTCCGAAGGCAATCGGCTTGACGGTACCTGGCATGCCTGTGGGCTCCCCGGGCATGGACGGCCCCATTTATGGAAAGCGCAAAGACGCTTATGACGTATTGCTGGTCAACGCCGATGGCAGCACCAGCATTTTCAAGTCCTATTCCTCGAAATCCTCCAATCACTCCTAAAGGAAATATCATGAAATCTCTCAAAACACTCGCGCTTCTGACCGCGATGCTGGCCGGTTCTGCATTTGCTCAGTCCACTGCAACTCCTGGTAGCGCCATGCCCATGGGCGAGGCCAAAAAGGAAGCCGCGGCATCTGGTGCCAGCATGGCCGATGGTGAAGTCCGCAAAGTGGACAAAGAGGCCAAGAAGATCACGATGAAGCATGGCGAGATCAAAAACCTTGACATGCCTGGTATGACCATGGTGTTCCAGGTCAAGGATCCGGCAATGCTGGACAAGGTCAAAGCAGGCGACAAGGTGCGCTTTACAGCCGAGAAGGCCGGCGGCGCCATTGTTGTGACCGACATTCAACCGGTGAAATAAGTGGCTATGAATCCATCGGGCGAAAGCATCGGCGGGTTCAACAAAGTTTTTGATGTCACACGTATTCAGAAATTTGCCGAATGCTTCGCACGAAACGCTGACCAACGCGCTGGTGGCTGGCGCCGTGGCAGCGCTCGTGATGGCTGCGTTGGTCGGATACCTGCTGTGGCGCGACAGAAAGAAGTTCAAGACAGGCAAAACGGTGCGCGGGCTCCCGCGCCGGGTTCGAAAGAAGAGGCCGAGATAGGGTGAGGGATCGAGATCGCATCGAATTGGCCTGCGCTCCGCAGGCCCGGAAAGGCAGCTGTCATGGAAGAACACGCACATCACCAGCACAAGCACGCCCCGAAGGCACCTGAAGATGCCGAGCACGGGCACCTCTCGCAAGATCATGCCGCAGCAAGTATGCAGCGCAAGGACCCTGTGTGCGGCATGCCGGTGATAACCCAATCCGCACATCGGCATGAACATGCCGGCCAGTCCTATTTCTTTTGTAGCGCGCGCTGCAAGGACAAATTCGTCACTGCTCCGGAGCAGTATCTGAAACCGAAATCACAGGCGAAAGCTCCGGCTGCCCCAGAAAGTGGCCAAGCTGGCGCTATCTATACCTGTCCCATGCATCCGGAGATTCGCCAGGACCATCCCGGCCATTGCCCCAAGTGCGGAATGGCGCTGGAGCCGGTCATGCCCAGCCTGGACGATGAGGAGAACCCTGAGCTGAAGGATTTCCAGCGGCGGTTCTGGTGGACGTTACCTTTAACGGCAATCGTCACAGTGCTCGCGATGTTCGGACACCAGTTGGGCTGGTTTGGCATGGCCACACAAAGTTGGGTTGAATTGGTGCTGTCGATACCCATCGTCTTGTGGGCCGGCTGGCCGTTCTTCGCTCGCGGCTGGCAGTCGGTCGTCAACCGGAGTCCGAACATGTGGACCCTGATCGGTTTGGGGACGGCCGCGGCCTTTGTGTACAGCGTAGTCGCCACGGTTGCGCCTGAGGTTTTTCCGCAATCGTTTGTAGCCATGGGACGCGTGGCGGTCTATTTTGAAGCCGCCGCAGTCATCATTTCGCTGACCCTTTTGGGGCAGATCCTGGAACTCAAGGCGCGCTCGCAAACTTCAGCAGCCATCAAATCGCTGCTGGGTCTGGCGCCCAAGACCGCACGTCGTATTCAGGCCGACGGCAGCGAAGCAGATGTGCCTCTGACCCATGTCCATGAAGGTGATCTGCTTCGAGTGCGCCCTGGTGAAAAGGTACCCGTGGACGGATTGGTGACTGAAGGTAGCAGCTCGGTCGACGAATCCATGCTGACCGGGGAGCCCATGCCGGTGACAAAGCGCTCCGGTGACAAACTGATTGGCGCCACGATGAATACTTCCGGTGCACTTGTCATGCGGGCGGAACGAGTGGGCTCGGCAACCGTACTGGCCCAAATTGTTCAACTGGTCGCGCAGGCCCAACGCTCCCGGGCGCCCATGCAGCGAATGGCGGATCATGTTGCCGGCTACTTCGTGATGGCCGTGGTCGGCATCGCTGTTCTGACGCTGCTGGCCTGGGGATTCTTTGGCCCGCACCCGAGCTGGGTGTACGGCCTGATCAATGCGGTGGCCGTGTTGATCATCGCTTGTCCATGTGCGCTCGGCCTGGCCACCCCCATGTCCATCATGGTGGCAACGGGGCGCGGCGCAACACAGGGCATTCTGTTTCGCGATGCGGCCGCTATCGAGAACTTCCGCAAGGTCGATACCTTGATAGTCGACAAGACCGGTACCTTGACCGAGGGGCGCCCGTCCTTCAACCGGGTGGTGCCCGCGGCCGGCTTCAGTGACGACGAAGTTCTGCGATTGGCCGCTAGCCTGGACCTAGGCAGCGAGCATCCCTTAGCCGATGCCATAGTGCGCGCCGCCAAGGAGCGTGGCTTGGGGTTATCCAAGGCAGACTCCTTCGAGTCGAGCACGGGAATTGGGGTGCGCGGTAAGGTCGATGGAAAGTCGCTTGCGCTTGGCAATACGGCTCTGATGGCCCAAGACGGCGTTCAGATAGACATCGCCATGCAAGGATCGGCCGAGGCGCTGCGCCTGGAAGGCGCCAGCGTGATGTCCCTGGCGGTGGATGGCCAGCTGGCGGGCCTTGTGGCGGTATCGGATCCGGTCAAGGCCAACACGCCAGCCGCGCTGGAGACCTTGCGTGAGGCGGGGATCCACATCATCATGGCCACCGGTGACGGTCAGACCACCGCCAAGGCTGTGGCTGGCGGTCTTGGGATCACCGAGGTCTACGGCGAGGTCAAACCTGCGGACAAGCTCGCGCTGGTCGAAAAGCTGCAAGCGCAGGGGAGGGTGGTGGCCATGGCAGGCGATGGCATCAACGATGCACCGGCCCTGGCCAAGGCGGATGTTGGCATTGCGATGGGAACCGGGACCGATGTGGCCATGAACAGCGCCCAGGTGACTCTTGTCAAAGGTGATCTGCGCGGTATCGCCACGGCCAGGAAACTGTCGCAGGCCACCATCGCGAACATGAAGCAGAACCTGGGCTTTGCTTTTATCTACAACTCCCTCGGTGTCCCACTCGCGGCTGGATTGCTTTACCCATTTACCGGATGGCTGCTGTCGCCAATGATTGCTGCACTAGCGATGAGCCTCAGTTCGGCGTCTGTCATTGCCAATGCACTGCGTTTGCGCGCGTCGGATTGATGGGCCAAGCAGATTTGAAGGATTCTGACTGCCTGGTGCCCGCCGACTACGGCGAGATCCAGCTTTCGATCAGTTTACTTGGCCTGCTCAAGTTTTACGACCGTAAAGCCTCCATCGAGCTTCTCGGCGCGGAACATAATTTTGTCGCCTTGTTTGACATCTTTGAGGAGTTTCTCGTCCTGTACCTTAAACACCATGGTCATACCAGGCATGTCCAGATTCTGCAGCGCTTCATGCTTGATGGTCAGCTTGCTTTGCTCGGTATCGACCTTTCGCACTTCGCCGGCAGTCAATTGAGCGCTTGCGGGAGCAGATGCACCTGCCGTTTTGCCTGTAGAACCCGCCGGCGCGTCAGTCGCCGCCAAGACAAGTCCGGTACCACTCGTGAAGAAAATGGCAGCAGCGAGTACAAAGTTGATTTTGGATTTCATCGAAAACTCCTTGAAATTGACGAAGGCAAGAGCCGGGTGTTGAACACCCAGCCCACCCGCAAGGCGGGTTTAGGCGCCGTAGCGTTCAGAAAACAGGTCTTGCCTGAGGTCTCGCGGGGTCACGCCTGGCTTGGCGTTGTTATGCGGCAAGTTGTCGGTGTGCACCAGCTTGCCGCCCTGCAGCCCGAAGCTGTGCTGCGGCGACGTGTTGGTCGCGCCGTCGGCACTGGCCGTTGCGGTTCCTGCATTTTTGGGAGCCGACGCGGCACCCTTCTTCACCTCTCCGCGCCCCGTGTCGCTTTGGCTTTGCTGAGGCGCGATATGGACACTGCCGTCCGCGCCAGCCCAGGTGCGTCCGGAATCGGCAAAAGCAGCGGGAAGAACGGCACCGGCCAGGGCAAGTGCAAATACAGTTTTTCGGACCATCATGATTAATTCCTTTGATTACGCTTGCAAAGTGCTGTCCCAACATCTGGAACAACTGCGATGCAACCTCTGCATCACGGTTCCTAATATAAAAATCGGGGCACAACATCACGCTGACCTTCCGATTACGAATCTGTCATATAACCCGAGACTCTTTTGAAAATTCTGATCATTGAAGACGAGCCGAAGGCCGCCGACTACTTGCGCAAAGGTTTGGCCGAGAGCGGGTATGCCGTTGAAGTGGCCCATAACGGCATGGACGGACTGCACGCCGCTGCCAACGGCGATCATGACCTGGTGGTCCTGGATGTCATGCTGCCGGGCATTGACGGGTTTGCGGTTTTGTCAGCGCTGCGGACCTCCAGGCAGGTTCCCGTCTTGATGCTCACCGCTCGCGGTAACACCGATGACAAGCTACGCGGCTTCGATCTCGGTGCGGATGACTACTTGGTCAAGCCGTTTCAATTTCCTGAACTGTTGGCTCGTGTCAAGGCCTTGCTCAAACGTGGGCAGCCAGCGCCCGTGGAGTCCGTGCTGAGAGCCGCCGACCTGGAAATTGATCCCGTCCGCCACCGCGCAACTCGGGCGGGACAGCGCATTGATCTGTCCGCCAAAGAATTCGCCTTGCTGACGCTTCTCGCTCAGAAGACAGGCGAAGTTCTTTCCAGAACCCAGCTTTCCTCGTTGGTGTGGGATATTCACTTCGATTCAGACACCAACGTCGTGGAGGTCGCGATACGCCGGCTTCGCGCCAAGATAGACGATCCCTTTGATGAAAAATTGATTCATACAGTTCGCGGCGTAGGGTACGTTCTGGAACGCCGGGTAGCAGCGTGACGCACGTTCACACCCGCGGTTTTTGGTCCAGAAAATCTTTGGCAGCGCGCATTGCGCTGGCCAGCTGCCTGTTTGGATTTCTTGTGACGGGCGGTGCTATCGTATTCGGCTTTTATGCGCTAGCGCATCAGCTTGATATCCGTTCAAGCGTCGAATTACTGGGCAAGCGTGATCTGCTAGAGCACGTCCTGTCAAAGATCCCGTCACAGGAGTCCATCAGGCTGAACACGCATCGCTTCGGCGATTTGTTGATCGGACATGATGACTTGCACCTCGCATTGGTGGATTCGAGCACGGGTCAAAATATTCTGAGTTTTTCCCAAATCGCGGAGCAATCACTGCCGGCATTGGCCCCAGTGTCGGCCAATCCCAGCTCGATCCGCCATTGGACAGCGTCCACTGGCGAGCAAATGAGCACCGTCAGCGCAAGCACGCCTTTTGCCGATGGCCGCATGGTCCGTTACTACCTGTCGCTGGATCGTCGGCAAGACGACCGGTTGCTGGCAAGTTTCGTCCAGACTAGCCTGGTGGGCTGGCCTCTGATGCTGCTGGTCGTGGCGTTCGGAGCCTGGGTGATTGCACGCACCAGCTTGGCACCGCTTAGGCGGTTCCGGCGCATGGCTGCCTCCATAGGTACACAGTCGCTTGGTCAACGCATATCTTCTTCCGACCTGCCTCCAGAGCTCTTCGAACTTGCGGAAGAATTCAACAGCATGTTGGAACGCATCGACGACGGTTATCGGCGGCTAAAGGATTTTTCAGGCGAGCTCGCGCATGAAATGCGCACCCCTGTGGCAACCTTGATGGGCAGAACGCAGGTGGCGCTTTCCCGCACGCGCAGCTCAGCTGAGTTCCGGGAAGTCCTGGAAGGCAATGTAGAAGAACTCGAGCGCCTGTCCCGTCTGATTTCCGACATGCTTTTCATTGCCCGCGCCGACCACGATGAGGACCCTCTAAATCGGGAATCTGTAGAACTTTCCCAAGTGGCACAGCGGGTGGCCGACTACATGTCGCTGATCGCTGAGGAACACGGCTTGACCATAGAGGTTACCGGTACCGGAGTTGCCATGGCTGATCCTCTGCTTGTGGAACGCGCCATCACAAACCTCTTGTCCAATGCGATACGTCATGCTGAGACCGACTCGACGATAAGTGTGGCAATTGTGCAAGGGGACGGTGCCACGCTGGCGGTGACTAACTCCGGCGAGCCCATTGCACCTCAACACATTGAGCGGATCTTCGACCGCTTCTACCGTATTGATTCTGGTCGCGCTCGCATGGACGGCGGGTCAGGATTGGGATTGGCTATTGTGCGTTCCATCATGCTGGCCCACAGGGGACAGGTGAAAGCAGTCAGTTCTACAGGCGGCGATACGACCTTCACTCTGAAGTTTTCGAGCCGACCACGTTAGTTCTTTCGAACTGCATTGAAATCCTGATTATGTTCATGTAAATCTATCGTCTTCGTCATACTGAGTCACGGCTTGTAGGATCTCATAATGGTTAGCAAATTTCACGACTTTTCTGGCCTGTCTCAGGGGTCTTTAACCACCTTCTTTCTTTTGGGGGGGGGGGTGGTATTGTTGTTATATGCATTCTTGGGCTATTTGCGCTGGCGTGACAGAAAGAAACACACTCACAAAAAACCAAATACGGAACGCAAGAGAAGTATCCGTAAGAAGCGTTCCCGTTAAATCTCTTAGCGTACTCTCATGCGGCGTACCTCATTAGGTGGATTGACGGCGCTACTGCGTGGGGACAGCGCGATTTGCTGATGGGTTCTTTGAATATGCGCTGCATGCGCCAGTTCCCGAGCGTGGTGATGCTTTGCGTTCCGGGCGGCTTTTTCCAGACCGGAGAGGATGCCGCAATTGGCTGACGCATTGCCTGCCTGGCATAGCAGGCGCAGCGATTTCAACTCTTTTTCAAGAACACGGAGCTCGCGAATGCGTGTAGCAACATGGTCAATGTGCTCATCAAGTAGTGCATCGACCTCATGGCAATTTTCCTCCGGCGCGTCTTTGAAATGAAGGAGGGTTCGAATCTCGCCCAAAGTCATGTCCAAAGATCGACAGTGGCGGATAAAGGCAAGCCGTTGGATGTGACTCTCGTCATAGACGCGATAGTTGGCCTCAGTCCTGTTGGCCTCAGGTAGCAAGCCCTCTCGCTCGTAGAACCGAATGTTTTCCGCTTGTGTTTGGGCCAGCTTGGCCAATTCTCCGATCTTCATTGGAAATGCTCCTTCAAACCAAAGGCAATATAGCCAGCAAGGTTAGGTTAATCACCACTTGACCTTAAGGTCGCTACAGGGTTTCCAATTAAGGCATGAAATCAGAAAACTTGCCAAGTGCCCAGTCCGATCCCTGCTGCAGTGCGGGTCAATCCTGCGCGCCCGCCGACGGGACGCCGATCGCCGAGGCGAAACCGCTACCAGGGGCTCAGTCCGACGACTGTTGTGCGCCAAGAGGAATCTCCACACCAGCTTCGACAACTCCCGCGCTCAAAGCAAGGGGTGCCGGACAGCTCTTTCGCATTCCCACCATGGACTGTGCCGTTGAAGAGTCCGAAATTCGTCAAGCGCTTGAGCCTATTGCCGGGATACGCTCCCTGGGATTCCAGCTTGGAGCGCGCACCTTGCGAATTGATGCCACATCAGAGGCGTACCCGCGGGCGCTAGCGGCAATTCGCAAGGCCGGATTCGACCCCAAGCCACTGCCGGCTGCGGATTCTGGGAAAACTCCGGAAGGCGCTGAAGAGGCGCACGACCATGAGCATGGCTTTTCGGGGGGCGTTTGGCGGATGGTACTGGCCCTGGCTTTTGCGATCGGTGCGGAGATTCTTTCGTATCTCGCGCCTGAGACCATGGCGTGGAAGATAGGTGGCATGGCTGTGGCGGGCGTGGCGATTGGGCTTGCCGGTCTGGAGACCTATAAAAAGGGCATGGAAGCGCTGCTGCGCGGCAAGCTGAACATCAACGCCCTAATGGCAGTCGCCGTTACGGGGGCATTCTTCATCGGGCAGTGGCCCGAAGCGGCCATGGTGATGGCGCTCTACGCCATTGCCGAGTTGATCGAAGCCAAGGCGGTCGATCGGGCCCGCAATGCCATCAAAGGCTTGCTGGACATGGCGCCAGCACAGGCCCTGACGCTAACATCCGATGGGGCGTGGGTCGAGACGCCGGTGGCATCCGTGGCGCTGGAGGCCACTGTTCGCATCAAACCTGGGGAACGCATCCCCCTTGATGGCGTGGTGATCAAAGGCAGCAGCGCAGTTAACCAGGCGCCCATCACGGGCGAAAGTATTCCGGTCGACAAAAGCGCCGGAGACCAGCTGTTCGCAGGAACGATCAACGAAACCGGCGAAATGGATATGCGCGTCACAGCGGGTGCCAATGACACGACGCTCGCGCGCATCATCCATGCGGTCGAAGAAGCCCAGGGAACACGGGCTCCTACCCAAAGATTTGTGGACCGGTTTGCGGCCGTCTATACCCCAGCAGTTTTCGCCATTGCCATTGCTGTGGCGGTTTTGCTGCCGGTACTCACAAGCTTCACCTGGATGGAAGCTCTGTACAAGGCGTTGGTTCTCTTGGTGATCGCTTGCCCTTGTGCTTTGGTGATATCCACTCCGGTCACGGTGGTAAGTGGTCTGTCTGCCGCCGCACGCAGGGGCATCCTCATCAAGGGCGGGACATACCTGGAAGATGCCCGTCTTTTGAAGGCCGTGGCGCTGGATAAAACCGGCACCATTACAGAAGGCAAGCCCAAACTGGTGGCTTCGCGCGCCTGGGGCAGTGCTGACGAGTCCTCCGCTATGAAGCTTGCGGCCGCCCTGGCAGCGCGATCAGACCACCCAGTGTCAAAGGCAATTGCGCTTGGGCTGGGCCTGCCGGCAGCCGAGGTTGACGGCTTTAAGGCCCTGCCAGGCCGGGGTGTTGAAGGGCTGATCAATGGCCAGCGCCTGATTTTCGGTAACCATCGGTTCATTCACGAACAAGGGTTTTGTGGCCCTGAGCTGGAGGCTGAGCTGGCCATCCATGAACAACAGGGCCGCTCGATAACCCTGCTCGCCGACGACAAACGGGTACTGGCCATACTTGCTGTCGCTGACACGATCAAGGAAACGTCTAAGCAGGCGATCGTTGACCTCAGAGCGCTGGGCGTGACTCCAGTAATGTTGACGGGCGACAATGTTGCGACCGCGAAAGCGATTGCCGGGCTTGCAGGTATCGACGATGCCCGCGGGGACCTGCTGCCAGAGGCCAAGCTGGAAGCGATTAAGGAAATGCAGCAACGCTACGGCGCCACGGGCATGACAGGCGATGGTATCAACGACGCACCAGCGCTGGCCCAGGCGGACATCGGCTTTGCAATGGGTGCCGCCGGCACTGACACCGCGATGGAAGCGGCCGACGTAGTCATCATGAATGACAACTTGCTGCGTGTCGCGGAGACGGTCCGCCTGTCCAAGCGCACACACGCCATCCTCTGGCAGAACATTACTTTGGCTCTGGGCATTAAAAGTGTGTTTTTGGTACTGGCCGTTTTCGGCAGCGCAACGATGTGGATGGCGGTGTTTGCGGACATGGGGGCCAGTTTGCTGGTGGTGGGCAACGGCTTGCGGCTGCTGCGCGGCAGTAAAACACTCCCCGTCACCAATAAAGGCAGCCTGGTCGCCAAACTGGAACATCCTCATGCCCACTGATACCGCAGGCCAGCTACCGGCCGACAGTCGGCTGCAGAGTCAACAGCTCTATGAGCAACTGATGCAGGGGTTCTATGAAAGCATGGCCCAAGACACAGAGTGCCGCTGGCGATGGCTCATGGCCGCGCATATTGTTGGACAACATCACTTTCCGTTTCATTGGCACAACCATCGCGCAATGCTGAGCTTTGCGTGGTCCAAGCGAGACTATCGTGAAGTTTTTGGCCAGTTGTTCAGATTGAGTCTGGTGCCTGTCGGACACCTCATCGGCAAGCTGCCTAGTGGCAATATCGGCCGCGCCACTGTCAACGCATTCAAGCGTATGGAACCTGATCAGGAAATGAAGCGATTGATCACCGAAGCGCGCAAAAAGTCTTCGAGGACATCGCTACTGGAGGGATCTGGTAGTTCTCAGGCGAGGATGTAAGCGGGACGGACAACACAGTCGCCCCAAGCTATCAGCCACCAAGCGGGCCTATCCCGCCCAGCCTAGACAAGTGCATCAGGGAGCATCCGCACCAGACCGCTTAAAAGACGACAGCACCAGCAGTAATGCGCCACAGACAATGCCAACATCCGCAATATTGAATGCTGGCCAATGCCAGTCCTGCCAATAGAAATCGAGAAAGTCAACAACATAGCCACGCATCGCCCGGTCCAGCCCATTGCCCAATGCGCCGCCAAGAACGAGGCTGTAACCCAGGCCCTCCGCCGTGCGAAGCGGTTTGCGCAAAACCCACACAAGCCAGGCTGAAACAAGCAAGGCAACAGCTAGAAAGAAAAATCTCTGCCAACCACCGGCATCGGCGAGGAAGCTGAACGCCGCGCCCTGATTCCACACATGCACCAGATTAAAAAATCCCGTGATCGGCTGGCTCCAACCGTAAGGGGTGTATTCATGCACCCAAAACTTCACCGCGTGGTCCGCGAGAAAAATGGCAAGCGCTACGCCATACCAAATAACGGAATGGCCCAAAATCGCCTGATTAGGTGCGGACGATGGGGTAATTGATGATGGAGGGTTGGACATTTTTAGTTGAGGTTACAGGGCATCAAGCTAACCTGATGCAACATGCGGCGCGCCAACTTCAAAAACACATTCTGGAACTGTAAAGTTGCAAGTTTTACTTGACCTTGAAGTGGGTTGAAGGTTTCCAATCATGCATCACGTTGCTTTTATTAAAAATTCGATGTCTGCCAATTTAAAGTCCCAGACTCAACCCTTGCGCGGCGCGGGGGCTTTCGCGGCTGTTAGCATACGGTCCGTGAAACGTCTTGTTTGTCACTTCCTGATTCTCTGGCTGGTATTGCAGTCAGGCGGAGCCTATGCGCACGCAGCAACCGATGCTGCGCAGGAACTGAGCCATATTGTGGCCCACGCAACCGAGGCCCCGCTGGCAGTTGCGGATGGCATCGATGCGCGCTCCTACGCAGACGAGGCGCATGGACACTCCGAGACCTGCAGCCAGAGCCATTGCGGTCACGGCCACACCACAGGCATGCTGACCACGGCTGATCTGCGTTTCAGCGACGCCGTGGCGGGTGACGCGCGCCCCTCGCCGAAATTCTGGGGCAGCCACGAACATCCCAACAGCATCGAACGCCCCAAATGGAGCACCACCACCTCATCGGTGGTGAACCTTTGACCTGACGGGCGCTTCAAAAGTCTTTCTTTTTCCAGTGGCCTGAGTGCAAAGGTTCGCCGAAGTCTTGATTTGCTTCGGAGAACGCTCTTGCTTGATCTTTCCTCTTTCCGGTTGTCGCGGCTTGCCTGCGCATCACTGTTGCTGCCGGCCGCGCTTACGCTTGCCAGTGCGCAGACCGCGCCGCCGCGCCCCCCACCATCTTTAGCTGGAGCCGCAGCGCCCACCGGCGGCACCAGCCTGCGGGAGGCGCTGGACGCGGCCTGGGCCCTGAGCCCGGCGGCCCGCAGCGCAGACAGCCGTCGCGCCCAATTGCAGGCCAGGGAGCGCGCGGCATCGTCCTGGATTAACGGCTCGCCCAGCGCCTTGCTGGCGCAGCGCAGCGACCGCTTCAACAACAACGGCGGCTTGCGGGAATACGAAGCCGAACTGGACCTGCCGATCTGGAGCCCGGGCGTGCGTGGCGCCGCGCAGCGTGAGTTGGCAGCTCTGCGTGTAGGCTTTGATCCTCAGCTACAGGTAGCGCGGCTGAAACTGGCAGCGGAGGTGCGCGAAGCAGCCGCCAGCGTAGCCGTGGCACGTACCGAACGCGACTTGGCCGAACGCAAACACAGCGAAGCGCTGACGTTGGCGCAGGACGTGGCGCGCCGTGTGAACGCTGGCGACAGCGCCCGCGTAGACGGCTTGCAGGCGCAGTCTCTGGCCCAACAAGCCGCCAGCGGAAGGGAGCAGGCGCAGCAGGCACTGGCCCGCCTGCAAAACCAGTGGCTAGCCCTGACCGGCCTGGCAGGGGTGCCGCTGCTGGATGAAACGCAGCCGTCCGCCAACCCGGTCCTGAGTCCAGAACATCCTGCATTACAGGCCGCGCAGACGCGGGTCCAGGCGGCGCAAGCATCGCTGGAGCTGAGCGAAACCGACAAGCGCGACCCCATGTCAATCGGCGTCGGAATCACGCGGGAACGCTCGGCCTTCGGTGCCGCGAGCGAGAACAGTGTGCGTCTCGCAATAAAAATTCCCTTCGGCACGGACAACCGCAATGCGCCGCGCATCGCTGCGGCACGCGCAGAACTCGACGCCGCGCAGGCCGAACTGGATGCCACTCAGCGACAGGTACAGACCGAACTCGCATCGGCACTGGCTGAGTTCGACGCCGCCCGCCGCACGCAGGCCAGCATGGCCGAGCGCGCGCGCCTGAGCACCGAGGTGCAAGCCCTGGTGGCCAAGGCCTACCGCCTTGGTGAGTCCGACCTGCCGACGCGGCTGCGCGCCGACAGTGAGAAATTTGAAGCCGACCTGTCTTTGGCGCGCGCCCGTGTGGGCCTTCAGCGTGCCATTTCCCAATTGAACCAAGCCCTTGGACTGCTCCCATGAACCCCATTTACAAGCCCAACAAGCCTCTAGCCCATGTCCAAAAAGCACTGGCAGCTATTGTTTTCATAGCGTCTAGTTTATTCGCCCCGGTCCGGGCGGCGGGAGACCACGGCGCCGAGGCGCCAACGGCAGCCGGCGCAGTTACCTCACCGCGGATTACCAGCCACTCCGACCTCTTTGAGCTGGTCGGCATCGTCGAGAACAGCGAGATGAAAATTTACCTTGATCGTTATGCGAGCAACGAGCCGGTCACCGATGCAAAGATCGAGGTCGAGGCCGGTGCAGCCAAAGGGACCGCCGCGCCCCAGCCGGACGGCAGCTACAGCTTTAAACATGACGTGCTGGGCCAACCGGGAACGCTGGCAGTCAATTTTGTCGTCGCCGCAGGCAAAGACACCGACCTGTTGGCCGGCGACCTGGTCATCACCGACCCGCATGCGGAAGACGATCACGCCGGCGCGACGAAACCCTGGCTGCGCTGGGCCGCGTCCGCGGGCGTTGTTCTGGTGCTGGCGGCGGTGGTCGCCGTGGCATGGCGAAACCGCCGGCGTAGAAGCCTGGCCGGCATCTTGATGGCCGCCTGCGTCCTGGGTCTGGGCGCAACAGCTACCCTGGACGCGCAGGCGGGCCCGGGCCACGACCACGGTGACGAGTCCGCTCCTGCCGCAGGGGGCAACGCGCCACGGCGCTTGGCCGACGGGGACGTGTTTTTGCCCAAAGCCAGCCAGCGGCAGCTTGGCGTGCGAACCATCAGCATTGAGGAAGCTGCCCTGCCAACCACGGTTGAGTTGACAGGCCGGGTGGTGCTGGACAGCAATGCGGGCGGCAAAGTGCAGCCGACGCAAGCCGGTCGTATCGAAGCCGGTCCGCGCGGCCTGCCTCAACTCGGGCAAGCGGTACGCAGGGGCGAGGTGCTGGCCGTGGTGCGCGCCTCCAGCAGCGCCATTGACCGCGCCAACCAGCAGGCGCAAAGCGCCGAACTCAATGCCAGCCTTACCCTTGCCCGCCGGCGCGTGGAGCGACTGCAGCAACTCGAAGGCACGGTGCCGCAAAAAGACATTGAAGCCGCGCAGTCCGACGTGACCAGCCTGCAACAACGTGCGGCTGCGGTGGCCGGCAGCGTGTCGGCCACCGAGGCCCTGGTCGCGCCAGTCTCCGGTGTGATTGCCGCTGCGAACGTGGTGGCCGGTCAGGTGGTTGAAGGGCGCGAAGTGCTGTTTGAAATTGTCGATCCGTCGCGCATGAGTGTGGAAGCCAGTGCCTTTGATGCCGCACTGGCCGCCAACATCGCTTCGGCCAGCGCCAGCGCGGCACCTGGCACCAGCGTGCCCTTGCAGTTTGTCGGTGCCGGCAGCAGTCTGCGTGAAGGTGCGATTCCCCTGGTGTTCCGCACCGTGCCGGGAAAAAATGCTCCTCCGCTGTCCATCAATCAGCCGGTCAAAGTGACGGTGCAGACCAAAAGCCAGGTCAAGGGCTTTGCAGTGCCCATCGGTGCCGTGGTCAAAAACACCAGCAACCAGGACATGGTTTGGTTACACACCGGCGCCGAGGTGTTCCAGCCGCGAACCGTGCGACAGGTGCCGCTTGACGGCAGCACCGCCGCGATCGTGGATGGCCTGAAAACCGGTGACCGGGTGGTGACGCAAGGCGCACCGCTGGTCAACCAGGTTCGCTGAAGGCAGGACCGTACAACATGTTTGAAAAACTTATACACGCCTCGCTCGCCAACCGCCTGATGGTGGTGGTGTTGTCGGTGGTGCTGCTGCTGGTTGGTGCTCTCACGCTGGTGAAAATGCCGGTGGACGTGTTCCCCGACCTGAACAAACCCACGGTCACACTGCAGGCTGAGGCCGGCGGCATGGCGCCCGAAGAAGTCGAGCAACTTATTACCGCTCCTCTGGAAATCGCCATGGGCGGCATCCCAGGGGTGGAAAGTATCCGGTCCACGTCAAGTGTCGGCCTGTCCTTTGTTTACGTCACCTTCGACTGGAAGACCGACATCTACCGTGCCCGCCAGATGGTGGGCGAACGCCTTCAACTCGTGCGCGAACAGCTGCCGCAAGGCGTGGAGCATGTCGGCATGGGGCCCATCAGCTCGGTCATGGGCGAAATCATGCTGCTGGCGCTGCCTATCGACACCAGCAAGATCAGCCCGATGGCGGTGCGTGAATACGCTGACTTTGTCATGCGCCCCCGTCTGCTTACCTTGCCGGGTGTGGCCCAGGTGGTGCCGATTGGCGGCGAGGTGCGCCAGTACCAGGTGCAACCCGACACCGCACTGATGGCGGCGCTGAAGATTGATCTCGAAAGCATTGAAGCGGCGCTCAAAGGTTTCTCGGGCAACTCCAGCGGCGGTTTTCTCGAACTCAATTCACGCGAGTACCTAATCCGTAACATCGGCCGCACCACGCGGCTGCAGGACCTGGAGCGGCTGCCCGTGGCTTTTCAAAACGGCAGGCCGATCCAGCTCAACCAGGTGGCCAAGGTGACGTTTGCGCCGGCTATCAAGCGCGGCGATGCGGGCCTGAACGGCCAGCCCGCCGTGATTCTGGGCATCCAGAAGCAACCCGATGCCGACACCGTGGCCTTGACGGAAAAAGTCGAGGCAGCCATCGAGGAGTTGAAGAAGGGCATGCCACCCGGCATGGGGGAACCCAAAGTCACCATGCGCCAGGCGAACTTCATCGAAACCTCGGTGGACACCTTGCGCGGCAAATTGCTCGCGGCGGCCGCCGTGGTGGCGGTGGTGCTGTATTTCTTTTTGCTCAACATCCGCACCACGCTGATCTCGCTGACCGCGATTCCGGTGTCGGTCATGATCACGGTGCTGGTGTTTCGTTACTTCGACCTGTCGATCAACACCATGACCCTGGGCGGTCTCACGATTGCCATTGGCGGGCTGGTGGACGACGCGGTGGTCGGTGTGGAAAACGTACTGCGTCGGCTGAAAATGGACCGCGCTGCCCATCCTGATGGACGCCTGGGACCCCTGGAGCTGATCGCCAAAGCGACGCTGGAGGTGCGATCCGGCATCCTGATCGCCACCGTCATCATCGTGCTGGTGCTGCTGCCGCTGTTTTTCCTGCCCGGCATCGAGGGGCGGCTGATGCAGCCGCTGGCCATCGCCTACATCGTGTCGCTGCTGGCGTCCATGGTGGTGTCGGTCACGCTGACGCCGGTGATGTCCTATTACCTGCTGCCCAGGATCAAGGGCCTGGAGCACGGCGATACCAAAGTTCAGACCTGGGTCAAGACGCGGTATTCCGGTGCATTGAACCGCGTGCTGCAGGCGCCGCGCGCTTGGGTGCTGGCGGGCGCGGCGGCTGCGGTGCTGGCCATGGCGGCCGTGCCATTTTTCCCCACGACCTTTTTGCCACCCTTCAATGAAGGCGTGGCCCTGGTTGGCCTGCGCCTGAATCCCGGCACCACACTGACCGAGTCGGCCCGCATCGGCAGCATTGCCGAGAAAGCCCTTGTGGATGTGCCCGAGGTGGAGCATGTGGGTCGTCGCTCGGGCCGGGCCGAGCTTGATGAACATGCCGAGGGTGTACATGTGTCGGAGCTTGACCTCAAGCTCAAACGCAGCGACCGCAGCGTGGAAGAGGTCTATGCTGACATCCGCAGCCGTATCTCTACTTTGCCAGCGGCTATCGGCATCGGCCAGCCTATCAGCCATCGCATCGACCACATGTTGTCGGGCGTGCGTTCGCAGATCGCGATCAAGATTTTTGGCGATGATCTGGACACCCTGCGCACGCAGGCCGAAGCGCTGCGGCAAAAACTCGCGGGCATCCAGGGCGTGGTGGACCTCGAAGTCGAGAAACAGGTGCTGACGCCGCAAATCAAAATCCAGGTGGACTATGACCGCGCGCTGGGCCTGGGTCTGCCGCCGGCCAAACTGCTGCAGGAGCTGCAGGTGCTGATCGACGGCGAAAAAGTCACGCAAATCGTGGAAGGCAGCCGCCGATTTAACCTCGTGCTGCGCCTGCCGGAAGCTTCCCGCGGCATCGAAGGTCTGCGCAACCTGATGATTGACACACCGGGCGGACGTGTGCCGCTAAGCCAGCTTGCCAGCGTCGAGGAAGGCGACGGCCCGAACCAGGTTAGCCGCGACGACGGACGCAGGCGCATCGTGCTGTCGGCCAATACCCAAGGCCGCGCGCTCAGTGACGTGGTGGCTGACATGCGTGCAGCGATTGCCGCCACGACTCTGCCCGAGGGCTACTTCATCACGATAGGCGGGCAGTTCCAGGCGCAGGAAGACGCGTCGCGCCTGATCGGCCTGCTGTCGCTGGGCTCGGTGGCGATGATCTTCTTGATTCTTTACTCGCGCTACAGATCCGGGGTACTGGCCGCCATCATCATGGCCAACATACCGCTGGCACTGGTCGGCGCGGTGGTGGGTTTGTGGCTGTCGGGCCAGCCGCTGTCGGTGGCGGCGCTGGTGGGTTTCATCACGCTGGCCGGCATCGCGATCCGCAACGGGATTTTGAAGGTGTCGCACTACATCAACCTGTGTGCCTTTGAAGGGGAAAACTTCGGCAATGCCATGCTGCTGCGTGGCTCGCAAGAGCGGCTCACGCCGGTGCTGATGACCGCGCTGGTAGCGGCGCTGGCGCTGGCGCCTCTCCTGTTTGAGGCCGACATGCCGGGCACCGAAATTTTGCACCCGGTGGCAGTGGTGATTTTCTCGGGGCTTATCACCTCGACCCTGCTCGACTCGTTTTTGACACCGGCCATGGTTGCGCTGTTTGGCCGCAAGCCGATTGAGGCGCTGGTCGCCGACTCCGGAACCGAATCGTTTTGATTTTCCTTCGCTCTTTAACTTTACTCAAAGGTTTTCCATGAAACTCAACCAACTCTTCCTTGCCGCCTCCCTCGCGCTCTCCGGCGCAGCCGCTCTAGCCGCAGGGGCCCACGGCCACGATCCGAAATTCGGTGGTGTGGTGGTGGAGACCAAAGCCGGTGATTTCGAGATCGTCGCCAAGTCTGACACATTGCAGATCCATATCAGCGACCACGGCAAAGCGGTTAAGCTGGACGGCGCCAAGGCGAAGGTGACTTTGCTCAACGGCTCGGAAAAATCAGAAGTGGAACTGACCCCCGCCGGCGACAAGCTTGAAGCCAAAGGCGCGTTCAAGGTCGCCAAAGGCACCAAAGGCATTGCAGTAGTGACACTGGCCGGCAAACCGCCGGCGACGGCACGGTTTGAAGTGAAATAGCTGTCAATCTACGCAGGGTGCCGCCAGCTGGCGGCACCCTGCCGTTCAGACGGTTTTTCGTCCAAGCGGGACCGGTCGTACCAAGGCTCACTCGAATAAGGAATCCAAAAAATGAGTGCTGGACATTCACACGCTATTCCCGAGAACAAAAAGGAAACCACTCTTTGGGTAGCGCTGATTCTGACTTCTACCTTTCTGATGGCAGAGGCGGCAGCAGGCTTCTTACTCAATAGTCTGGCTCTTTTAGCTGACGCGGCGCACATGTTTACCGATGCCGCAGCGCTGGCCATTGCGCTGGCCGCCGTGCGGATTGCAAGACGGCCCGCTGATGCCCGACGCACCTACGGCTATCACCGTTTCGAAATCCTGGCTGCGGCATTCAACGCGCTGCTGCTGTTTGGCGTGGCGATCTACATTCTGTTTGAGGCCTACCAACGCTTTCGCAACCCGGGTGAGGTACAAACCACCGGCATGTTGGTGGTAGCCACCATAGGCCTCGTCATCAATCTCATCAGCATGCGCCTGCTCAGCGCCGGCAAAGACAGCAGTCTGAACATCAAAGGAGCCTACCTGGAGGTATGGAGCGACATGCTTGGCTCATTGGGCGTGATTGTTGCTGCGGTAGTGATTCGATATACCGGCTGGACTTGGGTAGATACCTTGGTTGCGGCTGGTATTGGGTTGTGGGTCCTCCCTCGGACATGGATTTTGTTGAAAGAAAGCCTGAATATTCTTCTGGAAGGAACGCCCGAAGGGCTCTCGCTGGATGATGTGACGGCCGCCATGCTGGGGGTTGCGGGCGTCACTGAAGTTCACGACCTGCACGTATGGGTCCTGACCAGCGGCAAGAATAGCCTGACCGCCCACGTTGTACACAGATCGGATGTTGCTCCCGCGCAGATCATTGAAAACATCCAGACTCTTGTGGCCAAACGCTTTGAGGTTTTTCACACCACGATTCAGTGTGAGCTGGAGGCGTGCGAGCACAGCGCTGATGGCTGCAACTTCATCGATCGACGCACCGGGATCACCGAAGCTCCAGAGAGTCATTCAAGTCATGTTCATTAAGAACGCGCTTGTCGTTCATTGCAGCGCGGATAGGAGGCCACCATGAAGTACATATGGATTCCAGTCTTTGGCCTGTCCATTTTCGGTCTGTCTGGGTGCACTACTGTGTATGAGGGCAAGTACGATTTCAGCGAAGGATGGCGCGAAGCCAAAGTCGTTCAAATAGAGCGTGCTAGCGAAATTGCGAAGCCACAGTTTTCAGATTGTCGTGTTAGCGCGTCGCCAAAATACCTTGCGTCAGATAAATTTATCGTGCTGTCATACAAACACTTGAACCGTCCGCGAAAACGTGGGGTCCCATTCGGCCCGAGTAATGGTGTACAGGTGGGAGAATTCGTATATATGAATGTGACCGATTGCGATGTGCCGCTAATGTTCCGACGCGAACCGCCAAGCAATCGGCACCCCTTCAA
>LNFM01002263.1_pt1 | contig 40704 bp, 38 predicted proteins | sample 596031 | NCBI WGS metagenome assembly LNFM01 (sample SAMN04254537, study PRJNA301005) | activated carbon metagenome | isolation source: dual media filters at the Ann Arbor, Michigan drinking water treatment plant | place: USA: Ann Arbor | reverse complement strand
AGTTCCTCGACCTGATCCAGGAAGGCAACATCGGCCTGATGAAGGCGGTGGACAAGTTCGAATACCGCCGCGGCTACAAGTTCTCGACCTATGCCACCTGGTGGATCCGCCAGGCGATCACCCGTTCGATCGCCGACCAGGCGCGCACCATCCGCATCCCGGTGCACATGATCGAGACGATCAACAAGATGAACCGCATCTCGCGCCAGATCCTGCAGGAGACCGGCACCGAGCCCGATCCGGCGACGCTCGCCGAGAAGATGGAGATGCCCGAGGACAAGATCCGCAAGATCCTCAAGATCTCCAAGGAACCGATCTCGATGGAAACACCCATCGGCGACGACGACGACTCCCACCTGGGCGACTTCATCGAAGACCAGGGCACGATGTCGCCGGGCGACGCCGCGGTGTACGCCAGCCTGCGCGGGGCGACCAAGGACGTGCTCGATACGCTCACCCCGCGCGAGGCGAAGGTGCTGCGCATGCGCTTCGGCATCGAGATGAATACCGACCACACCCTGGAAGAGGTCGGCAAGCAGTTCGACGTCACCCGCGAGCGCATCCGCCAGATCGAGGCGAAGGCGCTGCGCAAGCTGCGCCACCCGTCGCGTTCGGAGCGGCTGCGCAGCTTCCTGGACAGCGAAGGCGGCTGAGCGCCGGGCGGCCGGAGCCAGCCTGCCCTAGAATAGCGGCAGCACCGGGCCTGGCTCCGGCGCGGCCTGCCGCCGCGCAGCCCTCGATCCGGTGCACCGGATAGTCGTACCACCGAGGAGGGCGAGCGATGACTGCCAAGGTTTACCTGATTTCCCCCGAAGCCCCCGTGCAGCAGGGCGAGGCAGCGGGCGCACAGCGCGAAGCGGCCAGCGGCGGCCTGCGCATCGGCGTGCTCGACAATTCCAAGAGCAATGCCGACCATCTGCTGAAGATGATCATCGAGGGCGTGGGCAGGCACATGCCGGTCGCCTCGGTGGTCAGCCTGCGCAAGGCCAACCCGAGCACGCCGGCCCCGAAGGCGATGCTCGACCAGATCGAAGCGGAGGCAGACTTCGTCGTCAGTGCCATGGCGGACTGAGGCTCCTGCACGTCGTGGAGTGTCCACGACATGGCGGAGCTCCGGAAACGCGGCCTGGTGACTGCGGTCATCTATTCCGGTCCCTTCCGCAAGCTGGGCGAGACCCAGGCGCGCATCTTCGGCGTGCCCGAACTGCCGCTGATCGAGATCCCGCATCCGCTGGGCGGGGTGTCGATCGATGAAGTGCGCGAGCGCGCCGACGTGGCCGTGCCCGTGTTCGTCGACCTGATCCGGAAGCACCAGAAATGATCGCGACCGAACGACTGCTCGAGATCCCCGGCGCGGCGCTGGAGGTCGACGACGACTTCGAGGGCATCGATGCCTTCGTGCGCGGGAAGAACTGGACCGACGGCCTGCCGGTGGTGCCACCGACCGCCGAACGCGTGCGTGCGATGCTCGCCTACTGCGATCGCCCGATCGACGAACCGGTGGCGAAGATCCCGCCGCGCTTCGGCGAGGCGACGCCGGTGCGCCTGGCGGCCAATGCGGTGATGGCGGGTTGCCTGCCGCAGTACTTCCCGCTGGTGCTGCTGGCGATCGAGGCGCTGTGCGAGGAGAAGTTCAACCTCTACGGCATCCAGGCGACCACGCATCCCTGTTCCACCCTGGTGGTGGTGAACGGCCCGGCCGCGCGCGAGATCGGCATGAACGGCGGCCACAATGCCTTCGGCCCGGGCAACCGCGCGAACGCGACGATCGGCCGCGCGGTACGGCTGGCGATGTGGAACATCGGCGGCGCGATCCCCGCGAGCGGCGACATGTCCACCCATGGTGCCCCGTCGAAGTACAGCTACTGCGTCGCCGAGAACGAGGCGGCGAATCCGTGGGAGCCGCTGAACGTCGAGATGGGCTTCACCGCAGAGACCTCGACGGTCACCGTGTATGGCGCCGAGCCGCCGCACAACGTGAACGACCACGAGAGCCTGGACGGCGAGGGGCTGCTGAAGATGATCGCCGGCACCATCGCCCAGACCGGTGCCAACAACATCTACTACGCCGGCGAGCCGCTGGTGGTGATCGGGCCCGAGCATGCGGCGTCGATCGCCAGGAGCGGGTTCTCCAAGCGCGACGTGAAGAACTACCTGTTCGAACATGCACGCGTGCCGCTGGGCAACCTGTCCGACGACAACATCGTGCGCCGCCTCAAGCAGTTCGAGCCCTACCTGCCCGGGCTGACCGCCGAGCAGCGCGACCGGCCGGTGCCGGTGATCAAGGGCGAGGGCGCGGTGCACGTGATCGTCGTCGGTGGCGCCGGAAAGCACTCGGCGTACATCCCGACCTTCGGACCGACGCGCCCGGTGACCCTGCCGCTGAAGCTGAAGGACGGTACGCTGGCGAAGTCGGTCGAGGACTTCAGGCAGGCATGAGGGTCGGCGGCGGTACGGCTGCGACCGACTGGGCGTCGGTCGCAGCGCGCTGCCGGTACAATCGGCCCCGGCACAGGGTACACGGGCCTGTAGCTCAGTCGGTTAGAGCAGAGGACTCATAATCCTTTGGTCCTGGGTTCGAGTCCCAGCGGGCCCACCAAGAAAAACAACAGGCAGCAAGCTTGACTGGAATCGGGACGCCGCAGGATCTCCTCCGGGTCCGGCGGCGTGGGCACACGCCGTGCCCTGTTCCGGCCCTGACCCAATCCCGTTCCACCCAGCGCCCTTTGTCCCGCGTCCGGGTTCAGCACTCGGCAACGCACCGTTCGCTCGTCCATCGGACAGGGTTGCTTGCTCCGGTGTGCCGTATCCGCAACAGGAGTGTCCGCCAACGGCCTTCCCTCTTTCGATTGGGAAACACCTTTTACTTCAATTTGATAATGTGAAGTCGTGGTATGTCACTTTAAGTTCCGTCAACGCAGGTTTCTTTCCGCCAAGGTGAACCCATGAGAAAAATCCTCCTCGCATCCGTACTGGCATTTGTGGCTACCAGTGCGCAAGCTCAGTTGTACGGCGAAGTCGGCTACGCCGTGATCAACGTAAAGCAGAATGTGAATGGCAACGAGTTCAAGGGGAAGCCGAACGCGATCCGGGGCATCCTCGGTTTCGAGCTTCACCGAAACCTCGCCATCGAAGGCATGGCTGCGTTCGGTGTGAGGGACGGCGATCTCAAGGTCAACGGTCAGTCGATCACCGGCGTGAAGCTCGAACTGGATAACGCGTTCGGTCTGTACGTGAAGCCGAAAGCCAGGTTGAACGACAGCCTTGAGGTTTTCGCGCGTGCGGGTGCCATGCGCATGGCAGGCACAGGCTCCGCGGCGGGTTTCGGATCCATCCGTGAAAGCGAGACAAGCTTGTCCTGGGGCGCCGGCCTGAGCTATTCGATAACCCAGGCGGTCGGCTTGAACGTCGACTACATGCAGTACCTGAACAAGGATGGCTTCACGGCCAAAGGCCTTACCGTCGGCGTCGGCATGAGATTCTGATCGACGCGTGGGTGTTTGGAATGAAAAGCCGCCTTCGGGCGGCTTTTTGCGGGACATGCTGGTTGCTGCGCAGTCCGCCGGGTCGCGGAACTGCGCCAGTGCGCGGCGGGCGGTTGCGCGCGATCGCCGTGACCATCAGCAGCCGTTCGCTGCATTCCTGCGCATGGAACGGGCCACATGGGGAAGGCTGATCAAGCAGGCAGACATGCATCCCGAATGAGGGAGCGCGTGCGGATCTCCATCCAGTGGGTGCGTGGCACGCTGCATTGACGGCTGGCGCCGCGGGCCCCTACACTTCTTCCAGAAGCCTCGCTGTACGCCGATACTGCGCGTGCAGGAACGATGGCCGGAACAGCGGAGGAGGCATTGGTGCAAGCGCCCGCTTGCCGTGAAGGCGAGCGGCGGCAGCCGTGTCGGCCACCGCACCGCACCGCCCCGGCATCGGTGTGCGGCCGGGCCAGGTGATCATCGAGCCTAGACAGGAGTCAGCACAACATGACCGCGTTCAAATCCGAGATCCGTGACGGCATGCGCATCGACTGGGATGTGCCCGTCACGATGGACGACGGCCTGATGCTGCGCGCCGACATCTTCCGGCCGATCGCCGAGGGGCGTTATCCGGTGCTGATGACCTATGGTCCGTATGGCAAGGGCCTCTCCTTCCAGGAAGGCTACAAGACGGCCTGGGACATCATGGCGCGCGAGAATCCGGACGCGCTCGCCGGCTCGACCAACCAGTACCAGAACTGGGAGGTGGTCGACCCGGAGAAGTGGGTGCCCGACGGCTATGTCTGCATCCGTGTCGACTCCCGGGGCGCGGGCCGCTCGCCGGGATACCTCGCGCACAACAATTCGCGCGAGACGCGTGACTTCCACCTTTGCATCGAGTGGGCCGCGGTGCAGCCCTGGTGCAACGGCAAGGTCGGGCTCAATGGCATTTCCTACTATGCGAGCAACCAGTGGCGGGTCGCCGCCTCGCAGCCGCCGCACCTGGCCGCGATCTGCGCCTGGGAGGGCTGGAACGATGCCTACCGCGAGTCGCACCGCCATGGCGGCATCGCCTGCACCTTCCGCAAGAACTGGCAGGAGATGCAGGTCAAGACGGTGCAGCACGGCGTCGGCGAGCGCGGCCGGAAACATCCGGTCACCGGCGAACTCGCATGCGGCCCCGAGACGCTGAGCGAGGCCGAACTGGAGAAGAACCGCGAAGACATGTGGCGCGCGGTGCTCGAGCGCGAGACCGATACCGAGTGGTATCGCGAACGCAGCGCCGACCTGTCGCGGGTCACGGTGCCGGTGCTGTCGGCGGCGAACTGGGGCGGGCAGGGGCTGCACCCCCGGGGCAATTTCGAGGGCTTCGCCGGGGCGTCGTCCAGGCAGAAATGGCTGGAGGTGCACGGCGGTTCGCACTGGGCGCCGTTCTACACCGACTACGGCGTCGGGCTGCAGAAGCGCTTCTTCGACCATTTCCTCAAGGGCGTCGACAACGGCTGGGACAGGCAACCCACGGTGCTGCTCCAGGTGCGGCATCCGGGCGAGAAGTTCGTCGAGCGCGCCGAGCGCGAATGGCCGCTCGCGCGTACCCGATGGACCCGCTTCTACCTCGATCCCGCGGGCATGCGCCTGTCGGACAAGCCGCCGGTCCCGGACGCGACGCACACCTACGACGCCATGGGCGAGGGCGCGACGTTTTCCACCGGTGCACTCGAGCACGCCACCGAGATCACCGGTCCGATCGCGCTCAAGCTGTTCGTGTCTTCCGCGACCGTGGATGCGGACATCTTCGCCGTGCTGCGGGTGTTCGATCCGGCCGGCAAGGAAGTGGTGTTCCAGGGGGCGCTCGATCCGCACACGCCCATCGCCCAGGGCTGGCTTCGCGCCTCCCACCGCGAACTCGATGCGGCGCGCTCGCTGCCCTGGCGGCCGTACCACACGCACCGCGAGAAGCAGCCGCTGGTCCCCGGCCAGGTCTACGAGCTCGACGTCGAGATCTGGCCGACCTGCATCGTGGTGCCCAGGGGCTACAGCATCGCGCTGAGCATACGCGGCAAGGATTACGAATACGAAGGCGAAGCGGCGGTGCTGTCGAACATGAAGAACCCGATGAAGGGCTGCGGGCCCTTCGTCCATGACGACGAGACCGACCGTCCGCCGGCCATCTTCGGTGGCAAGGTGACGCTGCACACCGGGTCGAAGCACCCGGCCGCGGTCCTGTTGCCCGTCATCCCGGCCGTCTAGAAGCCAGCGTCCAGTCCTGTTCGCCCAAGGAGGAGTTTTCCGTGAAGACGAAGTCCGTTCTTTCGATGTTTGCCGCGGCTGCGGCGTTGATGGTCAGCATGGGTGTCCAGGCGCAGGCGCAGGCCTGGCCGAACAAGCCGATCAGGCTCGTCATTCCGTTCCCGCCGGGCAATACCACCGACATCATGGCGCGGCTGATGGCGCCCAGGATGGCCGAGCGCCTGGGCCAGCCGGTGATCGTCGAGAACCGGCCGGGTGCCAGCGGCATGCTGGGTCTCGATTTCGTCGCCCGGTCCGCGCCCGACGGTTACACCTTCGCCGCAGGGCAGGGCGGCAACCTCGCCGTGCTGCCGCATACCAGCAAGAGCGTCCCCTACGATGCGCTGAAGGACTTCACGCCGATCGCGGTTTCCACCGCCAATTACCTGGTGGTCGTCGGCGCAACCAACGCGCCATTCAAGACCCTCCCTGAAATGATCGCGTGGGCCAAGGCGAACCCCGGCAAGCTGACGGTGGCGAGCAATGGCGAGGGCGGCTTTCCCCACCTCATCTTCGAGCAGCTGCGCATGATGGCCGGCTTTTCGTTCAACCACATCCCGTACAAGGGCTCGGCGCAGATCGCCACCGAACTGATGGGCGGGCAGGTGATGGCGGGCGTCGATGGCGTCACCGGCCTCACGCCGCACATCAAGTCGGGCCGCATCAACCTGCTGGCCGTCACCAGCAAGGCGCGCACGCCGCAGTGGCCCGATGCCCCGGCCGCCGCCGAGGCCGTGCCCGGCTACGAGTCGGGCGGCTGGTTCGGCTGGGTCGGTCCGGCGGGCATGCCGCGCGAGATCGTCGCCCGCCTCAACGAGGAGATCAACCGCGCCATGAAGCACCCGGACATCGTCGAGAAGCTTTCGGCCGCTGGCCTCACCATGCTCTACGAATCGCCCGATTTCTTCGCCGAGTTGATCAGGAGCGAGCATGCCAAGTACGGCAAGCTGGTTAAGGCGATCGGCTTCAAGCCGCAGTAGCCGGCGCTGCCCGGCTACTTCGCCAGCACGAGCAGGGAGCAGCCACCCAGCAGCTTCACCATCAGCGCCGGTGATGCCGCATAGAGGAGCTTCCTTGGTATCCGGGCGAGCCGGCTCCTCAGGCTCTTGGGCGGCAGGTCGTCGAACGACGGGGTGAAGCAGTAGTCGACGACCTGGTAGCCGCTGTCCTCGAGTGTCGCAAGCGCGGTCCGGGGCGTGAAGTAGTGGAGGTGCCCCACGCTCCGCCGCGCATTCATCATCGTGTCGCGCAGCACCGACGACACCGTGATCTCCAGCGGTATGTGGAAGATCTTGTGCGTCGCCTTCGGCTTCAGTGCGCGCAGAAAGCCGATGTAGTCTTCCACGTGTTCGAACACGTCGATGCACAGCAGGACATCGAAGCACGCTTCCTTGTCGAGGAGGTCTTCCAGGAAGTAGCTGACCTGTGCGGACGCCCGGCTCCTGCACAGTTCGTAAGCCTGCGGGCTGAGTTCGTATCCGTGGAACGCCGTCGCCGGATGAAGCAGCGACAGCTGCTTCAGGATTTCCCCCGCGCCACATCCGATTTCCGCGACCGTCTTCGGCTGCATGCGGTGACGGGCGAGCATGCCATGGACCTGCCTTGCCTTCCAGGCGGAATCCTCGACGTCCCAGGTCGGATTCCGGTCCAGATAGGTGCTGTCCAGATACATGTCCTTGGCGCCGCGGGTGGACGGGTTCTGCGGCGTGCTCATGCGGGTGCAGCCCGCTTCTTCACCGGACCGATCTTCTCGCGCAGCGCATCGATGTCCTTGCGTTCGCCGCGCACGCTGAAGAACGTCCCTTCGACGTCTGCGCGTTCCTCGACCACCTCGCACGAGGCGAACAGCGGCCCGCGCAGGTTCTGGGCCGACCACGGCAGGAACAGTTCCGCCTTCACCAGGCGTTTGCGGAAGAAGGCGAGGATCGCCTTGTGCAGCCGTGCGACATCGTCGGCATCCAGCGCGCTGACGACGATGCATTTCGGGAACCGTGCGCGCAGGGCCTTGCCGCGCGCGGCCTGCGCCTTCGCGTCGCCGACCTGGTCGATCTTGTTGAACACCAGCAGGCGGGGCACGCCGCCAGCCTCGATCTCCTCGAGCACCTTCACCGTCACGTCGAGCTGGCGTTCGAAGCCCGGGTCGCCGGCGTCTACCACGTGCAGCAGCAGCGAGGCCTCGGCGGCCTCTTCCAGGGTGGACTTGAACGAGGCCACGAGGTCGTGCGGCAGGTTCTTGATGAAGCCGACCGTGTCGCTCACCAGCACCCGCGGCACGCCTTCGGGCAGCAGCACGCGCACGGTGGTGTCGAGCGTCGCGAACAGCTTGTTCTCGACCAGCACCTGGCTGCCTGTCAGTGCGCGCATCAGCGTCGACTTGCCGGCGTTGGTGTAGCCGACGAGCGCGACGCGCGCGACACCCTGGCTCTCCTGCCGGCGTGCGCGCTGCGTCTGGCGTTCATGGTCGAGCGCGATGATCTCCTGCTTCAATTCCGCGATGCGGTCCCGGATGCGCGCGCGGTCGGTCTGGCTGGCGGATTCTCCGGCCCCGCGGCCACCCACGCCGCTGCGCTGGCGCCCCTGGGGTCCGGCCAGCTTGGCGGCCTCGCGCAACCGGGGAGCGAGGTAGCGCAGCCGGGCGATCTCGACCTGGGCCTGCGCCGCGTTGGAGCGCGCATGCCGGTGGAAGATCTCGAGGATGACCATGGTGCGGTCCATCACCTGGCAGCCGACGGCCTTCTCGAGGTTGCCCGCCTGGGATGGCGAGATGTCGTGGTCGACCAGCACGAAATCGGCATGTTCTTCGGCGAACAGACGCATCTCCTCGACCTTGCCGGTGCCGACATAGGCGGTCGAATCGAAGCTGCTGCGCTTCTGGATGAACGTGCCGACCACTTCGAAGCCGAGCGTGCGGGCCAGTTCGCGCAGTTCCTTCAGCGAGGACTCGAACTCTGCGTCGTCGACCGTCGGCAACTGGACCGCAGCGATGATCGCGCGTTGTGCGGCAGCTTTTGTTTCTGTGGACATGCGGAGGCAGGGGGTTCGTGCGTGGTTGGCTCAGGATAGTACGCGACCGGGGCCGTAACCCGAGTTAAATCAGGGCTCCCGCCGCTTCAGCGTTCCGTGCCTTCGTCGAACCCCTCGCACAGCCGGCCCCATGTGGCATGCCAGATCGGAGACATCTCGCGGTCGCGGTACTCGCCAAAGCACGGCGTGCCCAGCGTGAAGTGCACGAGCTTGGCCTGCGGGTTCTCGGGATACTCGATCGCAAGCCAGTTCCATTCGCGGGGCAGCTCGCCGATCAGCGCATCGTCCAGCCACGAGAACCGATGCAGGAAGGACCCTGGCATGCGCTGGATGAACGCAGGCGTGAGCACCCGGTGTGCCTCGTGCGCGCAGTTCCAGAGGATGACGCTCGACCAGTTCTTGCGCGGATAGTTCTCGTTGCGGTTGCCGAGGTACTTCACGTTCGCCTTGGTCCGGTAGTCGTGCTTGACGACCTGCACCGCCTTCGACGGATCGCGCAACGCCCACAGCTCGGCGATGTCCGCCTGGCAGACCATGTCCCCGTCGGCGAAGATGGCCCAGCCGGCATGGTCGGAAAGGTACGGAGTCAGGAACCGCGAATAGATGAAGCGGTTGCTGCCATCCGTATGCGTTTCCGTGTAGCCGGCCAGGGTGTTCTCGGCGAGCGGCGTGAACTGGACGGGCAGCGAGGCCTTCTCGAGCACGCTCTGGCAGAACGTGTGGTACGCGACGGCCTCGCGCTGGTCGAAGCCGACCACCAGCGAGATGCGGCCACCCGGCGCGACGCTCAACGCAGCTGCTCCAGCAGCGCCTTTGCCTCCTGCAGCGGGGCCGTCCAGTCGCCCTGCCGTTGCTGGCGCAGCAGGCGAACCGACGGATACCACGGCGGGCGATCGCCGTCGCTTCCCGGCAGTGCGTTCCAGTACCACATGCGGCCGGTGAAGCGCGGCACCAGCAGCAGCACGGGCTTGCCCATCGCGCCCGCGAGGTGCGCCGTCGAATTGCTGATCGTCACCACGATGTCGCATGCATCGATCAGCGCGGCCAGCCCCTCGATGTCCTCGAACAGGTCGATGCCCGGCGCGGTCTCGATCGGGGCATCGGTCAGCGCGCAGGTACGCGCGACCTCGCCGCTGACGTCGCCGTACTGCAGGTTCAGGAACGCGAAGCCGTCCAGCATGAGCAGGTCGCGCATGCGCTCGAGCGGCATGCTCTTGTCGTCGCCGACCTGGGCGTTGACGCTCTTCCACGAGATGCCGCAGACCTTGCGGCCGACCAGCGGCTTCCACTGGCGTACCTGCTGCGTACGGGCGGCGTCGGCGGCCAGCACCGCGCGGTGAACATTCGCGAACGCATCGGGCGAAGGGCGCAGGCAAGCGCCCAGGCTGCCGATCGGCAACTGCAGGTCGAACGACGCGTCGGGCAACGGCGCGTTGCGCGCCGTGAACGTTGCCTGCGGGAACGAGCGGCGGAACAGCGGCAGCAGCTTGGCGTCGACCGAGACCGTCGCCCGGGGCGCCCGCTCGAGCAGGTCGGGGAGCATCGTCGAATACAGCACCTGGTCGCCGATGCCCTGTTCGGCCCACACGAACAGCCGTGCAGGGGTCGGGCTGCCGTCCCAGCGCGGCCTGGATGTCTGCAGCTTTTCCGATGCCGGCCGGCGCAGCCGCGCCTCGTAGGCCGGCCATCCGCGCGCGAAGTCGGCGCGACCGAGGTACAGGTGCGACAGGCTGAGCGCGTCCTCTGCGTTGGCCGGGGACAGTTCGACCGCCTTCTCGTACATCGGCAGGGCCTCGTCCAGCCGGCCGAGGCCGGCGAGGATCGCGCCGTGCATCGACCACGCCGGCGGGAAGCCGGGTTGCCGCCGGTGGGCTTCCTCCAGGCAGGGCAAGGCTTCTTCCTGGCGCTTCAGGGACACCAGGGCCATGGCCTTCCCGGTCAGTGCCTCGCCGCGCGAGGGATCGACGTGCACGGCGCGCTCGAAGCCGTCCAGTGCGTCCTCGTAGCGGCCCAGGCCGGCGAGCGCCACGGCGCGGTTGCAGAGTGCGTCGACATGCAGGGGGTCGAGCGCCAGCGCGCGGTCGTGCTGCTCGAGGGCCTCGTCGAACCGGCCCAGGTCGTTCAGGACCGCGCCCAGGTTCATCAAGGTGCCGAAGTCGTCGGGCCGGATGGCCAGGGCCTTCCGGTAGCAGTCGGCCGCGTCCGCGAGCCGGCCCTGCAGGTCGCGCACCCGCGCCGACAGCAGCCAGGCGTGCGCGTGGTTGGCGTCCAGCGCGAGCAGGGTCTGGAGGTGAGCTGCCGCTGCCTCGGGATCGCGTCGATCGAGCGCGATCAGCGCCAGGTTCAGCCACGCGTCGGCAAAGGCCGGGTCGACCGCCGCCGCCCTGCGGGCATCGCACTCGGCCTCGTCCAGCCGCCCGAGCCTCAGCCGCACGGCGGCCCGGTTGGTCAGCGTCGACGGGCGGTCGGGCAGGTGTTCCAGCGACGCCGAGAAACGGGCGTCCGCGGCCTGCAGGTCGTTCCTGCCGAGGCAGGCGAGGCCGTCCAGGAACAACTGTCGGGCCTGTTCGAAACTATCCATCGGTGGCTTCGGCTGCGTGGGGACCCGGGTAGTTTCTCACGAGGCTGGCGGCGTTGACCGATTCCCGCCGGCCAAGGTATACAAACCCGAGCGCCCACCGCGAGAGGAGCCTTCGTTCGTGCGCCACATCCACATCCTCAGGGCGCTCGAACTGGTTGCCCGGCTCGGGTCGATCCGCAAGGCGTCGGAAAAGCTGCACATCGTGTCCTCCGCGCTCACCCGTCAGGTGCAGGAGATCGAGCGCGAGCTCGGCGCGCCGATCTTCGAACGCAAGGCGCGGGGCGTGCAGCTGACCGCGGCCGGCGAACTGTTCATCCGCTATTGCCGCGAATCGGTGCAGGGGCTCGAGCTGGTGCGTTCGCGCATCGAAGACCTGAGCGGCCTGCGCGGCGGCACCGTCGTGGTGACCGCGATCGAGGCCGTGGCGGCGACGCTGCTGCCCGAGGAGATCGTCGCCTTCCGCACGCGGCATCCGCGAGTGCGCTTCGAAGTGCGCATCGCCGGCGCCGACGAGGTGGTGCAGGCGGTCGTCGGCGAGACGGCGGCGCTGGGGATCACCTTCAATCCGTCGCCGGACATCGACTTCCAGCCCCTGGCCGAAGTGTCGCAGGAACTGCATGCGGTGATGTCCGCCCGGCATCCGCTCGCCGGGTCGAAGAGCCTGCGGCTGCGCGATTGCCAGGCCTACCCGCTCGCGCTGGGCGATGGCTCGCTGGGGGGGAGGGTGCTCCTGGAGAGCTTCCTCGCGCGCGCCTCGATCCGGCTGGAGCCGGTGCTGGTGACCAACTCGGTCGAGATGATGAAGACGCTGGCGCGCCAGTCCGACACGATCTGTTTCCAGGTCGGCGCGGGCCTGGCGGCGATCCGGGATGACACAGGGTTGCGTGCGCTGCCGCTGGCCGATGCCGGGCTGCGCGCCGGCAAGCTGATCCTCGGCGTGCGCCGTGGGCGCTCGCTGCCGGTCGCCGCAGCGGTGTTCACCGAGCAGCTGCGGGCGCGACTCGCCGGCGGCTGAGCCCGCTTCCCCGGCGCCCGCCGCCGACCGGAAGAGTGCTGCCGTGGCGGCAGCGCTCCTGTCGAAAAATGGAACTGGTCACGGCAGCCGGAGCGGATCATAGTCCGGCCATGACTACGCTCCGCCATGCAAGGGTGCACCGACTTCCCGCGGCTTCGCCCGACGATGCGTCCGCCCTGCTCGCTGCGATCGATGCCGGCACCGTGGACCCGCACCGGATCGTCGCCGTGCTCGGCAAGACCGAAGGCAACGGCTGCGTGAACGATTTCAGCCGCGGCTTCGCCACCCAGGCGCTCAAGATGGCGATCGCCGGGCGCTGCGGCGAAGACCCCGACAGCGTGTACCGCAGGGTGGCCTTCGTGATGTCCGGTGGCACAGAGGGCGGGCTGTCGCCGCACTGGCTGGTGTTCGAGGTACATGATGGCCGCCTGGCCTCCGGGCTGTCGCCTTCGCTGGCGATCGGCACCGCGTCGACGCCGGTGTTCAGGCCGGAACAGCTCGGGCGCATGGCACAGGTCGAAGCCACCGCAGCCGCGGTGCGCAGTGCGATGGCGCAGGCCGGCATCGCGTCGGCGGCGGACGTGCACTATGTCCAGGTGAAATGCCCGCTGCTGACCAAGGCGCGCATCGCCGAGGCCGCTGCACGCGGGCATGGCGTGGCGACCGAGGACACCTATCTGTCGATGGGCTACTCGCGGGGTGCCTCGGCGCTCGGCGTCGCGATCGCGCTGGGCGAGATCGACCCGGGCAGGGTCAACGATGCATCGGTCTGCCATGACGATTCGCTCTGGTCCGGCCGGGCCAGCACCTCCGCCGGGATCGAACTGATGGAGAACCAGGTGATGGTGCTCGGCAACAGCGCAGGCTGGTGCGGCGACCTGGTCATCGGCCATGGCGTGATGCAGGATGCGATCGACGTGCATGCCGTGGAAGAGGCACTCGAATCCGCAGGCCTGCCGACCGGACGCGCGCTGCGCGCCGACACCGGGCGCGTCGCGGCCGTCCTGTGCAAGGCCGAGCCCTCTCGCTCCGGGCTCATCCGCGGCCACCGGCACGTGATGCTCGACGACAGCGACATCCACGCCTCGCGCCACGCCCGCGCGCTGGTCGGTGGCGTGCTCGCCGGCGTGTTCGGCGACACGCAGCTGTTCGTGTCCGGTGGCGCCGAGCACCAGGGGCCCGACGGCGGCGGCCCGGTGGCGGTGATCGCACGCCGTACCTGACAGCGTTCGTTGCCGACGGACATGGAGGCAGCGATGCAGCACGCGGAATTCAAGGGGAAGGTAGTCCTGGTCACCGGTCCGGCCAAGGGCATGGGGCGGGCGATCACGCTCGCGTTCGCGCGGGCCGGTGCCGGCCTGTCGCTGGCGGGGCGCGACACGGCAGCGATCGAAGCCGTCGCTGCGGAGGCGCGAGCACTCGGCAGCGACGCGCGGGTGTATCGCGCCGACCTCGCCGATGGCACGGCAGTGGCGGCCATGGTCGAGCAGACGCTCGCCGACTTCGGCGCGATCGACGTGCTGGTGAACGTCGCAGGGGTCTCCGGCCCGCTGCGCAAGACGCTGTGGGAACACACCGAGGACGACTACGACGCGGTGATGGACGTCAACGTGCGCGGCCTGTTCCTCACCATGAAGCACGTGCTGCCGTCCATGGTCGCGCGGCGCAGCGGGCGCGTGGTGAACATCGGAGGCACCTATGGCACCACCGGCAAGGACTACCGCAGCATCTATTCCGCATCGAAGTGGGCGCTGCGCGGGCTGACCAAGAGTGCCGCGCTGGAGGCCGGCCCCCATGGCGTCGGCGTGAACCTGGTCTGCCCGGGCAGCGTGGAAGGTCCGCGCTTCGAGGGCGTGCTCGAGGCCACCGCGGGGCGGGTCGGACGCACGCCCGAGGAAGTGCGCGCCTTCTACGAGGGCAACTGCGCGTTGCGCCGCATCTCCACCGACGAAGATATCGCCGACGCGGTGCTGTTCATGGCCGGCGAACGATCGCGCAACATCACGGGACAGGAACTGGTCGTGGACGCGGGTTCCGTGCTCATGGCTTATCCGCCGGCGATGCCGCCACGGTGAGCGGCATGCGCGAGCTGCTCGCCGTCTTCCCGGAGCCGGCGCTGGTCGAGCTCGCCCGCACGCTCGTACGGGTGCCGAGCGAACAGAGCTCGCTGTTCGAGGCCGATCCCGCCATCCAGTCCTTCATCGGCGACTGCGTGATGCCGATGCTCGCCGCGTTCGGGCATGCAGGCCGGCGCGATGCGATGGGCAATGCGATCTTCGAATCGGGTCCGGCCACCGGCCCGTGTCCGGCGATGCTGCTGGCCTATGCAATGACCCATCCGGCCAATGCGATGCCGTCGCCTTTCGAGGCCCAGCTGATCGATACGCCGGAAGGACCCGCACTGCGCGGGCGAGGCATTGCCGAGCAGAAGGGCGCGCTTGCCGCGGCGATCGCCGCGTTCGTCGCGGCCGGCGTGGTCGACCCGGGTACGCGGCGGATGCTGGTGGTCAGCACGGCCGGCGAGACCGGCAGCCACGAGGCAGCCGAATGCATGCTGTCGGCGATCGACGCGCCGCCCGCGCTGTGCGTGGTCGCCATCGGCACCGGCGGCCGGGTGTCGCTCGCGAACAAGGGCCGTCTCGACGTGCATGTCGAGGTGCGCGGGCGGAGCAGCCACAGCTCGACGCCCTGGGCCGGCATCGATGCGATCGCCGGTGCGCGCGCGGTGATGGACCGCCTCGCGGCCCTCGACCTCGGGCCGAAGCGGCACCCGCTGCTCGGTGCGGCGACACTGGCCGTGACCGGCATCCGCAGCTTCCCGGAGGCAACGCACACGATCCAGGACCATGTGCGCCTGACCTTCGACCGTCGGCTGCTGCCAGGAGACGATGCGGGCGCCGCGCTGGAACAGATCAGAGCTGCGCTCCAGGGCCTCGAGCCCTGGCAGGTCGAGGTGCGCGCGGGCGTGCTGCAGTATCCCGCCGAAATGCACGCCGACGGTGCCTTCATGCAGGCGGTGCGCGCCGGTTGTGCGCGCCTGGGCGTGCCCGAGCCGGAGCGGTTCGCCAGCCATGGCTGCGTCGATGCGGGCCTGCTTGCACGCCTCGGCTGCGAGGCGGCGATGTGGGGCCCGGGCGACCAGGCCCTGTGGCACACCGCCGACGAGCAGTTGCCAGTTCGCGAGCTGGTATCCGGGGCGGCGGGATACCTCGGCCTGCTGCTCGCGGCCGGGGCAGGGGCCGCGGAGAAGCCGGGCTGAATCCGCGCTGAATCCGCGCGCGCCGCGGCGTGGCACCGATATTGCTGTAACCCCGGGGTTCGCAACCCCGGAGAATCCTCGATGACCCGCTTCCGCACGCTGCTGGCTGCCACCTGCGTCTGCGTCCCCCTGCTGCAGGTCTCGCTTCCTGCATCGGCGCAGGCCTTTCCATCCAGGCCGGTCACGATGGTGGTGCCGTTCGCCGCCGGTGGCCCGAGCGATGCACTCGGACGGGTCATCGCGCAGGCGATGAGCGGTCCGCTCGGCCAGCAGGTGGTGGTGGAGAATGTCGGTGGCGCGGGTGGAACGCTCGGTGGCGCGAAAGTCGCCGCCGCGCGGCCGGACGGCCACACGATGCTGCTGGCGAGCATCGGCCAGGCGACCAGCGTGACCCTCTACCGCAAGCTGCCGTTCCATCCGGTCGAGTCGTTCGAAACCGTGGGCATGGTCGGCGAAGTGCCGATGACGATCGTCGGGCGCAAGGACCTGCCGGCGAAGGATGCGCGTGAACTGTTCGCGCTGATCAAGGCGCAGGGCAACAAGCTCACCTTCGGCAACGCCGGCATGGGCTCTGCGTCCCACCTGTGCGGCCTGTTGTTCATGTCGCGCCTGCAGACCGAGATGAACGTGGTCTCGTTCCGCGGATCCGGCCCTGCGCTGAACGAACTGCTCGGTGGCCGCATCGACGTCCAGTGCGACCAGACCACCACGACGACCGGCCACATCAAGGGTGGCTCGATCAAGCCCTACGGCGTGACGGTGAGGGGACGGATCCCGACGCTGCCGGACGTCCCGTCGCTGGCCGAATCGGGCTTGCCCGACTTCGAACTCGCGGTGTGGTACGGCATGCTGGTGCCCAAGGGCACGCCGCGCGCGGCGGTGGAACAGCTCGCCGCTGCACTCAAGGCCACGGCGTCCGATGGCGGGTACCTGAAGCGGCTGGCCGAGTTCGGCGTGCAGCCGGTGCCCGCCGAACGCGCCGGCCCGGACGGGTTCGCGGCCTACATACGCGCCGAGGCGGCGAAGTGGGCACCGATCATCAAGGCTGCGGGTACGTTTGCCGACTGACCGGCGCAGGCCGGGCATGCCACCGACCGACCGGCGCAGGCCGGGCATGCCACCGACCGACCGGCGCGGGCGGTCGGGTCAGCCGGCGTATGCCGACCGCGCATCCTGCGCCAGCACGATCAGTGCACCGGCCGGCGCGTGCAGCGCATGGCGACTGCCGGAAGGTACATGCAGCATGTTGTACTTCGGCACCTCGACGCGAACCCCGTCGAGGTCTGCATGCAGGCTTCCCTCGACAACGAACGTGAACTGTTCGTTGTCGTGCGCATGGGCGGGAAGGCTTGCGCCGGGCGCCAGCCGCAGGGCACCGACATGGATCCGTTCGCCGGTCAGCAGCCGCCCGTGCACGCCAGGTGCCAGCGACGACTCGGACGCCAGCGACATCGACGCGCTGGCCGGGCCCTCGCGCAGGCCATCGGCATCGACCATCCCGTACACATAGCGCTTGCCCGGACCGGGGGGCATCGTGCGCCAGTGCGCGAGCGCCTGGGCCGTTGTCTCCGGTGTCTCGGCAGTCCGGCTGCCGAAGCCCGCGAAGCAGTTCGGGCCGTCGTAGCGGCCATCGACCGGCGGGCCGACGATGCCGTGCCGGGTGTCCTTCACCGCGAGGAAGACGAGGTCTTCATCGGGACAGGCCAGCCCGGTGTGCACCACCATGCCCGGCGTGTGCAGGACGCTGCCCGGACCGGCGAATACCCGGTCGCCTTCGATGTCGTTCATCATCATCCCGTGCAGGATGAAGTTGAACTGCTCGTTCGGATGGCTGTGCGCCTTGGCGCCGGTGCCCCGTGCCTGTCGTCCGAGGGTGCAGATGATGCGTTCGCCGCGCAGCACCGCGCCGACGGTGGATGACTTGCCGCTGCGGATGTCCGGCCCTGACAGCAGCCGGCGTGCAGTCACTTCCAGGCTGGTGGGGTTGGCCGGAACCTCGCCGAGCTGGTCGAAGTCGTATACATGCTGCACGGTCGGGGAGATGCCTGCACGCGTCATGCCAGGTCCTCTTTCATTCGATGGCCACGCCGAGGCGCCGGCCGACTTCGCCCCACTTCGCCGCCTCCGAGCGCATGAACTTCGCGAACGCCTCGGGCGTGCTGGCGACCACGTCGTTGCCCTGTGCCAGCAGCGTCTGGCGCACGTCGGGGGTCTCGGCGATCGCCCGCATCTCGCGGTAGAGCTGCTGCACGATGGCAGGCGAGGTCTTCGCCGGCGCCAGGAAGCCGTACCAGATGGTCGCTTCGTAGCCCGGTATGCCGGACTCGGCGACCGTCGGCACGTCGGGGATCGTGTCGAGCCGCCTGGACCCGGTGTGGGCAATCAGGCGCAGCCGGCCCGACTTCCAGAGGCTCTCGGTCGAGAACAGGTTGCCCAGGGCGACCTGGATCTCGTTGGACAGCGCAGCGGCGGTGAACGCGGCCACGCCCTTGTACGGTATGTGCGTCATCCTCATGCCGCCCATCGAGGCCAGCACTTCGGTGGAGAGGTGCGCGATGCTGCCCGGGCCGGACGAGCCGTAGTTGATCCGGCCCTGCTGGCTCTTCGCGTGCGCGACGAGTTCGGTGATGTTCTTCGCGGGCACCGACGGATGCACGAGCACGCCCATCGGCGCCGCGATCAGCAGGGTGATCGGGGCGAAGTCGCGGAAGGCGTCGTAGGGCAGGCCCTTCTGCAAGGCAGCGCTGATCACGAAGGTGACCGATGCGGTCAGGATGGTGTGGCCGTCGGGCACCGCCTTCGCAACGAGGTCCGCGCCCACCACGCCGGCGGCTGCCGGTCGATTGTCGACCACCACCGGCTGGCCCAGGCGCTGTGCCAGCCGCGCTCCGACCAGGCGTGCGGTGACGTCGGTGCCGCCGCCAGGTGCGAACGGGACGATCATGCGGATCGGCCGGGTCGGGAAGGCCGTTGCCTGCGCCAGCACGTCGCGCGTGGCCACGATTCCGGGCGCGGCCGCTCCGCAGGCCAATGCCATTGCCGCCGTCACGCCGTGCGTGAAACGCCGGCTCCTCCGTCCTGCTCGCTGCATGGGTGCTCCCGTTGGGGCATGTCGTCTTTTTTTCAGTATATTCCCGCAGCGTTCCCGTTTCAGCAACCGCAGGCGACCGGAGTTTCCAGATGACGACGAGCATCGATATCCATGCCCACTGGTATCCCGAGGCATGGGTGAGGCTGCTCGAGGCCGAAGGTCCGGCGCAGGGCGTGGAGATCGGCCGCAACCCGCGCGGCAACGTGACGTTCGCAGTGCCGAAGTACAAGGCCACGTTCCAGCAGTCCTACATCGACCTGCCGTCCCGGCTGCGCGAGATGGATGCGGCCCGGGTGGACGTGCATGCGCTCTCGCTTACCCAGCCGATGGTCTACTGGGCCGCGCCCGAGTTCGGGGCGAGGCTCGCGCGCGCCTACAACGACGGCCTGGCCGAAGCGCACCTGCTGCATCCCGAGAGACTGGTCGGGCTGGCGACCCTGCCGATGCAGGCGCCCGAACTGGCGGTGGAAGAGGCCAGGCGCGCGGCCAGCCTGCCCGGCATCTGCGGTGTGTACATCGCGACCCATGTGATGGACCAGAACCTGGACGAACCGGCGTTCGATCCGGTCTACGCCTGCTGCGAGCAGCTCGGCCTGCCGATCTTCCTGCACCCGGTGAACCCGGTGGGTGCCGAACGGATGCGCAAGTACCACCTCCGCAACCTGATCGGGAATCCCACCGATACCGCGATCGCGGCCGCGTCGATGATCTTCGGCGGCGTGCTCGATCGCTTCCCGAAGCTCGAGGTCGTGCTGCCGCATGCCGGCGGTTCGCTGCCGGCGCTGGTCGGCCGCTGGGACCATGGCCACACGGTGCGCAAGGAACTCGCGCACCTCGCGCATCCCCCGTCCGCCTACCTGCGCCGGTTCCACTACGACACGATCACCCATGACGACGCGACGCTGGTCAACCTGATCGCGCAGGTGGGTGCCGACCGCATACTGATGGGCAGCGATTGCCCTGCGGACATGAGTTACACGCGGCCGGTCGACGTGGTCGAGCGGCTGGCCGGCGTCGATGCCGCGGACCGGGAAGCCATCCTGGGCCTGTCGGCGCGCCGCCTTCTTAAACTGGACTGAGGAAGCCCCCATGAAGAAACCACTGGTCTGTGTCGTCGGTACTGGCGGTACCATCGCATCGAAGTACGACGCCGCCCTGGGCGGCCACGTGTCGGCAGCCAGCGCGGGCGACCTCGTCTCCGCGATACCGGAACTGTCGGACGTCGCCGAGGTACGCATCGTCGAGCACTCGAACATCAACAGCGCGCTGATGGACAGCGCCACCGCCTTCGGCCTGCGCGACACGTTGCGCAGGGTGCTCGAGGACAAGTCGGTGTCGGGGGTCGTCGTCACCCATGGCACGGCGACGCTGGAGGAAACCGCCTACCTGATGGACCTCACGGTGGGCACCGACCGGCCGATCGTGGTGACCGGTGCGCAGCGCAACGCCGACGAGAAGGATGCCGACGGTCCGCGCAACCTGCTGTGCGCCGTGCGCATCGCCGCCAGTGCGTCCGCGCGCGAGCGTGGCGTGATGGTCGCGCTGGGCAGCGAGATCCACTCGGCCGTGGATGCGACCAAGGTCAACCCGGAACTGCTGACCTGTTTCGGCGGCCGCGACGGCGGGCCGATCGGCTCGGTCAGCAGCCAGGGCGTCACCTTCTTCTCCACGCCCGGCCGCCGCCAGCATCTCGAGGTCGACCATATCTGTCCGGACGTGCATGTGGTGCGGATGGTCCAGGGCTCGAGCAACCTGCTGTTCCGCGCCTGCGTGGAGGCGAAGGTCGACGGCATCGTCGTCGAGGCCACCGGCGGCGGCAACGTGAACCTGCCGTTCTACGAGGGCGTGTGCATGGCGATCGATGCCGGCATCCCGGTGATCGCCGGGTCCCGCCTGCCGTCGGGTGCACCGCATCCAGGCAAGGGCTATCCCGGTTCATGGCAGAGCCTGATCCGCAAGGGCGCCATCTCTTCCGGTTACCTGAGCGGCATCAAGGCGCGCATCCTGCTGATGGTCGCGCTCGGGCATACGAAGGATCCGAAACGGCTGCGCGAGATCTTCGCGATCGCGGGCGGCTGCTGAAGGGCCAGCCCCGGGCAGGGGCACGATGCCGGCGGGCGCCGGCCGCCTCCGCGGCCGCCCGCCCGATGCGCTACAGGCGCTGCGCCCTCGCGCCGAATGCGGCTGCATCTCGCTCGATCTCGACGCGCAGGGCGTCGATCGCGTTCACGATGCGATCGACATCGATGCCCGCTTCGCGCGCCATCGGGAACACGTCGGTCTCCTCGGTCGCGACATGCGCGCGGATGCACTGCGCAAGGGCCTCCACCGTCAGGTCCATGTCCGGATCGTCGGCTTCCATGGCTTCGAGCTGCGCCATGAGGTCACTGGCGGTCGCATGCTCGATTTCCGATTCGTCGATCAGTTCGGGCTGGTCGATGGCCGCGCGCAGTTCCGGGTACACGACCTCTTCCTCGATGCGGGCGTGCAGCGAGAGCTTCAGGCAGAGCTCCTGCACCAGCGCCGCCTTCATGGCCAGGATGTCTTCCCCGTCGTCGCTGTCATCGTCGGCCTGGGTGTACTGATCGAAGAGGTCGTCTATTTCCTGGTGATCCTGCTCGAGGATCGAGAACGGATCGGATCGGGAGGAACCTGAAAGGCTGGGGTTCATCTGCATGTCTCCTGTGTCGCGGTGGCGTACCTGCGCGCCGCAACCCCCGTGCCCGACGGGCTGCAGCAGGCGCGGGCCCGTGCCTTGCGAGCCGTGATTCCGGGCGTGCGCAGGCGCGTCCGCCCGCCCGCAACCGGAACGAGGCCGACATGGCAGGAACCCCCGATGAACCGTGACGATGTCGGACCCGCGATCGGCGAACACGGAACGTGGCCTGCGTGAGGGCTGCCCGACGGCCGGTCGCGGCGCTCGAAGGTGTTCCCCGGGAGCCGGAGCATATCGCCAGCGTGCTGCTGAACACCGGTGCCGGCGGAGGGGCCGCAGGCGACCCGGCCACGGTGCGCCGGATCCGCGACGCCTTTGCCAGCCACGGCTGGGCATCGGAGATCACCTGCATTCCTGCCTGGCGCTTCGCGGGCGAGGCACCGCTGCGCGTGCGGGATGCACGGGGCGTGGTGGTGGCCGCCGGTGGCGACGGCACGGTCAACATCACTGCCAATGCCTGCCGCGCCCACCGGCGCCCGCTGGGCCTGTTGCCGCTGGGACGGACCAACCTCGCGGCGCGGTCGCTGGGACTGGAACCCGACGTGGAACGCGCGGCTGCGACGATCGCCGGTGGACGGGCTGAGGCGGTCCAGTTCGCGGAGTTGAACGGGCGGCTGTTCCTGACCAGCGCGCTGTTCGGCCTCTACCCGGCGCTGCTCGCGTGCCCCCACGCGAGTACGAGCACGCCCGGCTGGCGCGAGCGGCTCTCCGCGCTGGCATCCGGCCTGCGCATGCTGGCGAGGTCCAACGCGCCGTTCGAGGCGGTGCTCGAGGCGGGCGCGGGCGGCGGCGGTGCGGTGCCGGGGGACCGGGTGCGGGCAACGACGATGCGGGTGGCGCTGGACCTGGAGCCGTCCGGGCCAGGCCAGCTGTTGCTCACCGGCCTTGCCCGCCACGAACGCTGGCCCACGCTCAGTGCCTTGCTCGGGGCGACATTCGAGTCGTCCGAGCCCGCCGGCGGCATCACCGCGCGTGCTTCGCGCATCGTCGTCCATACGCCCCGCATGCAGGTGCCGGTCATGATGGATGGCGACCTGCGGGTGATGGAGGCACCCCTCGAGTTCAGGGTGCGCGCGAGCGGCCTGCAGGTGGTTCGACTCCCGGGGTCGGGGTCGGGGCAGCCTGCCTGAGCGTCGATGGCAGGGGCGAGGTGCGCGGTCGCACCGGCCTTCCGCCATGCGCGGCCGCCGCGGATCGCAGCCACGCTTCGAGGTCGGCCGGCGTGTCGATGTCGAATGCGAGCCGTGGGTCGTCGCAGCGCCCGGCACGGGCGCCCAGTGCAGCGAGCGCAGTGCAGTGCCTGCGCAGGCTGTCCTCGCCGAACGCGAAGGGGAGCGCCAGCCCGGCGGGCAGCAGCATGCCGTTGGTGCCGGTCCCGCGCTTGTCGGCGAACAGCACCGGATGCACGGGGGCCGATTGCCCGAGGAGCGCCTGCAGCACCGCGCCATCGACGTCCGGCATGTCGGCCGACAGGATCAGCAACTGCGTCGCGCCTGCGTTGCGTGCAGACGTGCGGGCGGCGTCGAGTGCACGGTCGAGCCCGGCATCCGGAGGGTCGCAGAGCGTGCGTGCGCCCCGCTCCGCTGCGATCGCGCGGGCCGCCGGGTCCGCGCTGACGACGATGCAGCGCGCCAGCGTGCCGAACGTCGCTTCCACCGCGTCGATCGTGTTGTCGAACATGCGCGTGCACAGCTGCAGCCGGCCGGCCGCGTCGAGTACCGTCGCGAGCCGGGTCTTGCCGGACGCGAGGCCCCGGATCGGCACGATCGTCCAGGTGGGCATGCGGGTCAGCCGGCGCGAAGCGTGTCGAGCAGCGCGAGCACCGTGCGCGCAAGCCCCGCGGCCCGCCCCGGAGAGGTCATCATCGTGTCGGTTACGGTGACGCGATGGCCCGCCCCTTCGATCGGTCCGGCGAACCTGCGGTCGCGCTCGTCGATCACCCAGCCATCGACCCGCCTGCCGTAGTGGGCGACCACCCCCGACACGTCGACCGGGAGGTCGAGCTCGCGCATGATCTTCGCGGCCGGACCCTTGACGGCATCACCGCCGACGATCGGCGACACTGCGACGACGGGAATCCCCGGGGCGTCGACCAGCGCCGCGAGTTCGCGCACCGCGAGCAGCGGCGCGACGCTCAGCCAGGGGTTCGACGGGCAGAACACGATGCCGTCGATGCGCGCAGCGCCCGGGGCCGCGAGGGCTGCCAACGGTGCCGACGCCCGGGCGTCCTGCGCGCCCTCGAAACGGAAGCCGCGCACCGCCGGCTCGCAACGCCGGCGGACGAAGTAATCCTGGAACGCGAGCTCGCCCTCGCGGGTCTCGACGAACGTGCGCAGGCGGTCGTCGGTGGCCGGCATCACCGCATGCGCGATGCCGAAGCCGCGGCAGAAATCGGCGGTGATCCGTGACAGCGGATCGCCCGAGTGCAACCGCCGCGTGCGTTCCACATGCACCGCGAGGTCGCTGTCCCCCAGCCGGAACCAGGTGTCGCCGCCGATCGCGCCCAGGGTGGCGAGGAAGTTCCAGGTCTCGCCGGCGCGGCCCCATCCGGTCTCCGGATTCTGCACGCCACCGAGCGTGTACATGACGGTATCGATGTCGGGCGACACATGCAGCCCGAGGTGTTCGAAGTCGTCGCCGACGTTGACCACGATGGCGAGTTCGCCCGGGCCCAGCGCCTGCACCAGCCCCTGTGCGAGGCGCGCGCCGCCGACACCGCCTGCGAGCGCGAGGATCATCAGCGGAACATGTCCATCGACTTCGGCCGCAGCAGCTCGCGCCCGCTGCCGTCGCGCCGGGCGTACGGTACGCCGCGCGCATGGATCACCGGGCGGCCCTCGTCGGCCTGGCCCATCAGCAGCGATGCGGCCGCCGCGAGTTCGTCCGCGACGGCGACTTCGGTGGTGCGCAGCTCCCGCCCGAAGCGGTCACGCCGGCCGCGCAGGTCGACGACACCGGGCAATCCCGCGACGCCCAGCGCGGTGCCGGTGACGCCATTGCGCCATGCCCGGCCGAAGCTGTCGTTGACGATCACGCCGATGTCGGCGAGGTCTGCCAGCGCCGCGCGCAGGGACGCACAGCTCGCGTCCGGATCCTCGGGCAGCAGCAGTGCGTGCCCACCGCCGGCATCGACGTTCGACAGGTCGATGCCGGCATTGGCCATGATCCACCCCCGACGATGCTCGACCACGATCACGTCGGGCTTCGCGCGCAGCACCTCTGCCGACTCGCGCAGCACGAGTTCGACCAGCCGCGCATCCTTGCGGGTGACCGCAGCGAGCTCGATCGCGCGCGCAGACGGCTCGACGCCGGACAGCGCGACCCGGCGACCTTCCTGCTTGGACACCACCTTCTGCGCGACCACCAGCACGTCGCCGTCGGCCAGCGCGATTCCGGTCCGTGCCAGCGCCTCGCGCACCAGCGCAGGCAGGTCGTCGCCTTCGACGACCTCGGGCAGGCCTTCCAGCGCGGTCAGGATGAGCGAGGGCATCGCGGCGGCGCGGGCCCTCAGGCTCGCGGCAGGCCGGTGATCCGGATGCCTGCGCCGGGCACCTTGTAGCGCTTGTTGATCGCGATCAGCACCGAGGTCAGCGCCTCGCTCGCCGCGGAGTTGGCGAGCCCCCCCGCATGCCATGCCGTCATGCCCGCTTCGCGCGCGAGGCCGACGACCACTTCACGCGCCTGCGCGTCGTCGCCGCAGACCAGCACGTCGCAGTCGATCGGATGCGCGGGATCCTTCAGGTGCACGGCCGACACGTTCTGGAACGCGGAGACGACCTTCACGCCGTCGCCGAGTTCGGCCTGCAGCTGCTGCACGGCGGAACCTGCGGCAGGCAGCTGCACCCGGTCGACCTTCGGCGGCACCAGCGGCACCGTCACGTCGATGAGCACCTTTCCCTCGAGCGCGTCCCTGACCGCGAGTGCAGTGTCGCGCTGTGCTGCATACGGCACGGCCAGCACGACCACCCCGGCGCCAAGGGCTGCGGAGTGGTTGTCGGTGCCCTTGACGGTGGCCCGCCCTGCAAGCAGCGCGTCCAGCTCCGCTGCGGCTGCCACTGCCTTCGCGGGATCGCGCGAGCCGATGGTCACCGCGTGCCCGGCGTAGGCCCAGCGGAAGGCCAGGCCGGAGCCTTCCTTGCCGGTGCCGCCGAGGACGGCTATCGAGAGGGGCGAGAAGGGGGGCGTTGCGGTATCGTTCATGCGTCGGTCGTCGTGGTGGTTTGCGTGGCGGGCGTGGCGTGCATCGTCGGCTGCAGGCAGGCAACGATTGTCGCCGATGGGTCGTCCGGATGGGCCGCGGGAACCCGCTTGCGCCGGCGCAGCGGCGTCTGCACGACTGGCGCGAGCGGCCGCGCAGCCCAGGCCGCTGCAACGCGTTCCGCAGGCACGGCACCGTACGTGGTCGTGCGCTGCACCGGGTCGCGCCCGGCGCGGCGGATCAGCGCGTCCATCCGTGGGGGTGCGAGCTCCTGTCCATGCTGGTTGCCCGCGGCGAACGAGATGCTTTCGTTCATCAGCGTGCCGCCGAGGTCGTTGACCCCTGCGCCGAGCACTGCCGACACGCCCTCGGGACCCAGCTTCACCCAGGAGCACTGGATGTTGTCGATCGCCGGCGCCAGCACCAGGCGCGCCACGGCGTGCATCAGCAGTGCTTCGCGCCAGGTCGGGCCGGGGCGCGCGCGGCCCCTCAGGTAGACCGGTGCTTCCATGTGGATGAACGGCAGTGGCACGAATTCGGTGAAGCCGCCGGTGCGTTCCTGCAGCGTGCGTACGCGCAGCAGGTGGCGCGCCCAGTGCTCGCTGCGGTCGAGGTGGCCGAACATGATGGTCGCCGTCGAGCGCAGTCCGACCCGATGCGCGGCCGCCATCACGCCGAGCCACTCGTCGGTGCGCAGCTTGTCCGGGCAGAGCACCTCGCGCACCTCGTCGTCCAGGATCTCGGCTGCGGTGCCGGGCAACGTGCCCAGGCCGGCATCGCGCAGCCGTCCGAGGAAGGCCTCTGCCGTGAGGCCGAGCGTGGCCGCGCCGTGGCTCACTTCGAGCGGCGAGAACGCGTGCACGTGGATGCCGGGCGCCGCCTCCTTGGCCACGCGCAGGATGTGCAGGTAGGTATCGCCGGTGTAGTCGGGATGGATGCCGCCCTGCATGCACACCTCGGTGGCGCCGCGTGCCCATGCCTCGGATACCCGGCGGGCGATCTCGGCATCGTCGAGGTCATAGGCCGGCCCGCGCAGCCGGGCGCCATGGCGGCCCTTCGAGAACGCGCAGAAACGGCAGCCGTAGTGGCAGACGTTGGTGTAGTTGATGTTGCGGTTCACGACGTAGCTGACCGCATCGCCGTTGCGTGCACGGCGCAGTGCGTCGGCGGCGGCCGCGATCTCCGCGACCTCGCCGTCGCGCGCCGCGAACAGCCGCACGATCATCGCTTCGTCGAGCGCATCGCCGCGGCGCGCGGCCGCGAGTGCGGTGGCGATCGATCGATCGACGATGGCGGGCCTCGCCGCGGCGCGGGTGGTGGTGACGGCGGGCACCGCCCCGGTGCGCCCCGCGGACCAGTCGTCGCTGCGTGCGAGCCCGTCGGCATCCATCCGGTGCAACAGGGCCGGCAGGACCTTCGGGTCGAACCAGCGCGCCGGCTGCAGGCACCACGCCGGATACGCGGCGAGCCGTTCGACCAGCTGGTGTCCTGCCTCGGCCGTCGACTCGCGCAGCGCTTCCACCGCCGGCCAGGGCGCTTCCGGGTTGACATGGTCCGGCGTCACCGGCGACACGCCGCCCCAGTCGTTGATGCCTGCATCGATCAGCGCGCGCGCCTCGCCCGGGCTCAGGTTGGGCGGTGCCTGGATGTTCATCGAAGGTCCGAACACCAGGCGGGCCAGCGCGATCGTCCAGGCCAGCTCGCCAGGCGATGCATCGGGCGCGTCCGACATCGCGGTGCGCGGCTTGGCACGGAAGTTCTGCACGATGACCTCCTGCAGGTGTCCGTGCTCCCGGTGCAGCGCGCGCAGCGCGAGCAGGGCGTCGAGCCGCTCTTCGCGGGTTTCGCCGATGCCGATCAGGATACCGCTGGTGAACGGCACCTTCAGCGCGCCGGCAGCCGCGATCGTCGCCAGCCGTGCGGCCGGCGCCTTGTCCGGCGATCCGAAATGCGGGCCGCCGCGTTCGCACAGTCGCTGCGAAGCCGACTCGAGCATCAGGCCCTGCGACACGCTGACCCGGCGCAGCTTCGCGATCTCGGCCGGGGTCATCACGCCGGGGTTGGCATGGGGAAGCAGGCCGGTCTCGTCCAGCACCCGTTCGCACATCGCCGCCAGGTAATCGATCGTCGATGCATGGCCGAGCCGGTCGAGGAAGGCGCGCGCCTCGGGCCAGCGCAGCTCCGGCTTGTCGCCGAGCGTGAACAGTGCTTCGTCACAGCCGGCGTCGCGCCCGGCACGGGCGATCGCGAGCACCTCGTCCTCTGTCAGGTAGGGCGAGGGCAGCGCGCCCGGCGTGGTGGCGAAGGTGCAGTAGTGGCAGACGTCGCGGCAGAGCCGGGTGAGCGGGATGAACACCTTGCGCGAATAGGTGATGCGCCGGCCGTGGCCCTGGTCGCGCAGCGCGCGCGCGCGGGCGAGCATGCTCGCGGTCGCAGCGGCCGCGGCCGCCGGTCCGTTCGCCGGATCGGACTCGGCGACCAGGCGGGTCAGCAGGCTGATCGGATCATCGGTCGGGGACAAGGATTGCTGCCTCTGCAGGGTCTGTCGGCATGCTACCGCGAAACCGCCGCGGTCAGACCCGCCCGGAACGCTGCCTGCGCGATTCTGTGATCACAGCTGGACGCGCCCGCGCCAGCCACGGCTGCGCCGCCGGCCAGCCGCGGAGCCGCTTGCGTTGCATCGCCGCCGGCCGTGCTACTGCGGGATCGCCAGCTTCGCGGCGCCGATGATCTTCGCCCAGCGTTCGGACTCCGCCCGCAGGTAGGTCCGGAACTCGGAAGGTCCCTTCAGGTCGAGTTCGCCGCCGAGATCCGCCAGCTGCGCCTGCACTTCAGGCACCCTTGCCGCGGCGATCATCTCCTGCGCCAGCCACTCGTTGATCGGGGCCGGCGTCCTTGCCGGGGACAGGAAGCCGAACCAGCCGCTCACCAGCAGGTCCTTCATGCCAGCCTCGCCTGCCGAAGGCACGTCGGGCGCTGCCTTCGAGCGTGTCGGGCTGGTCAGCGCGAGCGCGCGCAACTTGCCTGCGCGCACCTGCGGCAGCACGCCGGGAAGGTTGTCGATCAGCATGTCTATCTGGCCGCCGACCAGGTCTGCCACCGCGGCCGACGTGCCCTTGTAGGGCACATGGATCATCTGCCCGCCGGCCAGCGTGCGGAACAGTTCGCCCGACAGGTGGGCGGTCGTGCCCTGGCCGGCGGAGCCGAAGCTCACGCTGCCCGGGCGCGCCTGGACCAGCTTCACCATGTCGGCGAGCGTCTTCGCCGGGACGCTCGGGTGCACCACCGCGATGTTGGGCACGGCGGTGATCAGCGCGATGGTCGCGAGGTCGCGGTCGACGACATACGGTACCTTGCCCATGTGCGGGCTCATCGTCAGCGGTCCGGCGGCCCCGAGCAGAAGGGTGTGGCCGTCCGGGCTGGCCGAGGTGACCGCGACGATGCCGATCGCCGCGCCGGCGCCCGGGCGGTTCTCGACCACGAACCGCTGGCCGACGGTCGTCGACAGTCGCTGGCCGATCACCCGCGCTACGATGTCGCTGGTGCCGCCCGGCGGGAAGGGCACCACCAGGCGCACCGACTGTGCCGGATAGCCGGCGGGGCGTTCGGCAGCCTGCGCCGGCGCCGCAAGCAGGCACGATACGGCCGCTGCGGCGAGCGCCCAGAGCGATGCGGTTGCGGCGGTTCGGGCCGGTCGGGTCTTCGGCAGGGTTGCGGTGGCTGCGGCTGTCATGGGACGGCGTCCTCCTCAGATCGGGATGACCAGAAGCGTGTCGAGGTTGCGCGAATCGAGGATCACCGTGCGGCTGCGGATCAGCAGCCTGCCATCGGCTTCGACGAATTCATCGTCGTAGGTGCCGACGGCGAACAGCGTCATCTCGCCCGTCTTCATCACCCGCGTCACGTTGAAGCTGGTCAGTACCCGGCGTGCAGAGGCAAGCTCCGTGCCACGCGCTGCATCGGCCGCAGCCGGGACGGCGGCCGACGGCGCGAAGCGCGGATGCGACAGCACGTGGCGGTAGGTATGCGGGTCGAACACGTTGCCGTGGCGGATCGCCAGCACCCGGTCGCGCAGCATGGCGCGGCCCTCGCAGTGCATCAGTCCGATCGCCCAGCCGTTCGCACGGCCTTCGCGCGTCTCGACGCGGTACACGCAGTCTTCCGAGAAGTAGTCGGGCCAGGCCTCGAGGCTGTCGTCGTCGATCGCGCCGGCGCAGTCGGCGCAGACCTGCGCGGCGGCGGCGAGGAAGTCGCGGTCGGCCGCCGCGGTGTTGCCCATCATCGTCGATGCCATGTTCAGAACCCCATCAGTCCGCGCCACTGCCGCCAGAAGCCCCGTACCGCGGCTTCGGACACCCGGCTCTGCCGTTCGGTCGTCACGTCGTGGCCGCCCATCTCCACGATGGCGCCATGGCCCTGGTCGCCCTTCGTGGTGCGCTGCACCGCGTTGCCGATGAAGCCGTCCTCGAGCGAGACCAGCCCCGCCGGGCCGACCAGGTTGCTCTGCATCAGGCGCATGCGCAGCTGCTCCGGCGTGTCGTCCTCGTAGGCGAACACCCACCATTGCAGGTCGCAGCGGTCCAGGCCCCGGGGCACCAGCAGGCGCACCGCGAGCGTGTTCTGGATCTGCTGCAGGAACACGTTCGGGAACAGCGTCTGGATCATGTGGGTGATCCCGTCATCGAATTCGGGCCAGGTCTTGAGCAGCCGCCGGTCCTCGATCGCGAGGTCGCGCATCGAGCGCAGGCCGCCGGACGCATAGTCGGTGCCCTCGGCATCGTCGGTGGCCATCTTCGCCCAGCTCAGGTGCGAGCCGCCGGCCTCGTTCACCTCGACGGCACCGTCCATCGAAAGCCGGTTCAGTCCGAAGGTGGCGAAGAAGGTGTGCAGCAGGCTCGCGTGGTAGGAGTCGCGCACGTTCTCGGCGTACAGCTTCCAGTTGTTCGGCAGCACCTGGGTATAGCCGCCGATCAGCCGGATCGGCTTGTGGAAGAAGCGCTCGAGGCTCCAGACCATGCGCGGGCCGAACCAGTCGCGCACCGGCGGCAGCGTGTTCGAAAAGGTGGCGAAGACCAGGTTGCGGATGGTGTCGACCCGAAGTTCGCGCAGCCCGTGCTTCGTGATGTCGAAATCCGCCGGCATGCCGCCCTGGCCGCGCACGCCCCGCTTGAACGCGATGCTCTGCAGCTTGCCGTCGAGGCTGTACACCCAGTTGTGGTACATGCAGGTGAAGTTCTCGGCCTTGCCGTGCTGCTCCAGGCAGAGCATCGAGCCCCGGTGCACGCAACGGTTCACGAACACCCGGATGCGGTCGGCCACCGGGTCGCGCACGACGATGACCGGCGTGTCGCCGATCCAGTTCGTGCGGTACTGGCCGGGCTCCGCGACTTCCAGGTCGAGGCAGACCAGGTTCCAGGTCTCGCCCTGGAACAGCAGCTTCTGTTCGGCCTCGGCGATCTGCGGGTCGTTGTAGACCCGGAACGGGACGCGGGCCAGGCCCTCGTCGGGCCATCGGAACAGGCCGTCGGTCTCGACGGGCGATGGAGTATTCATCCGGACTGCCTCCGCAGGGTGTTCGAGCGCCGCATCGTACATGGAATGCCCCCCGGTGTGATCACAGCCCGCCGGTTCCAGCCCGCCGTCGTGTATCCTCTTTTGCGCCTGCAGGGGCGATGACCGGAGGATGCGGATGGGCGAGTGGATCGATGTGTGCGCGCAGGGCGACGTGCCTGAAGACGGCACCCTTCTGGTGCGCGTGAATGGCGAGCCGGTATGCCTGTACAACCTCGACGGCGCGGTCTTCGCCACGCATGACCGCTGCACCCACGCGTCGGCCAGCCTGGCCGATGGCTTCATCACCGAGGGGCGGATCGAATGTCCGATCCACAGCGGCCTGTTCGACATCCGCACCGGGCGCGCCCTCACCGCGCCGTGCACGATCGACCTCAGGGTCTACCCGGTGCGGGTGGTCGACGCGCGCGTGCAGGTGCAGGCATGACGGCTGGCGCGGCCGGGGTCCGGCCTGCGCGGTACGCGGTGCCGCGCGCCGCGATGGTGCCGCGAGGCGCGAGGGACGGCACCGGCTGCACCGGCGTGGTGCGACCCTGTCGCGAGCATCGCGAAAGTTGCGAAGGGGGCTTTCGATGAAGGTTGCCGTGATCGGGGCAGGCGCAGGTGGTGCGGCTGCCGTGGCCGAAGTGATGCTTGCCGGGCACCAGGTGAACCTGTGGAACCGCTCCGAAGGCACGCTCGCGCCGTTCATCGCGCGTGGCGGCGTCGAGTACGAAGGCGTGCTCGGCGAAGGATTCGCCGCGCCGTCGATGATGACCACCGACATGGCGCAGGCGATCGATGGCGTCGACGTCGCGCTGGTCTGCCTGCCGACGCTGTCCCATGCGGCGGTCGCCTCCGACCTGGCGAAGGCAGGCGCGCACCGGCTGCCGGTCGTGCTCAACCCGGGGCATACCGGCGGCGCGCTCGAGTTCACGCATGCCTATGCGGCAACCAGCGGCGGGCCGGTGCCGCCGGTGGCCGAGTTCCACACGCTGTCCTACATCGCGCGCAAGTACCAGCCGGCGCGGGTCACCGTCACGGGACGCGCGAAGTTCCTGCGCCTGGGCATGCTGCCCGGTGGCGAGGCCGCGGCGGCGGCGGCCAGCGCGCTGTATCCGGTCGCGCAGCGCGTCGCCGACGTGCTCGATTCGAGCCTGTCCAACCTGAACATGGTGCTGCACGTGCCCGGTGCGGTGCTGGGTGCAGCCTGGGTCGAGGCGACACGGGGCGACTTCACCTTCTATGTGCAGGGCATGACGCCGGGCGTGATCCGGGTGATGCGCCAGCTCGATGCCGAACGCATCGCGGTTGCCGCCGCGTTCGGACACACGCTGCCGGGCGTGGCCGCCGAGATGCAGCGCTACGGAACGGTCGAGCCTTGGGTGACCGACACCGACGACCTGCTGAACGCCATCGCCAGCGGGGAGGCCAACCGCAGGATCAAGGCACCGGATTCCCTCGAGCATCGCTACTACCGGGAGGACTTCGGGCACGGGCTGCTGCCCTTCCTCGAGATCGCGCGCCTCTCCGGCGTGGCGACGCCGGTCGCCGATGCGCTGTACCGGCTGGGCGGTACGCTCACCGGCACGGATTTCGCTGCCCGGGGTCGCACCGCGGCGGCGATGGGCATTGCAGGGATGGACCGCGCTGCGCTGCTGCGGCATGTCCGTGGCTGAAGTTCCGCGGCAAGGCATTGACTAAGGGTGACACAGTGACAGTTCGCATCGGCATCAGTTTCGACGGTTTCTCCGGGTTCCGCGAGTCGCTCGACACCGCGCGCGAGGCCGAGGTGGCGGGCGCATCGAGTTTCTGGATGGCCGAGCATCTCGGCTACCGCGATCCGCTCACGTCCTGCATGGCCTTCGCGATGGCGACCAAGCATGCGACCGTCGTCCCGACCGCGATCAGCCCGTTCCTGCGCAACCCGATGCCGCTGGCGATGGCGATGGCCACGCTGGCCGAGGCCGCGCCCGGCCGCGTCGCGGTGGCGATCGGCGTGGGCAACCCGCTGTTCCTGGCCGAGGCCGGGCTCAAGCTCGAGAAGCCACTGGTGGCGAACCGCGAGTACCTCGCCGCCTTGCGTGGCCTGTGGTCGGGCGAACCGGTGCACCAGCCGGAAGCGATGCTGCACCGGCTGGCCGGCGCGCGCATGATGTTCCAGCCGCCGGAGCCGATCCCGGTGTACCTGGCGCCGATGAAGGAGCAGATGCTGCGCTTCGCCGGGCGCGCGGCCGATGGTGCGGTGCTGTCCGCCGGCCTGTCCGCCGAGTTCGTGAAGGCATCCTATGCACTGGTCGATGAAGGTGCGGTGGCGGCCGGCCGCGACCCCGCCACGGTGCGCAAGGCGGCCTACATCTTCTTCGTCGCATCGAAGGACGAACGCGAGGCCATGCAGAAGAGCCGGACCAAGCTGGCGTTCGTGCTGCGCAACCGCTACATCGACGATGGCATCGCGCATTCGGGCATCCCGATCGACCAGGAAGCCATCATCGCCGCCGTCTCGCGCCGGGACATGGACGAGGCCACGCGGCTGGTGCCCGAGGCCGCGGTCGAGGCGTTCGCCATCTGGGGCGACCGCCGGCGCTGCGCGCGGCGAATGCAGGATTACATCGATGCCGGCGTGTCGGAGCCGGTGCTCTACCTCACCGGCGACGAATCCGACCGTGGCGAGTCGCTGGCGGTCATCCGCGAATTCGCGCTAGCATGATCCAGCCATCCAACCGGGAGAGCACGCCTTGAACAGCCTCGATCGCAGCATCGCCCTGATCCCTGGACGCCGTCCTTCGCTCTTCGCCTGCGCCGGCGTGGCCGTGCTCGCGGCCGTCGGCGCGCCCGGCGCGTTGCCGGCCGCGATGGCGCAGGCCTTCCCGGTGCAGCCGATCACGATGATCGTGCCCTGGCCGCCTGGCGGCGGCAGCGACATCGCGATGCGCCTGGTGTCCGAGGCGGCATCCAAGCGGATGGGGCAGCCGATGGTGGTGGTGAACAAGCCAGGGGCGGGCGGCACGATCGGGCTCAGGGAAATGGCTTCGTCCAAGCCGGACGGCTACACGATCGGCATGGTCGCGACCGGCGCGGTGTTCGCGCAGTACAACAATCCGAGCGCCAACGCCTTGGCAGACTTCGAGCCGATCGTGTTCTTCGGCGAGGATCCGTTCACTCTGTCGGTGAGCGCGAAGAGCCCGCTCAAGACGGTGGCCGACTACATCGCGATGGCAAAAGGGGCGCCCGGCAAGCTGCGCAACGGCAACGACCAGCCGGGAGGATCTTCGCACGTGGCTGCATCGATGCTCGAGCGTGCGCTGGGGCTGCGCCTGAACAAGGTTGCCTATGCGGGATATGCACCGACCGTGCAGGCCCTGCTGTCGGGCGAGGTTGATTCGATCACCGTGCCGCCGCCGGACATCGTGCAGCACCTGAAGGCGGGTACTGCACGCAGCCTCGGCATCGCGAGCGCGCAGCGGCACTACCTCGTGCCTGACGTGCCGACCTTCCGCGAGCAGGGCGTCGAGTTCATTTCGGGGTCATGGCGCTACATCGCCGGGCCGAAGGGGATGCCTGCCGACCGGCTGGCCACGCTTGAAGCCAGGCTGCTCGAGGTGCTGCGCGACAAGGACTTCGCCGATCGAGCACGTTCCGCAGGCTTCACGCTCGGGCCGATGGGGCGGGTCGATACCGCGAAGCGGCTCGCCGCAGAGGACGCTGCGATGTATCCGGTGTTTCTCGAGGCAGGGCTGGTGCGCGCCCGGCAGAAGTAACCGGGGCGCCGGTGAAGCGCTGGCTGAACCAGGACACGCTCGCCGGCGCGCTGTTCTTCACCATCGGCATCGGCGGCCTGCTCGCCGGGCGTTCGCTGAACGTGGGTACCGCCGACGCGATGGGCGAGGGCTACGTGCCGCTCGCCGCCTGCTGGCTGATGGTCGGGTTCGGCGCGCTGATCGCCGCCGGCGGGCTGCGCGCGTCCGCGCCCGCGATCGAGCCGGCTCGCATCCGTCCGCTGCTCGCCGTGACCGCCGCGGTGCTGGCCTTCGCCTTCGCCCTCGAACCGCTGGGCGTGGTGGCCGCGATCTTCGCCTCCGCGCTGTGCGCGGCATGGGCGGTGCCCGGCGTGGCGCTGCGGTCTGTGCTCCTGCCGGCGGCGGTGCTGTCGCTCGCGGTGCTGGCCATCTTCGTCTGGGGCCTCGGCCTGCCGCTGCATGCGCTGCCTCGCCTCTCCGGCTGACCCGGCGATGCGCGGACACGCAGGCACGGCGCAACGCCGCCGATGATCGAACTGCTGGGGGCGCTGGCGGGCAACCTCGCGCAAGGCATCGCCGTCGCGATGACGCCGGCCAACCTCGGCCTGTGCCTGCTCGGCTGCCTGCTCGGAACACTGGTCGGCGTCCTGCCCGGCATCGGGCCGACCGCCACGGTCGCGATGCTGATGCCGATCACCTTCTACCTCGAACCGACCGGCGCACTGATCATGCTCGCCGGCGTCTTCTACGGTTCGCAGTACGGTGGTTCCACGACCGCGATCCTGGTCAACCTGCCGGGCGAATCGTCGTCGGTGGTGACCTGCCTGGACGGCCATGCGATGGCGCGCAACGGACGCGCCGGCGCCGCGCTCGCGATCGCCGCCCTGGCTTCGCTGTTCGCCGGCACCGTCACCACGCTGGCGATCGCCGTCGGCGGCCCTGCGATCGCCGGCGTCGCGCTGCTGTTCCAGTCGCCCGACTACGTCGCGGTGATGGTGCTCGGGCTGGTGGCGGCCATCGTGCTGGCCCACGGCTCGCTGGCGAAGGCGATGGCGATGATCGTGCTCGGCGTGTTCATCGGACTGGTCGGCACCGATGTCACGACCGGCGAGCAGCGCTACACCTTCGGCATCGCCGACCTGTACGACGGCGTCGGCTTCGTGCCGGTCGCGATGGGGCTGTTCGGCCTGTCCGAGATCATGGTCAACCTGGAGAGCCGGGCGAAGGATGGCGGCCTCGCCCGCCTGCGCGACCGGCTGTGGCCGTCGCGCGACGACTTCCGGCGCGCCACGCCGGCGACGGTGCGCGGCACGCTGCTGGGCATCGTGCTCGGCATCCTGCCCGGCGGCGGCTCCACCATCCCGTCGTTCGCCGCATACAGCCTCGAGAAGAAGCTGGCGCGCGATCCGTCGCGCTTCGGGCAGGGCGCGGTCGAGGGGGTCGCCGCGCCCGAGGCCGCGAACAACGCCGGTGCACAGGCGGGGTTCATACCGATGCTCGCACTGGGCATCCCGCCGAACGCGATCATGGCGCTGCTCGTCGGTGCGCTGATGATCCATGGTATACAGCCCGGGCCGCAGATCATCGCCAAGCAGCCTGAACTGTTCTGGGGGCTGGTGGTCAGCATGTGGATCGGCAACCTGATGCTGGTCGTGCTCAACCTGCCGCTGATCGGGCTCTGGGTGCGCCTGATCCAGATGCCCTACCGCTACCTGTTCCCGGCGATCATCGTGTTCTGCTGCATCGGCGTCTACAGCCTGCGCAACAGCATGATGGAAGTCGTGTTCATGGCCGCGGCGGGCGTGGCTGGCTACGTGCTGCGCAAGCTCGGCTGCGAGCCGGCACCGCTGCTGCTGGGGCTGATCCTCGGTCCCATGCTGGAAGAAAATTTCCGTCGCTCGCTTTCCGTCTCGGGCGGCGACTACATGATCTTCCTGCAACGGCCGATCAGCGCGAGCCTGCTGGCCTGCGCGCTGCTGCTGCTGGCGTTCGTGCTGCTGCCCGGCGTGCGCCGCCAGCGGGAGCGGCTGCACGAGGACTGACCGGCCAGCGCGCGCAGGCGAGCGCGACGACTGGGGTATGCTTGCAGCGCGTCAGCGCCCGGGTCGCATGCCTTGCGTGCCCGAGACGCCGCCGTACCGTGCCGAACGAGCATGGCCGGCGCACCTGCTGGAGGAACCGATGCCGATGCGTGCCCTGACCGCCCTGCGTGCCGTCCCTGCCGTGCCGCCTGCCAACGCGCAGACGCGCATGGCCGGGCTGGACCTGCTGGTCGCCGCCGCCCTGACCGCAACCGTCGCCGTCGCCGGCACCGCGGCCACGCCTGCGCTGGCAGCGGAGGCGACCCGCGCGTTCCCGATCAAGCCGATCCGGATGATGATGCCCAATGCGCCGGGCAGCGGCACCGATACGCTGGGACGCATCGTCGCCCAGGGCCTCGGCGATGAACTGGGCCAGCAGGTCGTGATCGACAACCGTCCCGGCGCGGGCGGCACCCTGGGCATGGAGATCGGGCGCAACGCGAACCCGGATGGCTACACGGTGATCTTCGCATCGCCGCCGGCGCTGACCGTCGCGCCGTTCGTGCAGAAGCGCCAGCCGTTCGATCCGCTGAACGACTTTTCGTTCATCACCACGATCGGCGTCACCCCGAACGTCCTGATCGTCACCCCGTCGCTCGGCCTGAACAGTGTCGCCGACCTGGTCGAGATGGCGCGCGCGAAGAAGGGTGCGATGAACATGGCCTCGGCCGGGCCGGGGTCGCAGAGCCACCTGGCCGGCGCGTTGCTGCTCAGCCTGGGCAAGTTCGATTCGCTGCACGTCCCGTTCAAGGGGGGCGCGGCCGTGCCTTCGGTGATGAGCGGTGAATCCCAATGGTCGATCAACCCGGCACCTTCCTCGCTCGGCCTGATCAAGGGCGGCAAGGTCAGGGCGCTGGCGCATACCCTGCCCAGGCGCACCGCGCTGCTGCCCGAGATGCCGGCGATCGCCGAGACGGTGCCCGGCTACACCTACAGCGCATGGAACGGCGTGATCGCGCCGCGGAACACGCCGGCGCCGATCCTGGAACGGCTGCGCAGCGGTCTGGTCGCCACGATGGCACGCACGGAAGTCCGTTCGCAGATGGCCCTGCAGGCCACCGAGATCATGCTCACCACGCCCGAAGAATTCCGCCGGCTGGTGCAGGACACGATCGGCCACAACGTGAAGCTGGTGAAGGCCCTCAACCTGAACGCGGATTGACGACCCCGATGAATGCGCCCGCCATGTTCGTCCGCATGCCCGCAGCCATGCCGCCTGCGGCCGCGGCCACCTTCGCCGCCACGACCCTGCTCGCCATCCTCGGCGTCGGGCCGCTGCTGGCGCCCGCGCCGGCCCTGGCTGCGGCCCCGGCTGCGCCCATGCGGGCTGCATGGCCGCTGAAGCCGGTGCGGCTGATCGTTCCGCAGAGCGCGGGCGGTTCCACCGACCTGGTGGCGCGTCCGCTCGCCATGCACCTTTCCGCCGCCTTCGGCCAGAACGTGCTGGTCGACAACCGGCCCGGGGCCGGCAGCGTGATCGGTACCGAGATCGTCGCCCGCGCGGCACCCGACGGCCATACCCTGCTGGCGATCGCGGCATCGTTCACGGCCACCCCGGCGCTGCATGCGAAGCTGCCGTTCGACAGCCAGCGCGATTTCGCGCCGATCACCGTGCTGTCGGCGTTCCCGAACCTGCTGGTGGTGCATCCGTCGCTGCCGGTGAAGACGGTGCAGGAACTGCTCGCCCTGGCGCGGGCGAAGCCGGGGGTGTTGAATTACGGCACCAGCGGCGCGGCCACCGGCACCCACATGTCGATGGAACTGTTCATGCACCTGACCGGCACGCGCCTGGTGCATGTCCCGTACAAGGGTGGGGCACCGTCGGTGCAGGCACTGATGGCCAACGAGGTACAGGTCAACATGGCCACCATCTCGACGGCGCTGCCGCAGGTGCGCGCCGGCCGCCTGCGCGCGCTGGCGACCACCGGCGCGCGTCGCGCCGCGGTGTTGCCCGACCTGCCGACGGTGGCCGAGTCGGGCGTGCCCGGTTTCGATTATGCTTCGTGGACCGGTCTGCTCGCCCCGGCGAAGACGCCGCGCCCGGTGATCGAGCGCATCCATGCAGAAGCCGTGAAGGCGGTGGGCAGCCCGGAAATGAAGGCGTTGCTGGCGACCGAGGGCGCCGAGCCGGTGGGCAGCACGCCAGCGCAGTTTGCCGCGCAGATCAGCACTGAAATCGCGCGCTGGACACAGGTGGTGAAGGCGGCAGGCATCCGATCCGACTGAACCGGCGACGGCGAGAGGTTTTTGTACCGGCCCGGACCGAACGCCTCAAGATTGCGCCCTGGCTGCCGAAACAGGCTCACAGGTCGCATGCCTGACTCCCGCGGCGCCCTTTCCCGGAATCCTCGATGACAGAAATCCCCCTGCGGTCGCGACGAACCGTACGGTCCGGCACGGCTTGTTCCGGAACTGTCCGGACTTGGCTCGCAGCCTTCACCATGCTCTGGTTTACCGCTGCGCCGCCAGCTGGCGCGGCGCATGGGCCGACCGTCATCGCGGTGCTCGATAACACGTTCGCCGCGCCGGTCTACATCGCGGATGCGAATGGCTACTTCGCGGCCGAGGGCCTCGACGTGCGGCTGGACCGCTGCAAGGTCGGCCGCACCTGCATGGAAAAGCTGCTTTCCGGCCAGGCGCGGTTCGCGACCTCCGCGGACACGCCGCTGATGTTCGGCAGCCTGAAGGACCCGAGGTTCTCGATCCTTGCCAGCCTGACCACCTCGAGCATGGAGAACCGGATCGTCGTGCGCAACGATCGCGGCATCCGCACCGTGGCCGACCTCAAGAAGAAGCGCATCGGCGCGATCAAGGGGACCAGCAGCCACTACTTCATGAGCAGCGTGCTCACCTACAACGGCTTCGGCGCCGCCGACGCGTCGGTGTCCTGGCTCGATCCGGCCGACCTCAACGGTCCGATCGTGCGCGGAGAGATCGACGCGGTCTCGGTGTTCGGCACACAGGTGCACGACGTGCTGCGCGACCTCGGCGGGCGTGGCGTGGCGCTGCCGCCGGTGCGCTATTTCAGCGTGATCTTCAACCTCGTCAGTGCACCCCGCCAGCCAGGGTTGCATGAAGAAGATGACGTGAAACTGCTGCGTGCGCTTCGCCGTGCAGAGGACGATATCCGCAGGAATCCCGAGAAATCCATCTCGCTGGTTTCCGAGGCACTCAAGGTCGACCGTGCAGCCATCGCCGCGACGTGGGCGCATTACGAATTCCGGCTGCACCTCGGGCAGTCACTGGTCCATGTGATGGAAAGCCAGTTCCGCTGGGCCGTCCGCGAGCAGCTGATTCCCGGCGCCACCCCGATGCCCGACTTCCTCGACCTGTTGCGTCCGGCACCGCTGCGGCAAGTCGAACCGCGTGCGGTCAGGCTCGTCCAGTGAGCGGCGGCCATGCGCGGCGCAGGCTGGTCGCCGCCAGCGCGATGTTCGGGATCGGTGCGATGCTTGCCGGCCTGCCGGGGCGCGCACCGGCGCAGGCGCAGGCGCCGGGGCCGGCCGCCACCGGCCGCGCCCCGCTCACGTTGGCGGTGACCGACAGCCCCCATGCGTTGCCCGTTCTGCTGGCGGAAAAGATGGGTTACTTCGCGGCGGAAGGGCTGCCGTTGCGGGTGTTGAGTTTTCCCGTAGGACGGATCGGACTCGAGCGGCTGCTGGCAGGCGAGGTGCAGTTCGCGACGGT